>JADMIO011472199.1_pt1 | contig 85066 bp, 73 predicted proteins | sample 8958161 | NCBI WGS metagenome assembly JADMIO01 (sample SAMN16585339, study PRJNA669376) | soil metagenome | isolation source: Crop rotation soil | place: USA: Cullars Rotation, Alabama | collected 2011 | reverse complement strand
CGCGACAACTTGTCCACGTGGAATTCTAAGCTTAGGATCCCAATGTGCTGGAAAGAACGTCGGGCCGCACATGACCAACACCGACTCCGGTCCGTTCCAGGACATCATCCCGGCGCTCAGCCTGCGAGAGAACGAGCGCGGCGCCCAGACCGGCGCCGGCTGGAATCCGACCTGGCACACGCCGCTCGACGTCTGGACGACCTTCACGGACAAGGACTTCCGTCTCGGGTTGAACGCCGCGCAGACGACGCTGGCGGCGATCGCTCAGCTGACGGGGGCGACGATCAAGTAGAACAGTCTTGGGACTTGGGTCTTGGGTCTTGGGGGAAGCCCTGAGGGAGGTACCTCAAGACCCAAGACCGAAGACCCAAGACTCAAGACCCAGGCCCCGCCCACCTACCGCGCCGAGACAAACCGCGGTTCGATGTCGACCGGCACGTCCTTGAGTCGGTCGAGCACGCGCTGCACTTCGGGCCGATTCACGACCATCCTGGTCAGCAGGTCCTTGGCCGCCTGGTAGTTGCCCTCCGCCTGGATCGTCATGATCTGCTTGGCGAGGTTCGCGACCGCATCCTTGATCTTCGCGTCGACGATCGAGAACGTTCCGTCGCCGTTGACGACGACCGCGCCCTGATCGAGGAGCGAGTTCATCTGCAGCGCGACGCCCTTGCCGTGCGCTTCGGTCAAGCCGAAGCGAATCGATCGGAACATCGACGCCAGGTAGGTCGTGTACATCGTCCGCGCGATCTCGGGTGAGATCGCGTTGGCGTCGGCGAGGCGCTGGAGGCCCCACAGGCCGGCGATGTCCGCCTTGGCTTCCTCGAGGGCCGACGCGTTTTCCTTCAGCGCCTGCCGGAGCCCGGCGCCCGTCGTGTGCACCTGCTGCGGTCCGATGCCGTGCAGCATCTCGTGCATCAGGATGTGCGTGAAGAACGCGTCGAACGAGACCTTCGATCGATCCGCGGCCGGCAACGCCACTGCCGCGATCGGCAGCAGGACCTTCTGGAACTTGGCGTCCTGCACGTTCTTCAGCATCACCCGCTTCGAGCCCTTTTCCTTGACGACGCGGTCGTCGTTCGGCAGGTTGAAGGCGGCCGTCTGCACGCCGCGGTTGCCGTCGCCGCCGGCGAAGACGACGTTGACGACGCGAATCGGCGCCAGCGCCCCGAGTTTCGGATTGCGGTAGATCGGGTCGATCGGCAGCGCGTTTTCGAGCTCCTGCAGATGGCTCGAGAACGATGACAGCTTGTTCGTCTCGACGTCGTCCTTGAGTGTAATGAATGCCTCGAACGCCGCTTTGTAGCCGAACCATTCGTCTTCGTAGGTTTCGTACGGGCCGATCGTCGGCTCGACCGAGGCGTCGAGTTCCATCCACGCCATGTCGCTGGCGAAGTAGTCGTTGGACAGAAACGCCTGCGCGCGCAGGTCGAGGAACTTCTTCAGCGACGGCTGGGTGGTCGCCGCGGCGGCGGCCTTGAGATGATCGGCTGCGGCGACGAGTTCCTGGCGGTAGGCGACGTTGTACGGGACCAGCATCAGCTTGCCGTCGGCGCCGCGGCGAACGAGGGTGAAGAACCCCGTCGCCTGCTCCTTGACGGCGCCGCTGAGCGACGAGATCCACTTGTCGACTTCGTCCTTGGTCGCGTCGGCGGGGTAGAAGTTGGCCTGCTCGGGTTTGGCGGGCACGCCAAGGTCGGGACGGACGAACACGGCGTTGTGGTCGGTGCGCGCCCACGGGCCCTTGTTAATCAGGAAGTAGTGCAGCTCGGCCTGGCCCTGCGGCGTCCGGTCGGCGCCCAGCTGGACCAGCAGGCTGGGATTTCCCGCCCAGACCTGCTGCAGGAACAGCCCGTCCATGATGCGCGCGGCCTTGACCATGTGGCTGAGCGCCTGCTGCTCGTTGGCCGGCAGCGCCGCGACACTGGCGCCGATGTCGACCGGCGCGAACTGCGCGATCTTCGAATCGAGCGGCGACAACGCCGAAGCGGGCGAGGGGCCAGCGGTCGGCGGAGGCGGCGCCGGCTCCGAGGTGCCGCAGGCGGCGCAGAGCAGCGCGGAAATCAGGACGGCGGGAGGAAGCGCACGGGCCATATCCCGGTATTGTGCACGGATTTACACGGACCGGGTATCCCGGCGGTTGCGCGGGGCGGTACAATGGATGGGATATTCATCCACGCAAGAGGCGAAGCATAAACATCATGAAGAATCTGGCACCTGCCGAAGCCGCCGCCCTCGAAGCCGTCGAAACGCGCGAGTGGCTCGAGTCGCTCGATTACGTTCTTCAGCAGTCCGACAAGAGCCGCACCGTCAAGCTGCTCGAAGCGCTGACGGCGCGCGCCCGTGTCGCCGGCGTCCGGGTCCCGTACGCGGCGACGACGCCGTACATCAACACGATCTCCGAGACCGAGCAGGTGCCGTATCCCGGCGATCGCGAGATCGAGCGGCGGATGAAGAGCCTGGTCCGCTGGAACGCGCTGGCGATGGTGGTTCGCGGCAACCGCGAGTCGGACGGCATCGGCGGCCACATCTCGACCTACGCGTCGGCGGCGACGCTCTACGAAGTCGGCTTCAATCACTTCTTCCGCGGCAAGGACGCCGGTGCCGACGCCGACGTGATCTTCTTTCAGGGACACGCCTCGCCGGGCATCTACGCGCGCGCGTTCATCGAAGGCCGGCTGAGCGAGCAGGATCTCGTCAACTTCCGCCACGAGCTGCGTCAGGGCGGCGGCCTGTCGTCCTATCCGCATCCCTGGCTGATGCCGGATTTCTGGGAATTCCCGACCGTCTCGATGGGCCTCGGCCCCCTGATGGCGATCTATCAGGCCCGGTTCATCAAGTACCTCGAGAATCGCGGCCTCAAGGCCGCGTCCGAACAGAAGGTCTGGGCATTTCTCGGCGACGGCGAGACCGACGAGCCGGAAGCGCTGGGTTCGATTTCGCTCGCGGCGCGCGAGAAGCTCGACAACCTGATTTTCGTCATCAACTGCAATCTCCAGCGCCTCGACGGTCCGGTCCGCGGCAACGGCCAGATCATCCAGGAACTCGAAGCGGTGTTCCGCGGCGCCGGCTGGAACGTGATCAAGACGCTGTGGGGCTCGGAGTGGGATGAGCTGCTCGAGCGCGACCACGAGGGTCTGCTCATCAAGCGGATGGGTGAGGTCGTCGACGGCGAGTACCAGCGTTACGTCGTCGAAGACGGCGCCTACCTGCGCAAGCATTTCTGGGGCACCGATCCGCGCCTGCTCGAGATGGTGCGCCATCTTTCCGACGACGATCTCAAGAAGCTGCGCGTCGGCGGCCACGATCCGGTGAAGGTGTTCAACGCCTACCGCGCCGCGGTCACGCACCAGGGCGGTCCGACGGTGATCCTGGCGCGGACGATCAAGGGCTACGGGCTGGGCGAGGCCGGCGAGGGCAAGAACGTCACCCATCAGCAGAAGAAGATGAATGAGCGCGACCTCATTCATTTCCGCGATCGTTTCGGCATTCCGATCTCCGACGATCGCATCGCCGACGCGCCGTTCTACCGGCCCGACGTCAACAGCGCCGAGGTCAAGTACACGGCCGAACGGCGTGCCGCGCTCGGCGGCGCCGTGCCCCGGCGGGTCGTCGCGGCGCCGGCGTTCGAGATGCCGTCGCACGAGGCATTCGACGAGTTCGAGAAGGGCACCGACGGCCGCAAGGTGTCGACGACCTCGGTGTTCGTCAAACTGCTGGCGAAGCTGCTGAAGGACAAGAACGTCGGCAAGCTGGTCGTCCCGATCGTTCCCGACGAAGCGCGCACGTTCGGCATGGAGTCGCTGTTCCGCGACGTCGGCATCTACTCGAGCATCGGCCAGCTCTACGAACCGGTCGACCGCACGACGCTCCTGTATTACAAGGAAGCGAAGGACGGGCAGATCCTCGAAGAGGGCATCACCGAGGCGGGATCGATCTCGTCGTGGATTGCCGCCGGCACCGCCTACGCCACCCACGGCGTCAACACGATCCCGTTCTTCATCTACTACTCGATGTTCGGCTTCCAGCGCGTCGGCGACTTCATCTGGGCCGCCGCCGACTCGCGCTGCCGCGGCTTTCTGCTCGGCGGCACGGCCGGCCGGACGACGCTGCCGGGCGAGGGCCTGCAGCATCAGGACGGCAACAGCCACACCATCGCATTGAGCGTGCCGACCTGCCGCGCCTACGATCCGGCCTTCGCGTTCGAGCTGGCGACGATCGTCGAGGACGGCATCAGGCGGATGTACGTCGACGACGAGGCGGCGTTCTACTACCTGACGGTGATGAACGAGCAGTACGACCACCCGGCGATGCCCGACGGCGTGCGCGACGGCATCATCAAGGGGCTGTATCGGTTCAAGACCGGCGCCGCGGCGGGCGTGCGCGCGCGCGCGCAGCTGATCGGGAGCGGCGCGATCCTCAACGAAGTGCTCGCGGCGCAGGCGCTGCTCGAGAAGTACGGCGTCGGCGCCGACGTCTGGAGCGCGACCAGCTACAACGAGCTCTATCGCGACGCCAATCGCGTCGAGCGCTGGAATCTGATGCATCCGGCCGAACTGCCGAGGACGTCGTACGTCGCCGAGTGTCTCAGCAACACGCCCGGCGTCGTCGTCGCCGCGTCGGATTACCTGAAGAGCCAGCCGGGCATGATCGCGCGCTTCGTCAACAAGCCGTTCGTGACGCTCGGCACCGATGGCTTCGGCCGCAGCGAAGATCGGGCGACGTTGCGGAACTTCTTTGAAGTCGATGCGCGTCACATCGCCGCGGCGACGTTGTCGTCGCTCCTGCGCGAGCAGGCGATTGACGGCCACACCGTCGCGACGGCGTTCAAGGAACTCGAGATCGATTCGGAAAAGATCGATCCTGCTGTTTCCTAGGGGTTCTGAGGTTCTGGGTTCTGGGTTCTGGGTGCGGGTTCGGGTGCGGGTGCGGGTTCGGGTTCGGGTTCTGGGTTCGGGCGCCGAGCCCTGAGCCGTGAGCCCTGAGCCAACGAGGTTCTATTCATGTCCGATTTCGTCCTGCCCGAGTTGGGCGAGAACGTCGAGAAGGGTGACATCACCCGGGTGCTCGTCAACGTCGGCGATGTGATTCAGAAAGATCAGGCCGTCGTCGAGCTTGAAACCGACAAGGCGACGGTGGAAGTGCCGTCGACGGTGAGCGGGAAAGTCACGGCGATCAAAGTCAAACCCGGCGACAAGGTGAAAGTCGGCCAGGCGCTGCTCAGCTTCGAGGAAGGCGCGTCCGCCTCGACGACACCGGTGCCAGCCGCCGCTTCTGATCAGCCGCCGGCGCCTGGTCCTTCGCCGAACGCTGCGGAGAGCGGTGCTTCGACGGATGCCGGTCCCGCCAAGGATGCGGCGCCGGTGGAGGCCGCCAAGCCCGTGCAGAAATCCGCCGACGTCGTCGACATCTCGACCGGGCGTGGCAGTCCCGCCGCGCGTCCGGAATCTGCGCCGCCGGCGCCTCCGGCGAACATGCCCGCGGCCGCGGGCGGATCGGGCGCCGCGGCCTCGGCCGCAGCGGCGCCGGCGATCGCTGGCGCGATTCCGGCGGCGCCCTCGGTGCGCCGGTTCGCGCGCGAGCTGGGCGTCGACATCGCCGACATCGCCGGCACCGGGCCCGGCGGCCGGATCGGCGCCGAGGACGTCAAGGCCCACGTCAAGTCGATCGTGAGCACTCCGCGCGGCGCCGGGGCCGGGCGCGCCGCCCACGCGCCGCTGCCCGACTTCAGCAAGTGGGGCGCGGTCGACGTCAAGCCGATGTCGAACATCCGCCGCAAGACCGCCGAGCATCTCGCGTCGGCCTGGCAGGCGCCGCACGTCACCCAGTTCGACAAGGCCGACGTCACCGCGCTCGAGGCGTTCCGCAAGTCGCACGGACCGCGAGTCGAGAAGGCCGGCGGCAAGCTGACCGTGACCGCGATCCTGATCAAGATCTGCGCCGCGGCGATCCAGCGATTTCCGCAGTTCGCGTCCTCGCCCGACATGGCCAGCGAGTCGATCGTCTACAAGAAGTACACGCACATCGGGATCGCCGTCGACACGCCCAACGGCCTGCTCGTGCCGGTGATTCGCGACGCCGACAAGAAGACGATCACCGAGATCGCCGTCGAGCTCGGCCAGATTTCGCAGCGGGCGCGCGACAAGAAGCTCTCGCTCGACGAGATGTCGGGCGGCGTGTTCTCGATCAGCAACCTCGGCGGCATCGGCGGGACCTCGTTCACGCCGATCGTCAATCAGCCGGAGGTGGCGATCCTCGGTGTCTCCCGCGGCGCGATCGAGCCGGTGTGGAACCCCTCGACTTCGCTCGGGGCAAGGGGCGAGTTCGTGCCGCGCGAGATGCTGCCGCTGTCGTTGTCGTACGACCATCGCGTCATCGACGGCGCGGATGCCGCGCGATTCCTCCGCTTCGTGGCGGAAGCCCTTGAGACGCCACTCAGCATGTACCTTTGAGCAAACTGAAAACTTGAAACTCTAAACTCTAAACTGAGGTTCGAGAACCCAAGTTTTGAGTTTGAAGTTTTGAGTTTCAAGTTTGACGAGATCTTGTCTATGTCCAACTATCAACTCGTAGTCATCGGCGCCGGTCCCGGCGGGTATGCCGCGGCGTTTGCGGCAGCCGACCTCGGGATGAACGTCGCCATCGTCGATCCGGAAGAGAAGCTCGGCGGCGTCTGTCTGCTGCGCGGGTGCATTCCGTCGAAGGCGCTGCTGCACGTCGCCAAGCTCGTCGGCGAGGCGAAGCACTCGGCGGCGTGGGGCGTGGCCTACGACGCGCCCAAGGTCGACATCGACAAGCTGCGCGCCTTCAAGGACGGCGTCATCGGCAAGATGACCGGCGGCCTGGCGCAGCTCGCCAAACAGCGCAAGGTCACGCACATCCGCGGCATGGCGTCGTTCGTCGACGCGAAGACGCTGAGCGTGGAACTGGTCGCAGGCGGCAAAGAGGACGTGAAGTTCGATCACGCGATCATCGCCACCGGCTCGCGTCCCGCGCAAATTCCCGGTTTCCCGACCGACTCGCCGCGCGTGATGGACTCGACTGGCGGCCTCGATCTGCCCGACGTGCCCAGGACGCTGCTCGTCGTCGGCGGCGGCTACATCGGCCTCGAGCTCGGCACCGTCTACGCGGCGCTCGGCACCAAGGTCACCGTCGTCGAGATGACGCCGGGGCTGCTGCCCGGCGCGGATCGCGACCTGGTCACCTTCCTCAGTCGTCGTCTCGAGGCGACGATGCACAAGGTCTTCGTGAACACGAAGGTCACCGAGATGAAAGACACCGGCAGCGGCGTCGCCGTGAAGATGGAAGGCGAAGGGCTCGCCGACGCCGACAGGAACCAGACGTTCGATCGCGTGCTCGTCGCGGTCGGCCGGCGGCCAAATTCCGCGGTGCCCGGACTCGACAAGACCAAGGTCAAGGTCGAGAAGGGGTTCATCAAGGTCGATCACACGCTCAAGACCGACGAGCCATCGATCTATGCGATTGGCGACGTCGTCGGCGAACCGATGCTGGCGCACAAGGCGTCGCACGAGGCGCGCGTCGCCGTCGAGGCGATCGCCGGCCACAAGGTCGCGTTCGAGCCGCAGGCGATTCCGGGCGTGGTCTTCACCGATCCCGAAGTCGCATGGGCGGGCCTGACCGAAGCCGACGCGCAAAAGCAGGGCAGGAAAGTCGAGATCGCCAAGTTCCCCTGGGCCGCGCTCGGCCGCGCCGTGGCCATCGATCGGCCCGACGGGATGACCAAGCTGATCATCGATCCCGAAACCGAACGCATTCTCGGCGTCGGCATCGTCGGATCGGGCGCCGGTGAATTGATCGCGGAGGGTGTGCTCGCGATCGAAATGGGTGCCCTTGCGACCGACCTGAAGCTCAGCATCCACCCGCACCCGACGCTGTCGGAGACGCTGATGGAAGCCGCCGAGGTCTACTTCGGACAGTCGACCCATATTTACAGGCCGAAACGGAAATAGTCTTGGGTCTTGGGTCTTGAGTCTTGGGGTACCGCAAGGCCCAAGGCCCAAGGCCCAAGGCCCAAGGCCCAAGGCCCAAGGCCGCGGTGCGACCGTCTAAGCTCTCGATATGGGAGCCATCCTTCAGGACGTCCGCTACGCCACCCGTACGTTGCGCCGCAGCTGGGCGCTGACCCTGGTCATCGTCGCGTCGCTCTCGATCGGCATCGGCGCCAACAGCGCGATCTTCAGCGTCGTCAACGGCCTGCTGCTGAAGCCGTTCCCGTATCCGGCGGCGGATCGGCTGGCGGTGCTGTGGTTGCGATCGCCGGGGATCAATATCCCGCAGGACTGGCCGTCGCCGGGGCAGTACATCGATATTCAGAACGAGAACCGCTCGTTCGCCGAGATGTCGATCTCGCGCGGTCGCGTCGCGACGCTGATCGGCACCGGCCAGGAGGGCGCCGCGCAGCGCGTCGAGGTGCTCGAGACGTCGTCGAGCCTGTTTCCGCTGCTCGGCGCGACGCCGCAGCGCGGCCGGCTGCTGCGCCCGGACGAAGACAAGCCCGGCCAGGCGGCGGTGGTGATCCTGAGCCACGGCTTCTGGATGCGCGCCTTCGGCGCCGACCCGGGAATCGTCGGCAGGATGCTGACGTTCAACGGCATCGGCGGCGGCACGGGCGAGGCCAAGAACCAGTTCGAAGTCGTCGGCGTGCTCGGGCCGGATTTCCTGCTCAACGACGAGATCATGCCGACCGTCGCCAGCATCAAGCAGATGGACGTCTTTCTGCCGCTGCCGTTTGCCGCCGACGCGGTGACGACGCGGCGCGGCGACGAGAACTTCAACGTCATGGCGCGGCTCAAGCCTGGCGTCACGATGGAGCAGGCCGACGCCGACGTCGGCGCGATCGCGGGCCGCATTCGCGACAAGGACAAACGCGATCGCACCTTCACGATTGACGTCGTGCCGCTGGTCGAGTCGGTCGTCGGCGACGTCCGCCGCGCGGTGCTCGTGCTGCTCGGATCGGTCGCGCTCGTGCTGTTGATTGCCTGCGCGAACGTCGCCAATCTGCTGCTGACACGCGCGACCGGCCGGCAGAAGGAAGTCGCGGTACGGGTCGCGCTCGGCGCCAACTGGCGCCGGCTCGTGCGCCAGATGCTGACCGAAAGCCTGCTGCTCGGCGTGCTCGGCGGCGCCGCCGGGCTGGTCGTCGCCAACCTCGCGTTGCGCGTCGTCCGCGCCATCAACCCGGGAAACATCCCGCGGTTGAATGACATCACGCTCGACACCACGGTCGTGGTGTTCACCTTCGCGGTCTCGATCTTCACGGGTCTGTTGTTCGGCCTCGCGCCGGCACTGCGCGCCGCGCAAGTCGACCTCGCGTCCTCGATGAAGGCCGGCGGCCGGAACACGCAAGGGGAGGGCGGCTTCGGCAGCTCGCGGCGGCGGTTGCGCAGCCTGCTCGTCGTCGCCGAGGTGGCGATCTCGCTGATGCTGCTGGTCGGCGCGGGGCTGCTGGTGCGCAGCTTCATCCGCCTGCAGAGCGTGTCGCCGGGATTCGCGCCCGACAACGTCGTCTCGATGCGCGTCGGCGGCACCTCACGCCGGTTCGCGAACCGCGACGAAGCCGTCGCCTACTTCCGCCCGTTCAACGCCGCGCTCGCGGCCGTCCCCGGCGTCGCCGGCTTTGGTGCGGTCACGTCATTGCCGTTCACGTCGTCCGTGGGCTGGGGGTCGATCAACGTCGAGGGCTGGACGCCGCAGCCCGGCGAAGAGCTGCAGGTCGACCAGCGCGGCGTGACGCCCGATTACTTCAACACGATGAAGATCCCGCTGATCTCCGGCCGCGTGTTCGCCGACGCGGACCTGCCGGCGGCGGCGCAGCAGGTGATCATCATCGACGAGAAGTTCGCGCAGCGCTTCTGGCCCAACGGCGACGCGATCGGCAAGCAGCTGTGGTTCGACCCGACGCGCAAGCTGACGATCGTCGGCGTGGTCGGCACGGTGAAGCAGTACGGCCTCGACATCGACGGCCGCATCGTCGTCTACCGGCCCAATCCCACGGCCACCTGGTTCGTCGCCAGGACCTCGAGCAATCCCGACGCCGTCGCGCGCGATCTGGCCCGCAAGGTTCGCGAGCTTGACGCGACGATGACGGTCAGTGACGTCCAGACGATGCCGGATCGGATGTCCGACTCGATGGCGCGGCAGCGATTTGCGGCGCTGATGCTCGGCGCCTTCGCGGGCTTCGCGCTGATCCTCGCCGTCGTCGGCATCTACGGCGTGATCTCGCATCTGGTGTCGCAGGGCGCGCACGATATCGGCGTGCGGATGGCGCTTGGCGCCGAGCGCCGGAGCATTCTCGTGATGGTGCTGCGGCAGGGCATGGAATTGACCGGCGCCGGCGTCGTCCTGGGCCTGGCCGGCGCAGCCGCGTTGACGCGCGTGATGTCGAGCCTGCTGTTCGGCATCAGCGCGACCGACGCCGTCACCTTCTCGGTGGTGCCGCTGCTCCTGATCCTCACGGCGATGCTGGCCAGCTCGATTCCGGCGCTGCGCGCGGCGCGCGTCGATCCGGTCGTGGCGCTGCGCGACGAGTAGGGCACCTACCCAGACGCATCAGCCGCCGATCCGCAGATCCTGCGTCTTCTTCTCGCCGTCGGCGAGCGTGATCGCGATTCCGCCGGCCGCGAGCTGATCGAGAAACACCCGGTCGCGCAGATCCAGGGGCTCGAGGTCGGTCAGCGCCGCGAGCAGATACTCTCCGGGCGGCAGATTCGCGATCGAGAACGCGCCGTCGCTGGCTGGCCGGGTCGACTGAATCCGCCGCGAGCCGGCCACGCGCAGCGCCGGATCGGCCGGCAGGGCGACGACGAAATAATCGGGCGCGGGCTGGCCTTCGGCGCTCTGCAGCCGGCCGGTCACTTCCGTGCGCCGGTCCGAGAACGTGATCTCCAGCCCGGAGAAATCGGCGCCGGCACGCACTTCGAACGGCGCGTCCAGCAGGTCGCGTCCGTTGAGCATCGCCGATCTCAGCCCCCACACCTTGCTGATCTCGGCCGGGGCGTTGACCGCGAGCAGATACGTGTACGGCCCGACGCCGGTGATGGTGAATCGCCCGTCGGCCTCGACTTGCGTGCCCGGCACCGACACGATTGCCGTGCCCATCGTCGTGCCGCCCGACGACGACATGCCGCTGCCTCCGAGGATCGCGGCCTGCACCGACAAACGGGACAAATCGGGCACCGCGGCGCCGGACGGAAACACGACCCGGCCGCTGATATTCGTGCCCGGCAAGAGCGTCATCGCCACGCCGTCGATGTCCTGCCCGTTGACGACGACTTCCGCCGACGCGAAGAGCACATCGAGACCGTTGCCGCCGTTGACGACGGTGGTCGAGCTGGCGCCGGAGGCGCCGCCGCGTCCGCCCGCGGTCGCGTTGATCGTCGGGCCGGCCCTTTCGCGCGCCCGCGCGACGATGGTGTACCTGCCCGGCGGCATGTTGCTGTAGACGAACTCTCCGTCCGCGCCAGGCGGCTGCGACAGCTGCGGGTTCATCCCTGACGTCAGGATGTTCAGCCGCGGGCCGTCGGCGATCAGGCTCAACTGGACGCTGGCGACCGGCTGTCCCGCGACATCGAGGATCCGGCCGGCGATCCGCGCGACCGGCACCGGCGACAACGAGAAGTCGACGCCGTTGCGCTCGTCGCCGGTCTGCAACGTGATGCGTCCCGCGGCTTCGACCGTGGTCGCGTTCGGATAATAGGACGGCGCGTAGGTGACGACCCTCCGACGCGGCGGCTTGGCACCACGCTCGGCGGCGAGATTCGCCGACTGTCCCGGCAGCACCGTCGCGTCGACGCCGCGGCGCGCGTCGGCCAGCAGCTGATCGATTTCGTCATCGGGCCGGACGGCGATTTCGCCGGCGCCCGGCATCCGCTTCGACGCCATGACCACGTAGTCGCCCGGCATGAGCCCGAACAGGCGATATGCGCCGCGGTCGTCGGTGACGACCGTGCCGCGATCGGCGTCGACCGGCGCGCCGGCGGCGAACGCGCGGACGTTGAGCGCCACGACCTGCACGCCGGTGGCCGGCACCCCGCGCGCGTCGCGAATCACGCCGCCGATCGCCGCGCCGCGCGCCATCCGCAGCGTGAGGTTCAGCGGCGTCGCGCCGATCGCGATCGGCGTCCCGGCGCGGCCCGGACGCCGCGCACCATAAGCAGCCGACAACCACGCCGGCTTCGAAGCGACGACGGTGAAGCGGCCTGACGGGAGGTTGTCGATCGTGAACTTGCCGTCATCGTCGGTGATCGCGCTGCGGCCGGCCGGCAACTCGGCGCCGCGCATCGTCACGATGGCGCGGCGAACCGGCGCCGGCGTCTGCGTATCGGATACGACTCGTCCGGTGAGCCGCCCGGTCCCGACCTGATTCGTGACGGCGCGCAGATCCCGGGTCGGCGGCGGTCCCTGCAGCGTCCCCTGCGCCGATTGCGCCAGGGCAAACAGGAACAGCGCAACGCGCCAGTTCACTGTCCACCTCCGGCCGGCTGTGTGCGCAGGTCCTGCGTGCGCGATTCACTCCAGTCGAGATGCAGGCGCGTCGCGGCGCGGGCAGCGCGCTTGAAAAATCCCGGCGCCTGCCATTGCGTGACGTCGTCGCCCGGCACCGCCGCGATCAGATAGTCGCCGGCGGGGAGGTTGGCGATGCGATAGGTACCGTCGCCGCGCACCGCGACCGCCTTGATTTGCGGCGGCGCGAATCCATAGTCGCTCCATTGCGCGGGATCGGCGGGGAAGAGCACGACCACGGCGTCGCGCTCGATCGCGCTCTGCGCGTCTCGTACCGTGCCCGAGAGGGTGGCGACCCGGTTGGTGATCGTCACCGCCAGCCCCGAGAGCGTCCCGCCGGCGGTGTCGATCGGCGTCGTCGTATGGTCACGCCCGTTCAGCGTGATCGACTTCAACACCCAGCCCGCCGGCAGGTTCGCGCGGATGAAGTACTGGCCCGCGAGCAGCGTCTCGAAGGCGATTTCATAGTCCGGCGGCTGGACGCGCGCTTCGGCACGGCCGAGCGACGGGACGCCGGCGGCCGGTTCCGCGCGTAGCTGTCCGTACGACGGGACCGCGTCCGGCTTTGCCGGATCGGTATCCAGCGTCGCGTAGCCGTAAAGCTTGGTGAGATCGCGCATGACGACGACGACGCCGGTCAGCGGTCGATTGGTCACCGTGACGGCCGTCCGGCCGAATCGCTGCGTCGTGCGGCTGGTGGCGCGCACGAACGACGTGCCTGCCGGGCCGGCAGGCACGGTGTCGGAACTGGATCCTCCGGTGATGCGGCCCGGCGGACGGCCGGAAAAGATGCTCGTGTTCAGCGTGTACTCGCCGATGAACGGCGGCGCTTCAATCGTGTACGCGCCGGCAGTGACGCCGTGAAACGTGAACGTGCCGTCCGCAGCGACGACGGCCGTGCCGGCTTCGCTGCCTTCGCCGGCTTCCTCCAGGCCGGCCGGCAACAACCGCAACTGCAGACGCTGCAGCGAATCGCCGTTGGCTTGCACGGTGCCCGAGATCGTCGTCGCCGCCACCGGCTCGAGTTTGATGTCGATGCCCGTGCGTTCGTCGCCGAGCTTGAGATCGAGTGTGACCGCGCGGGCGATGTCGGACGCGCCGCCGTAGAACGCGATCGGGTAGGCGAACAACTGGCCGTCGCGGGGCGGCGGCGGCACCGCAAACCTGCCGACCACCATGCGGGTCGGACCGCCAGTCTCGAGGGCCGGTTCGAGCGGCGGCGGTTCGCCGACCCGACCCGGCGCGCCGCCCGCGAGCGCCGCGTTGCCGGCCGGACCGCTGGCCGAAGCTGGCGCGTCGGCCGCGAGCAACGAGGCCTGCACGGACGGCACGACCACGACGTACTGACCCGGCGGCAGACTGGAGATCCGGTATTGCCCGCGATCGTCGGTCGTGGTCGATGGCCCGGTCGCCAGTTGCTGGTGACCCGCGACCACGATTTTCGCGAGGACACGCACGTAGAGTCCGGCGAGCGGCTCGCCGGTCTCATCGGTGACGATTCCGCCGATTGACGCCGGCCGCGCCAACGCCACGCGGGCGTCGGTAATCCACTGACCATCGGCCAGCGTCATCGTCCGATTGGTGGTGCCCGGCTGCCCGCCGTCGCCGTAGCCGCCATCGAAGTAGCCGAACTGGCCGGCCGCAATCGTGTACCCGTCTGATGCCGGCAGCTCGGTGAACGCAAAGCGACCCTTGGCGTCGGTCAGCTGCCGCGGGTAGCGCACGAAGGTGTTGTCGCGGACCTGGCGGTTGAGGAACACGACCGCCCCTGGAATCGGCGCGCTGGTGACCGCGTCGACGACGACGCCGGTGATGACGCCGGTGCCGAGGGCGAGCCTGGGCGGCGCGGTCGGCGGCGGGGTGCCCATGGTCACGGACGCGACCTGCCTGGCGGCGAGGCCCGGCACCGTGGTCACGGCGAACAGCACTAGCGCCAAATACTGCCTGCGAGTATTCACGCGGCCTCCTGCCGGGGACACGCCGTGCCCGATTCTACGCGGCCCGGGTGGCGGAAACGCGTGAACGGACGTACAATAGACACCGCCGAGCTCGAGGCGGGGCCACTCCCCGCGCCGGCAACGACTAAAAACCCGTAACCCTCGCGCCCGTGTCGGGCCGCTTTTGATTCAGGGATTGTGTGAACACAGACGAACGCCTCCGCATTGCCGTATTCATTGACTTTGACAACATCGAGATCGGCGTGAAGAACACGCTGGGCTCGTCTTTCGACGCCGGCCTCGTCCTCGAGGCGCTCAAGGAGCGCGGCGAGGTCGTCTCGAAGATGGCCTACAGCGACTGGCAGCGCGCCGGCGGCTACAGCCGGGCGCTGACGCAGCATGCCATCCGGATGGTGCAGCGCAACCTGACGCCGGGCGGCGACAAGAACGGCGCCGACATCAACCTGGCGCTCGACGCGCTCGAGATGGCGTTCACGCATCCGCACATCAACGCGTTCGTGATCGTCGGCGGCGACAGCGACTTCATCAGCCTGGTCGAGAAGCTCAAGCAGTACGACAAGAAGATCTTCATCGTCGGCGGCCGGCAGTTCACGAGCGGCATCCTGCAGCGCAACTGCCATGAGTTCATCGCCTACGAGAACCTCGCCGGCGCGGCGCGGGTGCGGCAGCCGGGCGCGCCGCCGGTCCGGTTCGAGCGCGCGCCGATCGAGCAGGCGATTCCGCTGCTCGCGCGCGCGATGAAGGTGCTGTCCGATCGCGAAGGCGCGCCGCCGCTCGGCTTGTTGAAGACCACCTTGCTGCAGCTCGATTCGACGTTCTCCGAGCGCACCTACGGCGCCGGTTCATTCCGGGATTTCGCGGAAAAACTCGAGAAGATCGGCGCCCTGACGATCACCCAGGGCAAGGGCGGCCTCTACGTCAGCGCGCCCGAAGGCGGCATTCCGGTCGTCGAAGGCGCGTCGCTGCCCGGAACGATCGAGCCGCCCAGCGACGGCGGCCCCATCGCCGTCAACGGGCATGCTGCGGCCGCCAACGGCGGCGCCGCTGTCGGCGCGCCGGCGCAGGTCGGATCGCAGGCTGACGGCGTCAAGGAGTTCGGCCGCATCATCGGATCCGGCCAGGTCCGCAAGTGGCCGATGTATCTGCGCAACGTCAAGCAGATCATCAAGCAGGTGAGCGGGGCGTTCGACGAGCGCGCCTACGGCTTCGCGAATCTGGTCGAGCTGTTGCGCGCGGCGCAACGCGACGGGCTGGTCCGGGTCGACCGCGATCGCCACGGCGTGATCCGCATCTTCCAGGGCACCAACGCCCCGGCCGGCGTGATGGCGCCTTCGGCGCCGTCCACCCCGGCGACGAAGATCTTCGACATCGAAGACGAACTCGCGGCTGAAGCGGCGATGGCCGCTGATGGCCGCGCCGACGAAAGCCAGCTCGAAGTCGCCGCCGCCGCGTCCGACCTCGGGGTGCCGGTCGCCGTGCCGCCGGCGCCAGTCGCCGTCCCGCACAGCGGTGACGACGAAGAGGACCTGAGTGTCGGGCCGGGCAACGACGAGGCCAGCGCCGTTCCGCCGGGGCTGCGCGCCGCCGCGCCGGCCCGCGGGCCGCGGGGCGGACGCCGGCCGCGTGCGGCCGCCTCGGCCGCACCGCCACGGGCGCGTGCCCCGCGAGGGCGCCGGAAATAACACCTCGCCGCCGTGCGGCATTGGCTTGCCGGATTGGCGACCTCTGGATGGGCGCCAATCCGGAAGGGCCTCCAATCAGGTGATCGGCGCGGCGATTCAGCCGCGACGTAAGCCCGGCTCCTGTCCCGGTCGTATTCAGGTACAAATTCCGTGACAGATGCCGCGACACAAGCGCCCGTTCTCGGATATCGTTAACCGAATTCCGTGGCCACTTTGAGCTCTGAGACGCCAGATCGCCGGGTCCAGGACATCGTCGCCGCTGCCGATCAGCAGCGGCGGGCTCGCGATGCGCGGCGGCTGCTGATCCGGCTGGCGCCCCTGGCCGGCGTGCTCGCCGTGCTCGTCGCGATTGCGGTGCGGTGGCTGCGCGGGTCGTCGACGATTTCCCTGGCCGTCCTCGGCGTGCTCGCCGTCGCCGTCGCCGGGATCGTTTTCTGGCTTGGCCGCCGCCGGCCCTCGACCGACGCGATTGCGCTGCGGGTCGACACCGACGCCCAACTGGCGGGCGAGCTTCGCAGCGCGCACTGGTTCTCCGTCACCGGCAGCGGCGACGAGTGGATCAGCTATCACCTCGACCGCGCCGCCAATCGCGCGGCGCAGGTGTCGTGGCGCGATCTCTATCCGCATGAATCGGGCACCCGCGCCTGGCTGATGAGCGGCGTCTGCGCCGTGGCCGTGGTGGCGCTGGCGGTGGTCGTGCCGCAGCGCCAGTCGCTCGTGGCCGCGGGGTCGTCGACCGCCGCGACGACGACGGTCCCGGGCCTGCCGCCCGAACTGCAGGCCAAGCTCGAGGCGATGCTCGCCAAGATGAAGGCCGGCACGCTGCAACCCGACGAGGCGACGCTCGCCGACCTGAAGAACATCGCCAAGCTCGATCCCAAGCTGCAGAAGACGATCGACGAGCTGATGAAGAACAAGCTCGGCCAGGACGCCCAGAAGATGAAAGACGGCAAGCCGGCCGATCCCGCCGACAAGGAGCGCCCGAGCAACGGCGGCCTGCCCGAGGACGTGCGCTGGGCGCTTGAAGATCTCGCCAAGCGGCTCGCGAATTCGAATCCGGAACGACAGACCAACGACAAGAATCCGGCCGCCTCCGACCAGACCGGCGAAAAGGGCATGGGCTCCGATCAGGCGAGCACGCAGCAGGCCAATTCGACCGAAGCGCAGATGCAGCTGGTGCGCGAGGCGTCGAGCGACGCGTCGGCGAGCCAGATGATGATGGGCGGCGGCGGCATGGGCGGCCAGCAGAGCGGCCAGGCGGGCAACAACGGCGCGCAGAAGAACGCGGCGGAAGCCAACGTGCTGGCGATCGCGCAGGCGCTGAAGAAAGAGACCGTCGAAGCCAACGAAGACATGCTCGGCAAGAACGTTCAGAAAGAGGACATCCGCCGCAAGACCGAAGCCAGCAAGTCCGGGATGGGTTTCACCAAAGTGGCGCCGACGGCGACCTTCGACAAGAGTCACGCGACCGCGCCGCCGCCGGTGCCGGAGTCGCGCCGGCCGCTGTTGCAGAGTTATTTCATTCGCAAGCAGTAGATCGCCGGATCGCCGACACCGAATTCACTCATTTCCGCATCACTCACACTCTCATTCACGCACTGATTCATTGCCAATGACCGCCACTGCCGTCGCCCAACATATCGATCTGTTCCGTGAGCGCTTCGTCAAGATCACGCAGGAAGTCGGCCGCCGCATCGTCGGGAACGAGGAGATCGTCTCGTCGACGGTCATGAGCATGCTGGCGGGCGGTCACGTGCTGCTCGAAGGCATCCCCGGCGTCGGCAAGACCAGCCTGATTCACACGCTGGCCGACGTCCTGCATCTGAAGTTCTCGCGGATTCAGTTCACTCCCGACCTGATGCCCGCCGACATCGTCGGCACCAACATCGTCCAGGAGCACCACGAGAAGGGCGGGACGTTCTTCGAGTTCCAGCCCGGGCCGATCTTCGCCAACGTCGTGCTCGCCGACGAGATCAACCGCGCGACGCCGAAGACCCAGTCGGCGCTGCTCGAGGCGATGCAGGATCAGAGCGTCTCGGTCGGCACCACGACCTACAAGCTCGACCAGCCGTTCATGGTGCTGGCGACGCAGAACCCGCTGGAGATGGAAGGCACGTATCCGCTGCCGGAAGCCCAGCTCGATCGTTTCTTCTTCAAGCTGAAGGTGAAGTATCCGACCGAAGACGCGATGCATCACATCGTCGATCGGACGACGACGTCCGGCGACATCAGCGTCTCGCGCGTCGTCGACGGCGCGCAGATCCTCGAGATGCGGCACGTCGCGCGGTCGGTGCCGATCGCCAAGCCGGTGCAGTCGTATGCGATTCGCCTGACGCTCGGCACGCATCCGGAGTCGCCCTACGCGACGCCGCTGGTGAAGAAGTACGTGCGCTACGGCGCCAGTCCGCGCGCGGCGCAGTCGATCGTGCTCGCCGCCAAGATCCACGCGCTGACCCGCGGCCATGCATTCGTGTCGGCCGAAGATGTCAAGGCGGTCGCGCTGCCGGCGCTGCGGCACCGCGTCCTGCTCAACTTCGAAGGTGAAGCCGAGCAGGTCAACGCCGACACCATCGTCGAAGAGTTGCTGGCGGCGACGCGGGCGGACGGCTAGGTTCGAAGCACGGCCGTGGCACTGCGATTCGAAGACGACTTCCTCAAGAAGCTCGAATACCTGCACGTGGTCTCGCGCCGCGCCTTCGCGGGGCAGAACCGCGCGGACCGGCTGGCGCGCAAGCGCGGCCGCGGACTCGAGTTCGCCGATCATCGACAGTACGCGCCCGGCGACGATTTCCGGCAGATCGACTGGAAGGCCTACAAGCGGCTCGGCCGCCTGCTGCTCCGGCTCTTCGACGAAGAGCAGGATCTGCCGATCTATCTGTTCATCGACGCGAGCCGGTCGATGGCGCTGCCGGCCAAGTTCGATCAGGCGCGCCGCGTCGCGGCGGCGCTCTGCTACATCGGACTCGCGCATCTCGACCGCATCACCATCCTGCCGTTCGCCGATGAACTCGGCGACGAGAAGGTGCCGGGGCGCGGCAAGGGCCGGATCTTCCGGGTCTTCGAGATGCTCGAAAATCTCGAGCCCGGCGGGCCGACGAGCTTGCGCGGGACCTTCACCGAGTTCGGCTCGCGCGGCCGGCAGCAGGGACTCGCGGTCGTGATCTCGGATTTTCTCGACCCCGAAGGCTTCGAGCGCGGCTTGAAGCTGCTCGCGTCGATGGGACACGACGTCTTCGTCTGCCACATCGCCTCGCAGATGGATCGCGATCCCGGCGCGCTCGGCGACGTGCGCTTCGTCGATTCGGAGACCGGCGAATTGCGCGATGTCGACGTCACCCCGGCGCTCGCCAGTGCCTACGCGCGCGCGTGGGAAGAACACGCCGACGAACTGCAGGGTTTCTGCGGACGCTTCAATCTCGGCTTCGTCCGTGCCGACGCCGAAGCGCCGTTTGAAGACATCATCCTCAAGACCTTCCGCAAAGGACGCTTCCTCGCATGAGTTTCGGCGCGATGGCGGCGTGGCAGGCCGGGCTGCTGATGGCGATCGCCGTCGCGGCGGCCGTCTACCTGTTCCGTCTGCGCGTTCGGCCGCCGAAGATCTCGGTGCCGTCGCTGCTGCTGTGGCGCAAGGTCCTCGATCAGAAACGCGACCTGTCGTGGTGGGAGCGCGTCCGCCGGGCCGTGTCGCTGGTGGCGACGGCGCTGGTCGCGCTGGCGCTGGCGCTGGCGGTGACGCGCCCGGGGCCGCGGGTGACCGCGGCGTCGCGCGGCCGGCTGCTGATCGTGCTCGACTCGTCGTGGTCGATGCGGGCCAGGACCACCGGCAGCGAGACCCGCTGGCGGCGTGCGGTCGCGGAAGCGAAAGCGCTCGCGCAATCGGCCGCCGGCGACGAGGTCGCGGTCGCGACGACCGCCGACGGCCTGGTCGAAGGACCGACGTCGGACACCGCGTTGATTGAGACCGCGCTCGATCGCTTGCGCCCCGCGGGCGGCGAAGGGACCGCGTGGCCGCGAATCGGCAACGCCGATCAGGTGCACTTCTTCACCGACGGCGCCATCGCCCGTCCCAATGAGGCGGGCGTCGTCGTCCACTCGGTCTACGAGCCGGTGCCCAACGTCGGGATCACCGCGTTCGGCGTCCGCCCGCAGACGTCGACGTCCGACAAGGCGCACGTCTATCTGGAAGTCGTCAACTACGCGTCCGAAGCGCAGGACGTGCGCGTGTCGCTCACTCGCGGCCAGACGTCGCTGCTCGACCAGACGATCAAAGTCGGTGCCGGCGAGACGATCCGTCAGTCCGCGCCGATCGAGCCGCAGGCCGGCGGCGGCGCCTTGCGCGCCAAGGTCTCGGCGCGCGGCAACGCGCTCGACGTCGACGACGAGAGCGTCGCGTGGATGGCGAGCGCGGAGCCTTTGGACGTCACCGTCGTGAGCGACCAGCCCGGCGCCGTCGCGCTGCTGCTTCAGCGCGATCCCGGGGTGAAGGTGACGATGGTCGCGCCGTCCGCGTATCGTCCTGGCAACGAGCGCGTCGTCGTGTTCGATCGCTGGGTTCCCGCCGAGGCGCCGGCCGCGCCCGCGCTGGTGATTGCGCCGCCGGCCTCGTCCTGGATCGGACGTCCCGGCGACGAAGAACGGACGCCGCGATGGAGCGAACGTGGTGATCACCCCGTCCTGGCCGGCGTCGATCCGCTGACGCTCGACATCAAACGCGCCCGCGGCTACGCCGACGGCGGCCTGCTCACCATTGCCGCATCGGAAAAAGGCACGCCGGTGGTGGCCGTGCACGATTCGCCGACGCGCCGGTCGGTCGTGCTGACGTTCGCCGTCGCCGATTCGAACTTCGCGTTCGCGCCGGCGTTCCCGGTGCTGATCGGCAACGCCGTCGAGTGGCTGGCGCGTCCCGCGCTCGCTGAATCGCGGCGGCCGGGGCCGATGTCGCTGCCGCTCAGCACGACGAAAGTCGTCGATCCGAACGGCGCGGCGGTGCCGCTCATCCGCACTGAAGATCGCACGGTCGCTCGGCTCGACATGCCGGGGCTCTACCACGTGCAGGCGGCTGGGTCGGATGCCGTCGTCCCCGTCAACGTCGGCGGACCCGAACTGTCGAACCTGACGCGGACCACGCTGTCGGACGCGCTCGCGAATGCGGGTGGCGGCGAGCGTGCTGCCGGCCGGCCGTGGTGGATGTACGGGATTTTCGTCGCGTTCGTGCTGGCGGCCGCCGAGTGGTGGACGTGGCAGCGCCGGATCACGGTCTGAGATGAGCATCTCGCTGACATCACCCGCCGCGCTCTGGCTGCTCGCCGCGATTCCCGCGGTGTGGCTGGCCCGCCGATACGGCCGGACCAACTTCAATCCGCGGCAGCAGGTCGTGCAGGCGGTGGTGCGGTCGCTGCTCCTGGCCGCACTGGCGTTCGCGCTGGCGCGCCCGGTGATGTCGACCGGATCGTCGCGGCTGTCGATCGTCTATCTGGTCGACGTCTCGCACAGCATTTCCAGCAACGGCATCAACGCCGCCGCGGCGCGGATCGATGCGCTGCAGACGTCGGTCCGGCCCGCGCACGCGAAGATCCTCGCCTTTGCCGCCGACGCGACCGTCGTCGCCGACACGGCCGCCCTGCGGAAACTGGCGACCATCGACCCGGCCTCGAAAGACGCGGCGCTCGTGCGCCGTGACGGATCCGATCTCGAACGCGCGCTCAGTGAAGCGCGCGCCGAGTTGCTGCCCGGTTATCTGCCGCGGATCGTCCTCCTCTCCGACGGCCGCGAGACCAGCGGCGACGCGCGCGCTGCCGTGACCCGGCTGGCGGCGGATGGGATTCCGGTGTCGGTCGAAGCGATCGGCGTGCGCGATATCGGCGACACCTGGGTGGAGGCGATTCAGCTGCCGGAACGCCTCGCGGCCGGCGCGCTCATCCAGGCGACGGTGCACATCGGCAGCCAGCGCGAGGCGAGCGCGACGGTCGCGATCCGCGACGGCGCCCGCGAGCTGGCGCGGCGCGAGGTGCCGATCGCCCGCGGCACCACTGCCGTGCCGCTCGAGATCACGCTGCCCGCGGCCGGGGCCCGCGCGATCGAAGCGACCGTGACGGTCGCCGGCGATCCGCTGAAGGACAACGACTCGCTTCGCCGCGAGGCCGCGGTGCGAGCGCCCGCGAAGGTGCTTTACGTCGAGGGGGCGCCGGCGAGCGCCAAGTATCTGGCCGGGGCGTTGAATCAGGCAGGTTTCGACGTGGCCGTCCGCGCTCCGAGCGACGTGCCGAAGACGACGGCCGATCTGGCGCCGTGGGACGCGGTGATCTTGAGCGACGTCGCGCGCTCGGCGATTTCGAATCAGTCGATGACCGCGCTGGCCGACTGGGTCGAGCACGACGGCGGCGGCTTGCTCGTCGCCGGCGGCGACTCGGTGTTCGGCGAGGGCGGCGACGGCGCCGAAACCGGCTACCGCAAGACCGAGCTCGAGCGGCTGATGCCGGTGACGTTCGAGCGCAAGGACGAGCCGGAAGTCGCGCTGATCATCGTGCTCGATCGATCGTGGAGCATGGCCGGACAGGTCATGGAGCTGTGCAAGGCCGCGGCCCAGGCGGCCATCGACGTCATGTCGGACGAGCAGTCGGTCGGACTGATCACGTTCAACGACGGCATGAACTGGGAGTTCACGCTGCGCAACGTCGGCCGCAATCGCGACGCGATCCGCAAGTCGATCGCCGCGATCGAGCCGGCCGGCCACACCCTGATTTTCCCGGCGGTGGAGCAGGCGTTTCTCGCCCTCAAGGACGCCCGGGCGCGCGCCAAGCACGTCGTGCTGCTGTCCGACGGCCGCTCCTACCCCGACGACTACGAGGGCCTGGTCAAGAAGATGGTCGCCGCGAAGATGACGGTGTCGGCGATCTCGGTCGGGCCCGCGGCCGACGTCGAGCTGCTGACCAACATCGCCAAGTGGGGCAAGGGCCGCAGCTACGTCGTCGAAGACGCCAAGGAAGTGCCGCAGATCTTCGTGAAGGAAGCGAAGAACGCGATGACGCCGGCGTTCGACGAGGGCAAGACGATCAAGCCGGTGTTGAAGGCGCGCGGATTCCTCGAAGACGTCGACATGTCGAAGATGCCGGGCCTGCGCGGGCGCACGGCGACGGTGCTGAAGGACGCGGCGTTCGAGCTGATGGCGACCGAGGAGGGCGATCCGCTGCTCGCGTTCTGGCCGATTGGACTCGGACGTACCGCCGTCTTCGCGTCCGACGTGAAGGATCGCTGGGCGAGCGATTGGGTGCGCTGGCGCGGTTACGGGCCGTTCTTCTCCGCGCTCTTGCACGCGATCGAACGTCCGCGCCCGGCGCCGCTGCAGCTGGAGATCACGCCCGGTGCCGTGCGCGGGTCATCGCGCACGCTCGGTGTGTCCATCGAGGCGCGCGACGCCCAGGGCCGCTATCGCGACCAGCTCAAACCCGAACTGAAGGTCGTCGCCGCCGACGGGACCACGGCGCAGATGACCGCGCGCCAGGTCGCGCCCGGCCGCTACGAGGGCTCGCTGATCGCCGACGCGACGCAGGCGCTCACGATCAGCCTGGTCGGCGAGGACGCCTCGGGCGCCGCGGTGCGGCTGGTGCTGCCCGACCTGCAGGCCGAGTATCGGTTCCGCGCCCCGGACGAGGCGCTGCTGGCGTCGATCGCCCGCGCGACGGGCGGCACGGTGCAGCCAACCGCGGAGTCGCTGACGAAGACCTCTGGCGTCCAACAGACTGCCCGCCGTGCCCTCTGGCCCTGGCTCGTCGTCGCCGGCTTGTTCCTGTGGCTGGCGGACATCCTGCTGCGGCGAGTCCGCATCTTCGAGGGGACGGGGGTGTTTTCCACAGAAAACGCGTAAATGGGGACGGGGGTCGGCCGCGGCGGCCCGCCGCCGGCCGCCGACCCCCGTCCCCATTTAGCCGTTTTCTGTGGAAAACACCCCCGTCCCCCAGAACCCCGCCAGCGCGAGCGCCAGCGTCAGACAGAAGCCGACGAGGCCGGCGCCGCCGAGGACGCCGGATTCGGCGGAGAGGTACTGAAAGGCGGGCGGTTCCACGCTCGCCACCAGGTAGACGAGCCGCATCGCGACGACGAACTCGACCAGCGCGCCGATGACCGCGACGGCGCGCACTCCGCGTGGCGCGCCGGCGAGCGTGCCCCAGAGCACGACGAACCACAGCACCGCGAGCGGCGCCATGACGTTGGCCGCGTGTCCTTCGGGATCGACGAGCAGGTGCACCAGCATCGTGCCCAGCGCGCCGGTCGCGGTCCAGCCAATCATCTGCTTCAGTTCCGCCGGCAGCGTGCGCCGCCGCGCCAGCGCGACGACGCCGCAGAGCGTCGCGCTCACCGTCATCCCGCCGAGGAACGTCTCCCAGTAGAAGCGCACGAGCGGATTGCCGAACGTCTCCATCCACGACTGGCCGCCCGATCCGCCGCCGACGAGCGCGTGAAACAGGGTCGCGGGCATGAACGCCGTCGTCGCCAGCATCAACACGCGCGTGCTCAGGTACTCGCCGATCGTCAAGTGCTGCTGGCTGATGGTGTATGTCGGCACGAAGACCCGATCGGAGCCGAACGCCAGCACCGCCCAGACGAACCACGGTGCGACAAGTACGGTGGCCGCGGCGACTGGGCCGGCAATCGCGCGCCAGGGCGGACGCCGCCGCCCGCGCAGCAGCACGATCGCTTGATCGACGACGATCACCAGCAAATACACGGCCGCGGACGGGTGGCACATGTAGGCGGTCACCGCGGCCAGCGTGCACAGCCAGCGGTCGCGCCGATGCGCGGGCGCGAAGGCCTGCGATCGGATCCGCGCGTAGGCGGCCAGCGCCGTCAGGAAGCAGAACGCGGCAAGAAATTTCGGTGTCGGGACGACGACCGCGAAGAACATCAACGGCGTGAACGGCAGCATCGCCAGCGCGATTCTCGCGGCACGCGCGCCGAAGAATCGCGCCGTCAATCCGAGGACGCTCAGCATCGCCATCGCGTTCAAGGCGAGGCTGATGACCTGGTACGCCGCGTAGGAGCGGCCTGTAAAGGTCAGATAGAACGCGTTGAACAACGTGAAGAAAGGCGTGCGCTTGGCCAGGTACTCGAACTGCACCGCTTCGGTCACCCAGGAAGGCTGGATGCCGCCGAGATACAGCGTCGTGTTCGGGTAGTACAGCGACCAGTCGAGCGTGTAGGCGGCCTGGTAACTCGGCATCAGCTTGAGCAGTTGCAGGCTCACGACCGCAAACAGGAGGAAGGTCGCCAGAGCCGCCAGCCAGCGCCCGGCGACCCGTGTCTTGGTCCAGGCCAGCGCCCAGAGGGTCAGCAGGTAGAGGAACGTGTTCGTGACCGCGGTCGGCTTTCCGGTGAGGTAGGCGATGAACGCCATCGTGCTGATCAGGAACACCGAGCAGACGAACGATGCCGACAGGACGATGTCGGCGGCGTCGCCGTCAGCGTGCAGGAACCGGCGATAGAACAGGAACCCCGGAATGAAGGCGGTCACGATGACGAGCAGGAGGTCGGCGACCAGGGGGGCTCCGGGCGGCGGTACGGTACCATAACGTCCCAGCGATATGAGCGTCGCTGTCGTCACGGGCTCAGCCGGGTTGATCGGTTCGGAAGCGAGCCGATGGTTCCACGAGCAGGGGCTTGACGTCGTCGGCATCGACAACGACCAACGCGCCGCGTTCTTCGGGCCCGACGCGTCGACGGCGCCGGTGCGGCGGGCGCTCGAGCAGACGCTCAAGCGCTATCAGCACGAGTCTGTCGACATTCGGGACGACGCGACGGTCCGGCGGATCATCGACCGGTTCGGCGGCGACGTCTCCGTGATCGTCCACTGTGCCGCGCAGCCGTCGCATGATTGGGCGGCGCGCGATCCGCTCACCGACTTCGGCGTCAACGCGATCGGCACGCTCAACCTGCTCGAGGCGGCGCGCCGGTCGTGCCCCGAAACCGTCTTCCTGTTCACCAGCACCAACAAGGTCTACGGCGATGCGCCGAACCGCCTGCCGCTGATGGAGCAGGAGACGCGCTGGGAGTTGCCGGCCGGTCATCCGTCGTTTGCCGGCGTCGGCGAGGACATGGCGATCGACCAGTCGACACACTCGGTGTTCGGCGCGAGCAAGGTGGCGGCCGATGTCCTGGTGCAGGAATACGGCCGCTACTTCGGGATGAAGACCGCGTGTTTCCGCGGCGGCTGCCTGACCGGTCCGGGCCACGCCGGCACCGAGATGCACGGATTCCTCGCCTATCTGGTCAAGTGCGCGGTCACGGGGACGCCGTATCGCGTCTTCGGCTACAAGGCAAAACAGGTCAGAGACAACATCCACAGCGGCGATCTGGTCGCGGCGTTCTGGGAGTTTTTTCGCGCGCCGCGACGCGGCGAGGTCTACAACATCGGCGGCAGCCGTCACTCGCACTGCTCGATGCTCGAAGCGATTGCGATGATCGAAGACATCACCGGCCGGCCGATGCAGTGGACCTACGTCGACACCCCGCGAATCGGCGATCACATGTGGTACGTCAGCGACGTGCGGAGATTTCAGTCGCATTATCCCGGCTGGACCTACCGCTACAGCCTGCGTGAGACGCTCGAGGAGATCGCCGCGGCCCGGACGTCAGGCGTGACCCGATGAGAGTGGTCGTCGCCGGCGCCTGCGGATTCGCTGGCAGCACGATCGCGCGGCAGCTGCGGACCGAGCGATCCGGTCTGGAAATCGTCGGCATCGACAACTTCATTCGTCCAGGCAGCGAATTGAACCGGCAACAGCTGGCGGCCGAGGGGATTCGCGTGACGCACGCCGACGTCCGCGTGCGCGAGGATCTCGACGGCCTCGCAAGGCCGGACTGGATCATCGATGCCTCGGCGAACCCGAGCGTGCTCGCCGGCACCGCCGCCAGCGACACCAGCAGCCGGCTGCTGATGCAGCACAACCTCTCAGGAACGATCAACCTGCTCGAACTGGCGCGGGCGCACGCGGCCGGTTTCATCCTGCTGAGCACCAGCCGCGTCTATTCGATCGCGCCGCTCGCGGCGCTGAAGCTCAGTGTCGATCGCGACGCGTTCACGCCGGTCGCGGCTCAGCCGTGGCCTGTCGGCATGACGGCGTCTGGCGTGTCGGAGCTTGGCTCGACGGCGGCGCCGGTCTCGCTCTACGGGGCAACAAAGGTGTGCTCCGAAGCACTGGCGCTCGAGTACGGCGCCGCCTTTCAGTTCCCCGTGTGGATCAACAGGCTCGGCGTCCTCGCCGGCGCCGGCCAGTTCGGCCGCGCCGATCAGGGGATCTTCTCCTTCTGGGTCCATTCCTGCGCCGCGCGACGGCCGGTCAGCTTCATCGGCTTCGGCGGTCACGGCCACCAGGTGCGCGACTGTTTGCACCCGAAAGATCTCGCCGGCGTCCTGCTCAAGCAGATGCAGTCGTCGCCGAACGCGACGACGGCGGTCACGAACTTGTCCGGCGGAGTCGCCGCCAGCATGTCGCTTCGACAGCTTCACTCGTGGTGTGAATCGCGCTACGGCGCGCTTCCAGTGGCCAGCCAGCCCGGGACGCGGCCGTTCGACGTGCCGTGGCTCGTGCTCGACGCTGGCGCCGCCCGTGATCGGTTCGGCTGGACGCCGGCGACGTCACTCGAGGCGATCCTCTCCGAGATCGCCGATCATGCCGCCGCGCATCCGCAGTGGCTCGACTGGACGAGAGGCTGATGCCTGGGTCCGTCCAGGCGGCCGCGGCCAACGACCTCCGCTTGCTGTCGATCGTCATGCCGGCGCGCAACGAGGAGGGCTGCGTCGGTGCGACGACGCGGCATCTGCACGCTGCGCTCAGCCGTCGCGGCATCCCGCACGAGATCGTCGTCGTCGACGACGGCAGCACCGACGGGACGTGGTCGGTGTTGCAGGAGGCGCAGCGGGACGTGCCGGTGCTTCGACCGATCCGCAACGACGGCGAGCACGGCTACGGACGTGCGGTTACTTGCGGGCTCGACCACATCCACGGCGATGCCGTCGTCGTGATGATGGCCGATGAGTCGGACGACAGCGCCGACGTCGTGCGCTACTGGGAGAAGCTGCAGGAAGGGTACGACTGCGTCTTCGGCAGCCGGTTCATGAAGGGCTCGCGGGTGATCGACTATCCGCGGTTCAAGCTGGTCATCAACCGCCTGGCGAACCTGTTCCTGCAGTTGCTGTTCGGGTTGCGCCTCAACGACGTCACCAACGCGTTCAAGGCCTACCGCGCGACGGTGATCGCCGGCTGCCGTCCGCTGATCGCGCCGCATTTCAATCTGACCGTCGAACTGCCGCTCAAAGCCATCGTCCGCGGCTACAGCTGGACGGTGATTCCGATCTCCTGGCGCAACCGCGAGCACGGCGCATCGAAGCTGAAGCTCAAGGAAATGGGCAGCCGCTATTTGTTCATCTGTCTCTACGTCTGGCTCGAGAAGTACTTCAGCCGCGGCGACTATCGAAAGAAGTAGGGAGGGCCGATCGGGCGCGTACCGCGGCGGCACGATACGCGAGCAGCGCGATCACGTAGCAGGCCACCCCGATCCAGAACGCGGTCGAGATCGACCAGGTCAGCGCGATCACCACGCTCAGCACGGACGCGAGCACCGAGGCGGCGCCGTTGAGGCCCCACAGCCAGGGCGTCAGCGCCTGCGTGCGGCCGGCGGCCAGCTTCATCCCGAGCGGGAAGGCCATGCCCATCAGCAGACCGGCCGGGAACAGCAGCAACACCGCGGCGCCGATGCGCAGCGGGGTCGAGAGCGGCGCGCTCCAATGCGCGATCGCCGGCGTGATCGCGCCAAACGCGCCGAGGACGACGGCCAGCGCCAGCAGGCGCACGCGCCCGGCGCTCGCCGCCGACTCCGCCGTGACGCCGCCGGTCAGATAGCTGCCCAGTCCGCTCGACAGCAACAGCGCGAACAGCACCACCGACAGCCCGTAGGTCGGATGGCCGAGCGTGATGATCAGCCGCTGCATCTGCGACGTCTCGATCAGCATGAAGCCAAGGCCAATGGCGATGAAGAACACCAGGAGTGGCGCGCTGCCCTCGAGATCGACGCGCCGGCGCGTCAGCCAGAGCGGCAGGAGAATGCACGCCGCGGTCAGGACAGTCACGGTCATTGCCAGCAGGCCCAGCGTCGCGACGGCCTTCAAGTTGTGGCCGAGGGCGCCGAAGTTCGTCATCGACAGCCGCAGCATGTCGCGCAGCCGGAGCATGTTGAAGAAGAACGGACTGTCGTCGGTGGTCGCCGAGATATTGAACGGGTAGTTGTCGAGAAACGCCTTGATGTCGCCGGGCCTCGTCAGCTCGGCGAAGGTCTGGTCGAGCACGGCTCGCGGCGTCAGCGGCAAGTCGAATTTCAGCCGCCCGGCTTCGCGCTCCAGCGTGTCGAGTTGCGCGTCGGTGAACGGCTGGCGGCTGACGAGAATGGTGCCGACGCCGTCCGGTTCAGCCAGCTGGCCGGTCGCCTCATCGCGGGTCATGTGACGGGCGATCGCGATGTGGCGCCGCGGTTCGGCGACGCCGAGGCCGCGGAGCGCCGCGACGGCGATGGTCGTCGTCCGGTAGAGCTCGGCCGGCCGCTCGTGGAAATACCACCGTGACACGGTGAGCAGGCCGTTGTCGGTGAGATGCCCGACAAAGGTCGTCCAGGCTTCGACGGTGTAGAGCGCGTTCTCGCCGAGCACGAAAGCGCCGGCGGCCGTCGCCGCCCAGGTGTCGATCAGCGAAATCTGAATCGTTCCGAAGCGGTTCGGCGATCGGGTCACGAAGCTGCGCGCTTCGTCGTTGACGAAGCGGACGCCCGGCAGCCGGTCGAGGTGGCCGCTGAAATCGCCGAAACGGCCGTTGACGGTGCGGATGATGTCCCTGTTGATCTCGACCGCGGTCACGGTCCTCGCGCCGAAGCTCTTTGCCGACAGGACGTCGCGCCCGCCCCCCGCGCCAATCACGAGCGCGTCGAAGTCGTTGACGAGGTAGTAGCCGATGTTGGTGACGTCGTACTTCAGATGCACGACGGTCTCGAAATCGCCGTCGAACCGGGTCATCCAGGTGCCGGCCCAGGCGTCGATGTCGACTTCGAGCTGCTTCAGCATTCGCTCGCGCGGCAGCGTCGAGCTCAGGCCCCAGCCGAACGGCGCGGTCAAGGCGTCCGGATTGCCGCGGACGCGGACGCGCGAGTAGGTGTTCCATTTGTCGTAGAGCGGCAACGGCTCAGGTGTCGTCGAGCCTTTCGTGTAGAGGATCCGGAGCACCGGTGCGCCCTGCCAGACCAGGATGGTGTGGACCGAGGCCAAGCCGATCAACAGCGCGAGCGACGCCGCCGCGACACGGCGCAGCGTCCGCGATCCGGCGTCGCCAGCCATGCAGACGCCGCCGATCGCGGCCAGGGCGGCGACCCACAGGACCGCGGTCGGGCCGTCCGACCAGTCGATGACGACGATCAGGAGAAGACAGCCGAGCGCCGCGCCGGCGAGGTCGGCGGCGTAGAGGCGGCTCACGGATTTCGGAAAGCCGGTGAGCGCCAGGCAGATCGCGACGCCGCTTGCGACGAACGGAATCGCGATGACCACGCAGGTCAGGACGATGGCGCCGACCGCGCCCATCGACGTCTCGAGCGGGAGGGGAATCGAGAGCTGGATCAGAAAGCTGACGACAATCGTCAGCGGAAACGCCGCTGCCGCGGCCGCGAGCCGTTGATGAATCCGCTCGGGCGGGAACAGCCGCGGCGCCAGGTAGACGATCAACGCGCCGACGGTCATGCCGAACATCGCCAGCGACAGCGCGACGAACGCGAAGTGGTAGAGCAGCGTCACGCTGAAGATTCGCGTCAGCAGGATTTCCTGCATCAGCGTGGCGAGAGCGATGAAGAACAGGCCGAAGTAGGTGGCAGTGCGCGGCGCCGGCGACAAGCAGCTCATGATACTTCGAGGCAAATCGTTCGTTTTGACGAAACACCCGCCGGCCGCTAGATTGACGCTCGTGCCGCCGCTCACCATCGATGCCGCCGTCGCGCAAATCCAGTTCGCCTACCCGCAGATCTACTACGCGTGTCATACGCGTCACGATCGGCGGCGGTCGAATGCCGCGCATCTGTCGCCGCGGGACGCGCAAATGCTCGTGCACCTCGACCCCCGTGCCGCGCTGCCGGTGTCGCGGCTGGCGTTTCACATGGATCTCGCCGCGTCGACCGTCTCCGAAGCGTTGACGCGGCTCGAGGCGCTCGGCTTCGTGCACAAGACCGCGGCCGCCGCCGATCGGCGCCAGGTCGGTGTGTGCCTCACGGCGAAAGGGGTGGCCGCCGTCCGCGAGGGCTCGGTCCTCGAATCACAGCGGCTGCGGCGGGTGCTGGCGCGGATGTCGGCTCGCGATCGGGTCGCGGCAGTCTCGGGCCTGGCGCGGCTGGCGCGGGCATGCGGCCCGGTGATCAAGGAAAAACGGAGCGCACATGCTTAGATGGGCGATCTACATCGTCATCGGCGTACTAGGCGTCGCCGGTGTGGTGGCGCTGATCGGATGGAGCCTGCCGGTCGGACATACCGCCTCGCGCACGATCACGCTGACGGCCTCACCCGAGCAGGTGTTCGACGTGATTTCGGACTTCGCCCGTGCCGCCGAATGGCGCGCCGGCGTGAGTCGCGTCGAGATTCTGCCGGATGACGGCAAGGGACCGTTGTTTCGCGAGTACAGCTCGATGGGCCAGATGCTGATGCGCGCCGAAACGATCGAGCGTCCTCGCCGCCTGGTGACCAGGATCGCCGACCCGGCGCTGCCATTCGGCGGCACCTGGACACACACGCTCCGCCCGGCGGTGTCCGGCGGCACCGAGCACACCGTCACCGAAGACGGCGAGATCTACAACGTGTTCTTCCGCGCGATGGCGCGTTTCATCTTCGGCTATACGTCGACGATCGAGCAGTATCAGACCGCGCTCGCCCAGCGCGTCGGGAAATGACACCCGAGGTCGTTTCCCGCCGGGCGTCCCGGAACACCTGCTTCAGCATCGCCGGGGTCAGCCGGCCGGTGTGCGTGTTCTGCCGGCTGGGGTGATACGACGCGATCACGATCGGCGCGCCGGCGAGGCGATAGATGCCGTTGTGCTCGAACGCCGGCCGGCGCGGCGGCTTGACGCCGCGCTCGGCCAGCAGCCGGAACACGGCGTCGAACGCGATGCGCCCGAGCGCGACGATGACGCGGACGTTCGGCAGCGCCGCCAGCTCATCGCGCATGTGCGGATGGCAGCGCGCGATTTCCTCCGGCGTCGGCTTGTTGTCGGGCGGCGCGCACCGGACGGCGGCCATGATCCACGCCCCGCGCAACTGCAACCCGTCGTCGATCGACCGCGAGATCGGCTGATTCGCGAAGCCGTTGGCGTGCAGCGCCGCCATCAGAAAATCGCCGGAGCCGCCGGCGCCGTCGCCGGTGAAATTCCGCCCGGTGCGGTTGGCGCCGTGCGCGGCCGGCGCCAACCCGATCAGGACGACTTGCGCCGCCGGATCGCCGAATCCGGCGACCGGCCTGGCCCAGTAGGTCTCGCCGCGGTAGGCCGCGCGTTTCTCGCGGCCGATCCGCTCGCAGTAGCTGCGCAGCCGCGGGCAGGCGGTGCAGGTGATGATCGACCGGCGGACGTCGGCAAGCGTCGGCATGTCTCTCAGCGTAGCAGCACGCTGAACGAGGCGGGCCCAGGGGACTCCTGCGTCACCGGATCGGGCCGCCGGTAGTCGCTCCAGCGGCGAACAATCACGGCGTTGATCGCGAACACCGCCGCGAGGATCAGCAAGCCAAGCGGCCGACCGGTGATGAGCAGCTCGGCCTCGTTCAGGGGAATGCCGATCATCGCGATGCTCATGCCGGCGAGATACCACGGCCAGCGGGACTCCAGTCGGGCCTGCCCGGGCTCGAACGGCGACGAGCAGGGAACGCCGTCGAAGTCGATGAGCAGCCCCTCGACGATCAGCACCCCGAGGGTCACGCACACGAGCGCGTGCAGCAAGGCGACGCCGATGCCCCAGTCCGCCCCGAACACGGGAATGGTGAGCGCCGTGGGCAGCGCAACGCCGGCGGCAAGCATCAAGCGCCGGGCGGCGATGCGATGCTGGTGCCAGTCGCGGCCGGCTGACGCGCGAAACAACCATGCGGCGCCCAGTTCGGCCGGCATCGCGTAGCTGATTCGCAGGCCGACCAGGATCGCGGTCATCAACACGATCGGAATCGCCAGCCCGGTTGCGGCCGGGCCGTCGTCGAGCGGACTCAGACTGGTGGCCGCTAGCGGCACGACGACCGCCATCGCCGCGCCGACCGCCATCGACATCACCAGCCGGTGCACCCCGACGCGGCCGATCGTCGACAACGTGAACTGCACCGTCGCTTGCGCCACCGGTGAGGCCGACAGCAGCGCCGGCACGGCGCCGGCGGCGCGCCGCGGCAGCGTCAACCGGGCCGGAGCCGCCGCGCCGACGAGCGCGTCGATGATCAGACGGCGGTAGGAAAGCGGGTAAGTGACGAAGACGACGCCGAGCAGAACAGTCACCGTCGTGATCGCGCGCGCGCCGAGCACGTCCAGGATCGGCAGCGTGATGCCCATGCCCTTCGCGTAGATGGCGTAGAGCCACGTCGTCGGCATCCACAGCACCCACTCCGGCGAGGCCGGGCCCAGTCCGTAGAGCCGGCCGAGTGTCGCCGCGCTCGCCGCCGGCAGGCTGAGGAACAGCAGCCCCAGCGACGCGACGACGAACAGCTGCAGCAGCGGCGCGACTCGCGCGAACAACCGCGGCCCGGCGAGACTGAGCACAAGTCCCTGAAGCGCGATGACGCCCAGGTAGGTGGTCAGCGCCGCAAGCGTCGAAACCGCGGCGTGAAGCCCGGCGACACGGAAGCCGAAGGGCACGCTGAATGCGGTGCCGAGATACAGGCCGTAGAGCGCCGCCGAGAGCGGGATCGTGGCGGCGACGAGGATGACGAAAAACAAGGCCAGCGAACACAGTTTGGCGATGAGCACGGTGCGATAGCGGACCGGAAAGCTGCCGAGGACCTGGACGTCGCGCCGCTCCAGGAGCAGCGACTGCCAGCTCACCGCCGCCATCAAGCCGATGCCGACCATGGTCACGCCGATGGAAAACGTGATGTTGGCGCCGGCGTACATGCGGAGAAAGTCCAGGCCGCCTTCGGGACCCAGCGACAGCGCGATGATGTTCCAGCCGTTGCCGGCGGCGGTCGGCATCCCCAGGCCGGGTGTCGCCAGCGCCGCCAGCAGCCAGAAGAACGCGTGCTGCAGGTCGGTGCTGCCGCCGGTCATCTCGTTGTCGAAGAAGCGCGCCAGGAACGCTCGCGTCAACGCCGCGATTTGCGATCGTTCGTTGGGCAGCGGCGCGCTGATCATCGCCGGGCGGTCAGAGCTGCATCGCGTCGAGCAGGTTCTCGGCAAGGCCGTCGACGTCGTCTTCGATCGCCAGCTTCGCGAAGACGTTCTCGAGCGACACCTGCTGGGTCAGATCGCGGAGCCGCTCAACCGAATCGTCGGCGACGACGCGGCCGTTGCGCAGGATGATCACGCGGGTCGCGATTTTCTCGACCGTGTCCATCTCGTGCGAACTGTAGAAAACAATCCGCCCGCCGCGCGACAGGCCGTTGACGAGCGCGCGCAGCGCCAGCATCGCGCCGACGTCGAGCCCCGACGCCGGCTCGTCGAGAATGACGATCTTCGGGTCGTGCAGCAGGGCGGCGGCGAGCAGCACCTTCTGCCGCATTCCCTTCGAGAACGTCGACAACGCACTGTGCCGCTCGGCGTCGAGGTGCAGCAGCGTCAGAAAGCGATCGATGCGCCGCTCGAGCGCCCCGGCGGCGAGCCCGCGCAGCCGGCCCGCCAGCCGCAAGTATTCCTCGGCGCTGAGATACGTGTAGACGTGCGCTTCCTCGGGCACGTAGCCGACCAGCGCCTTGTACTCGAGCAAGTTGTCCTGGATGTCGACGCCGTCGAAGAAAATGTGGCCACGGGTCGGCGCCAGCATGCCGGTGAGCATCTTGACGGTCGTCGATTTGCCGGAGCCGTTCGGACCGAGGTAGCCAAGCACTTCACCGGGCTTGACGATGAAGCTGACGTCCAGCACCGCCGGGATGCCGCCGTAGTAGCGGGTGACGCCGCGGGCTTCCAACATCTCGCGATTAGACACCGGAAGAGCGGTCTTGGGTCTTGGGTCTTGAGTCCTGGGGTACGTCCTCAGCTCGGAGTTCACGACCCAAGACTCAAGACCGAAGACTCAAGACCACAGGTTCAGGTCTGCCGCGCTCTGTCGTACGCCCCCGCCTGCTCGTGCGCGTGATACGAGGATCGAACCAGCGGGCCGGACTCGACGTGGCCGAAGCCCATGTCGAGGGCGATGCGCTTGAGATCGCGGAATTCGTCGGGGGTGTAGTAACGCGTCATCGGCAGATGCGCGACCGAGGGCCGGAGGTACTGGCCGATGGTCAGGATCTGGCAGTCGACGCGCCGCAGATCGCGGAACACCTCGATGAGTTCGTCGGTGGTTTCGCCCAGCCCGACCATCAGGCCGGTCTTGGTCGGAATGTCCGGCGCCCAGCGGCGGGCGCGATCGAGCAGCTCGAGCGCCCGGGCGTATTTGCCGCCCGGCCGGGCCGCCCGATAGAGGCGCGGCACCGTCTCGGTGTTGTGGTTGAGGACGTCGGGGCGCGCCTCGAGCACCGCGCGCAGCGGCGCCTCGCCACCCTGAAAGTCGGGGATCAACACCTCGACCCGGCACGCCGGCCGCGCCACTTTGATGGCGCGGATCGTTCGGGCGAACGCGCCGGCGCCGAAGTCGTCGAGGTCATCGCGATCGACCGAGGTGACGACGACGTAGTCGAGCGCCATCGTCGCGACGGCGCGGGCGAGGTTGTCGGGCTCGTGCGGGTCGAGCGCCGCGGGCGCGCCGTGACGGACGTTGCAGTAGCCGCACGCCCGCGTGCACGTGTCGCCCATGATCATGAACGTCGCGGTGCCGTGGTGCCAGCACTCGCCGATGTTGGGGCAGTGCGCTTCCTCACACACGGTGTGGAGCTTGAGTTCGCGCATCAGCCCGCGCAGGCGCAGATAGTTCTCGGAGCCGGGCGCGCGGACTTTGAGCCACTCCGGCTTGGGCTCGCGACCGAGCGCGACGTCCTTGACGCGCCGGCCGCGCAGAAATTGAACGGGAATAGCCTCGCTCACTTCTCTATATTATCCGGTCATGAAAACTGCGATTACCTGGCTGGGCCATTCGGCATTTCTCGTGGAACTTCCGTCCGGGCAGCGGATTCTGACCGATCCCTGGCTCGGCAATCCGCAGTGTCCGCCGGCCCTGTCGAAGCCCGAGGCGCTGAAGCCGATCCACCTGATCCTGGTCTCGCACGGCCACAACGATCACGCCGGCGACGCGGTGGCGGTCGGGCGCGCCACCGGTGCGCCGGTCGTCTGTCCGTTCGAACTCGGCGTCTATCTCGCCGCCAAGGGCCTGCAGGACGTCAAAGACATGGCCATCGGCGGCACGCAGGAGGTCGCCGGGATCAGGGTCACGATGACCTTCGCGACGCATTCCGGCTCGATCGAGGACGGCGGCACCATCTATACCGGCGGCGCGAGTGGCTTCGTGCTCCGCGCGCCTGGCGCGCCGACCATCTACTTTGCCGGCGATACCGGGCTGTTCGGCGACATGAAACTGATTGCCGAACTGTACCGGCCGGAGATCGCATTTCTGCCGATCGGCGATCACTACACGATGGGGCCGGATACCGCCGCGATGGCCGCCAAATGGCTCGGCGTGCGCCTGGTGGTGCCGATGCACTGGGGCACGTTCCCGCTGCTGACGGGAACGCCCGCGATGCTCAAGGAGCACCTCGCGGGAACCGGGATCGATGTGCTGGAGGTGAAGCCGGGGGAGAGGGCGGAGTGAGGGAGGAGAAAGAGCGGGCTTGAGTCTTGGGTCTTGCGTCTTGGGTCGGATGGTTCTTGGGACTGAGTCCTGAGGCGTACCTCAAGACCCAAGTCCCAAGACCCAAGCCGGTCTATTTCTCGTTCAACCACACGTCCTCGAGAATCGAGAACGTCTGCATGCCGACTTCCTTGCCGTCGACGGTGAGCGCGACGCGGTAGACGCCGGGGGCGATGCCGCCACCGCCGCCGCCGCGGCCGCCGCCTCCGCCGCCGCCGAAGCCGCGACCACCGCCGCCCGCCGCGACGCACGGCGTCGGGCCAGCGGGCGCCGCCGGCGCTTCAGCCGCCTGGCCGCCGCGGCCGCCACGGCCGCCGCCTCCGCCGCCGCCACCGCCGCCCGGGAAGCCGCCGCCGCCCGCCGCCTGATCGCCGCTCATCGCCCACTGGAAGCGATTGAGACCGACCGCCTTCGGCCCGATGCAGGTGCGCACGGCCTGTCCGGTTGCGGTGTTGGTAATCGTCAGCTTCACGTCGCCAGCAGGCGCCGACTTCAGGTAGTACGCGATCGCCGTGCCCTGGGGCGCGACTTCGCCTTCCCACCACTTGCTGCCCGGGACCTCGGTCTGGTTCTTACGATCCGGCTTCCACTGGATCGCGTCGCGCGGCTTGAGCAGCGTGACGTCCTTGGCCATCGTGTCCGGCGTCATCGCCTGGAGCGCCGAGATGTCATCGGCGATCCAGATGCCGCGGCCGTGCGTGGCCACCAGCAGGTCGTTGTCGCGCGGGTGCACCAGCACCTCGTCGATGCGCACCAGCGGCAGGTTCGGGTTGAACGCCGTCCACTCCTTGCCGTCGTCGAGCGAGATGAACAGGCCGAACTCGTGCGCGGCGTAGAGCAGGTTGCGGTTCTTCGGATCCTGCCGGATCGTGTTGATGTTGCCGATCGGCAGGTTGCTGACGATCGACGTCCAGGTCGCGCCGTAGTCGGTGGTCTTGAAGATGTACGGCTTCAGGTCGTCGGAGTAGTGGCCGTCGAGCGACACATAGGCCGTGCCGGCGTCGTACCACGACGCCTCGATGCCGGAGATGTAGTACTCCTTCGTGCCGCCGGGGATGTTCTTGCCGACCTCGTTGAACGTCAGGCCGCCGTCGCGGCTGAGCTGCAGGTTGCCGTCGTTGGTGCCCGCCCAGATCACGCCCGGCAGCACCGACGACTCGGCGAGCTCGATGATCGTGCCGTACTCGTTGGCGACGTAGCCGTCGTTCTTCGACAGGATGCACGGCTTGCCGGTCGTGTTGGCGCCGCAGGTCGGCAGTCCGTACGACTGCTCGAGCAGCGTGCGCGTGTTCGGGTCGATCTTCTTGCCGAGCGGCGCGCTCATCGTGTAGGTCTGGCCGCGATCGCGCGAGATGTAGAGGCGCGTGCCGCCGATCAGCAGCGTGCTCGAGTTGTGCGGAGAGATCCGGATCGGCGTGTTCCAGTTGAACGCCGCCGGCCACGGATCCTGCGGGCCGCCGATCACGTTCGGCTGGCCGCCGCGTCCGCCGCCGCCACCGGCGCCGCCCTGGCCCGGCGCGCCGCCCGCGCCCGCCACCGGACGCACGCTGCGCTGCTCGCCGGTGTTCAGGTCGTAGCGGGTGATCGCGCCATTCTGCGACTCGGTGTAGAAGATGTTCGGATCGGTCGGATCGATCTGCGTCTGGAAACCGTCGCCGCCACCGACGCTCATCCAGTTCCACATGTGGATGCCGCCGCTGCGCGTCGAGCTCGGGCCGCACCACGAGCCGTTGTCCTGCAGGCCCGTGCACACCCAGTAGGGCCGGCGCATGTCGACGGAGACGTGATAGGGCAGCGCCGCCGCCTGGAGTCGCACCGACTCCCACGTCGCGCCGCCATCCCAGCTGACGTCCAGACCGCCGTCGTTGCCGTACATCACGTGCTGGCTGTTCAGCGGATCGATCCAGATCGCATGGTTGTCGACGTGTCCCATGTTCTGGAGCCCGTTGAACGTCTTCGCGCCGTCGATCGACTTCTGCGGATTGACGCCGCCGACGTAGACGACCTCGGGGTTGTTCGGGTCGACGCGGATCTGGCTGAAGTACATCGGGCGCTGATTCTGGTTGCTCTGGAACGTCCAGGTCTTGCCCTTGTCCATGGTCCGCCAGATGCCCGGCAGGTTCGGGTTGGGCGCCTGTCCAGCACCGCCGCCGCCACGGCCCTGACCGCCGCCGCCACCGCCGCCGCCGGCACCCGCGCCGGCGCCACGGCCCTGGCCGCCGCCGGCCGCGCCGCCGACTTCGTCAGCACCCGCCGGAGGCGCCGGTTCCTTGTCGGGCGCGGTTTCGATTTGCGCGTAGATCACATTCGGATTCGAACGCGACCAGTCGAACGCGATGCGGCCGAGCGTCCCTTTCGGCAGGCCGGGCGCGGTGTAGCGCTTCCACGTCTTGCCGCCGTCGGTCGACTGCCACATGCCGCTGCCGAGGCCGCCGCCAACGAAACCCCACGACGTGCGACGACGCTCGTAGGTCGCCGCGAAGAGCAGGTTCGGATTCGACGGATCGATCGTGAGCTCGGTGGCGCCGGTGTCCTGGTTGACCTTGAGCACGTGATTCCAGGTCTTGCCGCCGTCCGACGTCATGAACACGCCGCGCTCGTCGTTGGGGCCAAACAGGTGGCCCATCGCCGCGACCCAGGCGATGTCCGGGTTCTTCGGATGCACGAGGATGCGGGCGATCGACTGCGTGTCCTTCAGTCCGACGAAATCCCACTTGTCGCCGCCGTCGACGCTCTTGTAGACGCCGATGCCGAACGACGAGCTCTGCCGGTTGTTGGCTTCACCGGTGCCGACGTAGATCACCTTCGGGTTCGACGGCGCGATCGCGATGTCGCCGATCGAGTGGGTGATTTCGTCGAACAGCGGCGTGAACGTCGTGCCGTTGTTCGTCGTCCGCCACAGGCCGCTGACGGCGTAGCCGATGAAGTAGGTCGACGGATTTTTCTCGTCCACCGCGATGTCGTCGATGCGGCCGCCCTGGCCGGTCGGACCGATTTCGCGGAACTTGAAGCCCTTGAGCGCGGCATGCGCCGGCTCGTTGATGATTCGCGCCGGCGCGGCCGGCTGTCCGCCCTGGCCCTGGGCGATGACGTCGGCGACGAGCGGATAGCCCGTCATGAGCGCGAGAGCACCGGCGCAGAGCAGCGCGACGCTCGATTTCCTGATGGCAGGGGACATTGCGTTCTCCTTACGGACGAGAGGTCGAGATTCGAGAGATCACCAGCGAAGCGATGAAATCCTACCGCAAATCGTCGCCGAGCTGGAGGGCGGGGAGTATTCCGGCAGCTAGTCGGCCCGGGGCCGCCGCGCCAGCCGGTCGACCGCCTCGGCGACGCTCAAGTGTGAAGTGTCGAGGGTGATGTCGGCCTGGGCGTAGAGCACGTCCCGGCGCGTGACCAGCGTGCGCAAGGCTTCGCGAGCTTGCGGATGCTGATCCATGGGCCGGCGATCGCCCTGCCGGGCGACGCGGGTCCAGTAGTCCTCCGGTTTCGCCTTGAGCCAGACGGTCGTGGCCGAGCGGCGGAGCAGCGCGTAACTGGCCGCCGAGGTCACGAGGCCGCCGCCGGCGGCGAGCACCATCGGGCGCGGCGTCGCCAGCAAATCGGCCAGCGTGTCGTGCTCGAGGCGACGGTAGTAGTCCTCGCCGTGGAGCGAGAAGATCTCACCGAGCGCCAGGCCGGCGCGCCGTTCGATCTCGCGATCGAGCTCGACAAATGGGACGCGCAACTTGCGCGCCAGGGCTTTGCCGATGGTGGTTTTGCCGGCGCCGCGCAAGCCGAGCAGCGCGATGACCGGGGCCATGCCGGCGTCTTCGGTGACCAGCTCGGCCGCCGTGGTCCGGAGCGCGGCGGCCAGGTCGGCCAGGCGCTTGACCGAGATGTTGCCGCGGCCGGCTTCGACGTCCATCAGGAAGCGCAGTGACAGCCCGGAGCGGTCGGCGAGCGCGCGCAGCGTCAGCTGCTGCGCCTGGCGGAGGCCTCGGGCGCGGCGTCCGAGCGTGGTCAGCAGGTCGGACTCGGGCGGGGCCGGCCGGGTCGCGGAGGCGGCGCGCATCGGTAGGAAGTATATCGCACGTTCAGGAGGTGTTGTCGCACTATAATGCCTTGACAGTCCGCGGAGCCGGCCGCTACGCTTGCACGTACATCATGGCCACCAGCACCGCCGCAATGCCCCGCCTGTCCTTCGACACCGAGCCCGCGAAATACCGGCACTGGAAACTGACGTTCGACGGCGCGATCGCGACGTTGTCAATGGACGTGCAGGAGGATGCCGGGCTGTCGCCGGACTACAAGCTCAAGCTCAACTCGTACGATCTGGGCGTCGATATCGAGCTGGCGGATGCGATTCAGCGGCTGCGCTTCGAGCATCCGGAAGTGCACACCGTCGTCGTCACCAGCATGAAGGAGCGGATTTTCTGCGCCGGCGCCAACATCTTCATGCTGCGCGGCTCGACCCACGCGTGGAAGGTGAACTTCTGCAAGTTCACCAATGAGACCCGGCTGGCGATGGAAGACGCGAGCCAGAACTCCGGCATCAAGTTCCTCGCCGCACTCAACGGCATCTGCGCCGGCGGCGGCTACGAGCTGGCGCTGGCCTGCGACGAGATTTTCCTCGTCGACGACTCGAACTCGGCGGTCAGCCTGCCGGAGACGCCGCTGCTCGCGGTGCTGCCGGGCACCGGCGGCCTGACGCGTGTCGTCGACAAACGCAAAGTCCGCCGTGACCTCGCCGACTTCTTCGGCACGATCGCCGAGGGCGTCAAGGGCAAGCGTGCGGTGGAGTGGAAGCTCGTCGACGCGATTCACCCGTCGTCGAAATTCAAGGAGGCGGTGGCGGCACGAGCCGGGGAGCTGGCGGCGAAATCCGATCGCCCCGCAGCCGGGCCGGGCATCACCCTCGGGCCGCTGACGCCGACGGAATCGGCCGATGGCCTCGAGTACTCGACGGTGTCGCTCTCGATCGATCGCGCCAAGCGGGTCGCGACGATTGTCGTCCGCGCGCCCGAGCAGGCGGTCGAGTCGACGCCGGCGGCGATCCAGGCGGCGGGCGATCAGTTCTGGCCGCTGCGCGCCTTCCGCGAACTCGACGACGTCATCCTGCGGCTGCGGGTCAACGAGCCGGAGATCGGCACGGTGGTCCTGAAGACGACCGGCGACCCGCAGCTGGTCATCGACGCGGACAACGTCCTCGTCGACAACGCGTCGCACTGGCTGGTCCGGGAGATCATCCACTTCATCAAGCGCGCGCTGAAGCGCGTCGATCTCACGTCGCGGAGTTTCTTCGCGGTGATCGAGCCCGGAAGCGCTTTCGCCGGATCGCTGTTCGAGCTCGCGCTGGCCGCCGATCGCTCGTACATGCTCGAGGATCCGGAGCGGCCGAACAGCATTCAGCTCTCGGGCATGAACGGCGGTCTGCTGCCGATGAGCAACGGCCTGTCGCGACTGAAGACCCGCTTCTACGGTGAGCCAACGCGGGCCGACAAGGCTCTCCATCACGAGGGGCCGCACGATCCGCAGGAAGCACTCGAGGCCGGTCTGGTCACGTTCGCCCCCGATGACATCGACTGGGACGACGAAGTGCGGCTCGCCGTCGAAGGGCGCGCGGCGCTTTCACCGGACGCGCTCACCGGCATGGAAGCCAACCTCCGCTTCGTCGGTCCGGAGACGATGGAGACGAAGATCTTCGGCCGCCTGACCGCGTGGCAGAACTGGATCTTTCAACGACCAAACGCCGTCGGGCCGAAGGGCGCGCTGACCGCGTACGGGACGTCGGATCGGGCCGAGTTCGATTACGGTCGCGTGTAGGCTCAGGGTTCGGCTCAGGGCCCAGGGTTCGGCTCAGGGCCCAGGGTTCGGCTCAGGGCTCAGGGTTCGGCGCAGGGCTCAGGGTTCGGCGCACAAGAGCACATAGCACTTAGCACACGAGCACAGACATGATTTCGTCAGAGAAGATCCCCAACAACGTCGATCTGCACCTCAACAAGCGTTTGCAGCGTGCGCTCGAGCACTGGCAGCCCGCCTACATCCAGTGGTGGAAGGACATGGGACCGCAGGGGTTCCAGGAGTACCACCAGGTCTACGTGCGCACCGCGGTAAGCGTCGATCCGTCGGGATGGGCGCACTTCGAGTACGTGCGGCTGCCGGAGTACCGCTGGGGCATCTTTCTTGCCGATCCGGTCGTCAATCGCACCATCGGTTTCGGCGATTTCTTCGGCCAGCCGGTGTGGCAGGAAGTGCCGGGCGAGTTTCGCAATCAGCTGCGCCGGTTGATCGTCACGCAGGGGGACACCGAGCCGGCCAGCGTCGAACAGCAGCGCTGGCTCGGCCATCGCTGCCCGAGCATCTACGATCTGCGCAATCTCTTCCAGGTCAACGTCGAGGAGGGCCGTCACCTCTGGGCGATGGTCTACCTGCTGCATTCGTACTTTGGCCGCGACGGCCGCGACGAGGCCGAGGACCTGCTCGCCCGGCAGAGTGGCAACCGCGACAAGCCGCGCATTCTCGACGCCTTCAACGAGCCGATCGACACCTGGCTCGACTTCTTCATGTTCACGATGTTCACCGACCGCGACGGCAAGTCGCAGTTGCTGTCGCTGTCCGAGAGTTCCCTCGATCCGCTGTCGCGGACGACGCGCTTCATGCTGACCGAGGAAGCGCATCACATGTTCGTCGGCGAGACCGGCATCGCGCGCATCATCGAGCGCACCTGCGAGCACATGAAGGTGGCGGGGTTTTCGGAAGACGTGCGCAAGCTCGGCGGCATCGACCTGCCGACGATCCAGCGCTTCATCAACCTGTGGTTTTCGTTGAGCCTCGACCTGCACGGCAACGAGATCTCGACCAACGCCGCGTCGTACTTTGCCAACGGCCTGAAGGGCCGCGCCGAGGAGGCGAAGTTCCCCGAGCACCGCGAGGTCGAGTCGATCTACCGCCTCGACACCGTCCAGGACGGCCAGATCAAGCCGACCGACGTGCCGATGCGCAACGCGATGAACGAAGTCCTGCGCGACTGGTACGTCGGCGACTGCCAGGCCGGCGTCGATCGCTGGAACAAGATCTTCGAGCGACACGGGATGGCGGACCGGCTGCGACTGCCGGATCGGAAGTTCAACCGCGGCATCGGCCAGTTCGCCGCCGTCCACTTCGATCCGCACGGCCGCCAGTTGTCCGACGAGGAGTGGACGCGGCGCAAGCACGAATGGCTGCCGACGCCGGCCGACAAGGAATTCCTGATGAGCATCATGAACGCGCCGATTTACGAGGTCGGCAAGTTCGCCAACTACATCGCGCCGCCGGCCCGCGGCGTCAAGGGCAAGCCGGTCAACTTCGAGTACGTGCGCACTGAGATGTGAATAGATGCAGAAGATTGAGTACTCAGTCAGCGACGGGGTGGCTCTGCTCACCCTGAACGAGCCGCCGGCCAACACCTACTCCTACGAACTGATGCAGGAGCTCGACGCCGCGATCCTGCGGGCGCGCATGGACGCCGGCGTGCACGTGATCGTGCTGACCGGCGCCGGCGAGAAGTTCTTCTGCGCCGGCGCGACCATCGGCATGCTGCGGGAGGCGACGCCGGAGTACAAGTACTACTTCTGCCTGCACGCCAACGAGACGCTCAACCGGCTCGAGCAGACGCCCAAGCTGGTGATCGCCGCGCTCAACGGCCATACCGTCGGCGGCGGGCTGGAAGTGGCGATGGCCGCCGATATCCGTATCGCCAGGAAAGACGGCGGCAAGATCGGCATGCCGGAAGTCGCGCTTGGGGTCCTGCCGGGCACGGGTGGGACGCAGCGGCTGGCACGTCTGATTGGCAAGGCGCGGGCGCTCGAGCTGATGATTCACGGCCGGCTGCTGTCGATGGCCGAGGCGCACGCCGCCGGCCTGGTGACTGAAGTCTGGGACGCCGAGAAACTGGCGGGGCGCCCGTTCCTCGACGCCGTGCTCGAGTACGCGCGCCACTTCACGCCGCCGCAGAAGGCCAGCGCCGCGGTCGGCCGCATCAAGCGCGCCGTCGTCTCCGGCGTCGAAGCCGGGTTCAGCGAGGGGCTCGCCATCGAGCGCGAGCTGCAGCAGCTGCTGTTTCAGAGCGAGGATGCGCGCGAAGGCATCGCCGCGAATCTCGAAAAGCGCACACCGTCCTTCAAAGGGAAGTAGAGGCGAAGATCAGAGTGACGATGCTCGGACGCAAGCAGTTGTTGATCGGCGGAGAATGGCGCGACGCGGCCGGGAGCAAGACCCAGCCGGTGATCAATCCCGCGACCGAAGAGACGATCGCCGAAGTCGCGTCGGCGTCGGCCGCGGACGTCGACGCCGCCGTGGCCGCGGCGCGCGCCGCGCTCGACGGGCCGTGGGGCAAGATGCCGGCGCGTGAGCGCGGACAGTGGATGCACAAGATCGCCGCGCGGATGCTCGAGCGCATCGACGAGATCTCCCGGCTCGAGACGCTGCACAACGGCAAGCCGATCACCGAGTCGCGGCACGTCGAAGTGCCGATGGCGATCGAATGCCTGCAGTATTACGCCGGCTGGGCCGACAAGATCCACGGCGAGACGATTCCGGTCAAAGGCAGCGGCTTCGTCTACACCCTGCGCGAGCCGCTCGGCGTCGTCGCGGCGATCGTGCCGTGGAATTTCCCGCTGCTGATCGCGATGTGGAAGGTCGCGCCGGCGCTGGCGACCGGCAACGCCGTGATTCTCAAGCCGGCGAGCCAGACGCCGCTCACCGCGCTGATGCTCGGCGAGATCGCGGTTGAGGTCGGGCTGCCCGCCGGAGTGCTGAACGTCATCACCGGCAGCGGCGGCATCGCCGGGCAGGCGCTCGTCGAGCACGCCGGCGTCAACAAGATCGCGTTCACCGGCGACACCTCGACCGGCAAGGGCATCATGCGCACCGCCGCCGACACGCTCAAGCACATCACGCTCGAGCTCGGCGGCAAATCGCCGAACATCGTCTTTCCCGACGCCGATCTCGACGCCGCCGTGCGCGGCGCCTCGGTCGGGATCTTCTACGGCAAGGGCGAGGTCTGCGCGGCGGGATCGCGGCTGCTGGTCGACAAGTCGATCAAGGACGCCTTCATCGCCAAGCTCGCCGAGCGCACCAAGAAAATGGTCGCCGGCGATCCGCTCGATCCGAAAACGCGCCTGGGCGCGATCTCGTCGAAGACCCAGCTCGAGCGGGTGTTGAACTACGTCGAGATCGCCAAGAAGGAAGGCGCGTCGCTGGTCGCCGGCGGCAGTCGCGCCGACATCGGCACCGGCAAGGGCTATTTCATGCAGCCGACGGTGTTTGCCGACGTCACCCCGGACATGACGATCGCGCGCGAGGAGATTTTCGGGCCGGTGCTGGCGGCGATCGACTTCGCCGGCGTCGACGAGGCGATCGCGCGCGCCAACGACACGCTCTACGGACTGGCGGCCGGGATCTGGACGAAGGACGTCAAGAAGGCGCACTACGTGGCGTCGAAACTCAAGGCCGGCACCGTCTGGGTGAATACCTACAACGTCTACGACACCGCCGTCCCGTTCGGCGGCTACAAGCAGAGCGGCTTCGGCCGGGACATGAGCGCCTACGCGCTCGAGTCGTATTCGCAGGTCAAGGCGGTGTGGGTGGATCTCAGTTAGCCGTGCGCCGGTGCAACGGTGCGCAGGTGCGCTGTGCGCCGGTGCTGGTGCGCCGTGCGCCGGTGCGACGGTGCGCGGTGCGCCGTGCGCCGTGCGCCGGTGCGCTGTGCGCCGGTGCGACGGTGCTGGTGCGACGTGCGATCCGCTTCGGTGGGGCGCGATCTGCTTAGTGCAGTCCGCGAACGCAGTGCGATATCCTGACCGCGCAACATGACCGGGCAGCCTCCCACGCCTCGCATCCAGCCAAACCCTTCGAGCCGAGTGCACGACGCACACGCACTGCGCACCGGCGCACCGGCGCACGGGAGCACGGATCTGCTGTCCTGGCGCGCTGAATTTCCCATCCTCGACACCTGCACCTATCTGGTCAGCCATTCGCTCGGCGCGATGCCGGCCAAGACGGCGGACTACCTCGCGCAGTTCGCTCGTGAGTGGGGCGCGCGGGGCGTGCGGGCGTGGCATGAGGGCTGGTGGGACGTCGGCCGCGAGACGGGCAATCTGCTGGCGACCACGCTCGGCGTCAAACCCGACTCGATTTCGATGCACCAGAACGCGACCGTCGGCCAGGCGATCGTCGCGTCGTGCTTCAACTGGGACGGTCCGCGGCGGAAGATCGTCATGCAGGACCTCGATTTTCCGACCAACCACTATCTGTTCGAGGGCTATCGGAAGTACGGCGCCGACGTCACCTACGTCAAGTCCGACAATCCGGTGCGGGCGTCGATCGAGCGCGTCGTCGACGCGATCGATGACCGCACGGCGCTGGTGCCGATCTCGCTGGTGCTGTTCCGCAGCGCGCAGTTGCAGGACATCAAGCCGGTCATCGACAAGGCGCACCAGGTCGGTGCGCGTGTCGTCGTCGACGCCTATCAGGCGGCCGGCGCGGTGCCGATGGATCTCGGCGCGTTGGGCGCCGACTTCGCGGTTGGCGGATCGGTGAAGTGGTTGTGCGGCGGACCGGGCGCCGGCTATCTGTACGTGCGGCCCGACCTGATGGCGTCGCTGCGGCCGAGCCACGTCGGCTGGGCCGCGCACGCGACGCCGTTTGCGTTTCAGACCGGCGAGATCGCCTACGCGCCTGGGGTGGAGCGGTTTCAGAGCGGCACCCCGAACGTGCCGGCGCTCTACTCGGCGCGCGCCGGCTACGAGATCGTCGCCGAGATCGGCGTCCCGGCGATTCGCGCCCGGTCGCTGGCGCTGACGCGGCGCCTGCTCGACGGCGCCGAATCGCGCGGCTGGAAGCTCAACACGCCGACCACCGACGCCGATCGGGGCGGGTCGGTGGTCATCGACGTGCCGGACGGCGCTCGGGTCACCGACGAACTGCTGAAGCGGCAGGTGATCGTCGACTACCGGCCCAACGCCGGGATCCGCATCGCGCCGCACTTCTACAACAGCGAGGCCGAGATCGACTTCGCGATCGACGCGATCGAGGACATCCTCGGAGCGGCGCGATGACGGTGCGGACGATCAGCGTGCTCGGCGCCGGTACGATGGGGCACGGCATCGCCCACGCGGCCGCCGCGGTCGGCTACGAGACCAGGCTGTTCGACGTGTCCGAGGCGCAGCTGGCGAAAGCGCGTTTGCAGGTCGACGGCATCTTCAAGAAGGCCGTCGAGCTCGGCAAGGCGACGGCGGCGGATGCCGATGCCGGGATGGCGCGCCTGGCGACGACCAGCGACGTCGCTGCGGCGCTCGCCGGCACCGACTTCGTCATCGAAGCCGGGCCCGAGAAAATCGATCTGAAGGTCACGCTGTTCGCAGAGATCGAGAAGCACGCGCCGGCGACCGCGGTGATCGGCACCAACACCTCGGCGCTCAGCATCACCGAGATGGCGGGATCGCTCTCACAGCCGTCGCGCGTCGGCGGGATGCACTTCTTCAATCCCGTGCAGAAGATGAAGCTGATTGAAATCGTCCGCGCGCTGGAATCGAGCGAGGCGACGCTGCAGGCGATCGCCGACGTCGCGCACAAGATGGGCAAGGAAACCGTGCTCGTGCGCGAGGCACCGGGATTCATCACCAGCCGGGTCAACGCGTCGATCGGCAACGAAGCCTTCTTCATGCTGATGGAAGGCGTCGCCTCCGCCCGCGACATCGACAAGGCGTTGAAGCTCGGCCTCAACCATCCGATGGGGCCGTTCGAGCTGGTCGATCTGGTCGGTCTCGACACCCGACTGAGCATCCTCGAGTACCTGCACCGCAGCATGGGCGAGAAGTACCGCCCGTGTCCGCTGCTGGCGCAGTACGTGAAGGCGGGACGCCTCGGCAAGAAGGTCGGCAAGGGCGTCTACGACTACTGATGGCTGTTGACGTCGTTGTTGCCGATCGCGTCGCGACGCTGACCATCGATCGGCCCGACGTCCGCAACGCCCTCAATCTGCAGACGACGAAAGAGCTGACCGCGGCGCTGACCGACCTGGCGGCGCGCCGGGACGTTGGCGCGCTGATCGTCACCGGCGGCGGCGACCAGGTGTTCGTCGCCGGCGCCGACATCAACGACATCCGCGCCCGCAGGCGCGATGACGGCCTGGCGGCGATCAACTCGTCGGTGTTCTCGCTGATCGAGAGGTTTCCGGCGCCGACGATCGCCGCGGTCAACGGCCACGCGCTCGGCGGCGGCTGCGAACTGGCGATTGCCTGCGACCTGCGCGTCGCCGCGGCGCACGCGAAGTTCGGCCAGCCGGAAGTCAATCTCGGGATCATCCCCGCCGCCGGCGCGACGCAGCGGCTGCCGCGGTTGATCGGCCTCGGTCGCGCCAGGCAGCTGGTCCTGACCGGCGATCTGATTGACGCCACGACCGCGCTGGCCTGGGGCCTGGTCAACGAGGTCGTGCCCGGCCCCGAGGTCATGGCCGCGGCGCGCGCGCTGGCGCAGCGAATCCTGTCGCGCGGCCCGCTCGCGGTGAGACTCGCCAAGCTGGCGCTCAACGCGTCGTCGCGCGTCGACCTCGACTCCGGCCTGCTGATCGAGACGCTGGCGCAGGCAATCTGTTTCGATTCCGACGACAAGCAGGAAGGCACCGCCGCGTTCCTCGAGAAGCGTACGCCCAAGTTCGGAGGCACCTCATGAGCACCGACGATCGCTCGCAGATCAACCGACGTGATTTCCTCAAGGCCGGCAGCGCCGCGGTCGTCGCCGGCGCTACGGTGGCGCGGCTGGGCGCGGACGGTGCGGCCGCGGCGCAGACCTCGACGGGCTTCGCCGCCGCGCCGATGGCGAAGGTCCGCATCGGGTTCGTCGGCATCGGCGGCCAGGGCGGCGGGCACGTCAACAACTTCCTCAAGATCCCCGGCTGCCAGATCACCGCGGTCTGTGACGTCCGCGAGGAGCGGACCGGCTGGGCAACCAAGCAGATCACCGCCGCGGGTCACCCGGCGCCGACCGCCTACACCAGCGGGCCGCGCGACTTCGAGCGGCTGTGCGAGAAGGAAGACCTCGATCTCGTCTTCAACGCGACACCGTGGGAGTTTCACGTCCCGATCATGCTGGCGGCGATGAAGAACGGGAAGCACACCGCGACCGAAGTGCCGGCGGCGATGACGCTCGACGACTGCTGGGCGATCGTCGAAGCGGCGGAGAAGTACAAGAAGCACTGCGTGCTGATGGAGAACTGCAACTACGACCGCATGGAGATGATGGTCTACAACATGGTCCGGAAGGGCCTGTTCGGCGAGATCCTCCACGCCGAGGGCGGCTACCTGCACGATCTTCGCGGCATCAAGTTCGCCGACAACGGTGAAGGGCTGTGGCGCCGGGCCTGGGCCGAGAAGCTCAACGGCAACCTCTATCCCACCCACGGGCTGGGGCCGATTTCGAACTGCCTCGACATCAACCGCGGCGATCGCTTCGACTACATGGTCTCGATGAGCGGACCGTCGCGCGGCCTGCAGGACTGGGCGAAGGAGCATGTGCCCGCCGATTCGCCGAAGCGCAGGGAAAAGTACGTGCTCGGCGACGTCAACACCAGCCTGATCAAGACCGCGAACGGCAAGACGATCATGGTGCAGCACTGCACCAACCTGCCGCGCCCGTACAGCCGCATCAACATCGTGCAGGGCACCAAGGGGCTGTTCGAGGGCTACCCGAATCGCGCCTACATCGAAGGCCGCGGCAGAAACGATCAATGGGTCAACGCGCAGGAGCTGCTCGCCGAATTCGAGCACCCGCTGTGGAAGGAAATCGCCGCGCAGGCGGCCGGCGCCGGCCACGGCGGCATGGATTTCATCGAGGACTACCGGCTGATCAAGTGCCTGCGCGAGGGCCTGCCGACCGACATGAACGTCTACGACGCCGCGTCGCTCAGCGCCATCGTCGATCTCAGCTGCCGTTCGGTGGCCAGGAACGGCGCGCCGCAGCCGATCCCCGATTTCACGCGCGGGCGCTGGAAGACGACTCCGCCGCTCGACATCGTCCACATGTGAGGTGTCGTGCAGCTCAACTCGCTTGACTGGATCATCGTCGCCGCGTCGATCGTGATCTCGTTCCTGCCGGCGCTCTGGCTGGCGGGCCGGGCGGGGCAGAGCACGACGGAGTTCTTCACGTCGGGCCGGGCGGCGCCGTGGTGGCTGATCGGCGTGTCGATGGTGGCGACGACCTTCAGCACCGACACGCCGAACCTGGTCACCAACCTCGTGCGCGAGGGCGGCATCGCCGCCAACTGGGTGTGGTGGGCGTTCCTGCTCACCGGCATGACGACGGTGTTCTTCTACGCGCGGCTGTGGCGGCGGCTCGGCGTCCTGACCGATCTCGAGTTCTACGAACTCCGCTACTCGGGCACCGCCGCGTCGCTCGTCCGCGGCTTCCGCGCCATCTACCTCGGCGTGTTCTTCAACCTGATCATCATGGCGACGGTGAACCTGGCCGCCGCCAAGATCGCCAACGTGCTGCTCGGGTGGCCGATCGGCGAGACGCTGCTGATCTGCGGCGTCATCAACGTCGCGTTCGCGGCGACCTCCGGCCTGTGGGGCGTGCTGGTCACCGACTTCATCCAGTTCGGAATCGCGATGGCCGGGTCGTTCGCCGCGGCCTACTACGCGCTCGGCCGGCCGGAAGTCGGCGGTCTCAACGGCCTGGTCGCGAAGACCGACGCGAAGGTCCTGGGCATGCTGCCGGACTTCGGCGACAGCGCCACCGCGCTGTCGATCTTCATCGTGCCGTTGACCGTGCAGTGGTGGGCGACCTGGTACCCGGGTTCGGAGCCGGGCGGCGGCAGCTACATCGCGCAGCGCATGCTCGCCGCCAAGTCCGAGCGCGACGCGCTGTCGGGCACGCTGTTCTTCAACGTCGCCCACTACGCGATGCGGCCGTGGCCATGGATCATCGTCGCGCTGGCGTCGATGCTGGTGTTTCCTCAGGTCGCCGACATCCAGCGGCACCTGCCGCACGTCGATCCGAAGCTGCTCGGTCACGACATGGCCTATTCGGCGATGCTGACGTTCCTGCCGCACGGCATGCTCGGCGTCATGGTCGCGGGCCTGCTCGCCGCCTACGTCTCGACGATCTCGACGCACCTCAACTGGGGCACGTCCTACGTGGTCCACGATTTCTACCGCCGCTTCGTCAAGCCGGGCGCGACCGAGAAGCACTACGTCCTGATCGGCCGCGTCGTCACTGGCCTGCTGATGGTGCTGGCGGCGTTGGCGACGCTGGTGCTCGAGACCGCGCGATCGAGCTTCGAGCTGATGCTTTCGATCGGCGCCGGCACCGGGCTGCTGTATCTGCTGCGCTGGTTCTGGTGGCGCATCAACGCGTGGAGTGAGATCGCGGCGATGGCCGGCTCGTTCGTCGTCGCCGTCTTCTTCATGTTCTTCCGCGAGTCGCTGTCGCTGTCGGCCAACGCGTCGCTGATCATCACCGTGGCGGTGACGACGGCGATCTGGCTGGCGGCCACGTATCTGACCCCGCCGGTCGATGCCGCGGTGTTGCGCGCGTTCTACGAACGGGCGCGGCCAGCCGGGCCGGGCTGGGGTGCGGTCCGCCGTCAGACCGGCCAGCTCGCGCCGGCCGACAACCTTCAGGCCGAGTTCGTCGGCATGGTGGCCGGGTGCGCGTTCGTCTACAGCGCGCTCTTCGGCGCGGGTCAATTGCTGCTTGGCGACGCGCGTCTCGGCTGGCTGTTCGCCGGCATGTTCGTCGCGAGCGGCGTCATCCTGATGCGCGTGTTGCCTCGCGTTTGGAGTCGATGAAAGCCGTGGTGCTGGCGCGGGGCCTGGCCCGGCGTATGAAGGAAGATCATCCGGACGCGGCGCTCGACCGCGATCAGGCCGCTGCCGCCGGGGCCGGGCAGAAAGCGATGATGCCCGTCGGCGCGGGCGGCCGTCCGTTTCTCGACTACATCCTGAGCAGCCTCGCCGATGCCGGCGCCTCTGAAGTCGGGCTGGTGATCGGCCCCGAGCACGGGGCAATCCGGCGCCGCTACGAAGTTGACGCGCCGCCGAGACGAAGCCGCATCAGGTTTCTCGTCCAGGAGCGGCCGCTCGGCACCGCGAACGCCGTGCTGGCGTCGGAGGCCTGGACGGACGGCGATCCGTTCCTGGTCATGAACGGCGACAACCTCTATCCGGTGCCGGCGCTGCGCGACCTTGTCGGCCTCGATACGCCAGGGCTGCCGGCATTCGAACGCGACGCGCTCGTGCGCGAGAGCAACATTCCTGCGGAGCGAGTCGCCGCGTTCGCGCTGCTCGACGTCGACGCGGAGGGCTGGCTGCGCGCCATCATCGAGAAACCCGGCGAGCAGGCGATGACCGCGGCCGGCGGACACGCGCGCGTCAGCATGAACTGCTGGCGGTTCGACGCGCGCATCTACAAGGCCTGCCGCGACGTCCCCCGATCGTCACGCGGTGAGTTCGAACTGCCCGAGGCCGTCGCGCTTGCGATCGCCCGCGGCGTGGCGTTCAAGGCGGTGCCGGCGCGAGGCGCCGTCCTCGACTTGTCCCGGCGCACCGACGTCGCCGATGTCGCCAGCCGGTTGGCCGGGATCGAGCCGAGACCATGATGTCGATTGACGCGCAGCTGCGAGCGGCAGGATTCGACGACGACGCGGCGCGCAGCCGCGCCGCGATGTTCGATGCCGTCCTCGCCGCCCACGCGCAGATGACGGGTGTGCGTCCGTCAGCGGCGTGGTTCGTGCCGGGGCGCATCGAGGTGTTCGGCAAGCACACCGACTACGCCGGCGGCCGGTCCCTGGTTGCCGCGGTGCCGCGCGGGTTCGCGATCGTCGCCAGCCCGCGTCAGGATGGTCTGGTTCGCGCGCTCGACGCCCGCTGGCACGAGCGCGTCGAACTGGATCCGGCGGAAGAGTCCGTCCGCTTCCACGGCTGGGCCAACTACGTCGCCGTGGTCGCGCGGCGTTTCGCGCGAAACTTTCCGGGCGCGACCCTCGGCGCCGACCTGTCGTTTTCCAGCGACTTGCCGCGTGCCGCCGGCGTCAGCAGTTCGAGCGCGCTGGTCGTCGGCGTCGGCAGCGCGTTGGCCGATCGCGGCCGGCTCGACGAGCGCGCGGAATGGACGCAGGCCATCGGCACTCAGCTGGATCTCGCCGGCTACCTCGGCGCCGTCGAGAACGGCCTGACGTTCGGATCGCTGGCCGGGACGTCGGGTGTCGGCACCCACGGCGGCAGCGAAGATCACACCGCGATTCTCACCTGCCGTGCCGGTCGGGTTCATGCCTACGCCTACGTGCCGGTGCGGCCGCAGGGCGAGGCGTCGATGCCGGACGACTGGCGGTTCGTGGTGATGACGAGCGGCGTGCACGCCGACAAGGCGGGCGGCGCCAGGGACCGCTACAACCACGCGTCGTTGGCGACGCGCGCGCTCCTGGCCGTCTGGCGGGCGCTCGGCGCCGACGCGCCGACGCTGGCCGCCGCGCTCGACTCAGGGCCGGGCGCGCGGGAGGCGCTGCGCGCCGCGGTCGGCGGCGGGCGCGACGGATTCTCCGGCGACGAACTCCGCCGCCGGCTGGACCACTTCGTCGCCGAAGACGCCCGCGTGCCGCGGGCGCTGGCGGCGTTCGCCGCCGGTGATCGCGACGGGCTCGGCGAATTGTCCGCGGCGACCCAGCGCGACGCCGAGATGATGCTCGGCAACCAGATTCCCGAGACCGCGCGGCTGGCGGCGGCAGCGCGTGACTGCGGAGCGTTTGCAGCCAGCAGCTTCGGCGCCGGGTTCGGCGGCAGTGTGTGGGCGCTGGTGGCAGCGGATCGCGCCGGCGCGTTTGCCGAACACTGGCGCGCCGCCTACGCGGCGGCGTACCCGCAGCACCATCACCTCGAGTCGTTCGCCACCAGGCCCGCGCCCGGTGTGACCCGCCTCGAACTCAGCGAATGACGATCGAGCCCTTGAGGCCGTTGTTGTTGGCGTCGTCGTGGTCGTGGAAGCCGCAGGTCCGCACCTCGACGAGGTTGCCGGTTTCGCGGCTCTGTCCGGGCGACAGGAACCCGACCTGATTCAGGTCGGGGCAGTCGTTGTGATCCGGATGCGGATCCGACGTCATGTTGTGCGGCCGGTCGTCGTGGTTGAAAAAGCGCACCCGTTGCCCGAGGGCGACCTGAACGTTCTTCGGCGTCGCGCCGGCGGCCGTGATCGTGATCGTGTTGGTTTCGACCGGCGGCGTGCCCGGACCGGCAGGGGAGCCGCCGCATGTGGCCGCGGCGAAGAACGCCGCCGCCACCAGCACCTGGGGGATGGCGCGAGCGAGGGGAGTCACTCGCACCATCGTATTACGTCGTCACTGAATCGTGATTCGGCCTCGGAGGCTGTTGTTGTTCGGATCGCCGTGGTCGTGATAGCCGCACGATCCGGCGCTGGTGAAGGCGTTGGTGAGCTTGGTCTGCCCCGACGACACCACCTGGAGCGCGTTGATGCTCGGGCAGTCGGTGTGATCGGGATGGGGATCCGAGGCCATCTCGTGCGCGCGCGCGTCGTTGTTGACGAAGGTGACGCTCTGGCCGACGGCGATGGTGACGTTGGCCGGACTGACCGCGCCGTTGGCGCCGATCGTGATCGTCGCGCCGCTCGGGCCGGGCGCGCCGCTGTCGGGGACGAGCGGATTGCGGTTGCTGCCGCTGCTACCGCACGCTGCCGCGACGACCGCGGCGAACATGAAGATCAGAACACGTTTCATCATTTCTCTCCTTACACACTTTCTGCTTCTCGGGACCGATCGTCCGGTGCGCACCGCGCCACGCGCGCGGTGCGCGTGAGGCGCGCAGCAGCCAGAGGGAGCGAGGTTGAAGGCCGTACCCAGTGATCGTTCCGGCGGCCTCGGAACGGCACCGATGCCGAGGCACCGTCGGTCCCCCAATCGGCCGGGCACTGCCAGGCCTCGCCCCCTCGGGCGGCTGCGCGCTACCAGAATTTCCGCGTCAGATTGAAACCGACATACCAGTCGTTCCGCGGTCCCGACAGCGCGATCTGCCGGAACGACGTGCCGAGGTCGTTCGAGACGCTGAACTGGAACAGATGACCGCCGGCGCGTTTCTCGATCGCGAAGCTGGTGTGCTCGACTCCGGGCTTGTAGCCTGCCAGCCGCGGCACGACCTCGGCCACCACGTAGGTCCGCGAGTTCTTGCCGAGGCGCCAGCGGCCGCCGAAACCGATCATGAACGTGTTCTGCTCGCCCTCTTCGTCGAACGGGTCGGTGTTCGAGTTGATGACGAACATCGGCTCGGCGTAGAGTGCGCCCCATCCTTGGAACGGCAGGGACACCACCGCGCCGAAGGTCTCGCCGAACTCCTCGCTGAAGTTGTTTCGGCCCTCGATCGCGGCCAGCGCATGCACCGTCAGGAAGTGCTTGCCCGCCTCGTGGCGGATCAGCTCGTGCTGGCCGGTGAACTGAATCGCGCGATCGTTGGTGCGATGCACGGCGAACTCGGTACCCGGCAGGATGCCGTATCGCACTTCGAAACCGATCCGCGCCGCGCTGTCGAAGCCGAAGAAATCCGCGAAGAAGTCGCCGACGTCGCCCTGCGCGATCGGGCGGGTGAAACGGTGGGTCAGCCTGAACGCGAATTTGCCTTTCGGCATCCGCAGCGTCGTCGGCAGCGCCGCCAGCGTGAAGTCGGGCTCCTCGACGACGAGGTCGAGATCGGGATCGCTCTGAGCCGCGACGGCGATTGCCGGCGCCGCGGGCGGAGGAGTCGTTTCCGACTGCGCGAAACAAAGTGCAGGACTGGAGAAGATGGCGGCGATCGCCGCGACGAATAGAAACCGATTCACGTGAACACGCACGGTGCCTCCGATGGATCGCAGACGACAGCTCGAGATACCTCGAACGGGAGGTGGGGGGAACCTCCTGGCGATCGTTTGAGCAAGGATGATGCCGCACGAAAAGACCGACGTCGAGGCGGCGGACGCCGCGCGCGCTTACGCTGCGCGTAAGCGCTTTCGCGGCTCGTAACCACGGCAGTCCGGAGCGGACGCTGCCGCTTGCCTGCTATTCGTCGACGCCTTCGATGCGATGCTTGTGGAGGTAGTAGCTCATCGCCCGCTGGCTGAGTCCCATCAGCTCAGCGGCGTCTTTCTTCACGCCGCGCGAGGCGTCGAGCGCGCGCCGCAACGACTCGCGCTCGGTCCACTCGAGGTTCTGCTTCAGGTTCAGCGACGGCAGGGACGTCGGCGCGGCGCTCGGACTGCCGACGAGGGTGACGTCGGCGGCATGAATGATCGTCGAGCGCGCCAGCACGACCGCGCGCTCGACGGTGTTCTCGAGCTCGCGGACGTTGCCCGGCCATTGCCCGTCGACGAACGCCGCCATCGCTTCCGGCGAAACGCCGTCGACGCGTTTGCCGGCCCGGCTGGCGTGGCGGCGGATGAAGTGCTCGACCAGCAGCGGGATGTCTTCGCGGCGATCGCGCAACGGCGGCATCGCGATCGGAATGACGTTGAGCCGGTAGTAGAGGTCTTCCTGGAAGCGGCCGTCGGCGGCAAGCGCTCGCAGATCGCGGTTGGTCGCGGCGATGATGCGGACGTCGACCTGAACCGTCCGTTCCGAGCCCAGCGGTTCGAACTCGCGCTCCTGCAGCACGCGCAGGAGCTTGGCCTGCGCCGAAGGCGAGATCACCCCGATTTCATCGAGCAGAATCGTGCCCCCGTCGGCGAGGGCGAACCGGCCCTTCTTGTTGGTCACGGCACCGGTGAATGCGCCGCGAACGTGACCGAACAGCTCGGATTCAATCAGCGTCTCCGGCAGGGCCGCGCAGTTGACCCGCACCAGCGGCATGTCGCGCTGCGCGCTCCAGTTGTGAATGGCCCGCGCCACGAGCTCCTTGCCGGTGCCGGTTTCGCCGGTGACCAGCACCGTGCTCCGCGACTGCGCCACCAGGCGCGCGATTCGCGCCACGTCCTGGATCGCACGGCTGGTGCCGACGATGCCGTAGTGATCGAACTGCTCGTCGCGCTCGGTGATCAGGTAATCGTGATGCGTCCGCAGGCGTCCGTGCTCGATCGCCCGGCGCGCGACGACCAGGAACTCGTCGATTTCGAAGGGTTTCTGCAGGTAGTCGAGCGCGCCGAGCTTCATCGCCTCGATCGCGCTCTCGACCGTCGCGTGCGCGGTCATCATCAGGATTTGCGGATGATCCGCCCCGCCGGCGGCGCTGCCGACGACCTCGCGAATCAACTCCAGGCCGCTGAGCGCCGGCATCAGGTTGTCGACGACCAGCAGGTCGAACGGACGCTCGCCGACCAGGCGTAGCGCCTCGTGCGGATCGCCGGTGGCGGTGACAGTGTGGCCCTCGTCGCGCAGCGCCTCGGTGAGTGCCCGGCGAATCTTCGGCTCGTCGTCGACGAGCAGGATCGATCCGCGCGTCACGACGCGGCTCCCGCGCCGCGATCCGGCAGGACGATGTGAACGGTGGTACCGGAGCGCTCCCGGCTGTCGATGGCGATCGTGCCTCCCAAACCTTCGATGATGTTCCTTGCAATAGCGAGGCCGAGTCCTGATCCACCGCGTCGCGTCGTGAAGAACGGGTCCAGAATTCTCGGCAGATCATCCGGCGCGATGCCCGCGCCCTGATCGGCGACGTCGATCCGCCACCGGGACTCGGCGCGCGCCGCTTTGAGCCGGATCAGCGTCCCCGACGGCCGGCCGCCCGGCCGATCGCGCACCGCCTGCTGGGCGTTGGCCAGGACGTTGACGAGCACCGCCCGCAGCCGCTCGGCGTCGGTAACGATGGCGCCTGACGCCGGCGTCTCGACGACGATCGGCACGTCGCCCGGACCGGCCTGCGCCGCCTGCGCGGCGTCGCGGCAGATCGCCGCGAGATCGGCGTCGCCAAAGTCGAACGCGATCGGCCGCGCGAAGTCCAGGACGCCGGTGACGACGCGATTCAGCCGCGCGACTTCTTCGTCGATGCTGTCGGCGACGGCACTCACCTCCGGCGTCGCGCCTTTGCGCAGCCCGCGCGCCGCCGACTTGATGATCATCAACGGGTTGCGAATTTCATGGGCGATGACCGTTGAGAGCCGTCCGAGCGACGACAGACGTTCCCGCTGCGCGGCCTCGTTCTGAAACCGGTTCAGCGCGCCGGTCAGCTGGCGGAACGTCGTCGCCACCAGCCGCGCATCTTCGTCGTCCCAGCGGCCGCCGGGCGGCACTGAGCGGCCCAGATCGCCGGTCGCGGCCATTTCGCGCATCGTCGCCGTCAGCGCGCGAAGCGGCCGGGTCACGGTGCGCGCGATGAGGTAGCCGAGCACCGTCGCCGCCATCACAGCCGCCAGACCGGTGAGCGCCATCTGCCAGCGCAACGCCTGCAGGAAACGGAGGTGTTCGGAGCGCGAGCGCAACACCAGCGCCACCGGCGCGCCAGGCGCGTGCCCGCCGAGCGGTTGCTGCCGGGCGATGTACTCTTCGCCGTCGATCCACGCGTTGAAGACGTCGGAGCGTTCGAGTTTGCCCGCGAGCGCCGACGTCCGCGATTCGTCCATGGTCGAGGCCACGATCCGCGGGCCGATCGCGAAGACGATCTCGCTGTTGGTCACCGTCTTGATCCGTTCGGCGGCATCGCGGTCGAGACTGACACCGACCATGAGCGTCGTCAGCGCCTCCATCGGAATCGCCACCGCGTGCAGCACGCCGCCGGAGAACGGAAAGAACGCCGTGCTGTCCCGGCCGCCGCGACAGGCGGCCAGCAGCGCGGCGATGTCGGCATCGGCGGGCTGGACCCGGCCCGCGCGCGCCAGCACGCGATCGCCGGGGCCGAGGACCACGAACAGGTCGGCGCCAATCCGCTGCTGATTCTCGCGCGCGATCGGCTGCACCGTCGGCGGGTCTTCGGTCGCCGCCGCGCCCTTGAGCGTCGGCAGATCGGCGATCAGGCGGCCCTTGACGACGAAGTCAGCGAACTGGGTCCGGCTGAACGCATCGACCAGCGACGAGGCCTCGGCCAGCCCGGCGCGAAGATCGGCTTCGGCCTGCCGCGCCACCGACGAGTTGACGCGGTAGATCGCCACGCCAATCGACAGCACCACCAGCAGCGCGCCGGCAATGAAGATGCGATTGGTCAGTGACGACAGCACCGTCATGCGGCTAGCGCTCAACTTGAAAGTCCGCTTCGGTGGTGCCGTTGTCGGTCACCGAGATTTTCCTGGCCGAGGCGCGGCCGAGCTCGCTCCAGACCAGCAGCGTGTAGGTGCCGGGCGGGACGTTGTCGATCTCGTATCGCCCGGCGTCGTCGGTGACCGCGAAGAACGGATGGCTGAAGACGAGCACGTAGGCGCTCATGTGCGAGTGAATGTCGCAGAACACCGGGATGATGCCCGGGCGATCGAACCGCACCGAGCCGTTGCGGCCAGGCGCGTAGCGGCCGAGGTCGAACGAACGGGCCCGGGCGAGCGAGAAGACGTTGTGAAAGACCCGATCGTTGTTGGGGAAGTCGACGATCGTGCCGGCGGTGATCGCGAGGACGCGCGGGACGAACTGCTCGCCTTTCTGATCCATCCTCGTCCGGCCGGGCTTGAGCTCGGCGAATGCCAATGTCGGCGCCGACTCGAGATAGACGACGCAGCGGCGACGATCGACATGATCCTGCGTCCGAGTGCTGAGGTCGGCGACGCCCGGCCGCGGCGCCGCGGCCGTCGCGTCGGGCACGGCCACGCGGCCGCGAATCGTGCCGGCGCGCGCCGCCGCCAATGCCATCCCGGTCGCCCGCAGCCACATCACGTCAGAACCAGCACAGCACGGCGACGACCGGATAGCCGCGCCGATGCACCCGCCCGGCCGGCCGCCAGTTGTGCTGCCAGCCGCCGCGGAGGTCGAAATGGCGATTGACCCGGAAGCCGGCGACCGCTTCGACGCGCTCGACCTGGGCGTCCCACGAGGTGGCGACGCCGTTGCTGCCGGTGACCCGAGAGAACGTCAGGCGATCGAGCCGCATCGCGATGTCGACGCGCGGCGCGACGCGATAACGCGCTTCGACGTAGCCGGACTGCGTGCCGAGGGCGAGCCTGGCGCCGCCGGTCTCGGCGAGCGGCAGCGAGAAGCGCGACGCCAACCACTCGGCGCGGGCGAGAAACGGCCCGCGGCCATACTCGAGCTCGATCCCGGCGACGGTCTGGTCGCGAGCGTCGACGCCCGGCGCCGCCACCAACGAGGCCACGTCGTCGTCAAGCCACGCGCCATGCGCCGCCGACGCGCCGAACGCGAGGCCGTTCGACAATGCCTTGCCGACGCGACCCGACCATTGCCATCCGCGGCTCCGATCGCGCACGACCGGTACCGCGGGCGCGCCCTGCGTGAAGCCGAGGCTGGCGTCGATCCCGGCGAACCGCCAGCTGGCCTCGACGCCGGTGTCCCACTGCGCGGTCGAGATCATCGGGACGCCCGGCGTGAGCGCCGACGAGCCGATCGGGTAGCTCGGTTGCCAGCCGCGTCCCCGCATCCGCAGCAGGTCGTCAATCGTCGCCGGCAGCGCGTCCGATCGCAGCGAGGTCACGTACTGAAACGCCAGGGGCGTGCCGAGGACGAGGTTGTCCCGGCCGTAGGCGCGGCGCGGAAACGCGCCGACGAGCGGCGGCACGCGGCCGGCGCGGATCTCGAGCGACCGGGAGGCGAGCGGCAGCCAGCGGACATAGAGCGCGGCCAGGTCGACCTCGCGCGCGTTCTCGATCCGCACTTCGCCGATGAACGACAGCCGCGGCGCCGGACGCCACTCGCCGAACAGCCGCAACCGCACCAGGCGCAGGGCATTGCTCTCGTAGTCGGTGAAATTGAAGAACGCGATGTCGTCGGGGGGGCCGAAGATGCCGGCGAACTCGCCGCCGGCGGTGACGCGATCGGCGCGGGCCGATTCGTAGGGCGGCCCGTTGGTCTGGGCCGAGGCCGCGGCGGCCGTCGTCAGGAGGACGGCCGCGAGGAGACCGGACCGGAGACAGGCCATCGCTCGAATCTTACCTCCGGGCCTTCGCGCGCCGCTGCCGCTGCGATCGCCCCTGGGCTCTGCGTGTTATAAGATTTGAACCAATGGCCTACGTCATTACTGAGCCCTGCATTGGCACCAAAGACTCCGCATGCGTCGATGTCTGCCCGGTGGATTGCATCCACCCCCGCAAGGATGAGAGCGGATTCGAAGCCGCCAAGATGTTGAACATCCATCCCGACGAATGCATCGACTGCGGGGCCTGCGTGCCGGCGTGCCCGGTCGAGGCAATTTATGCCCTCGACGAAGTCCCCGAAAAGTGGAAGGACTACATCGGGCAGAACCAGGCGTTTTACAAGAAGTAAGCCCCCTTGTCGGAACCGGCCCTGGCTCCGGTGCAGACCTATTGGGATTTCTCCCGTGAGGAGTGGTCCCGGCTCCGCGCTGCGACGCCGCTCACTCTCAGCGAACAGGATCTGGCCGAGCTGCGCGGCCTCAACCGGCGCGTTTCGCTCGCCGAAGTCGAAGCGATCTACCTTCCGCTCTCGCGCCTGCTGAACCTGCACGTCGCGGCGACGCAAAACCTGCACGCGGCGACGTCGACGTTCCTTGGCCAGCCGCCGGGGCCGACGCCCTATGTGATCGGGATTGCCGGCAGCGTCGCCGTCGGCAAGAGCACGTTTGCGCGCATCCTGCGAACGCTGCTGGCGCGATGGCCGGCGCATCCGCGCGTCGACCTGGTGACGACCGACGGGTTCCTCCTGCCGAACCGCGTGCTCGAAGAGCGCGGTCTGCTGCAGCGCAAGGGGTTTCCCGAGAGCTACGACGTGCGACGGCTGGTCGCCTTCATGCGCGACGTCAAGGCGGGGCAGGGCGCCGTGCACGCGCCGGTGTATGCGCACCAGTCCTACGACATCCTGCCCGGCGAGTTCCAGGTGGTCGATGCCCCCGACATCGTCATCGTCGAAGGTCTGAACGTCCTGCAGTCGGGGACCGGACGGGTCGTGGTCTCCGACTTCTTCGATTTTTCGATCTACATCGACGCCGATGAGCGCGACATCGAATCCTGGTACGTCGATCGGTTCCTGACGCTGCGCGAGCGGGTGTTCAGCGATCCGCGCGCCTACTTCCACCGCTACGCGGCGCTCTCGGATGAGGAAGCGCGCGAAACGGCGCGCGGCATCTGGCGCCAAATCAACGGCGTGAACCTGCGCGAAAACATCGCCCCGACGCGTGAGCGGGCGCGGCTGGTCCTCGAGACCAGCCACGATCACTCGGTGCGGCGCATCCGGCTGCGCCGGGTCTAGCCTAGGAAATCCTCTTTCGCTTCGCTTCGAGTCTTGCCGCTCTGCGGACTTCCGCATCGCGCGCTTTTTGCCGTTCTTCCTCGGTTTCGAGCCGGAGCGGCGGGATGCGGACGCGTTCGCCCTGGCGATCGATGGCGACGAAGGTCAGATAGGCGAGGCTGGTCTGCTTGCGTTCGCCGGTGAGCGTGCCCTCGGAAAAGACTTCGACTTCGACTTCGAGGGAGGTCGTAAACACCGCGGTGACGCGGGCACGGAGGATGATCAGGTCGCCGACTTTGATCGAATGGAGAAACTGCAGGCCGTCGACGGCCGCCGTGACCAGCAGGCTGCGGGTATGCCGGTGGCACGCGATGGCGCCGGCGATGTCGATGAGGTGCATCACCGTGCCGCCGAGGATGAATCCGAGCGGGTTGGCGTCGTTGGGCAGGACCACCTGCACCATCTCGGTGAAGGAGTCCTGTGGGCGTTTTGGAGTCATGGACTGGTGGGAGGACGGGACACACAGAGGCGCCGAGATCCTCTGCGCCTCTGAGTGTCCTGCGGTGTCTTAGAAGTCGTAGCCGATCCAGAACGCGAACTTCACCTTGCGGAACTGGTTGCTGCCGCCAACCGCGGCGAAGATCGCGTTTTCCCACTGCTCGTTGAACAGCGTCTTCCACGACCAGTCGAAGTGCATCGGGAAGCCGAGCAGCGCGCTTTCGAGGCCGATGCCGTACGAGGCGCGGCCGTCGACGAGCTTGAAGCCGTCGATGTTGATCGTTGGCCCGTAAATCGGCCGAACCCCGCCGAACTCGTCGATCACCTCGTAGCCGAGGATGGGCTCGTAGGGCACCGACTTGGTCGTCCACACCGTGTAATCGCGGCCGTTGAACCCGCCGGCGCCAAGGTTGAAGAAGAACACGCCGCGCAGACCGCCGAGGACGCCGAGCGGCGTCAGCATCGCCTCGATCAGCGGGAACCGCAGCTCGGCGTTGGCAAAGAACGCCTTGTGACCGAGGAACTCGAGGTAGTCATAACCGCGCATCTCGGAGTTGCCGCCGAAGTACATGAAGTCCGGGTTCGGACCGATGCTGCGGAGACCCTTGAAGCGGGTCGCGAACACGCCGTTGGCCGCCAGGCGCATGTAGTGGCGCGCATCGACGGTCAACGTCTGGCGCGAGATCCAGTTGCCGCCGAATGCGGGCGAGGCGTCGTACGAGACTTTCACCGCGTTGCCGGCGACCGGCCCGAACTCGCGGAAGACCGCGGTTTCCTGCACGAACGAGACGCCGAACGGCATCATGTTGCCGTTGCGGAACAGCGGATCCTGGCCCTGACTGCGCTGGAAATCGTCGGCGAGCGCCTGCACCGATGAGTTCGTGTACTTCTCGCTCAGGTGGATGTAGCCGGTGTAGCCCTCGAGGCGCGCGTAGCGGTTGAACGGGTAGATGCCGTAGACCGTGCCGCCGCGCTGGCTCTGCACCGCCTCGGCGAGATCGCGATCGATGTACTGCGACAGCTGCGGGTCGTAGAGGACGTTCTGATACAGGCCGTAGTAGAACATGTCCTGCGAGAAGCCCTGCATCGCGTACTGGAGCCGTTTCTCCGAGTTCGTGTACGAGAACGCCGTCGTCCGGAACTGCGAGATCGACTGCGCGTAGAAGCTCATCTGCTTGTCGCCGAGCACGTCGGTGAACGTGATCTGCGTGTTGCCGTAGATGTTGCCGCCGCTGGTGACACCGAGCCCGACCGGCGGCCGGCCGGCCAGCGACATCTTCTCGAAGCGGCCCTTCTTGTGGATGTTGTCGGGGACCAGCGTGTGGCTGAGCGGCGGCGTGAAATCCAGGATCGGCGCCGCGGTCCCGAAGTCGTCTGATTCGGCGGTGGCGACGACCCGATCGCCATTGATGATGTGGATGCCGTTTTCGCCCTTGTAGTAGGAGACGAACGCAATCCGCGGCGTCGACCCCGAGCGGATCACCACCGGCGAGACGTTGCCGGTGACGGTATCGGTCATCTGCTTGAGCTGGTTCTTGTTGAGATCCAGCGTCCAGACGTTGGGGATGTTGCCGTTGCGCGCGACCGGCTCCGGCAGCACCACTTTCGGATCGGTCGCCGTCGACGTGAAGACGATGGTGTGGTCGTCGATGAACTTCGCGGCGGTGTCGTCGTGGGCGCCGAACGTCAGTTGCTTCTTCTCGCCGCTGCCGAGGTCGACGCGGAACAGCTTGTCGTTGCCGGCGACGCGGCCGGCGTAGACGATCGACTTGCCGTCGGGCGCGAACGTCGGCGCGTAGTCGGCAATCGCATCCTTGGTGACGTTGACGACTTCCTGGGTGTCGAGGTCGACGGTGAAGATGTCGGTGATCGCGCCGCGCAGCGCCGAGAACGCCACCTTGCGGCCGTCCGGGCTGAACGCCGGCGACTCGGGTCCGTCGACCTGCTTGAGGTCGATGCGGCGCTCGATTTTTCCGGAGACGTGGTTCTGGATGATCAGCGTTTTCGACTTCTCGGTGCGCGCGAAGTAGGCGATCCGTTCGCCCATCGGCGCCCAGGCGATGAACGGCGCGAGGTTGCCGCGCAGCCCGCCGGTGGTCGAGATGTACTCGAAGCCCCGATCCTTGTCGAAGCCCTTGGTCAGGTTGGTGATCACCGCGCCGTCGCGGGCCGAGATCAGGACGATGTCGAGCTCGAAGTCGCGGCGGTTGCCGACCACGGCGGCGAGGATGTCGCCCGACGGCGACGGCTCGATCGAGATCACCGAGACGAACTGCGTCCGCTGCGGGTTGGGCGCGATGTTGCGGCCGTAGTCGGCCGGGCGTTCCTTGTCGCGGAACGCCTTGAACCGATCCTTCAGGTAGCGATCGAACTGCTCGTCGAAGTCCTCGGGCGTGACCTTGAGCGCCTCCTCGTAGGCGCTCTCACCGCCGCCGAGCACGCTCTTGCGCAGCGAGAACAGGAACTGGCGCAGCCCTTCCTTGCCCCACTTCGATTCGATGAACTCGAACGTCGCGTGCCCGAGCGAGTAGGGCAGCCGGCCCGAGAGCGGCGCCGACTCGAACTCGCTGATCTTCGGCACGCTGTCGGTGATCGCGGCGTCGCGCACCTGCATCAGGTCGAGGATGTTCCAGTAGCGCGCCATGAAGTTGGCGAGCCCTTCGTCGACCCACAGCGGCAGGTTGCCGCCGACGATGCCGCGCGGAATGATGTCGAACTCGAAGATGTGCGTCAGCTCGTGCGTGATCAGCCGGTAGAGCTGATCCGGCGGCTCGTCGATCGGCAGCACCATCCGCCGCCGTTCCGGCTCCGCGAACGCCAGCACGCCCTCGGGCAGTTCGTCGCCCGAGATGTTCTGCTGCTGAAACTCGCTGTTGGTCTTGTAGAGCATCAGCGGCACGCGCTCGGTCAGGTCGTGCTTCAGCTCCGCGCTGATGGTCTGGTAGGCACTTTCGGCGTACGACGCGATGCGCGCCAGGTGCGGTTCGAGTTGCGGATAGAAGTAGATTTCGAAGTGGTCCGTCTTGTAGATGTGCCACTCGGGAGAGTCGTACTTGACGCGGTTCTTGCCGAAATACGGGAAGAACGGCGTCTGCGCTTCCAGCGGCTCCGGCACCAGGCCGAGGCCGATGAACGCGAGGGTTCCCAGAACGCACGGGAGCATGCGCAAGCGGCGCAACCGCATAAGGTCACCTCGAAAGAGCCTGAATCGCGGGGTCAAACTCGTTCTCGCATCTTACACCTACGGGAGTACTCCCCAGGACCGGAGCAAAGGACGTGCCCCGGCGATCGCGCGTAAACATCGATGCGTGATGGTGTTGCGGCCGTCACGCGCAGAGGACAGCTGCCCTCGGCCGGCGTCGCGCCCGGCGCAGGTCTGTCATAATGGCAGGGCGCGGAGGCGCGGGAATGGTCAAAGCACTGCTGACGAATCGATGGGCATGGGCGGCGGTCGTCGCCGTCGTGATTGCCAGTTCGCCCGGCTGCTCGATGGATCCCGATGCCGGCGACGCCTCCGCCGGCGTCAAAGCCGCGAAGTTCGACTACACGCTCAAGGACATGAACGGCAAGGACGTCAAGCTCGCCGACTTCAAGGGCAAGCCGATCCTGCTGAATTTCTGGGCGACCTGGTGCCCGCCCTGCAAGGCCGAGATTCCGTGGTTCATCGAGTTCACCGAGAAGTACAAGGACAAGGGACTGGTCGTCATCGGCGTGTCGGTCGACGACTCGGCCGCCGACATCAAGGCCTTCGCCGATGAGTACAAGATCAACTATCCGATGCTCGTCGGCCTCGGACACGACTCGCTGATGGAAGAGTACGAGGCGACGTTTGCCGTGCCGGTCTCCTGGTTCATCCGCGCCGACGGCACCGTCTCGACGCGCGCGCCCGGTATCCACCCGAAAGAGTGGTTCGAGGCGCAGATCAAGGCGCTGTTCTAATGGCTCAAGAGTTTTCCGCCCGGCTGGCCTGCGGGTGCACGGTCGAATCCCGCGCCGGCGTCACCGGCAGCCCCGTCACCATCGTCGTCGTCCGCAAGGCCGACGGCTGCGGCGTGCCGATTCACGTCGCCGGCCTGCCGATGTTCGATCATCGCGAAGCGTTGCGCCCGTCAACACGCAGCTTGCCGCCCGCGCACACGGATTTCGAAGAGAGCTAGGCGCGCGACTCAGTCGTGCTTCGTATTCTTGCCGGTCTTCGAATCGCGGCTGTCCTTCGTCGTCGACGGCTGCGTCCGTCCTGTTTCCTTCAATGCTTTTCTGAGCACGAACTCGATCTGACCGTTGAGTGAACGCAGATCGTCATCGGCCCAGCGCTGCAAGGCGCCGAGGACGTCGCGATCGATCCGAAGTAGAAACGGTTTACGTTCCGCCATGACGGTTCGGCCGGGGCCGGCCGACGAGCCGGCCCCGCGCGCCGCTATTGATAGATGGTCCCGGTGTTGATCACCGGCTGCGTGTTGCGGTCGCCGCACAGGACAACGAGGAGGTTGCTGACCATCGCCGCCTTGCGTTCGTTGTCGAGCTCGACGACGCCGCGCTGCGAGAGCAGTTCGAGCGCCATTTCGACCATCCCGACCGCGCCCTCGACGATGCGCTGACGCGCGGCGATGATCGCGCCGGCCTGCTGCCGCTGCAGCATCGCCGCGGCGATCTCGGGTGAGTAGGCCAGGTGATTGATGCGCGCTTCCATCGCCTCGACCCCCGCCTTCGACAGCCGTTCCTGGATCTCGACTTTCAACTGCTCGGCAATCTCCGCGGTGTTGGCGCGCAGCGACTTGTGGCCCTCGATGTAGGCGTCGTACGGATACTGCGTCGCGAGGTTGCGGACCGCCGACTCGGTCTGCACTTTCACGTAGTGCTCGTAGTTGTCGACTTCGAACGACGCTTCCGCCGTCTCGACGACGCGCCAGACGACGACGGCGGCGATCTCGATCGGGTTGCCCTCGTGGTCGTTGACCTTGATCTTCGAGCTCTCGAAGTTGCGCACCCGGAGCGACAGCCGCCGCTTGCTCAGCAGGGGATTGGCCCAGTGGAAGCCGTCGCGTTTGACGCTGCCGGCGTATTTGCCGAACAGCGTCAGCACCCGCGCGTCATTGGGTTGGACGACGAAGAAGCCGATGAAGAGCACGCAGGTCAGCGCGATCAGGACGATCGCCAGGACCACGCCTGATGTGTCATCCGCGGTGGCCTGCACGATCAGCCACCAGATGCTCGCCACCAGACCCGCCAGCAGCAGCGGGAACATCAACCAGCCAGAAACCGTGGACAGCGCCTTTTCGCGATACATGACCGCCTCCTGGGCCGAAACGAACCGGATAGCTAAATGATATCAATTTGGTAGCTTGGACGCAAAACGGCGGGGGCCGGTTCCGTGCGCCGTGCGAACTGCGCCGTGCGTTGTGCGCGTGCGCGGTGCGATTGCGGATCGCAAGATTTTCGTACTTTCTCGCCTTTGGTCAGTCAACGCGGGGCGATCGGCTGCAACGCCGCGACGGTTTGGTTGGAGGGGACCGCCTGGCACGAGGATTGATTTGCGGTTCGACGTGCCCAAGAGCCATCGAGACCTCGAGGTCTGGCGGTTGGCGGATCAGATTCGGCGGGCCGTCGTTGCTCTGATCGCAAGACCATCGGTTCGCCGCGACTACGACTTCTGCAGGCAGGCCCTGACTGCGTCGCGTTCAGCGTGTCGAAATACCGCAGAAGGTTTCTATCGATTTGGTCATCCCGAGTTCGCGCACTTCGTGAACATCGCCCGAGGCTCGCTCGGGGAGCTACTCGAGACCGTGGCCGACGCCAGACTGTCGAACTATCTGAGCAGCGCTGAGTGCGACGCCCTCGAAGCCAAGATTCAGCATGCAATTGCTGCTTCAAGCAGCCTGTATACCCATCTCATCACCACGCCCACGCCACCCCGCGCGCCGAACCGGTCGAACGTGCCGACGTCGCCGAAGGTGCCGAAGCCAAAAAGTGTGCCGAAGCCTTCGAAGTGAGACGCACAACGCACGGCGCACAACGCACAACGCACGGCGCAGTGCACCGGCGCACCGCGCACGGACTAGTTCCTGATGCGAATATCCGCCACCAACGGCAGATGATCCGACGCCACCATCGCCAGCCGCGTCCGGGGCAGTTCGACGTGGCGGATCTCGATGTTGCCGGCGAAGTAGATGTGATCGAGGTGGAGGAGCGGAAAGAATCCCGGGTAGGTGCGCCGGCGGCGGAGGTGGGGATAGAGGTCGAGGCTTTTCAGCCGCGTCGCCAGCACGTCGGCGACCAGGCCGCGTGACCACTCGTTGAAGTCGCCGAGGACGATCTTCGGACCCGAGACCTTGCGGTCCTGAATCCAGTTGGCCAGGCGCGGCGCCTGGTAGCGCCGTTCGAGCAGCGCGGTGCCCAGATGCGCGTTGTAGATGTGGAGCAGCCGCCCTTCGCCGAGATCGACGGAGACGCGCTGGCTGCAGCGCGGCTCGCACGTTTTCCAGGAGAGATCGATCCGCGAATGCTCGCGGATCGGCAGGCGGCTGAGCACGACGTTGCCGAACTGATGGCGGCGCAGCTCACGCGTCGGCGCCATCACCCAGCCCATGCCGAGCGCCGCGCCGAGCTGCTCGGCGTGGCCCTGGCCGGACAGGCCGGCGCCGATGACTTCCTGCATCGCGACGATGTCGGGATCGATCGTCGCCAGTACGGCGGCGATCCGCTCGGGACGGACGCGGCGATCGAGGCCGCGGCAGCGGTGGATGTTGTAGGTGACGACGCGAAGATCGACGTGGTCGCGCGTCGCGTGCATGTGCGTATCATAGTGCGTGCATCGCGGCCGAACGAGACCGATTGTGGCGCTGGCATGCGCCGCGGCCGTCGCCCTGCTCGCGGCCGGCTGCGGTGAAGAGCCGCGCGACCCGATCGAAGTCGACGACGGGGCGCTCATCGTCCGCAATCAGAGCGACCGCGGCTGGCGCGACGTCCGCATTGTGGTCAACTACTGGTACAACGGGTCGGCACGCGAGATCCGCGCCGGCAGTTTCGTCCGCGCCCCGTTGACGGCCTTCGAAGCCGCGGCCGGACAGAAGTTCAGCCCGGCCAAGACGCCGCTCGAGACCGTCGTCGTCACCGCCGTTGACGACGGCGGTACGGCGGTGAAATTCTCCTGGGATCGAAAAACGCAGAAGCCGAAGAGGTGACGAGATGGCGACCCTGAAAACCGAATTTGAAGTCACCTGCCCGTGCTGCCAGTCGACGCTGGTGGTCGACGCCGGCCTCAAGCGCGTGGTCCGCCACGTCGAGGTCGAACGCGCCGACAAGCCGAAGCTCGACGAGGCGCACAGCATCCTTGCCGCCGAGAAGGCGCGCCGCGACTCGCTGTTCGAGCAGTCGGTGCAATCCGAGCGCACCCGCGGCGACGCGTTGTCGAAGCGGTTCGAGGAAGCGATGAAGCAGGCGTCGCAGGAGCCGGTGAGCAAGCCGAAGCGGGACTTCGACCTGGACTGAGTGGAGTGCGCCTGTCTCAAAAGCACACGTGAAGGAGCATGAAGGACTCTGAAGGAGCGTGAAGGAGCGGGCGTGTTCTTGCAGGGCAGGTTCTCCTTGGTGTTCCTTCAGCGTCCGTCACGCTCCTTCATGTGTGCTTTGTGACTGCGAACGCTGCCGGGATCGGCGTCCAGCTGCGGCGGTCATAGTAGACCGGCTTGTGCCCGCCGTGCGCGTCTAGATACGCCACGTATTTCTTTCGCATCCGCGCGACCCTCGCGTTGTCGTAGCTGATCGGCCGATGCGGGATCTCGAACAGATGCTGCTCGACCTTCCAGACGTTGCGCTCCGACAGCCGCCAGTCGTAGGTGCCGAGCGCGCGCAGATTGGTGGCGCCGAAGCCCTTCACGCAGCCGGTCCTGTCGATGTAGGGATCGAAGTAGCTGCGCGCCAGCGCGCGCAGCGTGCGGAACACCGGCTTGCGGCCGTGCAGGCCGGGATCGCGGGAGCGCGCCACCGACCCCCATCGGCCACGCGACCGGTAGATAAAAATGACGTGGTCCAGTTCGTCGATCGATTCGAGGCTCATCACCGTCGGCGGGTAGCCGTGCTGCTCGAGGATGACGGCGGCGCAGATCGCCGCTTCGAGGCAGTTCGCGGTGCCATGTCGGACGACGCCGCGGAAGGAGCGCAGGGTCGCCGGGTCGGGCGGCGGCTCGGTGTTGTAGGGCAGGCCGTTCAGGAACGCCTGCACCGCGCGCGGCGTCCGCAGGCGATCGATCAGCCGCCGTTCGGCCGGTGTGAACGCGGAACGCGCCGGCGCGGCGCCGGTCGCGAGCGCCACGTCTACTGCTGCTTCGCGGCGACGTCGCGCAGATCCGCGAGCGCGATGCTCGGAGTCCAGTCGCTGCCGTTGTAGAGGCGCTTGACGCGGCCGTCGGCGCCGATGAGCGCGGTGCGGAGATTGTGGGTGATGTCGGTCGGGTTCTGCGGATTGGTGATCACGCCGACCCCGAACCGGCCGGCGAACTTGTCGACGGTGACTTTGTCGCCGGTCAGGAACGTCCACACCGCCGGATCGGCCTTGCGTTGTCGCGCATGCGCCGCGAGCACCGCCGGCGTGTCCATCGGGTCGAACGAGATCGTGACCAGCTTCACCTTGCCCTTGAGCGCGGGGTCTTCGGCAATCGCGCCCTGCAGCGTCGCGAAATTCTGATCCATCAGCGGGCAGAACGTCGGCAGCGGGCAGCGCGTGTAGCTGAACGTCACCAGCGTCATCGAGCCCTTCCATTCGGAGAAGGACCGGCGCTTGTCGGTCTGGTCGATGAACGCGGCGTCGGGGACGGCATCGTCGATGGCGAGGAGGCCGGTGGCCAGCGCGAGTTCGTTGGTGTTCTGCGGCAGCGGCGCCATGCCGGTGCGGCTGAGCGCGGTGATGCGGCCGATTGCGTCGGTGACGGTGAGCGTGGCGGTGACCAGCTCACCCGGCTCGCGGCCGTTCATCAGCGTCGGCGTCGCCACTGGAAAGCTCATCGTCATCCCGGGCATGTAGCCGGCGATGTCGCCATGCTTGATCGTCAGCTGCTGCTGATCGGGATGCACGGCCAGGACCTGGCCCTTGAGTTCGTAGGTTTTCGCCTGCGGCGCTTGCGTGCAGGCCCCCGCGACGGCCGACGCCAGCGCGAGCACGACGATCGACGCGCGGGTCATCGACGTCAGCTCACCACCCAGCCGTCCTTGAGTTCGATGACGCGCGAGCCGTAACCGGCGTTGGTTTCGGAATGCGTGACCTGGACGATGGTGGTGCCGCCGTCGTTGAGCTTCTTGAACAGCTCCATGATCTCGCGGCCCTGGCTCGAGTGCAGGTTGCCGGTCGGCTCGTCGGCGAGCACCACCTTCGGATTGGCGATGACCGCGCGGGCGACGGCGACCAGCTGCTGCTGTCCGCCGGAGAGCTGATTCGGGTAGAGGTCCTTCTTGCCGACGATCGAGAAGCGATCGAGGATGTCGCAGACCATGCTGTCGCGATCGGCCTTCTTGATGTCGCGATACGACAACGGCACGTCGAGGTTTTCGTAGACCGTCAGGTGGTCGAGCAGGTGATAGCTCTGGAACACGAAGCCGATGTGCTGCTTGTGCAGCCGCGCCCGATCCTTGGGGCTGAGCCGATGCACCGGTTGCCCGCCGAAGTAGTAGTCGCCGGTCCAGGCGCTGTCGTGCATGCCGATGATGTGGAGCAGCGTCGACTTGCCGGCGCCCGACGGCCCCATGATCGAGACGAACTCGCCGTCCTTGATGTCGAGCGTGACGCGGCGCAGCACCCACGTGCGCGTGGTGCCGTGCGCGTAGGACTTCTCGACGTTGCGCAACGAGACCAGGGCCTCGGACGGCATCAAGTCCGGGTCGGCCATCGGAACGGACTGCGGGGCGGGCGTCGTGCTGCGTGAAAAGAAGGCCATTGAGCTCCTCGACTTCCGATTGTAACGTCACTCACCGGCTGTCCACCGCTGCTGACCGGATTCGACGCGACCCCGTCCACATCCCCCCCGTATCTTGCTGACAGGACGGAGACGCACTTATGTCCGCAACGACACGCATCTGGTTCATTGGTTTCAGCGCCCTGGGCACCGCCGCGGCGGTGCTGGCGGCGGGGGTGGTCTGGCTGGCGCTGACCCAGCCGCTGACGCTCGCGCAGCTGGCGGGGAGGTTCCAATGACGGAATCCACTCCGGACCCGGGCGGGGCCCGTCCCCGGCGCGGTCATCCCGGCCGCGGCCAGTTTGTCGCCGGCTGCATCCTCGTGCTGATCGGCCTGCTGTTCCTCATCGACCAGACGTTTGCCGCCGACGACTTTCTCGATCTCCGCCAGCTCTGGCCGTTGATCCCGATCGCGATCGGCGTCGCCAAGATCTCGACGCCGCGGGCCGACGGGCAGCCGACCGGCGGCTATATGCTGACGATGGTCGGCGTCATCTTCCTCATGCACACCCTGCACTACTGGTCGATTCGCACGTCGTGGCCGCTGTTCGTCGTCGCGGCCGGGCTCAACATTCTCTTCGGCGCGATTTCGCAGGCGCGGCTGCCACGAGGCAACGGCCATGTGTCCTGACAACGCCGGCTACCGCGCCACGCCCCAGGCGATCGTCGGCCTGCTGATCATCAGCCTCGGCCTGCTCTGGACCGGCGACAACCTGAACTGGTGGGACGCCAGCCGGGTGCTGCGCTACTGGCCGCTCGGGCTCGTCGCGCTCGGCAGCGCGCTGGCGCTGCAGCCGGAGGATCGCGGCCGGCGGATCTTCGGGTTCATCCTGATTGGCCTCGGGGCATGGATGACGATCGCCGCGTTCTTCCGCGTCCACCTGGTGTTCTGGCAGGCCTGGCCGCTGCTGTTCGTGCTGCTGGGCGCACGGTTGATCTACCGATCGACCCAACGCGTGCCGAACGCGCCGGCCGCGCCGTCGGCGACGCTCTCCTCCGACCATCGCTTTTCCGATTTCGCGTTCTGGTCGGGCGTCAAGCGCCGCATTGCCTCGCCGGCATTCCGGCAGGCCGATCTGACGGCGGTCATGGGCGGGATCGAACTGGATTTCACCGGCGCGTCCACCGGCGGCGGTGAAGCGGTGATCGACGTCTTCGTGATGTGGGGCGGCATCGAGATCAAAGTGCCGCCGGACTGGACGGTGTCCAATCAAGTACTGGCAATCATGGGCGGCGCCGACGATCGCAGCACCGGCCCGCAGGACGCGACCAATCGTCTCGTGCTGCGCGGCTTCGTGCTGATGGGCGGCATCGAGGTGAAGACGTAGCCGCGGGCGCGGCGCCTCTCGGATGCATCCCATCCTCGCCGACCGGCGTCGGCTGCAACTGCACCTCGTCGCGTGGGGCCTGGTCGGCGCGCTCCTCGGGCTGCTGGTCCGGACGATCATCGGCACGCCGTGGCTCGATACCCTGATTTTTGCGCTGCCGCTTGGCCTGGTGGCGGCACCGGTCTCGCTGTCGGCGTGGTACGTCGTTCGCGCCATGCCGGCGTCGCGGACGGCGCCGTTTCGGATCGCGATCAGCGCGGTCGCGTCGGCCACGGTCACCGCGTCGCTCTGGGCCGCGCTGGGCCATGGCTGGTGGCGGCTCCTGGAGCGGGCCGGCTTCGACCTCGGCGGCCGCGAGATGCGCACGCTCGATGCGCTGCTGGTCGGGCTTGGCGGCCTCGCGTATCTGCTCTCGGTGACGGTGCACTACATGCTGCAGGCGTCGGAAGAGACCGCGGCGGCAGCGCGGCGCGCGCTCGAGGCGCAGATCGCGCACCGCGAAGCGGAACTTCGCGCCCTGCGCGCCCAGATCGATCCGCACTTCCTCTTCAACAGCTTGAACTCGATCGCCGGGCTGACCGGCGCCGCTCCCGACAAGGCGCGGACGATGTGCCAGCTGCTCGCGGACTTTCTGCGCGACAGCCTGACGCTCGGCAAGGGCGGGCCGATTCCGCTGTCGCGCGAGATCGCGCTGGCCGAGCAGTATCTCGGCATCGAACGAGTCCGGTTCGGCAGCCGCCTGCAGGTCACGGTGCGGGTCGATCCGGCGTGCGCGGACGTGCCGGTGCCGGCGCTGATCCTTCAGCCGCTGGTCGAGAACGCGGTCCGCCACGGCATCGCCACGCTGCTCGACGGCGGCACCATCGAGATCGACGCGACGCTGGCCGGCCCGCGCGCGTTTGTCGTCGTTCGCAATCCGCGCGACGCCGATGTGGTCCGGCGGGGCACCGGCTTTGGTCTTGATATCGTGCGTCGGCGTCTGATCACGACCTTCGGCGAACACGCGGCCCTGGCGATTGAGGCGGAGCCGGAGCGGTACCGGGTCTCGGTCACGATTCCGGTTGAGGGCCGCGATGGACGTCCGGTCGGCGATGGCCTGGTGCAGTAGCGACCGGCGCGGCCAGCGGCGATGGACGGGTGATTGCATGAGGAACGCAAGATGAGTGACGAGAAGGATCGTCTGCGGGTCGTCGTCATCGACGACGAGGAGCCGGCGCGCCTGGCGATGCGGCAGGCCCTCGAGGCGGTGGGCGGCATCGACATCCTGGCCGAGTGCGCCAACGGGGTCGAAGCCGTGAAGTTCCTCACCGAGCAGAAGGACGCCAAGCCGGATCTGCTGCTGCTCGACGTGCAGATGCCCAAGCTCGACGGCTTCGACGTGCTCGAGCTGGTCGGCAGGGAAGTGCCGGTCGTGTTCGTCACGGCGCACGACGAGTTCGCGCTGAAGGCGTTCGACGTCCACGCCGTCGACTACCTGCTCAAGCCGTTCACGCACGAACGGCTGGGCGAGGCGCTCGAACGCGCGCGGCAGCGCGGCGCGGCGCCCGAGCCGGGCGCGTTGCGGGCCAGCGCGCGGCCGCCGGGCGCGCCGCTCGATCGCGTCGTCATCCGCGACGGCGCCCAGGTGCATGTCGTCGCGGTGGAGAAGATCGACTACGTCGAAGCCCAGGACGACTACGTCGCCTTCAAGACCGGCGGCAAGACGTTCTTGAAAGAACAGACGCTCGGCGACCTCGAAGCGCAGCTGGATCCGCGCCGCTTCGTGCGGATCCACCGCTCGTACCTGCTCAACATCGAGCGGCTCTCGCGGGTCGAGCTCTACGCGAAGGACAGCCGGATCGCGATTCTCGCGGACGGGAGCAAGCTGCCGGTGAGCCGGGCGGGCTATCAGCGACTGCAGCAGCTGCTGTAGGCGTGAGCCGCGGCCGGGCTTGACTTTGGCCGCCGTCTCAATTTAACTAACCGGTTAGTGAAATGGCCTCACGAGCCGGAACGTCCCGCCGCGGTCCGAGTGCCGATCCCCAGCCGACCCGCGATCGCCTGATCGCGGCGGCGGCGCTGGAGTTCGCGGCGCGCGGGTTCGACGGCGCTAAGGTCGATCGCATCGCCGCCAGGGCGCGCCTGAACAAGGCGATGCTCTACTACCACTTCCACAACAAGGCGGCGCTCTACCGGGAAATCCTCACCGAGATGTTCACCGCGCTGGCCGAACGCGTCGAGGGCGTGCAGCGCGCCGACGTCGCGGCGGACGAGCAGATTCGCCGCTTCGTCCGCGCCGTGGCCGACGAGAGCGCGGCGCGGCCGCACTTTCCGTCGATGTGGATGCGCGAGATGGCGGAAGGCGGACGCCACCTCGACGAAAAGGTGCTCGCCGAGGCGATGCGCGTGCTGCGGGTGCTCGCCGCGATCCTCGCCGAGGGCCGCGAGCACGGCCAGTTCCGGCCGCTGCATCCGTTTGTGGTGCACATGTCCATCGTCGCGCCGATCGTGCTGTTCGGCGCGACGACGCCGATCCGGGCGCTGTTCGGACAACTGCGCCCGACCGGGATGCCGGACGTGACCCGCGATCAAGTCGTCGACTACGTCGTCGCCGCCACGCTGTCGGCGTTGACACATTCCGAAACCGGGAAACGAGGGAGCCGATGAGCGGCATGGGACGGTGGCTGACAGCAGCCCTGCTTGCGGCTGGTGTCGCCGCCTGCACGCGCGAACCGGTCGAGGGCACGCCGCGGGCCAGTGGGTACGTCGAAGCCACGGAAGTGCGCGTTGCCGCAAAGGTGGCGGGACGCGTGCTTCAGGTCAGCGCCATCGAAGGCGCGCGCGTCGAAGCCGGCGCGGTGCTGGTCACGCTGGCCACGACCGACGTCGATCTCGCGATGCAGCGCGCCCGCGCCGAGCGTGCCAACGCCGACGCGCAACTGCGTCTCGTGCGTGCCGGCGCGCGTGAAGAGGACATTCGTCAGGCCGATGCCCAGCGCGCCGCGGCCGTCGCCGAAGGCCGCGCCGCCGAGGCCGAACTCGCCTCGGCCAGGCTGGACGAGGCGCGGTTCGAGCAGCTCCTCCAGAATCGCGCCGGCTCGCAGAAGCAGCGTGACGACGCGGTCGCGCGGCGTGAACTGGCGGAGGCTCGCGTCCGCGGCGCCGCCGATCGCGTTCAGGCGGCGATGGCGACGCTTGCGCGGCTCAAGGCTGGGGCCCGGCCGGAAGAGATCCAGGCGGCGCAGGCGCGCGTCGCCGGCGTCGACGCGCAAATCGCTGCGCTCGAGCATGACCGTCAGGAAGCCACGATCTACGCGCCGCTCGGCGGCATCGTCACGTCGCGCCTGGTCGAGCCGGGCGAGCTCGTCGCCGTCGGCGCGCCGGTCGCCGTCATCGTCGACCTCGCGCACGCGTGGGCGAGCGCCTATGTCGAAGAGCCGGTGGTGCCGACGCTGAAGCTCGACCAGCCGGCGATGGTCGTCACCGATGCCGGCCAGCAACTGCCCGGCCGGATCTCGTTCATTTCGCCGCGCGCGGAGTTCACGCCGCGAAATGTCCAGACGTCGGGCGAGCGCGCGAAGCTCGTCTACCGGCTGAAGGTGTCGGTCGACAATCGCGACGGCATCCTCAAACCCGGCATGCCGGTCGAAGTGCGCTTTGAGGCCCCCGGCGGTGGAGGCGGCAAGTGACGCCCGATCCCGCCGGCGTGCCCGCCGTCCAGCTGGCGGGCGTGCGCAAGACGTTCGATCAGACGATCGCGCTCGACGATCTCGCTTTCGACGTCGCCGCCGGCGAGATGTTCGGCGTCATTGGTCCGGACGGGGCCGGCAAGACGACGGCGCTGCGGCTGATTTGCGGGCTGATGAAACCGGACGCCGGCACGGTGCGGCTGTTCGGTCAGGATCCGTTTCGCGCGCATCGCGCCGCGACGGCCGCGATTGGCTACGTTTCGCAGCGCTTCAGCCTCTACGGCGACCTCTCAATCGACGAGAACATCGAGTTCTTTGCCCGCCTGCACGGCGTCAACGACTTCAGCGCGCGCCGCGCGCGCCTGCTCGAGCTCACCGGGTTGGCGCCGTTTCACGGCCGGCTCGCCGATCGCCTGTCCGGCGGCATGAAGCAGAAGCTCGCGCTCGCGTGCACGCTGGTGCACGAGCCATCGATGCTGGTGCTCGACGAGCCGACGACGGGCGTCGATCCGGTATCGCGGCGCGAGTTCTGGAAACTGCTCGCCGAGTTTCTGGCTCAGGGCCTGACGATCGTGCTGGCGACGCCGTATCTCGACGAGGCCGAACGCTGTCACCGCGTCGTGCTGATGCACGAAGGCCGCGCGCTGGCGCTCGACACGCCGGCGAATCTGCAGGCCAGCCTGGCCGGCACCGTCATCGAGATCGTGGTCGCACCGGCCCGCCAGGCGCTCGACGTCATCCGCGCCGCGGCGGGCGTCGATCGCGCGCAGTTGTTCGGCGATCGCCTCCACGTGCGCGTCGACCGGCCCGACGACGCCCGACCGCTGGTCGAGAGGCTGCGGGCGGCCGGGCTCGAGCCGACGCAGGTTCGGCCGATCGTGCCGGCGCTGGAAGACGTGTTCATCGAACGGGTGCAACGATCATGACGACACGGCAGACGGCAATATGGAGCGCAGCGGGCTTGATCGTCGGGCTGGCCGCCGCGACGCCGGCGCAGGCGCAGGCGCCGCTGGTGCTGACGCTCGAGGACGCCGTGGCGCGCGGCAAGGCCGAGGCGCCGCGGTTGGGCGAGGCGCGCGCGCGGATCGCCGCCGCGGATGCGGCTACCGACGCGCGTGCCAGCCTGAAGCGGCCGACGGCATCGGCCAACACCGGCTATCTGCGAACCAACCACGTGCCCGAATTCGGCGTCCCCGCCGCCGGCGGCGGCACGCGGATCATCTTTCCCGACATTCCCGACAACTACCGCGCCCGCGCCGAGCTGAACGTGCCGATTTACACCTCGGGCCGCGTCGATGCGCTGGTCGCATCGGCGCAGGCCGACGAGCGCGCCGCCGATGCCGATCGGCGCACCACTGAAGCCGACGTCGCGTTTGAGACCGCGCGCGCGTACTGGGCGCTGGCGCTGGCGCGCGCCGACGTCGGCGTCCTCGAGCAGGCGCTGCAGCGCGCCGACGCGCAGCTCGGCGACGTTCGATCGCGCGTCGAAGCCGGCGTGCTGCCGCCCAACGACCTGCAGTCATCGCAGGCGCAGCGGGCGCGGCAGTTCGTCCGGCTGATCCAGGTCCGCAACGTCGCCGCCTTCGCCGAGGCCGAACTCGGACGCCTCGTGGGCGCCGCTCCGGGACAGGCGATCGCTCTGGCGACGCCCGTCGATCGACCGACGCCGGTTCAGGCTGGCGGCGCCGCGGCCGCCACGCTGGACTTGAACGCGCTCGTCAGCGTCGCCACGGCGCAACGCGCCGAGCGCGACGCCATTGCCGCGCGTCAGTCCGCCCTCATCTCCACCGGCGAGGCCGCACTGGCGGCGACGCGTCCGCAGATCGGGGCCCTCGCCGCGGTCGAGCCGGCCTGGCCCAATCCGCGTTTCGTGCCGCGCGCCGACCAATGGCATACCTCGTGGGATCTCGGCGTCAATCTCAGCTGGAACTTCTTCGACGCCGGCCGTGCCCGCGCCGAGCGCGCCAGCGTCACCGCGCAGGCCGACGCGCTCGGATTCCGGCTGAAGGAATTCGATCAGGTGCTGCAACTCGACATTCGTCAGCGCCTGCTCGATTTCGAATCGCATCAGGCGGCGCTGGCGGCTTCAGGCGAGGCGGTCACGGCTGCCGCTGAAGCGAGGCGGGTGATCGAGCAGCGGTTTGCCGCGGGCGTCGCCACCAGCACCGACGTGCTCGACGCCCAGCTGGACCTGGTCGAAGCCGAAATCGAGCGGACACGCCTGCAGGTACAACTTCGGCTCGACGAGGCGCGGCTGCTCCGGGCGCTCGGCGGCTCCTAGTGGCTGCCTCCGACCTCGCCATCGTCGTCGACAAGCTCTCGCGCCGCTTCGGCAAGTTCAACGCGGTCGACGGAGTCAGCTTCGACGTGCGGCGTAGCGAGGTGTTCGGGTTTCTCGGCAGCAACGGCGCCGGCAAGTCGACGACGATTAGGATGCTCTGCGGCCTGCTGACGCCGACGTCCGGCCGCGCGCTCGTCGACGGCATCGATGTCGGCGACGACCCCGAGGGCGTCAAGCGCCGCATCGGCTACATGTCGCAGAAGTTCTCGCTCTACGAGCTGCTGACCGTCGATCAGAACATCACGTTCTACGCCGGCCTCTACGGTCTCACCGGCGAGCGGCTTGCCCGGCGCCGCCAATTCGCGCTCGAGATGGGCGGACTGAAAGGGCGCGAGCGCGCGCTCGCGCGAACGCTGTCCGGCGGCTGGCGCCAGCGCCTCGCGCTCGGCTGCGCGCTGCTGCACGAGCCGCCGATCGTCTTCCTCGACGAGCCGACCGGCGGCGTCGATCCGGTGTCACGGCGCGAGTTCTGGCGGCTGATCGACGACCTCTCGGCCGGCGGCACCACGGTGCTGGTCACGACCCACTACCTCGATGAAGCCGAACGATGCGATCGCGTCGCCGTGATTCACGCGGGAAGGCTCGCGACGATCGGCACCGTCGCCGAGCTGAAGTCGGTGTTCGACGATCGACTGCTGCTCGAGGTGCGGGCCCGGGACCCGGTCGCGGTGATGTCGGCGCTCGATCAGATGCCTGGCGTCGAGAAGACCAGCCTGTTCGGCACCGCCGTGCACGCGGTCTTCAAGAGCCGGACCCTGAAGCCTGATGACGTCCGCGCCGCCCTCGAGCAGCGCGGCTTGCACGTGGCGTCGATCGAGCCGGTCGCGCCGTCGCTCGAGGACGTGTTTCTCGACGTCGTCGATCGCGAATCGGCGAAGGGGGCGGCATGAGACGCGCCTGGGCGGTTGCGATCAAGGAGCTGCGCCAGATCCGGCGCGATCGCCGGTCGCTGTTGATTCTGGTGTTCATTCCGGCGCTGTTCCTGTTTCTCTACGGGTACGCGCTCAATTTCGACATCCGTCACGTCTCGCTGGCCGTCCAGGATCGCGACGGCACCACCGAGAGCCGCGCCGTCGCCGCGGCGTTCGTCCACTCGACCTATTTCGACATCGCCGCCGAGATCGCCACCGACGCCGACGTCGTCGCGCTGCTGGACGCCGACCGGGTCCGCACCGTCCTGGTGATTCCGGAGGGCTACGCGCAGAAGGTCCGCAGCGGCGATACGGCCGTGCTGCAGGTGATCATCAACGGCGACAACGCCAACAGCGCGACGACGATCCTCGGTTACGTGGACGCGCTGCTCCGCGATCTGTCCGGCCGCATGACCGCCGGCAACGTTCGCGCCATCCAGGCGCCGATCATCAGCGCGGCGCCGCGGATCTGGTACAACCCCGAGCTGCGCAGCACGCTCTTCCTCGTCCCCGGGCTGGTCGCCTACATCTCGATGATCACCGCGGTCGTCTCGACCGCGATGTCGATCGTCCGCGAGAAGGAACTCGGGACGATGGAGCAGATTCGGATGGCGCCGATGTCGACGGTGTCGTTCGTCGTCGGCAAGACGCTGCCGTACCTGGTGCTGTCGCAGATCTCGGCGATGATCGTCATCCTCGCCGCGATGGGGCTGTTCGGGCTGCCGATGCGCGGCAACTGGGTGACGCTGTCGCTGGTCACGGCGCTGTTCCTGGTTGGCGCGCTGGGCACCGGGCTGCTGGTCTCGACCATCGCCGACACGCAGCAGGTCGCGTTTCAGGCAGCGATGCTGATCGCGTTCCTGCCGACGTTCATGCTCTCCGGCTTCCTGTTTCCGATCGCGAGCATGCCGATCGGGCTGCAGTACATCACCACCATCGTCCCGGCGAAGTACTTCCTGGTGGCTCTGCGCGGCGTCGTCCTCAAGGGCCTCGAGTTGCACGAGCTGTGGCGGCCGATCGTCGCCATGGCGATCTACGCCGTGGTGGTCCTCGGGCTGTCGTCGTTGCGGCTGGCGCGCCGATGATCCGCCGCATCCGCATGCTGATTCGCAAGGAGTTCCTCGAACTCCGCCAGTCGCCGCGCCTGCTCGGCCTGATCTTCGTCGCGCCGCTGCTGCAGCTGGGCATGCTCGGCTACGCCGCGACCACCGACGTCAAGAACGTGCCCGTCGTCATCGTCGACGGCGACCGCAGTTCGGCGAGCCGGCTGATCCTCGAACGGTTCTCGGCGTCGTCGTCGTTCCGCGTCGTCGGCGAGGTGTTCCGGCCCGCGGATGTCGACGAGTACCTGAAACAGGGGCGGGCGGCGCTGGCGATCGTGATCCCGATCGGCCTGCAGGATGCGATCGAGGGCCGCCGGTCGCCGATCGCGCAGACGATCCAGATTCTGGCGGACGGCTCGGACTCGAACTCATCGGGCGTGGCGCTCGCCTACGCGGTCGGGCTGATCGGCGACGTCAACCGCACGCTGGCGATCGAGCGCGGCCTGCCGCCGGGCGGGCTCGATGCCCGCGTCCGGGTCTGGTACAACCCCGAGCTCGAGAGCCGCGACTTCATGCTGCCCGGCGTCATTGCCTTGCTCCTGCTCGTGATCACCTCGAACCTGTCGTCGATGGCGATCGTGCGCGAGCGCGAGGTCGGCACGCTCGAGCAGCTCAACGTCACGCCGCTCGGCCGGTGGGAACTGATCCTCGGCAAGCTGCTGCCGTATGGATTGATCGGCCTGATCGACGTGCTCCTGGTCCTCGCCGTGGCGCTCTACTGGTTCGAGATCCCGCTGCGCGGCAGCGTCTGGCTGCTGCTCGGCGGCTGTCTCGTCTACATCCTCTGCACGCTCGGGCTCGGACTGTTCGTCTCGACGATCTCGGCGACCCAGCAGCAGGCGATGATGACGGCGACGTTCTTCTTCCTGATGCCGATGATCTACCTCTCCGGCTTCATCTTCCCGATTGAGAACATGCCGGCCGTGATTCAGTGGGTGACGACGCTGATTCCGCTGCGGTATTTCCTGGTCATCGTCCGCGGCATCTTCCTCCGCGGCGTCGATTTCTCGATCCTGTGGCCGCAATTCGCGGCGCTGGGCCTGTGGGGCGTCACCGTGCTGACTCTGGCGGCGATAAGATCCCGCAAGCGCACATGAGAATCCACATCGGCACCTCCGGCTACAACTACCCGGAATGGAAGGGGAGCTTCTATCCGGCGGATATTCCGGTCAAGCGGATGTTCGCGTACTACGCGGAGCGGTTCCGTACCGTCGAGATCAACTACACGTTCTACCGGATGCCGACGACCAAGACGACGAAGGGCTGGCTCGATCAGGCGCCCGAGGGATTCGCGTACACGCTGAAGGCGCCGCGGCGGATCACCCACGACAAGCGGCTGATCGACGTCGGATCCGACATCGAGACGTTCTGCGATGCCGCCCGCGTGCTCGGTCCGCACCTGGCGACGCTGCTGTTCCAGCTGCCGCCGACGATGCGCTGCGACGTCAACCGGTTCACGGCGTTTCTCCAGGCGCTGCCGAAGGACGTCCGCGCCGCGGTCGAGTTCAGGCATGAGTCCTGGCTGACGGACGAGATCTACGATCTGCTCCGCGGACATGGCGTCGCGCTCTGCATCGCCGATTTCGGCGACAAGACGACGCCGGTCATCGCCACCGCCCGGCACGGGTACTTCCGGCTCCGCGATGAAGGCTACCAGGCTGCCGATCTGGCGAAGTGGGCCGAAACCGTCGCCGCGCGCGGCGCCGACTGGGACGACGCCTTCGTCTACTTCAAGCACGAAGACCAGGGCAAAGGCCCGGAATTCGCGGCCGCGTTCGGCGCGGCGCTGCGCGCCCGCGGGATCAGCGAGGCATAGCCGCGGCCACTTTCCAGCACAGTGGGATCCGAAGCTTGGAATTCACGTGACTTGAAGTCGCGGC
>JADMIO011216324.1_pt1 | contig 85074 bp, 98 predicted proteins | sample 8958161 | NCBI WGS metagenome assembly JADMIO01 (sample SAMN16585339, study PRJNA669376) | soil metagenome | isolation source: Crop rotation soil | place: USA: Cullars Rotation, Alabama | collected 2011 | reverse complement strand
CCGCCAGTCTTCGATCTTCTCCCGGACCAGAGCTGGGATCGAACATATCGCCAGGATGAAAAGGACGGATAGTCCAATGATCGGATTCATGTATCACCTCCGCTACGGCAACGATAGGCTATACAACGAAAGACGCAAGTGTCATCTGGTACTAGAGCAGCCGCGATAGTGTATACTTCGCTTCCATGAAGGGGGATGTACAGAAGAAAGCTATCGCGCTCCACAAGAAGCTAGGAGGAAAGATCCGCACGACTCCTGCTGCCCCCGTACGCAACCGCGCCGAGCTCTCGCTCGTATATACGCCAGGCGTGGCCGCGGTCTCGATGCTCATAGCAGGAGAGCCTGAGAAAGCTCGCGACTACACGATGAAAGGACGCACCGTCGCCGTGATCTCTGACGGCTCAGCGGTATTGGGGCTCGGCAACATCGGACCTCTGGGAGCGCTTCCTGTGATGGAAGGCAAATGCGCGCTCTTCAAGACTTTTGCTGACGTGGATGCGGTGCCGATAGTCCTGGACACACAAGATCCTGATCAGATAGTGGAGACGGTGCTGCGCATAGCGCCAGCTTTCGGCGGGATCAACCTCGAAGACATCTCTGCACCGAAGTGTTTCGACATAGAAAGAAGGCTCGTAGACCAGCTCGACATCCCCGTAATGCACGACGACCAGCACGGCACGGCGGTAGTCGTCCTCGCAGGACTCATCAACGCATTGAAAGTAGTCAAAAAAGAGCTCTCCGATGCACGCATCGTCATTTCCGGCGCAGGTGCAGCAGGCACTGCAACCGCGAAGATCCTCTACGCTGCTGGCGCTCGGAAGATACTGGTGCTCGACAGGCAGGGGATAATCGCGCGTGACCGTATGCTCGAGGGGCACAAGAAAGATCTGGCTTTCATGACGAATCCCAATATCGAGCACGGGGATCTGCGCGAAGCGCTGGTAGAAGCCGATGTGCTGATAGGCGTATCAGGACCGGGACTCGCGCATTCGCGAGACATAAAGCTCATGGCGCCGCGCGCGATAGTATTTGCGCTCGCCAACCCGACGCCCGAGATAATGCCCGACGAAGCCAAGAAAGGCGGCGCGATGGTCATTGCCACGGGCCGCTCGGATTTCCCGAACCAAGTCAACAACTCACTCGCTTTTCCAGGGATATTCCGCGGAGCTTTGGACAACGGCATCAAGAAGATAACCGAAGAGATAAAGCTCAAAGCCGCGTACGCGCTGGCGGATCTGGTGAAGAAACCGACAACCGGGATGATATTGCCGGATATGTTCGACAAGAGAGTATCTAAGGCTGTAGCAAAAGCCATACGTTGAGCGTTATGCGAGACCGGCCCCTGAAGATATTTGCCGGAAGCGCCGGGAAAAATTTCGCAGAGGCTGTCTGCAGAAGGCTCGGGATCGTCATGGGCCAGGCTCTAGTCTCGCGTTTCAAAGACGGCGAAGTGCGCGTGCAGATACTAGAGAACGTCCGCGACGCGGATGTCTTTATCTTGAACCAGACCAATCCTCCAGCGGAAAACATATTGGAGATGGCGCTTCTCTCTGAAGCTGCACATGATTCTTCTGCCGGACGCATCACCCTGGTGCCGACGTATCTGGGCTACAACAGGCAGGACCGGAAAGATCGGCCGCGTGTGCCTATATCGAGCCGGACTATCATGAGATTCCTTGTGCACTCAGGTGCAGACCGCGCGCTATTCTTCGACCTGCATTCGGAGCCGACCGCAGGATTCATGTCGCCTTTGGTCGTAGATCATCTCTACGCATCGAAGATCAGCGTGCCGTACTTGCAGAAAGTACTTACAAAGAATTACGTCGTGGCTTCGCCGGACAAGGGCGGCACTGCACGCGCAGAAGCGTATGCGCGTAGGCTAGGGCAAGATGATTTCGTGGTTTTCTTTAAGAGCCGCTCGGCACCCGGTGAGGTAAGGAAGGAGTCTATAAAGATCATTGGCTCGGTAAAAGGCAAAGATGTCGTTCTGGTCGACGACATGATAGACAGCGGGGGCACGATGATAGCAGACGCGGAGGCCGCGAAAAAAGCAGGCGCCAAGCGGATATTCTGCTTCGCGACGCATGCCGTTTTCTCGAACGACCCGAAAAGCGTGATAGAGCGCTTTGACAAGAGTGCGGTCACCGAGCTTATCGTGACGGACTCGATAATGCACGAGCCCAAACTGATGAAAGGAAAGAAAGTAAAAGTCACCGTGCTACCGCTCTCAGAGCTTGTAGCTGACGCGATAGCGCGTATCCACGCAGGAGAATCTGTGTCCGCGTTGATTACCTGAAGAAAGTAGACTAAAGTTCACTGAATCCGCCTGTAGCTCAATGGTTAGAGCACAGAGCTTATGGCGGCTAGTGAGGAAGATTGAAGGTGTGTGTCCGCCCTTAGCTCAGTTGGTTAGAGCATCGAGCTTATACCTCGAGGGTCCTTGGTTCGAGTCCAAGAGGGCGGACATACATCTGCAAGATTTCCGATCGACGCCGTCATATGGAATATACCTCTGGGGTTCCTGGTTCGAGTCCAGGCAGGCGGACTTGATAGAAAAACGGTGCCTGCGCACCGTTTTTCGATACAAGTCCGGGTCGCAGGCTTATTTCGCGAGCTCGCAAAACAGCCGAGGCGGGCGATTAGCAAATCGTGCCGAGAGGCTTCGCGGAAATTCGTTTGCGACAGTAAACGGATAATCCGTGACGACATGATATTCTTGCAAAATGTCAGAATCTCTCCGGATAGAAGCTGTACCGCATCAGCGAAGTCCGGAAGCCGTAGAAAGGATCCGTGAGTACTTTGACCTGCAGCTCATGTTTGCGGAAGCTGTCGCTGCGAAAACTGGCGAGCCGATCGACGAGGCCGTGCTTAAATATACGAACTTCCATCGGCGTTTCGGCTTCGGTAAGCCCAAAAATCTCGATCCGCGCTGGACACAGTTCGCCAGCACTATCCGTGCAGCCGCTACGCACGAAGATAGGCTGAAACAGACGTTGGCAGTCTACGCACAAACGAAATGGACCGAGAGCTCTCATCCAGAGAGGGAATTCGGCTGTTTCTCATATGACTATGATCCGAAGACGAAGATCGTGCATATACACTTCAACACTAACGACCCGCTCGGCCCGTTGAAAAAAGAAAGGATGCCAGAGCGGATAAAAGATCTGACAGAAATGTTCGCGTATATAAGGAAAACACATCCTGAGGCCGAGATCGTAGAAGGGAGATCGTGGCTCTATAACCTGGATGCATATCGCAGGCTTATGCCAGAGGAATATGTGAAATCTCGAAAACCCGTCGAACACGTCGACCATTTCCAAGGCAGCTCAAGGTGGGGGCAGTTTCTCCGACACGATGGCAAGATCAAACAGGATCTCAAGCAGAAATTCATCGAGAACTTCGAGAATATCGATCCTGACAATCTCGAGAAAACATTTCCTTTCAATGCTTTTGATGTGAGAGCACCGATAAAGGCGTTCTATAAGAAATTCGGGATCGAGGCGTAAAAAAGAGAGGTCAGAATGGATCCGACCTCCCCGGCGTAGTCCCGCGTCACCCGCGGGGTTTCCTTCCAGCAACCGTCACCCGGCGCTTGGCTTTTTGACTATAGCACCGTGCTATACTCGCCTCAAGTTTCTATGGCGCACGTTCATGATGCCCTGGATTTTACGGCCGAAGTCTTCATCGTCTATGACAACAAGGTACTCCTGCGCTTCCACGACAAATACAAGATCTGGCTCTCAGTAGGAGGGCACATCGACCTAGGCGAAGACCCCAACGAAGCAGTGGTGCGTGAGGCAAAAGAAGAAGTCGGTCTGGACGTCGAGCTCTGGGACGGCAACAGGAGGCTCGACACGGTTGACGAGAACAAGCAACTCATCCCGTCTGTCGCGATGAATCGACATCGCATCAACGACAAACATGAGCACGTGAGCATGATCTATTTTGGCCGTGCAAAATCTCCAGATGTAAAAGTTGAATACGAAAGTGACCGATCAGACGATTGGAAGTGGCTTGGGCGGACTGAATTAGAGAAACTGGACTTGAGACCTGACGTCCGCTTCTACGCGCTCGAAGCGCTGAAGGAGCTTGCTTCATAGGTGTTTATACTGAGCGACTACAAGGAGTCGAGGTGTGGATAGCCCTGAGAGGTGAGGGGAGGCGTGAGAGAATTGATGGATGAGAAAAACTATCGGCTTTTTAGCTGCCATTTCTTTGGCGTTACCAGGATTTGCTAGCGCGCAAGCTTCCAACGCCGATCTCCAGGCTCAGGCACAGGCATTACTTCAGCAGGTCGCCGCACTCCAGGCGCAGCTTGCTGCACAAGGCGGTACTGTCACGAACTCGACCGCGGTAAACGCCGGCGCAGTCACTGCTACACAGAACGGCTCGGTCAACTCCAGCGCGTGCCCGAACATCGGACGAGTCTTGAAGAGGGGCTCAAGCGGCGACGACGTTACGCGCTTACAGCAATTCCTGGCACTCGACGTTTCTGTCTATCCTGAAGGCACGATTTCCGGATACTTCGGACCTCTGACAGAGCAGGCGGTCCAGCGTTGGCAAGCTAAATACAACATCGTCTCAAGCGGCTCCTCCGCAAGCACCGGCTACGGCGTGGTAGGACCCCGCACAGCTGCAGCGATCGCGCTTCTGTGCTCGACCGGCTCATCGAGCCCGGTCGGCGGATACATCCAGGTCTCGCCGATCTCTGGCAATGCGCCGCTAAACGTAAACGTCGTCGCGACCGTAAATTCCACCAATTCCTGCGCAGGCGCTATATACCTTTTGAACTGGGGCGACAACACGAACCCGATCTCTATCCCGGTCTCTGCCGGTAATTGTCAGCAGCTCTCACAGACGTATCAGCACACCTACAGCGTAGGCGGTACCTACCAGATAACACTCTCCTCGGGCGCACATCAGACCGCTGCTACGGTCACCGTCTTCGGAAGCGCTCCTGCTCCGACACCGAGTCCGGGTCCGACCCCGCAAGGAAGTGGCGAGACCTTCAGTGCGACACCGACCTCCGGTAATGCACCCCTCTCTGTGAATTTCACCGGTACCGTAAACGGCAAAGACGCCGGCTGGTGTGCGACCGGATGCTCGAGCATCATCGTGTTTGGCGACGGGCAGCAAGCTGCAGTGCCGCTTCCGACCTCGCAGAACGGCTCACAGGTCTACGCGATACAGCACATTTATTCGAACGCAGGCACATACACGGCGACCTTGTACCAAGGTCAGGCAGGTAGCGGCAGGCCTACTGTAGGAAGCGCCACGATCACCGTGGGAGGCGGCGGATCCACCAGCGGTACCTACAACCCTCCATCTCTGAATCCTGCGTACGGCGGAAACCCGATGTCGGTGCAGCTATCTTTCGAATATCCTTTCAACCTATGCAGTAACTACACCCTGACCTGGGGTGATGGCACGAATTCCAATCCTCCGTCTCAGTCATGCAACGGCTCGACGAGTCTCACTACGTTTACGCAGAACCACACGTATTCGACCGGCGGGAATTACACGATCACGCTAACGCGCGGAAACCAGGTCAACACGATCGGCGTCAACATCAGCAACTAGCTACTCGGTGTGTAACTCTTGAGAGCTTTCAGCCACCCTCTGTAGGAGCACTTGATGGTGGGCGAGTCCTGGGTCATTTTCCACCAGCGCAAAGGCTTCTTCGCGCGCAGCTTGTATGAGCCGAGGATTTTTCAGAGCTTCCATGCCGATATCGGATACACCCCATTGTCTGCGGCCATACAGGTCTCCCGCGCCGCGAGTCTCCAAATCCGCCTCGGCAAGCTGGAAACCATTGTCGCTCTTTTCCATCGCGCGCAGTCGCTTCATAGACTGTTCGCCTTTGTGTTCCGCCAAAAGAAAGCAAAAGGGTGGATGAGATGAGCGCATGACGCGACCGCGCAGCTGGTGCAGCTGCGCCATCCCGAACCTCTCTGCCCCTTCTATCAGTATCACCGTCGCGTTCGGAACGTTTACGCCGACCTCCACGACCGAAGTCGCCACCAGTATCTGTATCTTGTTGGCCATGAAATCCTGCATCACGGATTCTTTTTCCGCGGGCCGCATACCGCCATGCAATAGCTCGACCTCGTAGTCAGGAAATATCTCTTTCTGCAATCGCTCCGCTTCAGCTTTAGCGCTTTTTGCCTGTATCGCGTTTAGCTTTGCTGGGTCGGGCTCGTTGATACGCGGGCATATCACATATGCTTGCCTGCCTTTCTCGAGCTCTTCTCGCATTTTCTCGTACGCACGACTTCTTTCTTTGGGCTGCAAGATCTCCGTAGTGATCTTGGCGCGTCCCGGCGGAAGCTCATCGAGGACCGATATATCCAAGTCGCCGTAGAGCGTAAGAGCGAGCGTGCGCGGGATCGGGGTCGCCGTCATCGAGAGGAAATGCGGCGCGGCATCGCCTTTGTGTGCGAGCGCGCGCCTCTGCCGAGTGCCGAAGCGATGCTGCTCGTCTACTATCGCATAGGCTAAGTGTTGGAACTCGACTTTTTTCTGGATCAAGGCATGCGTGCCCACGAGCATCGCGATCTCGCCGTTTGCGAGCCATTTCAGGAGCTGCGAACGCGATATGTCGGTGGCGCTATCGCGGGAGACCTTGGAGGGGAATTTCTTGCAGCCGCTTCCAGTGATGAGGGCGATGTTGATAGGGAGGTGCCGGAAGAAATTGATGAAAGACTCGAAGTGCTGCTGAGCCAGTATCTCTGTGGGCGCCATGTATGCGACTTGGAGAGTGCCGCTTTTGCGCTCAGGCGGACGCGACGTAACCACCGAGTAGGCAGTAGCTGCCGCGACCAGGGTCTTTCCGCTCCCTACATCGCCTTCCAGAAGCCGCGCCATCGGATGCGGCTTGTCGAAGTCTGAAAGTATCTCTGCTACCGCACGTCTTTGTGCGCCGGTCGGAGTCATGGGAAGCGCAGAGATGAAGCGCTCTGCACGCTCTGCGGCGTCTGGCACGGGGAAGGACTTTTGGGAATCGTTGTCGGCTCTGTCGAGCGCGCGCGCGGTCTGGATCACGAATATCTCTTCGAATGCGAATCTCTTGCGAGCGGACTCAGTGTGAGGAAGCTTTTCTGGTACGTGAAGCCACACGAGTGCGGAAGCGAGGTCGGGGAGATTGAGTTTCTTGCGGATATTCTCAGGGATCGGGTCTTGCAGCTCTTTGTGAACGCCTGCCGCAAATACCCTCTGAAGCGCATGGTAGAACCATCGCGATGTCACACCGACCGTTTCAGGATAGACGGGGAAAAGAGCTGGGACCCCATCGTCAGCTCCTTCTTTTGCAAAAAGATTCTGCGCTGACTCATCGAAAGAAGATCGCTCGATCTCGGGGTTGGAGATATATGGCCTGTCGGCTTTTCCGCCGACGGTGCCTGTGAGTTTGATGACCGTATTTTCCTGCACGTAGGATTTGATGTATGGCTGGTTGAACCACATGACTTTTACCCGGCCAGAAGAATCCTCAAACCACCCTTCGGTCGCGGGTCTGCGGCTTTTCCAGAGCCTTTTGGCTTTGAGGCCCGAGAGTTTGCCGATCAGAGTGACTTTGGTGCCAGGAACAAGGCTTCCGACAGAGCCTTCGGAGCCGGCTTGTTCGTAGCGAGCTGGGAAATGATAGAGGAGATCGCGGAGCGTAAATATGCCAAGCCTGCGAAGGGCTGAGGAATGTTTAGCATCCAGTCGGAAGTGTTTGAGGACTAAATCATTTGGCGACATTCCTGCATAGTATCTTATTCGAGTTGGGAGTGAAGTTGGAGGCGTCCGCGCTTGCTAGCGCGTACGCGAAACTCTTCTCAACGACCTCGGGTCGAAGGTCGGACCGCCGCAGAGCGGCGGCTCCTCTCGGAGGTTTCAGAGTTATACACACCTGCCAATCTTGCAAGCACATACTCGTGCTCGCTACTATACGTGTGCCTGTCCTCCACTTTTTATGCTGGACTGATCCGGTGTAAGAGTGGGGACCGGGATCGACGCCTGTTGCGCAATGTTCAGATTGTGATAAAAGGTGTCGGATTTAGTAATAAATTACGAAAAGATATGGCAAGAGGAGGTGACAACAAACGAAGCGATGAGGAAGAAAAGGAAGATACAGAAGCGGGCGTCTCTGATGACGCGCTTGAACTCATAGATGAAGACGAAGAGGATGATCCGATGATGGCGGGGGAACCCGAAGACGACAAGGGCTGGGAATAAAAAATAAAAAGACAGGGTATAGGGAATAGGTGATAGGGGCTAGGAAATGCACAGGTATTGTTGCATTAATTCCTAAACCCTATACCCTAAAACCTATACCCTATGTCAATCGTTTTGCGGTATTTGGGGACAGTCGCAGCGGTCATTCTCACGGTGTATCTCGTGCCGGGGATCGTGGTGACTGGCGGTTGGATCACCATACTCCTCGCGGCTCTCGTCTGGTCGGTACTCGTGACCGTGATCAAGCCAGTGCTTCAAGTGATAGCGCTTCCTATCACGATCCTTACATTCGGCCTTTTCGCGCTCATATTGAATGCACTCCTTTTTTACCTCATGGCCTGGCTCGTACCAGGCTTTGCGGTCACGAATTTCTTAGGCGCGCTTTTGGGTGCTCTCGTGCTCTCAGTCCTCTCCTGGTTGATACATCAGATACTCTAGGTTTGTAATAGAGATATGCTCCTCTTTCTCATTGCATTCATCGCAGGAGTGCTTACAGTCTTAGCGCCGTGCGTGTTGCCTCTTTTGCCTGTGATCGTCGGAGGTTCGGTGAGCGGGGGAGTAAACAGGGCGCGAGCATATACCGTGGCGCTCAGTCTCGGCGCTTCAGTGATCCTTTTTACACTGCTACTTAAAGCCTCGACGGCTTTCATCGGTATTCCGCAGTACGCATGGATGTGGTTTTCTGGAGGCATCCTGGTGCTTTTCGGAATCATCACCCTTTTCCCACAGATCTGGGATTCGATAGGGCTCGTAAGCACTATCAACCGTGAAAGCAACAAAGTGATAGGTCAGGGCTTTATGCGTCAGAGCTTTTGGGGAGATATCTTGGTTGGCGCGGCGCTCGGGCCGGTATTTTCTACATGCTCACCGACGTATTTCGTGATACTTGCCACCGTATTACCCGCGTCTTTCGCAGTCGGGCTAGCGGATCTCTTGGCGTACACGCTGGGCTTGGTGCTCATGCTCCTATTCGTATCTCTGGTAGGACAGCGCATAGTAGACAAGCTCGGGCTTGCTGTCGATCCACGGGGATGGTTCCCGAAATTGGTCGGAGCACTTTTCATAATCGTAGGCGTACTTGTCTTTTCTGGAGCGGAAGCGCCTCTAGAGGCATGGCTCATATCCAATGTCTATGACGTGACACAGATAGAACAGAAACTCCTGCAGCTTCGAGATGGGAATACTTCTCTGCCGATGCCTACTTTGGGTTCAGAGCAGTCAGATTCGTCCGTCTCGACTTCTACTAAAGACACGGCATCTGCAGTCAGTGAAGCGAAGAAGGCTATGACATATCCGAAAGCTCCCGAGCTCGCGTCTATCGACGGCTATATAAACACTGACGGTAAGCCCATAACCATAGGGCAGTTCAAAGGCAACAGGGTCGTACTGATAGATTTTTGGACCTATAGCTGCATCAACTGTCAACGAACGCTCCCGTATCTGAAAGCTTGGTATGACAAATATCACGATCAAGGACTCGAGATCATAGGCGTGCATACTCCAGAATTCGCTTTCGAGCATGTGCTTTCAAACGTACAGGATGCGGTGAAAGGATTCGGTATCAAGTACCCAGTCGTACTCGACAACGAATACGGCACGTGGAACGCGTTCAGCAATCAATTCTGGCCGCGCAAATATTTGATCGACATCGACGGCTTTGTGGTCTACGACCACGCGGGCGAAGGCAACTACGACGAGACCGAGAAAGCCATACAGACCGCACTTGCGGAGCGAGCAAAGAGGCTCGGCAGCGACATGCCTTCTAGCGGGGTCTCTGCACCGAAAGACGCCATAACCGACGTACAAGTCGGCTCACCTGAGACATATTTCGGCTCCAATAGGAATCAATACTTCGGTAGCGGAACTCCGGGTATCAGTGGCAAGCAGACATTTCCAACGCCTCAAGACATCCAGTCCAACACCCTGTACCTGAGCGGAGACTGGAACATCACGCCCGAGTACGCTGAAACCCCTGTAACTACATCTGAAATCGATAGAACCATAGAATATCGCTACCGCTCGAAGTCAGTTTATTTCGTCGCGGGTAGCTCGGGCGCCACAAATTCTGTCGAAGTTCTGCTTGACGGTAAGCCGCTTGATGCCAAAGTCATGGGTAAAGACATCGTCACCAAAGACGGAGGAAGGACTTTCGTAAATATCAGCGGCAATAGGCTGTACGAGATCGTGCGCGATACGGCGTTCGGCGAACATACGCTGAAATTCATAGTGCGGATGCCAGGCCTCCAGGCTTTCACTTTTACCTTCGGCTGAAAATACGCTGAATTCACCCCTGTTTCACTGCGATACACGTACAATCGTGTAGTTCGTCAATTTTATATTTAGCGCGCATGACACCATGAGAAAAGCTACATTCGCATTCTTCCCATTCTTATTCTTCGGCGGCTGGCACGGCCAGCAGTTAGATTTCTGGCAGAATAATTTCCGCAATGATAATCAAGGACAGCATCGTCAATACCGATCTTTTGATTGGCAATCTTTTAGGGATTGGGATAACAATCGCAATACTGATAGTAACGACAATTCAACAAGCGATCCGCCAGCACTAAACGATCCCGCGCCGGTCACGAGCGTCAGCACCGATAGTACCGGTGTTACCAACGATGAGAATTCTACACAGACCGACAGCACTACCACGGCCTCGACTCCTGCAGACACATCCTCTACGACCGGCTCATCGCTCAGCTCAGGTGTTTCTGGCCTCCCGCTCGTACCTGACATTCCCAATACCGGCACTGAGAACGGGTCTGTCACATCATCTGTGATCCCGCCACTGGTGCCGACTCTGCCTGGCGTAGGCGATACGCCGATACCTCCGGTAGACACGAATATGCCCCCTCCGCAGACTTCCGATGGATCTTCTACTGACGCGACTCCGCCAGCTGGCGGAACCGAGCCGCAGACACCGCCTCCATCTAGTGGCGGCGATATATTCCAGACCGGAGCAGTAACTTTCAGATTTGACGACGGCTGGCAGTCTCAGTATGACGTTGCGCTTCCGGCGCTGCAGTCGGCCGGTATCAGAGGTACCTTCTACATCGTCACGCGGCAGCTACAGGACGACGGCTTCTCAGGATTCATGAGTAAAGCTGAAGTACAACAGCTCGCTGGCAGCCAAGAAGTAGCGGCACACACGCAGACGCACCCACATCTGCCGACACTCTCTTCTTCGCAGCAACAGACGGAGATCGCTGGATCAAAGTCTGACCTGGAGTCTATGGGGATCACTGGGCAGAGTTTCTCGTATCCGTACGGAGAATACACGGCAGATACCACGCAGATCGTAAAAGATGCAGGATTCTCTTCAGCCGTGACGACGATAGAGACAGCAGTATCACCGGGTGCGGACAGATTCCAGCTCCCAAGCCCTTCGCTACAGCTTTCTGACACTCCTCAGAGCATAGAAGCGATGATCGATAGTGCGATAGCGAACCATCAGTGGCTGATCATGACGTTCCATAGGATAGACTCCAGTGGCGATCAGTACTCGATTACGCCGTCGAACTTCCAGGAAGTCGTAAACTACGTCAAAGACCACAACATCCCGACTGTCACGGTCTCAGAAGGTGCCGCCGCACTCTAGATCATCGGCGCAGTGCATTTGTCCGCGCAAGAACCTGAAGGACTCTTTCCGGTCATCGACTTGAAGTGTTCTGTGATCTCGGCCTGCGAAAGAAGTCGATCGTAGATAGCGACTTTGCCGACAGCTCCTTTGAACCACGTGTCCATCGACATCGTCCCGATGTTCAGAGGGGATGAGCCGGCTTTGGGTTTGACGTTGTATTGGCTCATGCAGCCGGTCGGCGCATGGTCGTCGAAACTCTGCTTCACGCCGTTGACCCAGATATTGATCGTGCCAGGACTTGAGGAATTGCACGGGCTTGGAGTCGAGCCTAGCTGATACTCCGCGACCACATGCACCCATTTGCCGGCTTTGAGTACTCCGGAATTTGGCTGCCAGTCGGCGCCACTGCCGAGACCCGCGGAACTGTTGAACACGTATGCGGAAAATCTGTTCGGCCGATTTTCTTCAGTAGCGCTACCGTAGAGACGCGCTTCCCATTCGCAGGTAGGCGAGTAGCTTTCGCATTTGCCCATCCAGTCTATATAGCCGTCACCGCTCTCGTACGGGAAATCCAATACGTCTGGCCTTACCCAGGCTTCCCAGGTCATGGATTTGGTCGTTGGGATAGAGAAGTCTGCAGAGGAGGGCACGGTCAGGTACTGCGAAGAGCCGTTGAAAACGGTCGCTGAGTCGCCGTTGGGCATGGTAGCAGTGGACGGTACGCCGCCTTTGTAAGTACCTGTGTGGCCTTTGCCGCTCATATCAGACTCTTTGCCTGATTTGGGCGAGTCCATCTTCAAGAAGAGTACAGGCTTATCTCCCATGACGACTGCGTCGTATCCGGCGGTGACCGGTTTGGGTCCGCCGGCTGGCGGAGGAGGCGGAGGAGTAGGTGATGGAGTGGGGGAAGGTTTGGGGGCAGGCGGTGGTGTAGGTCCGCCGGCTGGCGGATGGGCCGGAGGCGGAGTAGGCGATGGCGCTGGAGGACGCGGAGTACCTGCAGAGGCTACTTGAGAGCCAGATGTTTTGCCTGCCGCGATGGGGATCGGGTTTACTAAGAACTCATCGAACTGCGCATCGGCAAAGTCGCTCTCGATACCGACGAGGCCCGCACCTTTGACCGGAGGGCCAAATCTGGCCGGATCGTCTACGACCGATAGCACTTTGGTCCATGTGCCGGTCTTTCCGATGTCGGTGTAGAGCGTGAGTTGCGGCCCCTTTGAGGTATCGAGGACTTCAAGCTTGAGGCCTATCCATTTGTTCAAGGGCATCAAGTCGTAATTAGATTCTTTGTCGTACGTGCCGGGCAAGATTTTCTTGGAGCCGAGGGTCTGATATTTGCTTCCAGTCCTTTTCTTGATGACGACTGCACCGTCTGCGCGAAGCCCGCCGTAGTAATGGTTGTCTTCGCCCTGGTAGCGAGCAAAGAGCGACTCGCCGATATAGGGATTCCTGTTTGCGGGATTCGAGAGATTGTCTTTGATCCTTTTTACATAGATCTGCACGGAGGGCTCGGAGACGAAATCTTTCAAAAACATCCTGAAGAGGTTTTGAGGGTGCGTCCCTCCATCCGAAGTCACTGGGTCTGACGCCGCGTATTCTTTACGTGTCTCGCTTTTTGCAGGGCTTGAGCCGGTAGCGGTGGTGCCGATGCCTCCAGCGATAGTGATCTTCGAGCCGGAAACGAGCCAGAAATACAGGCTTGTGCTTTTCTCGCTCGAAGGTGCGTCGAGCACTGTGCCTGGAGTCGTGAAATGATAATGGAACGGGACCGTAAGCGGCCGCGTAGCAGCGAAGGCGAGCCCGCCCGCGGCAAAGAGGATGAAAAACGGCGCAAACGTCGCAAGCGCTTTGAATCTGCGGACTGCGCGCTCTAAAGCGGCAGCAGATATTTCTTTCATATGTTCTTAGGGTTACTTCGATGCGTCGGAAGTCCTGCGTAACAGAGGTTCTTTCCTGAACGACGCATTAAGTCATTCTACGAACGAGGTTATCTCGGGCAACACCTCATCTTGTTTTCACCATAAAAATCGCGGCGTTGCATGAACTTTTCCCGCTTTTGTGCGGAAAAAGATATGAAGCTGATTCATGAAAAAGCTCTCAGCCGTCGCTGAGATATTTTTTCAAGAGCGCAAGCCTACTATTTGCTTAGCCTGAAGAATCCGAGAGACAGGGTATAGCCTGGGATCACGGTCGCTGTGATCTTGCCGAGATAGTGGTCGGGCCCCGTCTGTACGAGCTGGTCCGTGATCGCGCGGACCCATGCCGGGTTTTCGGGCAGGTCATAGGCTATGTTGAGAACTGTCGAGCTGCCTACGGTGCCGACAGAAGTCTTAAATGGATAGCCTTCGCTCCCGTCGTCGAAGACATTGATGCCGGTCGAAGAGGCAGAATTGAATTTCTTGCCTGCCCAGGTGACTTTTACAGGCAAGTTTACCGCGCCAGTATAGAAGCCGTTGAGTGCTGGGCTGGGCGCACTCGCCATCTCAAAGGCTTTTTGATTGGCGGAATGATCCACCTGCCATGAATGAAATATCAGTAGCGCGACAAGCAGTATGACGAGCCCCAGGACGAGCTTGATGAGAAAGCCCATACTATCTGGAGAAGAGGTTGTTGAAAGAAATCTTGGCCCAGCCGAAAAGATAGATGATCTCTAGTATACCGAGAGAGTTTACGACGAGCATCACGATGAACCACCAATGCTCGCCGCGGCGAGCGCTGTGCCAGAGAGCTAGGCCTTTCCAGAATATGGACCACAAGAGTACGATCACGAGGATCGGTCCGAACGAGAGTATGCCAAGTGCGCTATCCATGGCAAAAGTATAGCATTTTATGGTAAGGTAGCGGAGAAGGAAGGCCGCCACGCCTTACCTTCGGTAGCAGACGAAGGAGAGGTGGCTGAGTGGTCGAAAGCAGCACACTGCTAATGTGTTGAGCCTCAAAAGGGTTCCGAGGGTTCGAATCCCTCCCTCTCCGCAAAAATAACGAGCGCAAAGCATGTCTTTGCGCGATTATATTTTTTGCAGGAGAGGGAGGGATTCGAAAGCGAGCGCGGGCACCCGTCGAGTACGACGGGTCGCGTCGAGCAGGGCCGAGCGGAAGAATATCGCGACGGCGATATTTTGAGCGCTTGGCCGAATCCCAAATTAGTTTATGCAAAATGGAGGGATTCGAAGGGCGCATGCCCGACGGGGCCGAGCCGGGGTCGCGCGATTTTTCAGCAGAAAAAAACGTATGACCTAATCCCTCCCTCTCCGCAGGAACTTCTCAAAAAAAGCCTCGTCCAAGCGGGACGAGGCTGTCAGTCAGTGATAGGCAAGTGTCATGTTTTCTGCTTCGCGATCGCGGCTTCGATAGCCTTGCCGCAGTCACGGTTGAACTGGAAACCGTAATCGGGCGTTGCGCTTGTGCGCTTCCGGTAATCCCTGACCACGTCGTCGTAGTCGAACGGGCGCTTGGTCTTCAGCTCGCCGGCTGCAGTCGGATCGGCCATGACCGCCGCTACGCAGCCTGGGATCGCAGCGTTTTGAAGCGCTTTTTCGACCTGGGACTTCACCGAGCCGGCTGTCGACCAGCCACCCCAAGTAAATCCGATGGCCAAGGTCGCTGCTGCGCCAAATACTGCGCCCCAGATACCATGAGTGTATTTATCTTGCCATCTCATCTGACGTATCCTTATGTCAAAGTGGGAGCTGACGGATGTCGCTCCTTCTGGCTTAACCATAGCACTTACAGGGAATATAGATATAGGACAGCGAAAGCAGAATCAGGCCCAAAATAAAAGGCGTTGCCGGTGCCGGCAACGCCCAATAGTTACTTTAATCTCAACTTCTCTCTCCAAGTCTTCGCGACCGTCTGCGCCTTCTCTGCAGCCACACCGGTATAGAGTGCGGGGTCAGAGAGGATCTGCCTCTGATACGGCGTCATCTTGGCGAGATAGTCTTGCATGCCAGGATCATTAGTCACGATCTCTTCGAGAGGAATCTTTTCTCGCTGAGCCTGGAGCGTGAGTCCGCGGACTTTCTCGTGCGCGTCGGGATGCCCGAGCGCGGCGAGGATGATGTAGAGCGGCTCAGCTACTACCAAGCCCATCTGCATCTCGAGATTGCGCTCCAGATTCGCATGATCGACAGCAAGCTTCTTCATGGTGCTAGTCAGCCGCTTTGCGGTAACGACCGCGTAGTCGACCGTCTCACCATAGGTACGCGCGGAAGCAGAATTGGTGAGATCTCTTTGATGTTCGCTGATCTGGTCCATAAAGACCGTAATGATCCGCGGCATAAGGATCTTCCAACAGCTTTTCGCGTTCTCGAAGTTGATGGGGTTACGCTTCTGAGGCATGGTCGACGAACCGACCTGTGATGCCTCAAACTCTTCTCCCACCTCTGCGATCTCTGTCCGCTGAAGGTTGCGCATGTCGTCGGACAGGTTTGCCAAGACTCCAGCAGCGATCGTGATCTCGCAGAAAAGACGCGTCAGCGCCTCCGGCGGTACGACCTGTGTCGAATGCTCAGCTGCAGGCAGGTCCAACTCATCCAATACTTGTTTTTCGAAACCCACCGGGTCCTCGAAGAACAGGGAAGAAGCATTGTAAGCTCCCACTGCTCCTGAGAATTTTCCAGGAAGTTCCTCGGCAAGCCGCATCAAGGATTCGATGGATTTGCCGAGACGACTGATGTACCCGGCGATCGCGAAACCATAGGTGATAGGTACCGCGTGCTGGCCGTGCGTCCTGCCGACCTGTATCGTCTTGGCTTCGTGCTCCACGCTTACTACCAGCACTTCCACGAGACTCACTAGAGACGGGATAAAAACTTCCCAGACTACGTCTCGGTAGCGGGCTGCGTTTGCCGTGTCGATGATGTCATACGAAGTCGCCATCATGTGCACATACGGCTTCGCATCGTCGCTGACTTTGGCACGAATGCAGTTAACGAGCGCGCGGATGTCGTGACGGATCCGAGCTTCTTCTGCATAGACTTCTGCGGTCGTGACCTTGCTGCAGGCTTCTTCGACTTCGCGCACTACTTTTTCGCTACAGATGCCTCTTTTATGCAGAGTCTTTACGAGCGCAAGCTCCACCCGGAGCTTGTAACGCGTAAACGCGTTCTCGGAAAGGTATCTTGCGACCTTCTCGTCGTGGTAGCGGTAGTCGACAGGCGATATGCAGTCGAATCGATCGAATGTTTTCAATGTACTTCTCCTGTTGTTTGTAAGTCCTCGGCGACTGTACCGAAATATGAGAAGAAAGTCCAAATGTCACCGATATGCCGTTTGACACCGTAGCGGGGCAGTATATCGTTTGCGCATATGGTAGACATCCATTGGCTCGCGATATTAGTAGCGACAGTCGTGCAATTTATCATCGGTGCGATCTGGTACATGCCGCTTTTCGGCAAGCTCTGGGGGGATATCCATGGCTTCGACCAGCACTCTCCAGAAGCTCAGGCTGCCATGCGCAAAGGCATGCCTCCGCTTCTCGCCACGCAGTTCGTGATGACCTTTATCACGACTTTTGTCTTCGACCTTCTCTTGAACGGCTTCCCATACGACTGGAACATCTTCGGCCTTGCAGCCTTTTACTGGCTCGGCTTCGTGATGCCCACGCAGGTAGCAGGAGTCATCTTCGGCGGCACGCGCCCGGGCTGGATACTGAAAAAGATCGCGGTCATGGCCGGCGGGTCACTCGTATGCCTCGAAGCCCTCGCACTCGTCTTCAAGCTGATGGTCTAGATCATCCAGTTGCATGAAAGGATTCAAAGACGGCGCTAAATGCAAAGTAGTTGCTGGTACCCATGCTGGTAAGTCGGGGATAGTCCGCGACATCAAGAAGAGTAAGACCGGAGCTGTTACGATCACCGTCGTCCCCAAAAACGGCATCCGCTTCAAGACTCTTGCCAAAAACGTAGAGATCGTGAAATAAACGAAAGATATATCGTTTGCCGCCTGTATAAAATAATATGGGCGTACTTGCCAATATCGCGCATATCTTCTTCGCGTGCCTTTTCAGCATCACATGCTCATCTGTGCCGACCGACTGGCACAGTATCTCGCTCGAGCCATCGAGTGCGAACGTGACAGTCGTTACGAGCGTAAATGGGAGCACGACCAGAAAAGTCTTACATGCACCGTACGGTGTGCGTACGAATATCACGTCTCGCACAGACGCAAACGGAGTCCATACCGAAGCTTCTTCTACTGCACTAACTCTCCAAGAAGACGAGAAAGAAAAAGCCCAACTCGAGACCGAGCTCAACCAGATGTCGCGGCTCTTAGCACACGAAGACAACATCTTCGACGACCTCTGGAAGGACCTACCGCTATAGCAGCTTCTTCATTGATTTTTCCTTAATAAGTCCTAGGATTACCGCCAGTTTGGCTCTTTTACGAAAGGCGGTTCGTCGTGCCAAATCAATTGCTGAACCAGGCTCTGCAGCTAATACAGCAGATGCTGGGTGTGATCAAGACGTTCGTACTCATGGTTTGGGAATGGTCGGGGGGCAAGATCTTTGCCGTCTTCCATCTGCCGTGGGCGACTCTACCTCTCTGGAAACAAGTCTTCTACGTGCTAATGGTAGCCGCGCTTGCGTGGTTCCTGTATCGGATATTCATGCCGATCCTGGAAGCCATCATCGGGATCTTCAAGGCAGTGATAAACCTGCTGCGTACGATAGTCGAAGAAATCACCGATGTAATAATCGCGGGTGCGATCGCCATAGCGGGCGCTTGGATCATACTCAACGTCAATCTTGATCCGGTATTCGCCATGTTCGGTAAGTAACACCTGAGAGGCGACATCGAGTATGTCGCCTCGTTGTCTTTTTTAGCTATCCACATCTCTGCGTACGGGTTCCCGAGCTGCGATACTATGTGTGTATGTCGGTGGTCAAATCCTTATTTTCCCGCCTCCTGTATTCGGTGGCTTTGCCTGCTGGCATCATCGTAGCCTGCGTCTATATCTTCTACTCGATAGGGGACGTATGGTTCATCCTCGCGACTGTCTTCGCTTTCGCCATAGGCTCTTTTACGATCTACTTAGTCTTCAAATACTGGATCGACGCCACCGAGGAACAGGAAACCCCGCAGCAGCAGATGGCACGTTTTATGATCATCTTCGTCGTAAACCTCGGTATCAACACAGAGATCGTGTATTTCATGGTGACGTATCTCGGCATAGACGTACTCGTGGCTCAGACAGTCGCGGCGGTCATCGTCGCGTACGAGAGCTACTACGCATATCGCTCGCTTGTCTTCTATGTGAACACGAAAAAGACAGTCGCAGAGACGCTACGAGGCGACACTCCGGCACCGACGCAGACTGCTGCCTAAAAAGCTAAAAAACGGCTTAAAATAAGCCTATATTGACAATTTGACACATTGGTGGTATAATAGTATCTGGTCGGCTAACCCCGACCATGCCGCGTATTTGCGGTACATTGCTCTCTGAAAAGGGAAAGGAAAGAAATGAAGTCAGTCATAGGAAATCGCACTGAACTCGAAGAAAGGCAGTGGCATGTCCGATGGTTCGACTGGTCAGTCGAAGTCTTGGATGCGTTCTCGCCAGTCGACTACGAATTCTATACGCCTCGCACCCATGAGGCACGGTATGGCACCAATATCTGCCATTACGTGCGATACATCGCCCTCGGCGGCTTCGTGGTGCCGTTATTGCACCTCTTGGTCGCAATGATCTGGGTATGGGCTCTGGCCGTGTACCCAGTTCGTGCCTTCGGGTGGTATCCGCTCCTCACTACAATCGGCCCATGGTTGTTCTGGTGCGGTCTGGCCGCTCTTGCCGTCGTCGCAGTCGTCTTCGCATGGCGGCTGATCAAGGCAGCAGGGAATCGTGCGAGCGCCAGCGTTGACCGTGCGATCATGCACTGGGTGGCCGAACGTGCCAAGCGCCCGCCAGGTTTCTTCTCTCTGATCTGGAAGCGCATCGTTGCGTGGCACAACGATTTCTGCTTCAAGATCACGATTAAGAGAGGAGGCATCTGATGGATCGTCTTATGGGTACCGACTGGGTGATGAGAAAGTGGCCGCTGTTCTTCGCAGGCCTGATCGGCCTCGCGGTACTCGCAGTCGAGAGTACCGTGGCGCACGGAATCGCAGACTCGGCTACGATGAAGCTGTACACCTGCTCAGTGCAGGGTCCGGCGTTCGTCAAGTCGGGTGACGTTGCCTTGAATATCGACTGCAACGGGCGGAAGTTCGTGCTGCAGAAGGCAAGCGTCATCGTCTCGTATCTCAAGGATCCTGGGCCGCTCAAGTGCCTGGTCCCTGATAGCGGGCGATACTCGTGCGAGGATCGCAACTAGAAACTTTCCTTTGACTCGCGAGCCCTTCCTTCGGAAGGGCTCGTTTTTTTGTTGTACACTTCGCACATGTCGGGGAAGACCAGGATACTCATGGTAGACGACGAGCGATTCCTCTTGGATATCTACAAGATCTATTTCGAAAAAGCCGGCTACGAAGTCTTTACATACCATGACGTCGACGACGCGCTTCAGGCACTGCGCAAAGGTTTGGAGCCTGCGGTCATACTTTTCGACATCACCATGCCGGACAGCCGCTCTGGATACGAATTCATCGAAGCCGTGAAAAGAGAAGCGCTCGGCAAGCATGCTCTGAAAGTCGCGCTTTCCAACGAAGGACAGGAAGGCGCGATGGCTCGCATCAAAGAGCTAGGTGCAGACGGACATATCTTGAAAACCAGCGTCATCCCATCGGAACTGGCAGAAAAGGTAGGGGAAATGCTCAAACAGAAATAGGATTGACCGATAGATAGTTCCATTGTTTAATCGTCGGAACCCAAATACTCGGGTTGTTCAGGCAGCTCTGCAAGGAGGCTGAAATGTCTGAAAAAAGAAGTACTTGGAGTATCGCGCTTGTACCCATCTTGGCGAAAGCGGGAAAACTCCTGAAGTTGGTGAAGCTATTCAAAGTAGCCAAGCCCATTGTTCTTTTCGTCTCAATGTCTATCTCGGCGGTAGCATACGCCCTCTTTCTCGGCCCATGGCTGGGGATACTCTTCACGCTGCTGTTGCTCCTGCATGAGATGGGGCACGTGGTGGCGATGAAGCAGAAAGGCATGCCGACACCGACACCGGTGTTCGTGCCATTTCTCGGAGCGGCGATCTTCGCGCAAAGGCCGGATGATCGCGATACCGAAGCGTATGTGGGCTACGGCGGACCGCTTCTAGGCACCATAGCGGCGCTCCTGCCTTTCGCCGCATGGTTTTTCCTGTCAAGCGATTCGAAGATAGGGCACGTCTGCATCGTGGCGAGCTATCTCGGCATGATCTTGAATCTCTTCAACCTCCTGCCGATAAGTCCGCTCGATGGCGGACGTATCACGCAGGCGGTCGGAGGCTGGTTCAAGTTCTTGGGCCTCTTGGGGCTTGCCGCTATATCGTTCGTCTTCAGGGAGCCGGTGATCCTCTACGTATGGATCCTGGTCCTGTATGAGTTTTCGCTCATACCGATCACGCTGCGTGCGTTCATGACCGCTAGCTGCTGGGTAGCGATGGCAAGCTTGATGTGGATGGGATACGGCGATCAGCCAGTGTGGCTCAACATACTGGACTGCGTCGTCACGCTTCCGTTCGTCGGCTTTACGATCGCACAAGTCGTCAAAGGCAAGGAGTTCGTTCCGCCTGATGATCGCCCCGCACTCGAAAGAGGGGCGAGGTATAAGTGGGCCGGATTGTATTTCGCGCTCGCTATTTTCCTCATCGGCATGATCATCCTGCAGTTACCTTTCTTGCCGCACAAATGAGACGAACACCCCAAGCTGACCTAGCTTGGGGTGTTTCTTTTTACGCTGTTATTCGCCGCTATCGTTCTCGTCGTTCTGGTCGAGGACAGATATCGTCAGCGAGTCCTTATTGTCTGAACTCTGCCCGACGAACCAATAGTCGGTGTCCTCCGAAGAATTCACTGCTGGGATCGAGCCGGAGATATTCCCGCTGCTGTCACTCATGCCGCTGGCTATAGGAGAGCCGTTGGCGAATACGACCACCTGTTCGCTTGGAGCGAAACCTTGTCCATGGAAGGAGAAAGATGAGCCAGAGGGGATCGAATAGTCGTCTGCAAAGACCGCAGTCCCGACAGTCGACATCATGTCACCCATATTGCCACCTATGCCACCTCCCATCGGGGGCGTCGATGTACCTGTGCCGGGATTCCCGCCACCTATCAATATCTGTAGACGCGCTTGCAGGAACGCGATGATCGCGCGCAGCTGAGCTATCTGCTGATCACGGTTGTATCCGGGAGTCGATGTGGCCGTAGATGTCCCGGTACCGCCGGAATTCGTCGAAGTGGCAGTCGTCGTTCCCGTGCCTCCGTTATCTGTGGAAGTCGCGGCGGTACTGGTACTCGAGCTATTGTCGCCTGATGAGGTACTAGTCGCATTCGAAGAAGTTGCCGAAGCCGAGCCATTGTCGTTCGAGCTGGTGCTCGAAGAAGAAGACGTCACGATGACGATTCCCGACATACCTTGGCCGCCAGGGCCTCCATGGAACGAGCAGTAGTAGCGATACGTGCCAGGCGTATCGAAGGTATGCGAGTAGGTCTCACCGCTATCAAGCGTACCGCTCTGGAAAGTACCGTCGTCTGCTGTGACGTTGTGTTCCATATTGCCATCGTTGGTCCAGGTGACCATGTCACCTTGCTGGATGGTTATCGTCTGCGGAGAAAACGCATTGTCGGTCATCGATACGTCGGTATCTGCAGCGTGTACGGGTCTGATAAATAGTGCGCCGGAAACGAGTGCTGTCGCGAGCGAGAGCGCGACGATCCGTGACGCAGGCGTTTGAAGAAGTTTTTGCATAGAAGTCTCTATATCTAATAATCACTTCAGTCTGCATACTATTTATTCTGTGCTAAAAGGAAGGTGAAAGCGGCGCATTTGCTGAAGCGGATCCGTCCGCTTTCCATGAGAGACGATTGAGAAGCGGCGCCGTGGGTGTAGACTTCCAGGATGAGGCTTCTCAGAGAAATAAGCGGATGGGTGCCTATCGCGATTCCGGTCACGATCGTCCTCATGCTCACGTCGTACTTGGTGCTTGCGGGAAGCGAGCGGGACACCGACGAAGGATTCGCAGCCCATATGTTCCAGCTACTCTTGCTCGTACAGGCTACAGTCATGGTGTATTTCGCCGTGAAATGGCTCCCCGAAAGACCTCGCGAAGCCATGCAGACACTCGCACTCCAGCTGATCGCCATTGTCATCGCTATCTCGCCCGTATTCATCCTGCGCCTATGAGATCGATAGTATGGATAGGGATGATAGTCGGCTCGACCATCGGAGCATATATCCCTGCGCTGTGGGGGGACACCAACATATTCTCGTTCGCATCGCTCATCCTAGGCTCAGTCGGTGCGATCGCCGGCATCTATATCGGCTTTAAGATCTCCAGGTACTAGATGAACACGCTCGCCCGATATGCAAGCGCCGTACTCCTGTGCGCAAGCGGGATAGTCTTGATAGCGCTTCAGATCCGCCCGTTCGGCTGGATCATGCTTGCGGTGGCTGCAGGATGCTTGCTTCTGACTGACAGGAAGTACATGCGAGAGATCGGACTCATAGTGATATCGCTTGTACTTTTAGGATTCACGGCGATAAACACTCACACTGATATCCCGCACATGTTATTCATGGGAGCGACTCTGGGTCTCGCGGTCCTGCTTCCATATCTCATATCGCGATACATATATGGAGAGTATTCAGTCAGATTCAGTTTCCGGAACGGCAGGTACTGGTACAAGGCAGAGATGGGCTACATCCTGCTTGCCTTTGTCGTCGCATACTTTCTCATCCCGTATTATCTGAGATCTACAGGCGCATACCTCAACTGGCCGGACGCCGCAGACTCATGGAGTATCGTGCGGCTTTTCATCGGCACCAACGCTCTCGGGATATGGGACGAGCTTTTCTTCGTGTCGACCGTGCTTGGGATACTGAGGCATTATTTCCCGTTCGTGCTGGCCAATATATTCCAGGCGATACTTTTTACTTCTTTTCTTTTTGAGCTCGGCTTTACGGGATGGGGATACATCATGATCTTCTGCTTCGCGCTCTTGCAAGGTTTCATCTTCAAGAAGACCGAATCGCTTTTCTATATCATTTCGATCCATCTCACCGTGGATCTGGTGCTTTTCCTTGCGTTAATAAACTCGCATCATCCGGAACTGGTGAATATATTCGTCACATAAAAAAGCGGCGCAGGATCGCTGCGCCGCCAAGCACTAGTACGGGCAATACCATTCTTTGTATTTCTTGCCGTGACGCCGTACCGTGACGACCCAGCAGTCTGGCCCGCCCACGACCACTCCGACAAGACCGATCGAGTGTCCGCGATGGTGATGATGGCCCTTCTTGCTCACCATCACCTTGCCGCCGCCTCCACCTCCGCCGTGCCCGCCATGTCCGCCATGGCTCTTGGCAAAGGCGCTTGCCGGAGCGAGCGCAAAGACCGCTGCGAACGCTAATGCTGCCATTGTTAGCCGCATGAGATCCTCCTTTCGGCTTTACTGTTGGCGTGCGAAGCATACCGCAAAGCGGGACTATTTCAATAGACGTATACACAGCCTTGCTGCACAATGCGTGCATGAACATCACCCTCATAGGAATGCCGGGTTCTGGAAAATCCTATGTAGGAGAGCGCCTAGCTGAGAAACTGGGCTATGCATTACTCGAGATAGACAAAGTGATCGAAGCGGAATATGGTCTGCCTCTCCAGGCGATAGTCGACAAGATGGGTGCACATGATTTCCTCGATGTAGAGGCTGCAAGGATCGTAGAGAATTGCAAAGGCAAGGACAACCTCGTGATATCTCCCGGTGGAAGTATGATCTACAGGGAAACCGCGATGGAATACCTCAAAGCGAATTCAAAGATCGTCTATCTGAAAGCCTCTACTGACACATTGATGAAGAGGATCGCAGGAGTGCCTCGTGGGGTCGTAAATCCCGGAGGGCTATCTTTCGAAGACCTGCATACAGAGCGCTCCAAACTCTATGAGAAGTGGGCTGATGCGACCGTAGATGGAAACGCTGAGCCCGATGCAGTGGTCCAGGAAATCATGAGATCATTGCCGATAAAAGCACTCGTATGAACTACTGGCTACTTAAAACCGAAGGAGACATCTATCCGATAGAGTCGCTGGAGAAGGACGGTAAGACTCCCTGGAGCGGCGTAAGGAATTTCCGTGCTCGTAACTACATGAAAGACGATATGCGCGTAGGGGATCTGTGCCTTTTCTATCATTCGAGCTGCAAGGAGCCTGGCGTATATGGACTAGCGAAAGTCGCAAGTAAGCCTTATCCAGACCCGACACAGTTTGATAAGAAGTCTGACTACTATGATGAGCGCTCGACCGGAGAAAGACCGCTGTGGATGCTGGTGGACATCGCTTTCGTAAAGAAACTGAAATTCCCGATATTGGCCACGGGCATGAAAAAAGATAGTGCGCTAAAAGACATGCTCTTGTGGAAGATCCCGCGGCTTTCGATACAGCCGGTATCAGCGAAAGAATACGAACATATCACTGTGCAAGCGCTATAAGCGACCTGCCTATGTCCTTGCCCTAAAGGGCGCAGACATAAGTGCCGGCCTTTATAGCGCAAGCGCTATAAGCGGCCTGCCTTACCAACCGCCAGAGGCGCCTCCTCCGCCTGAAGATCCGCCGCCGAATCCGCCAAAGCTTCCTCCGGATGATCCGCCTACAGAGCCGCCGCCCGCCCACCAAGGTGGTATCGAGCCTCTACCCGAATGATATCGGTATGCATTGGAAACCGCATAGTCAAACAAGAGTCCTAGTGCGGTCAGTAGGAGCGCTATCAGGCTGGTAACGAGAAGCGGAAAAGCGATAAGCCATCCAAGTCCGACTCCCGCAAGCGCGCCGACGATCCCGCCGGCCCACCAAGACTTGCTCCTGGCAAGGATCGCAGCAAGCCACTGGAACCCGACTATGACCCCGAAGAAAAGCCACTCGATGTTGTCCCATATCCAAGACAGGGGATTCGCTTTCGGCTCGGTCGGAGTGTATTCGCCCGTGGTCGCTGACTCGATCGCATGTACGGCAGCAGTGACTGCGCCGTCTGTATCTCCTGCGCGTAGTCGCGGAGTCATCTCGTCATCCAATATCCTTTGAGCAAGCGAATCAGGAAGCGCACCTTCGAGCCCATAGCCGACTTCTATCCGGAGCTTATGCTCCTGCATAGCGACCACGAGAAGCACGCCGTTATCTCGGTCTTTCTTTCCGACACCCCATTCTTCGAAAAGCTTTACAGCGTAGTTTTCGATATAGTCCCCGCCCATGTCGGGGACTATCGCTACGGCGATCTCGTTAGAGGTATCTTTTTCGAACTGAGAAAGCTCTGTATCGAGAGATCGTTTCGTCTCGGGGCTCAGCGCGTGAGCGAAATCATTTACGTATCCAGTGGGCGCACCGGGAGATGTGTAGGCGAAAGCCGTCCCTGCAGCTAGGAGCGTTAGAAAGGCAGCTAAAAGCCACCTCATGTTAGATGTTTACTTGCGGAGCGTTTTCTGCACCGGTCTGAGCTTCGAACATCGTGCGTGTCTGGAATCCGAACATGCCGGCGATCACCGAGCCGGGAAAAGTCTTGATGGCCACGTTGTAGTCACGCACCATCTCGTTGTAGCGCATGCGCTCCACCGCGATCCTGTTTTCCGTGCCGGAGAGTTCTGCCATCAGGCTTTGCACCGTTTCCACCGAACGCAGCTGTGGATAGTTTTCCATGATGACAAGGAGGCGGCCGAGAGCGGTTTCTACCTGAGAAGCAGCGGCTGCTTTCTGATCCGGGGTGGTCGCGCCTGAGTACTGCGTGCGAGCCTGTGCGATGTCATCGAATACCGTCTGCTCCTGTTTCATTATTCCTTTCACGGAATTCACGAGATTAGGGATGAGATCGAAACGTCGCTGGTACTGGGATTCTACCTGTGCCCACTGCGCGGTTACCGCTTCGTTCTGTCTGATGAGGCTGTTGTATTTGGCGCCGATCATGATCGCGATCAACGCGATGACGCCGAGAATAATCAAAACCCAACGCATAGAAGTGTTTTGCATATGCGGGAACTATACAATGCGCACTCTTGGCGTCAAGACTAATTGCCGTTCGCTTTCTCTTCAGCAGCTTTCTGGATCTTCTCGATGTCGATGTTTTCCTTCATGCGCTCGAGCTCCGGATCGCGGCGTTTGATCCCTTCGGCTTTGCGGAGCTCATCGATCACCTGGATGATCTTCGTGATCTCTTCTTCCGAGCGGACGTTGATCTCGAAATCTATCTGCTGCCGTATATCGGCGATCTTGGACTGCTTGTTCTGGCTGATCAGGACGATAATGGAAAGGAATATCGCTTCGAGTGAGACGGTCATCGTGAGGAAGTTGAAAGGGAAGGGGTCGAATGCCTTCATGTGAAGCCAGCCGGTATTGACCGAAAACCAGACGATGAAGAATATCGCGTTCAATATGAGAAAAGATACGGTGCCGAACTGGAGCGTTAGGAAATCCGCGAATTCGTCGGTCCAGTTGCGTTCGAAGTGGAGGTTGGCATGGAAATGCTCGTTGAGATTCTCGCGCGTGAGCTTAGTGCCGCGCTCGGGCACCAGTGGCATCTTCTTGCCGTGTTGCTTCATGAGGCAATTATCGCTCTGTTTCAGGCTCTCGCAAGTGCCAGAAGCGAAACAAGTGCGCCAGCTTTGCGAAGGGGTTTGCCGGCACTTACGAGCGTGGCGCCCGTGGTGGTGACGTCGTCTATCAGGATCACATGAGAGCCATGGATCCTTTCGTCGGCTATCGCGAAAGCATCCGCGACGTTCTTCAAGCGCTCGGCACGGCTGAGTCGGGCTTGCTGAAGAGTAGGCTTCACGCGTAGGAGCGCCGGATATAGCCGGGAGAGCGTTCCGTCCTTGAATTCGTCGGGCAAACGGGTGAGTACCTTTTCTACTTGGTTGAATCCGCGTTCGCGGATACGGGACCTGTGCAACGGCATCGGCACTAGGAGGATGGGTCTGGCAGAAAACGTCTTGAGACTCGATATCTCTTCGCGCAAGTAGTCCGCAAGCGCCTCTGCAGACAATTCTGCAGCTCGGCCGGAGTGTTCGTATTTGAGCGCACGCACGAGGTCAGAGACCGCAGGGTCCTTATAGTCGAGAAGCGTCGTGATGCGGGTGCCAAGAAGCTCGTGTTCCGTCGGGACCAGGGTGAAGTCGCTCAGGGATCTGCGGCGTATGCGGGCGGCGCGTTTGCGCTCCGGCAGGATGACGTCTATCACCGGAAGGAAAAGCGCCTCTACGGCACGCCATGCAGTTTTCATCCACGCATATATAATAGGAGAATGGAATTAACGCAAAAGAAATGCGTGGCGTGCGAAGGTGACGTCCCGCCACTCAATAAGATAGAGGCAGAAGTCTTGGTCAAGCAGACTCCGGGCTGGAGCGTCTCGGACGACAGCAAAATGCTTTCACGAGAGTTCAAATTCAAGGATTTTGCAGAAGCACTGGCTTTTACGGACAAAGTCGGCGCTATAGCAGAGAGCGAAGGGCATCATCCGGATATCGAGATGGGGTGGGGCTACGTGCGGATCAAACTGACCACGCACGCGATCAAAGGCCTATCCGAGAACGACTTCATCGTCGCTGCAAAAACCAACCAGCTGCAATAGTTCAAATCGCTTGCATTTAGGCGCTTGAAAGAGTGCTATAATTTTCGGAATGTCCCGATTGTGCTCTTCGGATTCTTTTGAATTGCAAGCTAAAAGCTATCACCTCGTGCCTAGCACCTAGTCACTATGGCTTTTTCTCTGGGAAAGATCTTCAGTCAGGTGCAATCGATGGTCCCTAAGCAAGAGACCAGCTTTCTCGGCATCGACATCGGAGCTTCGAGCGTGAAGATAGTGCAGCTTCGCGCGTCTCGCGGCATCGCGGTACTCGAGACGTATGGCGAGATATCACTCGGGCCTTACGGCAATCAGCCGATAGGCAAAGCCGTGAAGCTTCCGCCTGAAAAGACCGCCGAAGCGATAACAGACCTGATGAAAGAAGCAAACGTCACTGCGCGCACCGGCGGCGTCTCGATACCGTTTTCAGGATCGCTCGTCTCTGTGCTCGACCTGCCGAACGTCGATGAAGAACAGCTCAAGCGCATCGTACCGATAGAGGCGCGCAAATACATCCCTGTGCCGGTCTCTGAAGTATCGCTGGACTGGTTCGTGATCCCGAAAGAAGAAGGTGAGTCGAGCGCATTCGATCAGCTGCAGGACAAAGCGCCTATACGAGCGAAAGGCCAGGAAGTATTCCTGGTTGCGATCCACAACGACCTCCTGCGCCAGTATCAGACGATGGCAGCAGCAGCGGGAATCACGGTGAATTTCTTCGAGATCGAGATCTTCAGCGCGCTGAGAAGCGCGCTCGGCCATGGCATCGCACCGATACTCGTGGTGGATCTCGGAGCGGCGACTACCAAGATGTATATAGTAGAGCGTGGCATCGTGCGCCTCACGCACCTTTTGACCCAAGGCGGCCAGCATATGACAGAGACGCTTGCTCGCACACTGGAATGGGACTTCGACAAAGCCGAGAGAGTCAAACGCGAACGTGGACTTGTAGACTCCACGGCATACTCTGTAGACGAGAACGATCGCATAAAAACGGCTCTGTTATCAACACTGACGCGTGTCTTCAGCGAAGTAAACAGGGTACTATTGAGCTACGGACAGCGGTATAACAAGAACGTCGCACACGTGGTCTTGACCGGCGGTGGGGCGTCTCTTCCGGGGTTGGCTGCGTTCGCAAAGCAGAACCTGAGCGCTGAGGTAGAGATCGCCAATCCTTTCGGCCATACCGAAGCGCCAGCATTCCTCGAAAACGTCCTGCGTGAGATCGGCCCGGGTTTTGCAGTATCCGTGGGACTCTCGCTCAGAAACCTAAAGCACAACTGATATGGAAACCGGCATACAATCATCGTTCATCCCGCAAGACGCGGGAGAGGTGAAGCTGACGCCGCCCAAGATAGGCGGCAGTGCGGGTTTTTCCGAGCTCGTGCTGCTTCTTTCTATAGTATTGGTCGTCGCGTCCGGCGCGCTCGCTGGCGCGGTATTCATATACAAGCAATATCTCCAGACTGCGACGAATTCCAAGAAAGAGCAGCTCCAGCGCGCTAAGGAAGCTTTCGATCCTTCTCTCATACAACAGCTTACGCGTCTGGACGATCGCATGCACGCCGGCTCTACTATCTTGGCGCAGCACATCGCGCCGACCGTCTTTCTCGAAGCGCTTTCGCAGGCTACCTTGACCACGATCTCTTTCAGCTCGATGACCCTGGAGAGTAACGACCTGCAGCACGTCAACGTGAACTTCTCCGGCGTCGCGCAGAGCGTAAACTCCATCGCGTTGCAGGCGCAGGTATTCGGCAAGAACGCCGTCGTCGCCAATCCGATCTTCTCCAACATCGGCCGCCAGCCAGACGGCGTGCATTTCAGCCTGACGATGGTGGTGAATCCGAAATCCATCGGCTATCAGCAGATGCTTGCAGGTGCGAACCCTCAACCGACACAGCCCGCGCAGCCTCAGACGCAGACGCCTACCTCGCCGTTCGGAGGGACGAGCCAATGATAATATGATCCGCTACGCTTTCGCACTGTGCGCACTCTTCATAGCCGGAGCGATATTCTTCTGGTACACGAAACCCACGTACGACAGCGTACAGAGCGTCAAAGACGAAGCCTCGCAATACGATGCCGCGCTCGCCAAAGCGGCTGAACTGCAACAGCTCAAGGCAACGCTGCTGCAGCGGTACAACTCGTTCAATCCGGCAGACTTGGATCGCGTACAGAAGCTCTTGCCGGATCACGTCGACAACGTCGCTCTGATACTCGACCTCGATAACCTGGCTGCTCGGTACCAGATGCCCATAGAGAACGTAGACGTGTCCACGCCGGCTTCGACAGCCTCTACCAACGGTGTCGCGACGATCGGCGCAAGCGGTCAGAAATACGACTCAGTGACGATCCGTTTCTCCACGCGCGGCAGCTACACCGACTTCCTTTCCCTGATGCGCGACCTGGAACAGTCGCTTCGCGTGGTGGATCTGGTGTCCCTGACGATACAGCCGAGCGCCGCGATCGGTACCGAAGCGCAGTATGGCTACGAACTCACGCTCAGGACCTATTGGCTCAAATAATATGATCAACTTCATCCTTTCACATAAGATCATCGTCATAGTCGTAGCGCTCCTGGTGGCGGTAGGGATCTGGATAGGGCTCTCTTCTGGCGGTACGAGCTCGGACTCGCTGCTTTCTTCCGAATCCGTCTCTGACGAAGGGCCTGATCGCGACCTCGTGGCGACGCTTCTGGCACTGCGCTCCGTAAAGCTCGAAGGCTCGATATTCACCGACCCGTCTTTCCAGAGCTTGAAGGATTTCTCCACGCAGATCGTACCGGAACCGGTAGGCAGGCCGAATCCTTTTGCACCGCTTGGCTCTTCGGTCATCATAACCTCAAGCTCGACCAAGGCTGCACAGATCTTCTCACCAAGCCGTTCACGCTGAACCCGCGCTTTATTTTGACGGTATAATGCATAGGTCCTGAGAATATGCCGACCTTTTTCTCTTCGAAGCCTGCTTCTGATCCAGCGCTTACCGTACAGGTCCCGGTGCGTCAGGTACCTGACGCTAATATCCCGTACGAAGTCCTGCGCTACATCCCAGAAGAAAGCGCCGCACACTATCGCATAGCTCCTCTTGCCGTACAGGAGGGCGTCTTAGAGGTCGGGATGACAGATCCCGACTCTATCCAAGGCGTCGATGCTCTCAACTTCATCTCTCGTGCTACGGGGATGCCTTTCAAAGTCTTCCGCATCAGCGACCAGGATCTCGAGCGGGTCCTCGCAATGTATCGACAGCTCGGAGGCGAAGTCGATCGCGCGGTCTCTGACTTCACGTCCGAACAGAAGAAAGATCAGCAGGCACAGGGCGAAAAAGAAGAAGCGCCTCTCGATCTTGACGCACCTGTCGCATTGAAGCCCGGATCTGCCACGCCGAACATCCAAGAAGACGCGCCGGCGATAAAGCTTGTCTCGACGATCCTGCGATACGCGATAGACGGACGCGCTTCCGACGTGCATATAGAGCCGCTGCCTACCGGCGTACGCGTACGCTATCGAGTCGACGGCGATCTGCATACCAGTGTGATCCTGCCGACCAACACGCACCGCGCACTGGTGGCGCGCGTGAAAGTCTTGGCTTCGATCCGACTCGACGAACAGCGTAAGCCGCAAGACGGTCGCTTTAGCGCGCAGATCGATAACAGGCCCATAGACTTCCGCGTCTCTACTTTCCCGAGCTACTCAGGGGAGAAGATCGTGATACGTATCCTCGATCGCGATCAAGGATTCATCCCGCTCGATCAGATCGGTCTTACCGAAAGGAATCTCGCGGCACTTCGCAGAGCGGTCGCCAAACCGCACGGACTCATACTCATCTGCGGACCGACAGGTAGCGGTAAATCCACGACTCTCTACTCGATGCTCACCGAAGTCGACCGCGAGCACAAGAACGTGCTATCGCTCGAAGATCCGATCGAATACTACGTAGATGGCGTCACGCAGTCGCAAGTGCGACCCGAGATCGGCTATACGTTTGCAAACGGTCTTCGCACCACACTGCGACAAGATCCGGACGTGATCATGGTGGGTGAGATACGCGACTCAGAGACCGCAAAACTTGCTATCCAAGCAGCGCTCACCGGTCACTTAGTGCTCTCCACCATCCACACCAACGACTCCATCGGCACCATCCCGCGTCTCATAGACATGGGCGTCGAGCCGTACTTGATAGCGCCGGTCCTTATCTGCGCGGTTGCACAACGCCTCACGCGAACTCTCTGTGACGGCAACGGAAAGGAAGCGCCGCTTACTCCGAGCGACATAAAGGCGATCGAAGCTGAACAGGCGTCACTTCCAGAAAAATACCGTTTCAAGATCCCGCCGAGCGTCTATGAGCCTGAGCCAACGCCTACGTGTCCGACAGGTATGCGAGGCCGTATGGCGGCATTCGAAGTGATGGAGATGTCAGCTGAGCTGGAGAAGGTGATCCTGGATGATGCGATAGAATCAAAGCTCTGGGATGTGTGCCGCAAGCAGGGGATGCTTACGATAAAAGAAGATGCGCTCCTGAAGGCTTTCGATAAGAAGATACCGTTCTCAGAAGTGAATTCGCTCTCGTCGCTCTTGATGGCGGGCGATGCGGAAGGGGAAGATGATAACATCCCCAAGAAGGATCTGGAAAAATGATAGCAACTTTTCGTCGAATATGACCGAAGAAAAATCAGGAAAAGGCAACGTGCTTCTCGTCGATGACGATAAGTTCTTGCTGGACATGTATGCGACGAAATTCACGCAAGCCGGATATACGGTCCATGCCTCGCTTTCCGTTGGAAACGCTGTAGAGACCATGCGAGGGGGATTCCAGGCGGACGCCGTGGTCTTTGATCTGGTGATGCCGCAGGAAGACGGCTTTTCGCTCCTGGAGAAGATACGCACGGAAAAACTCGTACCCGGCGCGAAGCTTATCGCGCTCTCGAACCAGAGCGACGAATCCGAGAAGAAGCGTGCGATGGAGATGGGCGCTTCTAACTACATCGTGAAGGCGAGCATGATACCGAGCGAGGTGGTGGAGGCTATCGGGGAGGAGATAAAGAAAAGCAGGAAATAAAAGAAAAATAAGATTTTTATTTCGGCGCAATCTCGAGAAAGTTTTCTCCGGGGTCGCGATTTTTCTGCTGAAAAATCGCTCCGCTTCGCGCCGTCGCGCTGCAGAGACCCCGTCAAACACTTTCTTGAGATTGCGGCCGGTGGGAAGGGGTGGAAGGCAAACTCGTCCGTCGTAGCTCCGGGAATACCGGAGCTACGCGGCCTCAAACAGTGCTGCGGCTTAGAAGCTTTTCCCTGCAACGGGCGGAGGTGAAACCCGCGTGAGCGGCCGCGTAGCGGTCCGAGTGTCCGCATCTGGCGGATACGAGGAGTTTCAGGTCGCAACGACCACGTTGCGACCACTCGAACGCCCGATGAGCCTCAAAATGCAATGATATGGGGATATATAACCGCAGAAGAATAAAAAATGCGGTACAATGGGCCGACTGGGAACTATGGATTACGGCTCCACGCTGAAGAAATATATCAACGTGCTGGTGCATGAAGGCGCGTCAGACTTGCACGTCTCTGCGGGCGTGCATCCTACGGTGCGCGTCTCAGGTGCGCTTGCGCCTATGCTCAAAGAGCCGGTCTTGACCGGAGAAGACACGATGGGCTTCGTCAAAGAGCTCCTCACCAACGAACAGCACAAACGCTTCATGGAGGAGCAGGAGATAGACTTCGCCTTTGAAGGCGAAGGTGTGCGTTTCCGTGGCAATGCATTCTTCCAACGAGGCACCGCATCGATCGCGCTTCGTCTGATACCGAAAAAGATCCGCACCATCCAGGAGTTGAATCTCCCCGACATCCTCCTTTCTTTTTCACGCAAATCCCAGGGATTTTTCCTCGTAGTTGGTCCGGTAGGACAGGGCAAGACCACGACGCTCGCGTCGCTCATAGAGAGCATCAACCAGGAACGTCTCGAGCACATCGTCACGATCGAAGACCCTATCGAATACATCTTCGAGCCGAAGCAGTCACTCATAGACCAGCGTGAAGTGAAGATCGACACCAAGGACTTCCCGACGGCCCTTACCAGCGCTTTCCGCCAGGACATCGACGTCTTGCTCGTAGGCGAGATGCGAGGACCAGAGACCATGTCTGCTGCAGTGACTGCCGCCGAAACAGGCCACCTCGTCTTTTCAACGCTCCACACCAACGACGCTTCACAGACCATCGACCGTATCATCGACATATTCCCGGCTTCGCAGCAGGATCAGATACGCTTGCAGCTGGCATCATCTCTGGCAGGTATCTTCAGCCAGCGCCTTGTACCGCGCATCTCCGGCGGCCAGATCCCGGCATACGAGCTTCTCATCAACAACAAAGCGGTAGCAAACCTCATCCGCGAGAAGCGCACGCACGAGATCAACACCGTGATCGAGACCGGCTCTACCGAAGGCATGATCGACATGAACCGCTCGCTCGCAGAGCTGGTGTCTAAAGGCGAGATAACCGTAGAGAGCGCGTACCAGTATTCGCTCAACCCCAACGTTCTCAATAAGCTCCTGTAACCTATGGCAGTCTTTCGATACTCGGCGGTTGATGCCGAAGGCAAAGAGCGTCAGGGAACGATCGATGCGGTGAACATGGACCTCGCGATCGCAGCGCTCCAGCGTCGAGGCTTGGTGCTCTCCAAGATCGACGCTGATCGTGGCGACGGTTCTCTTTTCAGCGCCCGCATAAAGCTTTTCGAGCGAGTCACCAACGCCGACGTGGTGATGGTGTCACGCCAGATCACGACGCTTTTCGAAGCGCAGGTATCGGCTCTGCGCGCCTTCAAGCTCCTGGCTGCCGAAGCTCGCACGCCGCAGCTTGCGGAGAAGCTCTCCGACATCGCCAACGACATCCAAGGCGGCTCGACTATCTCGAACGCGCTCGCCAAACACCCAGAGGTCTTCTCGCTCTTCTACGTGAACATGGTGAAAGCAGGCGAGGAGTCCGGAAAACTCGACGAGACGTTCAGGTTCCTGGCTGATCACCTAGACCGCAACTACGAGATCACCCAGAAAGCGCGAAATGCGCTCGTGTATCCGGCTTTCATCTTGCTCACTTTCGGGGTCGTCATGACGCTGATGATGACGATCGTGATCCCGCACCTAGCGGACATGCTCGAGCAAGTCGGCGGAGAGATCCCTGTCTATACGCAGATCGTGATCGGGATCAGCAACTTCATGGCACATTACATATTCCTGATGATGATCCTCGCTGCAGTCGGCCTTTTCTTCATGTATCGCTACGGGCAGACCGAACAGGGCAAACAGCTCTACGCGAAAGCTAAGCTCGATATACCGGCGGTCGGCGCCATATACCAGAAAATCTATCTCTCTCGCATCGCAGACAACCTCTCTACGATGCTCAAATCCGGTATCCAGATCCTGCGCGGCCTCGAGATCACCGGCTCGGTCGTGGAAGACCCTATCTACGAAGGCGTGATGACCGCAGCGGCCGCAGATGTGAAAGCTGGTCTGCCGCTCTCTGAGGCACTCCGCAAGCATCCGGAGATACCGGGGATCGTTGTCGCTATGGTGAAGATCGGCGAGGAGACAGGCAACATGGGAACCATCCTCGAGACGATGGCGAAATTCTATAGACGCGAAGTAGATAACGCCGTCGACACGTTGGTCGGCCTCATCGAGCCGATAATGATCGTTATCTTGGCGCTCGGCGTAGCGATACTTCTGGCGTCTGTCTTGTTGCCGATATATAACATCGCAAGTAGCTTCTAGGTTATAGGGAATAGGTTGTAGGTAAAAGTAATCCCATAATTTCAGTGTTTTTACTAAAAACCTATAACCTACTTCTTGTATGTACTTATCCACATTTGGATTTAGACCCTTCATGAGTGGAGATACAATATGTGTACGCGAACCGTCGGGGGCACCCCGCCAATATTAATTAATAGGTAACGCGTATATATATTATTTATATGATGAATAATCTTAAAAGGGGCTTTACGCTCATCGAACTCTTGGTGGTCATCGCCATCATCGGTATCTTGGCGGCGATCGTCCTTGCATCGCTCGGTACGGCTCGCAGCAAAGGCAATGACGCGAAGATCAAGGAACAGCTTGGCAGCGTCCGCAACTCCGCAGAGGTTTACTACAGCACGAACAACAACTACGGCCCGGCAGGTGCTGCTGGTGTTGCCAACGACTGTGCTGCTGGTACTGGCGGTATGGCACAGGACACCTCTTCCGGCTTCAAGGCTCTCGCGACCGCTGCAAACTGGCCTTCTAGCGTCAACATGACCTGCACCACCGACTCTGCAGCAGGTTCTGCGGCTACTAAGTACTCCGCATACCACGTGCTCTCGGACGGTAGCTTCTGGTGCGTTGACTCCACCGGTGCTTCGAAGTCTGAAGCATCAGGCTGGACCGCTCCGACCGGCGGTAACGCCTGCCCGTAATCACGCGGACATGTTTTCAAGAAATCCCCACCCTTGCGGTGGGGGTTTCTTTTTGGGGTTATACTTTCGTCATGAAGAAAAAAACAGGAGTCGCTGTCCGCGGCTTCACCCTTATCGAGTTACTCGTCGTCATAGCGATCATCGGTATCTTGGCAGCTATCGTCTTAGCCTCGCTTGGTACAGCCCGAAGCAAAGCTAACGACGCTTCCGTAAAAGGCATGATGCACAATGTCCGCAATGCCTCTGCAGAGCAATACTTCCTGTCTAACAGCGCGTATGGCACGGCAGTCGGCACGGCTGGCTCTTGCAGCGACACGCTCGGAAACCTCGGAGTGGCAGCAGGTAACGGTTCCACTATGTGGGGCGACACGAGCTCGAACATGAAAGGACTGATAACACAGATCTTCAACACCGTCGGAGCAGTCTCGAGGATGGATTGCGGAACCGTAGCCACCGGATGGTCTATGGCAGTGCAGCTCCCGAGCACCGGCTACTGGTGTGTCGACAACACTGGTCGCGCTTCGGGCGTATCAAGCACAACCGGTAACACCTATACCGCGCTAACCGGATCTCTTACGAGCGCGCACCTGGCTGCTGGTTCCATTATCTGCAACTAATATGAAAAAGACATCAAACGGTTTTACTCTCGTAGAAATACTGGTGGTCATCGCCATCATCGGTATCTTGGCGGCGATCGTCCTTGCGTCCCTTGGTACTGCACGGAAGAAGGGAAGTGATGCGAAGATCCAAGAGCAGATGAACAGCATCAGGAATGCCGCAGAATCATATTTCACATCGCATAGCAATTATGGTGCTGCAGGAGCGGGTGCCACAGACTGCGCAACGGGCGATATGACCACCGACGCTACTACTGGTTTCGCTGCACTCATGTCCTCCACGACGTGGCCAGACAGCGTCGTACCGACTTGTGTCAATAATTCCGATGCATCTACGGATGCGACCGCTTTTGCCGCATGGCATGTCCTGAGTGACGGCACGTCATACTGGTGCGTAGACTCGACCGGCGTCTCCAAGTTCGAAGCTGCTGCTCCGGGTGCCACTGACACCGCATGTCCATGAATATGATCCATCTCTATAAAAGAGGGTTTACGCTCATCGAGCTCTTAGTCGTCATCGCCATCATCGGGGTGCTGGCTTCGATAGTGCTCGCCTCGCTCGACAGCTCTCGCAAGAAAGGACGCGATGCGCGACGCTTGGCGGATATAAAACAGCTGCAATTAGCGCTCGAGCTCTACTACGACCAGAACAATTCTTTCCCAGCATCCATTTCTACTGCTGCAGGCTCCTGCGGCGGCTCTTCCTGCGCTGCAGCTAACCTCGTGACCCCCGGGTATATATCGGTAGTTCCCACCGACCCTTCAAACCAAGTCGATTACTACTACACGCCTATCGCTGCAGTAGCCAACGGCACGCCGTGCTATGCGTATCATCTCGGCACATCGCTTGAGACCTTGAATCATTCTGCATTCCAATCCGACTCCGATGCTGCGGCTGCGACCACGATCTGCGCAGGCGCGACCGTGGCAGCTGATTTCAACGGCGCGGACTTCTTGCCCGTAAACTCCACGAACGCTCATAAATGCCAGTCTGGAGACTACGGCGTCGAGTGCTACGACGTGAAGCCGTAAAAGGAAAAGAAAACTCTGTATGAAAATCCCCGCAAGGGGATTTTCATGTTAGTATCGGCGCAATGCTTTTCTCAGCGATCTCTCTGGCGATCTTCGGTGCGATCGTCGGCAGCTTCCTCAATGTCTTGGTGTTGCGCAAGGGCGTCGCGTCTCTAGGCGGCAGGAGCCATTGTCCCTCTTGCGGTAAGACCATAGCAGCATATGATCTCGTGCCGGTCTTTTCGTGGATACTGCTCGCAGGTCGCTGCCGCTACTGCGGGAGCCGTATCTCGGCACAGTACCCGCTGGTCGAAGCGTCGTGCGCGATACTCTTCGGACTTGTCGCTGCAGCTACTTTCCCTGAATATCTTCTATCCGTAAGCGGCATGGTCGTACTTCTTGCGCGCTTCGCGATCGTGGCGCTTCTGGTGGCTATTACGGCCTACGACATGCGCCACACCATCATCCCCGACGAATGGTCGTATTCTTTTGCAGCTATCGCATTCATCCTTTCGCTCACGCATTCTCAGACGCTCATTTCCATATCCGCCGGACCCATCGCCGCAGCGCCGCTATTTTTCCTCTGGCTGATCTCACGCGGGGCATGGATGGGGCTGGGGGATCCTAAGCTTGCGCTCGGCATAGGCTGGCTCTTAGGTTTTCCGCTGGGGATAGTGGCGGTATTCGTGTCATTTATCCTCGGCTCGGTGGTACTCGTGCCGATCCTCGCATACGAGAGGCTAGTTACCCACAAGCATAGCGGGTCTGCAGGGGGCTCAGGGCTTACAATGAAAAGCGAGGTACCCTTCGGTCCCTTTCTCATCGCTTCATGCTTGATCTTCTGGCTCGTCGGGCTATACGGGGTCGTGATTCCGCTGTATCTGTTCGGACTCTAAGGAAGCGCTCAAAGCGCGGCTTCACCATCATCGAGCTCGTTGCGATAACCGCCATTATCGCCGTGATCACCGGCCTTATCCTGGTGAGTAACTCCACATTCGGCGGCAAGGTCCTCTTGGAGAATCTCGCATATGACATCGCGCTTTCTATCCGCCAAGCACAGGTATACGGCATCTCCGTGCAGCGCTTCGGGACGGTATTCAACGTCGCATACGGGATGCATTTCGATACCTCGGACCCGAGCCACTACAGCACTTTTGCAGACGCTTGTACTCCTGCAAACGGCATCTATGACGGCCCGAGCGGGTCGTGCCCAGGAGGGGAGCTGGTAGGGTCAGTGGTCACGATCGAGCGCGGCTTCCGGGTGACCAAGCTCTGCACGCCGGCAGGCGCGGATATCGCGAGCTGTACCAGTGTCGCCACTCTCGACCTGCTTTTCAAGAGGCCAGAGCCGGACGCGAAGATTTCCTCGGCCGGAGTCTCATGCATCGCCGCTCCTTTCACATGTCCCGACAGCGCCCGCATAGTCGTGCAGTCTCCGCGCGGAGACAAGACATCGGTGGTGATACAGAACAACGGTCAGATAACCGTGCAGAAGTGATATGGAAAGTACAAGCATAGGGCATAGGGCATCGAGTATCGCAGGGAAGATCCGAAATGCGATCCCCAACATACGTCAAACTAGATACGCTATACGCGTTGCATCACGTCCTGCATCTTCCGGATTCACTCTGGTCGAGATGATCGTGGCGGTGGCGCTTTTCGCGATAGTGATGCTCGTATGCGTAGGCTCGCTGCTTTCGCTCGTAGCAGCGAACCGCAAAGTCCATGCGCTGCAGTCGGTGATGAACAACCTAAACGTCACCCTCGACGGCATGACCCGTGCCATACGCATGGGCGCGACATTTGACGGGTCCGGCGGTTGCACGAGCGGACTCAACGGCAAGGATTGTACCGGAGGCGGTACGGTATTTTCCTTCCAACCTTACGGTACGAATCCGAGCATGCTCAACACCGCGTGGATCTACAAGTTCGATACTACAGGCTCGACTTGCGGTGACCACGCTTTGTGCAGATCCATCAACGGCGGCGGCACGTATTCCCGCATCACCTCCACCGACGTGACCATCGAAAGCGTCTTGTTCTACGTGGTAGGCTCGAAGACCGGATGCGACACCGCTTCTCCTTGTACTCCGATACAACCGAAAGTCGTGATAGTCATAAAAGGCACGGCACCCGTGATGAACAGCAGCTCAAAATCGACTTTCCATATACAGGTAACCGCAGTGCAACGTCTGCTAGATCTATGATAAAAAACAGGTTACAGGGAATAGGGAATAGGTTGAAGGAGATTCAAAAACAACTTGGATCCACTATCACCTATAACCTATCACCCAAGAGCCTCTTTTCTGGCTTTACTCTACTCGAGACGATGGTCGCAGTGACCTTGCTCGCGGTCGCGATAGTCGCGCCGATGTCACTGACTGCGCAGTCTCTCGCGAGCGCGTACTATGCACGAGATCAGATCACTGCGTTCTATCTCGCGCAGGAAGGCCTGGAAGCGGTACGCAACGTCCGTGACAACAACATCTTGTTCAACTCTCAGTCGACCGGCAGCACCGTGAACCTCCTCAACGGCATCCCCGATACCAACAATGCATCTTTCAGGATAGATGCGCGCAACAACACGATGACGCTCTGTTCGGTCGACTCTCTTCCAGGAGGAGCCTGTAAGCCGCTTGAGACTGACGGGACTCTCTATGGATATGGGCTTACCACTGCTACGCAGTTCACGCGTACGCTCAAAGCGTGTTTCGTGCAAGCCACCGGAGGCTGCAATGGCACCGTCTCAGACGAGGTGAAGCTCACTGTCACCGTCACGTGGAAGACGCAAAGCATACAGTCCCGTACCGTGACGCTCTCGCAGAACCTTTACCGATGGGTTAACGACGGCAGCGCCGCACAATAAGATATGAAAAGAAACCACGATCGAGGATTCACTTTGCTCCTGGCAGCGCTCGTATCTTCTATTGTGCTGGCACTCGGTGCTTCCATCTTCGTGCTTGCCAAGAAAGAGATCACACTCTCCTCGCTAGGACGCGATTCGCAGTATGCTTTCTATAGCGCTGATCAAGCTGCAGAGTGCGCGCTTTACTGGGACGCACGGCGCAACTACTTCGGGACATCGACTCCTCCGGGGCTTCTCCCACCCAACGATCCCACATGCGATGGGCAGCACTGGACCCCTGCCGGCGGCCAAGGCCAGCCAGGTACGCCGATCACATACCCGTATACGATAAGCTTCACCTACGGGCCGACTTCGGGTGGCGCCAGCTACTGCGCGACCGTATATGTGGAGAAATGCGACGGAAATATCGGTACCTGGAACCCGGCTGCGACCCCGCCGAGCGCCCCATGTACCAGCGCGCTTCCTGCCGTGATCCATACGACTATCCATGCAGACGGCTACAACACCAGCTGCGCGACACTGCAGACCAACCCGCGTGCTCTGCAGCGATCAGTGGAACTGCACTATTAACATCAACCTCCAGTGGTTTTTGGAGGCGTCGAAATGTGCTCATTTCGATGCGAATCTCTTATCGATCCGCGGATCGACAGCCGGCCCGTCGCAAAGCGGCGGCTCTCGTGCAGGATCCAGCTGCTCGATGGATTTAAAGGTTCGTTGTAAACTCTTCCTATGATTCCGGGCGATGTGAAGGAGCGCTACAAGAAGCTCGTAGACTCGATAAACCATTATCGGGTCCAGTACCATGTCTATGACAAGGAAGAGATCTCTGATGCCGCACTCGACAGCCTGAAACACGAGCTTTCAGAGATAGAGAAAGAATACCCCGCGATAATAGCGCCAAACTCTCCTTCGCAGCGTGTCGCGGGTAAGCCTCTGCCGCAATTCAAGAAAGTGCGGCACGAAGTAGAGCAATGGTCTTTCAATGACTGCTTCACTCCCGAGGAGTTTTACGAATTCGATGCACGAGTGAAGAGATTCCTCGGCGGAGCAGCACCCACATATGCATGCGAGCTGAAGATCGATGGTCTCAAGATAGTCTTTACCTACGAAAAAGGCTTTCTGAAGACCGCGGCGACCCGAGGCGACGGCGTGATCGGCGAAGACGTGACGCAGAACGTACGCACGATAGAAAGCGTCCCGCTCTCGCTCTCCAGACCGATAGATATCATCGTAGAAGGCGAGGTCTGGATGAGCTCTAAGAATCTCGAAAGGCTTAATGCAGAGCAAGCCAAAGCAGGGAAACCCCTGTATGCCAATCCCAGGAACGTCGCTGCCGGCTCGATCCGTCAGCTCGATCCGGCTCTCACTGCGGCACGCAAGCTCGACGTATTCATATACGAAGTCGCACGCACGTCGGAAAGATTCCCGGCCACGCAGATCGAAGAGCTGGAATATCTGCGAGAGCTCGGATTCAAGGTGAATCCGCATCATGTCTTCGCCAAAGACGCCGACGAAGCCATCAAGTATTGGGAGACCTGGAAAGGAAAGGGAAGACACCAGGAATACTGGACCGACGGCGTGGTCGTAAAAGTGAATGAAAAGAGATACGAAGACCGGCTCGGCTATACCGGAAAAGCCCCGCGCTTCGCGATCGCTTTCAAATTCCCGGCAGAACAGGCGACGACCCTGGTGGAAGACATACAGCTTCAGGTCGGCCGTACGGGAGTAGTGACGCCTGTCGCGCACCTGAAGCCTGTGCAGGTCGCCGGCACCACCGTCTCACGCGCCACGCTTCACAACGAAGACGAGATCAAGCGACTTGATGTGCGTGTAGGGGATACCGTGATCTTACAGAAAGCGGGAGATGTGATTCCCGACATAGTACAGGTGCTTACCGAGCTTCGTCCGAAAGACAGTAAACCATACAGATTCCCTACTCACTGTGCGCTTTGCGGCGGCGATGGGCGGATCGAGCGCGTCCCAGGTCAGGCTGCGTGGCGATGCGTCGATCTCGAATCTCCCGAGCGACGCAAACGAGCCTTCGCGTATTTCATTTCCAAGCACGCGCTTGATATCGGAGGCTTAGGCAAAGAAACAGCAGCACGATTGATAGATGAAGGAATGGTCACGACCTTCGATGAGCTCTTCGAGCTAGAAGAAGGGGATTTCCTCTCGATGGAAGGCTTCGCCGAGATCTCTGCGAAAAAAGCCGTAGAAGCGATACGGAAAGCCCAGAAAGACGTGCCGCTCGAAAGATTGATCACTGCGCTTTCGATACAGAACGTCGGTGAAGAGACTGCTCGGGATCTTGCTGAGCATTTCGGCTCTTTGGAGAAGCTGAGACATGCTTCGCTCGAAGACTTGGAAGCGATAAGCGGCATCGGCGCAGTGGTCGCAAAGTCAGTGCATGATTGGTTCAAGGACCGCTCGAACTCTGCATATCTCGACAGGCTCGTGAAGCATCTGCACGTCATAAAGCCTGAGAAAAAGAAGAACGGTAAATTCACTGGAAAGACTTTCGTGTTTACGGGAACTATGGAGAAGATGTCGCGCGAAGAAGCAGAGGAGATGGTACGGAAACTCGGAGGCAAAGCCGCTGGCTCGGTATCGTCTAAGACTTCGTATGTGGTCGCTGGCGCAGAAGCAGGCTCGAAGCTCGAAAAGGCGCGCTCGCTCGGAGTCGAGGTGCTTACCGAGAAAGAATTTGCTAGGATGCTCGCATGACACAGCAGGTAGACATCCGTGCGCTGGCAAGCCTTGCCAGGCTTGAGGTCTCAGACGAAGAAGTCGCAAGACTCGAGAAAGAACTCCCGGGAATACTGACCTTTGTCGAGCAGATACAGAAGGCTTCTTCCGATGCTCCTGCAGAGGATCATTCGCATAGGAACGTGATGCGTGAAGATACTGATCCGCACGAAAGCGGCATCTACACCAAGCGTCTCTTGGATGCTGCGCCGGCACAGAAAGACGACCAGGTCGTCGTAAAACAGGTGCTCAGACAGAAGTAAACAGTCGATAGCCTACGGCTGATAGTAAATCCTATGACACTCGATATTTCCAACATGACGGTAGCCAAGGCGCGCAGGTCGCTTGATGCGAAAGAATTCACCTCACGTGCCCTGACCGATGCGTACCTCGAGGAGATCCAGAAAAAAGACGGTGAGATCCACGCATATCTGGAGGTGTGGGCAGACTCTGCTCGCGCTGAAGCCGACGCTGCAGATAAGATGATCGCCGAAGGAAAGGCGATGCCGCTTACCGGGATACCTCTGGCGATCAAAGACAATATATTGGTAGAAGGACGTATCGCGAGCGCGGCATCCAAGATACTCGGAAACTACAGAGCCTCGTATGATTCATTCGTGACGCAGAGACTGAGGGCACAAGGAGCGGTCTTGCTAGGCCGCACCAACATGGATGAATTCGCACATGGCTCATCCACCGAAAATTCTGCATACGGGCCGACGAAAAATCCACTCGACACATCTCGCGTGCCGGGAGGATCTTCAGGAGGCTCTGCTGCGGCCGTCGCCGGTACTATGGCACTCGCCGCACTCGGCTCTGACACTGGAGGCTCTATCCGACAGCCGGCGTCGCATTGCGGACTTGTGGGCCTCAAACCGACGTACGGCGCGGTTTCCAGAAGCGGACTCATAGCGATGGGAAGCTCTCTGGATCAGATAGGGCCGCTTACGAAAACCGTCGCGGACACGAAGATACTTTTCGATACGATAAAAGGCCATGATGAGAAAGACAGTACGTCTCTGCGTGACTACGACTCTGCCAAAGGCGGGAAACGCATCGGAGTACCACGCGCATTCCTCAAAGAAGGAGTGGATAAGGACGTACTCGAGGCTTTTGAAAACACCTTAAAAAGACTTGAAGCAGCAGGCTATGAGATCAAAGACGTCGACATGCCGAACCTGCCATATGCGCTCGCCGTGTACTACATAATCATGCCTGCAGAAGTCTCGACCAACCTCGCTCGTTTCGACGGCATACGCTACGGCTTTTCGGTACCCGCGCAGACGATAGGCGAAGTGTACGCCAAATCGCGCGGACAGGGATTCGGACCAGAGGCGAGACGTCGCATACTGATCGGCACCTACGTGCTCTCGAGCGGATACGCTGACGCCTACTATCGGAAAGCTCGTCAGGTACGCGAGCTCATCCGCGAGGATTTCAGGAAGGCATTTGATCCGTCGGGTGGTGGAGTAGATGCGATAGCTCTGCCGACCTCTCCCGGCCCGGCTTTTAAGATCGGAGAGAAAGCGAACGATCCCTTGGCCATGTATCTGGAGGACATATTCAGCGTGACTGCAAATCTTGCCGGAGTGCCAGCTATTTCTGTACCGGCAGGAACTGTCGTGCGAGAAGGCAAGGATCTGCCTGTCGGTTTCCAGCTTGTGGCGACTTGGAAAGGAGAAGAAACACTTTTCGCTATCGGGGAAGAAATAGAGAAACTCAGGAAGTAGCACGACACCCACTCGCTTCGCTACGGCATCAGTGCAGAAAATCGCATAGGAGCGATTTCCTGCCTGATATAATTCTTGGATGCCAAGCGACACGACTCTCCCTGGAGCTATAGGGTTGATACTTTGGTACGGAAGCGAGATCGCTTTCAGATGGGTGCCTGGCTTCGTCGTTTCGCTGTCTGGTGCACAAGTGACTGGAGTCGACGCGCCTCCTCCTGCACCTCCGCCGATCATCACTCAGCCGGTGCGCGTGCAGGACATCGTGCTTTTCCTGCAAAACACCACGCCTCCTGGCACGTACGATCAACTCTATAGCAACTGGAACGGACTCGTCGCTATCTCGATCACGCTCAGCCTCATCTTTGCAGCGATACTGATCTACACGCTGACACGGGTTTTCCAGATACGCCAAGCCGAGTATCGGCATTTCCAGGCCGTAGCCCACCCCGTAGCAGCGCATGATGTGCCCAAGACCAGGCTGCGCTGGGACAGGATACTGAGCGAAGCGAATTCCGAGGCAGATCAGAACAGACGCCTGGCCGTGCTCGAGGCGGATATCATGCTTGGCGAACTACTGGACGAGCTCGGGTACAGGGGAGAGACGATAGCCGACAGGATGCGACAGGTGCCGAAGGCGAATTTCAATACGATCGACTATGCATGGGAAGCGCATCGCGCTCGCAACAGGATCGCGCATGAGTCGGGCTATGAGATGTCGCCATATGAAGCCAGGCGAGTGATCGGCCTCTACGACAAGGTCTTCAGAGAGTTCGGTTTCATCGAGGGCTGATATAACGACTTCGTTGACACGGTCGCATATCCGTATTTAAGTTATACGGGTCAATAGCCATATGGAGGTGTGTCATGTCCTTTTGGGAGGTACATGGCTACATGGGCGGGGTGGCATTCATAGCTTTCTTGATGCTTTTCCCGCGAATAGCGATATTCGCTTCCGTGCCGGTGGGTGCGGCTGGCGTGTATGTCGCGTGGAATCTCGGGATGCACGGCCTGCCCGGTTTTATCGTGGCAGCCATCACGATCTTCTTCGTGATCCTCGCGATCATGGCAGTGCCACGCTTCGTGATCGCTCTCATCGGTTCGTTCTTGTACGGCACGCAGAACTTCTGGCTCTGCATGTGTGCATGGATGTTCGCCTATGTGGCGCTCGAAGCTCTGAGGGTATTCGTGCCTCAGGTACTCAGGCACTGGCGGACTTATCTCGAAGAAGGTCGCCGCAAGAATCGCGCGAGAACAAGACGCCAGAAAATATGGGATGATCACGACGCGCTTATCAGGCGTCATGAGGAATTCCTAAGGCGTCACCGCGCTCGAAGGGCTTCGACGGACGAATTCGAAGAAGCTCTGAGACAGTTTGCGGAGAATATCCGCAGAGCGGAAGAAGCTCGACGCTCCATGCCACAAAGGCAGCAGGATGAGAAGCCTTGGTGGAAAGTGCTCGGCGTGGCTGAGAATGCGAGCAAAGATGATATCTCTGCCGCGTATCGTAAGATCGCCAGAGAGTCGCATCCCGACTCGGCACCCGACAGGAAAGGCAACGCGGATCGCTTCAGCGAAGCGACCCGCGCATACAAAGAAGCCACCAGAGGACGTTGAAGATCTTTAAGGCCCGCGATACGTCGCGGGCCTTTTCATTGACTCGGAAGAGTCTTCTTGCAATATATACATAGTCAAAAGGAAAGGAGTCCGGACGTGAAACTCATTTATTCCTTCGGCGGACCGGGAGAGACTTGGATCCATCTCGACGCACGAGTGAACTACGTGACGCCGGGGGCCATGGAGATCCCGGGACAGCCGAAACAATATCCTGTACTGGTATTGGAATATGACCTCAAGAAACTCGGGCCTCTTTCCCTGATCTTCGGGCAGATGGAGAAGCGCTCTGAAGTACCGGAAGTCCATATCTGGGATATGCATAAAGCTGAACCTGAGGTAGCGGTCTTCTTCAGGACCAGAAATCCCGAAAAAGCACTGCTCGACCAGATCGCAGGAAAGACAGGCGAAGTCTTGAATGCGTTCTTTGAGAGCAGAAGATGCGAACAGCTCTTCGCTGTCGCAGAGGTGAACCTCGGTCAGGATCAGGCCTCGAGAGTGATCAGCCTTTTCGAAGCATGCGGGCATTTCCTGACCATAGAAGTGCGCGAGGTCGGTAACGAAGATGAATCGCACATAACGCGTTTCGTGGTCCAGGACCTGAATCGCAGCGCTCCGAGATTTGCTCCTTGAACACGGCGCCCGGCAGATATTCCTGCCGGGCGTTTCTTTTCATCCAGGCTTAATTTGGCTTATCAGAAGGATTTTGTTATAATCTCTGTCAGCGGGGTGGAGCAGTAGTAGCTCGCCAGGCTCATAACCTGGAGGTCGCGGGTGCAAGTCCCGCCCCCGCAACAAGTGAGAGAGGAAATTACATCAACGACTCTTGGGACTTTTAGCAAGAGAATCATAGGTTTTTTGTAACAAGGCTTTTTTGAGCTGCTTCTTTGCGTTGCGCATCAATCCAGTTGTTGACCACGGGTTGACCAAAATCGGCATTTGCGAGGTTTTTGGGGTTCAACATTTCGATCGCCGCACGCAGCGTCGAAGGCGCAAGATGGGCGTATCTCATCGTTGTGGTGATGTTGGAATGTCCCATTAGCTGCTGCACTGCCGTCATGGGGACTCCTTTGGCGACTAGGTGCGATGCGAAGGTGTGCCTCAAGGTGTGCCATCCAATTCTCCGAAGTCCCGCCCCCTCACATGCCTTAGTGAGTCTACGTTCCATTCGGTGATAATCGAACGGTTCCTTATCTGCATCGAGAAAAACATACCCCGTCTCTCGTATACGTTTGTAGAGCATTTCGAATACGTCTACATCAAGTGGTATATGCCTCTCACGATTACTTTTTGGTGGTACTAGCATCCCCATGCGGTCGTCCCTTGAATGACGCACGGTGATGCTTCTATTCTCCCAATTCACTGAAGACCATTGCAGGCCTTTTATTTCGCCCTGCCGCATTCCTGTGCGCAGCGCGGTTAGAATCATTTCCCGAACTACACCGTCGGTGTGGTTGAGCAATAATTCGCACTCGTCTGGCGAGAGAAAGTCTGTCCGCATTGGATTACATTTTGGCCACTTTATCTTTGGCGGTGCTCCTTCAAGCTGTAACCATTCGTAGGCCGTATGCAGGCACTTGTTGAGCACGGTGAGGTAGTTCTTGATTGTCTTGTTGGATACGCCTCTTTTGAGTAATTCTGCTTTGAATTGCTCGGTATGATGCGCCGTAATTTTCCCAACAGTCATGCTCCCGAAGAACGGTATAAGCGTCGAGTTTAGTACATACCTCTTTGAGCGTTGCTCAGAATGCTTATTATTCGGTATTACATACTCGTCGAACCACTTCTCGGCAAACTGCGAGAATAGCTGATCCTTTTCAGGTTCACCCGATCCGCGACTGATAGGTTCTCCGCACGCTAATTTATGACGCAACACAGACTCGTATGCGAGCGCTCCTGCACGCGAGTTTTCGGGGCTACGTTTTCGATAGCGCACGTGGTTGAATCTGAAGTCTACCCACCACGATTTTCTTTCCATTCGTACTGCCATACTTCTTTGTTATCCGATTACTTCCACTCGACTCTTTTCCAAAAAGGACACAAGGTCTTTCTTTGAAAAACGCACGCTACCACCGACCTTGAGAAAAGGTATCTGTCGCTGTTGTTGCATCCGCCGTATCGTTGGAACGGAGATTTTCAGCAATGCAGCTACCTCATCAATAGTAAGCAGCTCCATAGTCTGGTTGGAGTTCATCGGCATATTGTCAAAGACCAGTACGGTGTCGGCAAAGCTATTACCGACGGGCAATATAATTCTATCACTGCCATGAGTGTGGCTAACATACCGTGTTTTCAGGCATCCCCTTATAGCGTTGTTTGCGGTATTTGAGACCAAGACAAACTCGACATCCAACCTTATTCGTAAGTGGCTCAAAGAATAGGATACCGACGCGGCGTTCACAATTTGGGCATTCAAACCAATACCTAGTACCTCCAAAGCGCGTTAGAGATGTAACTAACTTTATAGGCCTATCAAAGACGCTTAGCTCTGATTCGAGGATCGCTTTCTTGAGTGTCGAGCGTGCGCGAGCCATATAATCCTTGAGGCTGAGTTTTCGACATTCCTCGACAATGAATTTTTTTCCTAAATCATTTGGGCTCGTTGTTTTCATAGCTTTGGGAGCCAGCATTTATTTGCTGGTTTTGTGAGACAAAGGCGTTCTTTGCCTTGATTGTCATCTCTATGGGCGGCGCTTTCAGCTGCTTGAGCATCATGAGTCCTGAGAGGTATTGCCTGTGAGAACGGTCAATCTGCTTGCTCATCATTGCTAGGTATCGAGTACGCTCATCGCTCAAGTATTCAGCGGCCGCAATGCAGTTATTGAGTTTCTTAGAATTATCGAGGGTTCGAATGAACGAGTTCACTACTATTTCCACGAGCATCTTTTCTCCGCTTGTCTCGCACTTATACTCAGCTATCAATTGCTTTGTAAGCTCTTTAGCCATGATGCGGTAGTTCTCATCAAAGCCGTGCATCAGGGCAGTTTGAGTCTCAAACTCAAGGCCATAAGCGAGTGGATGAATGATCTTCTGAAAGTCCGCAAGAGCTGCTTCTTTTTTCTTCTTATCATTGCCACTATGGTTTGGAATAATTTCCTCGCCCAACTTCTTGAGACCTGCCTCCATATCTCCAAGCGGTTTGACACTGTTTATTATTACCTGCTTGGTCTCTTCCACTGTAAACTTCTTCACTGGAAGATTGGCATTCGATGCCGCAGGGCTTTTTTCGCGTTTGGTATCGTCTCCCATAATCAAAATGGCGAATCTTCGCGCGTAATCTCCGCAATAACACTGCTCTGAACGTTCACATCGCTCACTTCTTCACCTTTTATGTCTCCGTCAGTGATTCCAAGTCTGTCCCTCCAATAATCGAGGCGCTCTCTGTTTTTTGTGAGAGAAAGTACATACCCTCGATTAGTGCGCTGCGCTTTCAGGAGCATTTTTGAACGCAATATCCAGCCCGTTTTCCTTGCACTTAGATTCTCTCCAATTTCCATTTCTGAGTTGACCTCTGTCGCGATTTCTTTGACTGTCAGCTCAATTACTTGATTTCTTTCTTCGAGACGTAAAACAGCTAATACGACCTCCGTTTCCCAAGAAAGACCACGGTCGGCTATTAGTTCGGCATTGTAGCGGCGCGCATGTGCTATCAGTGTCTCCTTCAAGTCAGGGCTCGGCATTATCGCCAGCAAGGGAATAATTATTTGTTGGAGTCGCGGTTGCAATCCTTCTAATGGTTTGTCATCGAATTGGAGCGGCTTGTGATAGTTATGAAACCGCCACATAAGAAGCTTATTCCGTAGCTCTCGCGCCTCGTCCCGCGAAGAGTCATCAAGGCGGATTGGTATATCTGCACGCAGCTTCGGTCGCCCCATGTCCTCGATGAGGAAACGGCTCTCCAAAGCCTGATCGTCGAAATTCTGCCTCGTGGCTACGATTTTGGGGCCATATACGTCGTAGCTCTTTACGTCGAAGATTCCTTTGCCCTCGCAGCGTAAAACGGGTACACCTTTCTGGTAACCCGTGTTTAGTATCTTCACTATTTCGCTCCTTTCATCGCTCTTATTGAAGTCTGCCTCATCAAGAACCAGCGTGCCCCGTACTTGGTCAACGATGCGGAAAATTGGTGCTGTGGTGGTCGCGCCAGCCGTAAAGATTGGCCTGTAACAAATCGAACCGACTACTCGCAAAAAGCGGCTCTTTCCACTTCCATAATCACCTCGCACCCGCAAGTATGGCAATTCATTGAGCCTGTCGAAAATCCAGCTCATCAACACATAATGTGCGGCTATGAGTTCGAATTGAGGAGAAATATCACACCGTTTGTGAATATATCTTACAATTTCACCTAGCAGTTTTTCGTCGTCTTCGTACTCGATTGGGCGCGTGGGGAGTAAAACGACACCCTTACTGACAATGTCGCTGCGAGGATCTAATGGAAAGATTTCTCCCGTCTCAGTTTGCAGAACATCTTCGCATCTTGCCTCACCATTTTCCCAAACTGCAAAAGCGGTTTTTCCAGGAGTATAAATCGTCTCAGCTAGTAAATCTGACGTTGCTACAAAGGCCTTTCTGTTTTTCTTGTCTTTTTCTGACATATACATTTACGTTTACATTGAATAAAAGTGGCTAATATCGAATGGTTTCCATAGCGAATAATCGCGATTTGAGATTCTTACGCGCAGTGGCAAAGCCCAAGGGGTCAACCACAACCTTTCCTCCCCAATATCCTTGAGTTACCACATCTAAATCTGGTGTGCGGTTGAAAATAAAGGTGGCCTTACCACTTCGGTGTTTGCAAATAGTGGCCAGTTCAAAACCCTTAGATAAGAGAGTAGAGGCAATTTCAATGTCTGGGGTGTAGAAGTAGTTCTTTGTGTCATCCAAAGGGATGCTATAAATTTCGTCAGACTTTTTCATATACATTTTCTTCATTGCTAATGGTTCAAATATGGCAGTCAGATACTTTCCTTGGAAACTCTTTCTTATTTCTTTACGCATAAAAAATGTCGAGGATTATCTCGACTTTTTGGCAGGCACTAACCTTATTTATCCAGTACTAACAAGAGTTACCCGCTCTTCTTGTTGTTGAACTCTATTCCTTTTCCGCGCATAGCTCGAATAAGCTTCTTACCACCCGCCACGGAGTTAGGTAGTTTTGCATACCTTAGAAATCCATTAGCCTCATCGGTGAGATTACGCAGAATGAAGCTGCGAAGCTCCGCCGCGGACATACTTTTTGTTCGTGGTACTCGCTTTTTCACCTCTGATCCTAACGCGGCATAGGACGTCTTTCCTCCTTCAGGAATTAGTGTGTAAAGGGCATCTAGGACACAGTAGTAATCGGTACCCTCAGATAAAGGGAGATGACTACCTTCGAAAGAAAAATCATACCCCTTCTTATTGATATAGGTCTCTTGTGTTTCTGTCGATTGCGACGCTATGCGCATTAGATGAGAGTGTGCTGCTTTCGCCGCTGCACGAAAGTTTTCTTGCACTAAATGTCTCGGTTGTTCACGAGAATAATTCTGGGGAGGCCAGCGGATATGCTGTTTTACAAGGTTATCTATTTCAGACTGCAAAAAGGTTATCTCAGTTGAGTCTGCCTGTGGGTTTCCAAACTCTCCGATATTCCTATCTAGAAAATGTGCCATCGGATCACGTGCCGTGGCGCTGTTTTTGAATGCTTGCCCAAACTGGTACAGCTTTTCAAACCTTCCCCAGGGTTTCATTAGCCGCTCCTTATCTATCAACCTTTGTTGTTGCTTATAGTCTGGTAGCGTCTTCGAGAATATGAAGTATTTTCTGGTGTCAGATTCTTCGGGAATAAAAATGTCGGGTTGAGCGTACGCGCGAAGGTGGTAGTCGTAATAATCCTTTCGGCTGACTATAAGTTCTTTGACTTTATCTTTGTGACCTCTTTGAATCAAATTTACAGCTATGGCAAATAAGTAGCGTTCCACATTATCTGTCCAGAAGTGCTCCGATCTGATTTGCCCAGCTTGGAAGGCAATGAGTTCTTCAACCACATTGGTGAAGGGTGGCATGATGAATGCGCCATGGCTATCAAAAGTTGAGGGGTCTAGTCCGAGGTCTTTGACAACCTCCAACAATTTCTCCGCTACTGCCTGGGTTTCTTTTTCCGTTTTCTCTCTAAGCTTATATAGTTTCTCAAACTGAGCATTCCTTTCGCCTAGATGGGTTGCGAATACATGTTTTAGTTCAGTAACACTGAAGGCGTAATCGAGATAATCAGCTAGTCCTTGAAAAAACGGCAGCGGTTTTTCTTCGTCTATAAAAAGCTTATACCCTCTTTCGAGGTGTTCACCCACGTTTTGCATATACATGATGTTCACTAAGTACACGACATTCATTCTCCTACCGTGAACCAGTGAACTTTGTGCATGTTATACCTATGGCTAAATCCTTTCCAGTATTACAAAGACCAAAGTGCCATAAGCAAAAAACGTAAAAAAGAGCCAGCATGACGTCATCCACATGTCGTATTTTGGCTACAAGTAATGGACGTATAATTGGCTTGTGAACATTTCTCTTGAGCAGTGGCTCGCGTATCAGTACCTGCCTGTAGTGGTACTGATCATTTCTGCCCTCATTACCTTATTGGGCGTAATATATCTTCGTAGACGCCACATCGCATCACTCCCCGCTGATTTTTCAATCGCAAAAGAGTCACTAGTGTTTTTTGTTATTACGGCAGTACTTTGTGCATTTGTTTCGTATGCGTTACTTGTTGGTAATGCGTACATCGCGAACTACTTTTTCCCAGGTATTCTGCAAGGAATTGCGGGGGTAGTTTGGATACTTGTAGTCCGTGTTCGTATTTTCGAGTTCGCGGTAATCGATTTCTTGTTCTACCTCATAATCATCGCGTCTTTTTTCACGTATTATAAATCACATAGAGTCGGGCATAATTTGAGAAGAAAGCTGAATGTGTCTACATGGATTGTTGCCGCACTCTCTGCGACAGCGCTTCTTGGGGGCTATTATTTTGAGCCAATCAACACATATGCTGGAGAATTGGCAATAAACACTGGGGCTATTCAGTACATGGTGAAGACTGATCCCTGCCGACTGCAACTCCAAGTTTACCAAGCAACACTTTCAGGTGATAAACCTGACCTCGCATCTTGTTACGAAAAGCTAAAAAAGTCAGGTCTTCTTGGAATTATTCAATACGGGCGTTTTCTAACAGAGAATACAAATCTACCAGAACCTGACACCGCAGTGCTTCAGGACGTAGGGACGCCAATTAATGATCTTCACGGGCAAAAGACTGGCTATTCAAAGGACGATAGGTATGTATATTTCGAATCGCGACCTATTGATGGTGCAGATCCTGCTTCCTTCTCCCTTATCCTAACGCCAACTGGCACACGCACTGGATTCGCAAAAGATAGTCTGCATGTTTATAATAAAGGAGTTATTGAAGGCGCTGATCCTGCAACTTTCAAGCTATTGAAAGACATCCAAGAAAATGATACAGGTTTTGCCATTGATGGAAGTTCAACCACAGGCAATGTTTATCTGACCACTGGTCAAGGGGCTCCAAAGAAATTAGCTTTTGTCGACCGAGCGACTTTTTCTCCTGTATTTTATCCTGACGGATCGGCAAGCGTTTATGCACGAGACAAGAACCACCTCTATATCCAGAAGTTCAAGAATGAAGGTGCTCCAGAGGATTCGCTAGAGATAGTACCTAACATAGATCCGAGCAAGATTTCGTTTATCACAGATCGCTGGGATCTTGGGACAGGATTTTTTACGGACGGGGAGCAGCTATATTACGAAAATCATCTGATTGCGGGCGGCGATCCAAAGACACTTATCCAGCTCTATCCCGACCACATGAATGGCACTGATTATGCGAAGGATAAGAATAATGTCTACTATAGAGGCCAAATTATTCGGGGTGCGGATGTAGCGACCTTCATTGCCACTGTCGATAAGGTAGCAGACAAAAATCATTCTTATTACGAAGATAAGGTGGTCAATGACTCGGGGCTGCCATATAAAAACCTAGCCGGTAGAACCTTACTAGGTAAATTAGGCGACTATTTGTTTTCCAAAGATTCAGGCCATGTATATGTCGCGGATGCGGATTCATCCGATCAGGCAAGTATTATCGCAAACGCAGATCCGAATACTTTCCAAATACTGGGGGGTTCTGGACTTACGACTGGAATCTACTATGCAAAAGACAAGCGATACGTGTTTGTCGGGTCTGGTGATCAGAGTTGTGATTCATGTGTAAAGTCAAAGGTCATATCAGGTGCAGACCCGAAGACATTTGAAATTATGCTTCTTGAAGGAGATTATGCTTATGCCAAAGATTCCAATCATGCGTATAAAGGCGGAAGCATAATTACAGGAGCTGATCCAGCTACTTTCACAGCCCATGCTGGAACGTCGAAAGAAGCGAGCTGTGGCGTGTACATAGCCGTGCGAGACGCAAATACTGACTATCTTTTCATAGATAGAAGTGATAACGCTATTTCTAAGGATGACTTGGCCGCATGTCTCAAACAATAGATTTGAGACTGCTACCACCACTTTTCCGTACTGGTCTTTGCTAGTAATTCCGCGTTGACCACGGGTTGCCCTAAAAGTGATATGAGTCAATTTTTTCTGATAGCTACTAAGTACGATTTATCTTTTACCTTTTCTAGGTAATGTGTTGCTGCTGTTGATTTTTTCTTGTTTCCAGCGCTCGATTGCGAGCATCGCTAAACTCCTCAAGGTCGGTGCAAGTCCCGCCCCCGCAACACGTAATGCAAAAAGTCCGCCAATGGCGGATTTTTTGCATGTAGTGGCGGGGGAGAAACGGCCGGGGGCCGTTTCGTCGGGACTTGCAAGGCGCAGCGGGACCCGTGCCAGTAGGCACGGGTGCGAGCCGGGGTCGCGGAAATTCGTTTGCGGCGGCAAACGAATAATCCGTGACCAAGCCCGCGGGACTTGCAAGGTTTGCAGAGTACTCAGCAAGCTTGCCGAGTCGCAAAACCAGGTCCGAGGGGAGTGAGGAGCGACGGCGACAAGCGGGCTCTTGGACAAGCCCTTACTTTTGCGACGGCGCTATTTTGAGGTGACCAAGCCCTCCCCAGCAACATGCACTACATCAGACATTTGGCACCAATTTTAGGTGGTATAGTTTGCAGATGTCATTACTATTTAAGGTAGTGTTACTGCTTGTCTTTGTCTGGTGTGCAATGATCTTTTATCGAGTTTGGAAGACGCCTGAAAAAAGAAAATTCTGGCCGGTAACATTTCTTCCAATATGGGGGGCTATAGGACTCATAACCTTTCCAATCTCTTTGCTTTCGGTCATGGCATTTGACGCTCCTGGGTCGGAAAATAATCCTCTAACGTGGATCGCTTTCCTAGCGATATTCTCTGCTCCATTGGTAATCGTGGTCTCTATCATAGGAAGCATACGTGCATATAAAAATAATCAGTACAAACGGTTCTTGATTTTTGTGCTTAGTCCGCTTGCAAACCTGATTTTTTTGATCCTGTCCATTTTGGCTAAGTGAAGCGCTTTGCGGAGTACTTGTCCAGCAGGACGAGTCGCCAAACCAGGGCCGAGAAATTTTTCAAAGCGACAGTCTTGAAAAAATGTTCTTGGCCAAGCCCGCCAGACTTGCCGCCTTCATGTTGTATGAAGAACATGTTATCGTTTAACTATTAAATCTAGCTCTTGCACCTATGTTTAAAAAACTAGCAGCGGGCGGTGTCGGTGTATTGATCCTCGTTTCTCCTTTAGTCTCATCCGCACAGTCTACTTCAGCTCAGGCGCAGATCGCACTACTGCTCCAGCAGATCTCACAACTACAGGCGCAGATCACAGCGATAAAAGCGCAGCAAAGTCTGACTGACGCATTAAATGATCCAAATCACGAAGCGCTACCGTGTATCGTCTTGAAAAACACACTTACCGTCGGCTCAACCGACGCACTGACCGCAGGCGAGGTATCAAAACTCCAGACGTTTCTTATGGGACAAGGCACCGTCGACGATCCGATCTACCCGGAAAGATTGCGCACCGGTTATTTTGGTCCTGCGACATCACGTGCCGTACAAAAATGGCAAGCTGCACACGGCATAACCGTCACGACTGCGGGTGTCGCTATCGTTGGTCCAAAGACCCGTGCCGCTATGTCCGCCCTTGACCCTTTCTGCCACACCAATATCCAGACAAACAGCGCTGATCTTAAGACCTTTACCAGTTCGCAGTACGGATTCAGTGTTCAGTACCCATCGAGCCTCACTCCTGTTGCGTCGCCTTACCCCTTCAGCTTGAAGACGATGGGGTCAAATAACATCATCGAGGGCGAACTGAATATTTATGCAAACTCAGGCTATTCACAATCAGAATGTACTGCATTGCCATCGGCACATGAAGGAGAAGGCGGAACGGTAAGCAATGCCGGAACAGTAAACATAAATGGTGTTTCGTTCGTCGCATTCACCGTGTCGGCAGTAGCATCAGGCGCAGCACAGGACTTAAATTCGACCGAGCGATGGTACAAGGCTTATCACGGTGGGATGTGCTACTGGATCGTTGAAAGTACACACGGACACACAAACGCGATTTCAGCGAATCCATCAAATGCACAAAATGACAATGCACAACTAGCTGCCAAACTTGACCCTGTCGTTCAGTCCTTCCGCTTCACGAATTGATTCCACCAGTAGGCAGCTCTTGCCGCTCACATGGACCAACTCCCCAAGTTCGACTTCAGCAAGAAAGAAGAGATGGTTCGCTTCAAGGCGCTTGCGCCCGAGGCTCAGGAAGAAATCATAAATGCTGCTCACGAAGAAGCTCTCGGCATGATCCTTGCCGAGACTTTGCATATGGAATACGAAAAAGGCGGTGCCGCATATGAGTCAGGAGTAAGCTCGCGTCGCGTAACCTATGGTGGAGAAGGAAAGAAAGACCGTGTAGACGGACGCGCTGTCATAAAAGGCGGATACGGCTCGTATGTGTACGCGATACCGTCTCAGTTCAAGCTCTGGGTGAAGCTACCAGGCTCCGAAGATGAAGTAGACATCTGGACTTCGAGGGATTTCCGAGAACAGATGGGCGTACAGCGCCTGACAGAGAAGATCAGGAAAGCGATAGAGATGACCAAGCCCGGACATGTGGCGCTGGTAGAAAAGACAAGCGAGCGGGGCACAAAATACTATCGTATCGACCCTGACCAACTCATAGACTGGGCCCAGCAAGCAAAAGGGAAACTGGACGAAGCAGGTACTCAAGTGAAAGCTGAAAAAGTTCAACAGGAAGCCTCAAGGATCGAAGCCGAAAAGAAAGCAAAAAAGATATGGAATCAGCTGGAGCGAAACGAGCGTCGTAAAAAGCAGCGAGCGGCTCAGAAAAGCGAAGCCGAAGCGGCTAAGAAAAAAGAAGTAGACCTTGCAAACCTTTTACAACAATTGCAGGACAAGTATAAGAAAGAATAGTCCGTGACTTGCACCCAATAGCACTCATAAAGTACCCTAGCCTCCAGATCGTTCTTCGACATGGAGTAGCAAATGAAAGACGATTGGCATAAGAGCGCGACGACTGAGTCTGCGCCAGAGTTAAGTGACCTGGAGACGCTCGATACACGGACGCTTCTCGAGGGCATCAATGCGCAAGACCAGACGGTCCCGCATGCAGTCCAAAAGGCAATTCCGCAGATAGAGCCGCTTGTGGAAGTAGTCGTATCCAAGATGCGGGTCGGCGGACGGCTTTTCTACATGGGTGCCGGCACAAGCGGGCGCCTCGGCGTAGTAGATGCGTCAGAGTGTCCTCCTACTTTCGGTATACCGCACGGCAAAGTGGTCGGTATCATCGCAGGCGGAGACGGCGCTATACGCAAAGCCGTAGAAGGCGCAGAAGATGACATGAGGCAAGGCTGGCGCGATCTCGTGAGACATCAAGCCAACTTCGGCGATGTGGTAGTCGGGATCGCAGCCTCTGGCAGGACTCCGTATGTACTCGGTGCACTTCGACAATGCAAAGCGGTAGGGATAGTTACGGGCTGCATAGTGTGTAACCCCGGCAGCGCGATAGCGCACGAAGCGGAGTTTCCGATAGTCGTCGAGGTCGGTCCGGAGTTCATCGCGGGAAGTACGCGCATGAAGAGCGGCACGGCACAGAAACTGGTACTCAACATGATCTCGACTGCCGTGATGGTCCGCCTCGGACACGTGCTCGGCAATTCGATGATCGACATGCTGCTTACGAACGAAAAGCTCTTTGAGCGCGGTGTCCGCATGATACTCGAGCGGACCCCACTCAAAGAAGACCTTGCACGGAAAGCCCTGAAAGAAGAGGGAAGCGTCCGTGCGGTCCTCGAAAAATACTCCAAATAAATGATCCCCTCGAATCTATTCGAGGGGATCTTTCTTTTATCAGGCTTCGGTTCCGGCTTTCAGGAGTTTAGCGTCGATCTTGCCGTGCCAGGGGACAACGTTCCACTGGGTACAGTGGTACCTGTCGCCGTCGAGCTCAAAGACTGAGACCGAAGCATTCGCCAGCCGCTCGATGTCATCTAGCGATGACTGTGTCCCGGTCAGCTCCGGCTTTATGCAGATCCCGGACATCCCATGACCGGACAGATAGACGGTCTCGCCGCTTCCTGGAAGCTCGGTATCGATGAACTTTCTCAGCCGCACCCTCACATGCGTACAAGTCTCTCCACCTGGTGCCAGGTATTCGTAGTAGTCCGATGCCCGGTATCTCGCATCTTCTCCCGGGTGTAGCCTCAGGACCTCTGCTCGAACGAACTCGTGCCAGACGCCCATGCTCCGTTCGTTCAGATGCGTCGATACGACTATCTTCTCTCGGTGTCCGCAGGCTATAGGTATCTCGTGCGTGCGGACGTATTCAGAGCAGAAAACCGCGTCGAAAGTCCCGAAGTGCTTCCGCAGATACTCTGCCGTGATATCCCTCTGGAGCTCTCCCAAAGGTACTACCAAAGGCGAAAGCTTGTTCGAGATGCCTTTTGCGAGGGCATTCTCGAGAGAGATGTTGTGGATGCAGATCGGGTGCCGGGTGTAGACGATGCGCCTAGGTTTGCTTTTAGCCATTCAGTCCTCCTATGTACTGTTTCCGTTGTAACAGTTTCAGACGTCTTGTGCCAGATGCCGGCTACTCGCTGAAGATCGCCAAGATGCACTGTGCGAGAGCGGAAGGCACGAAGATAGCTACTGCCCATAAGAAAAGCCACCATTCCCAGAGGAGTGCAGTGGCGCCGACTGAATATATGAGGAAAGAAAAAGAGGCGGGCAAGATCGTGAAAGAATTGACCATCAGTATGGAGTGACACACTCTTTTTACCATTGGAGCTTTATACACTAGCTCGATGAAAAAGTGGAGTATTTGCGAAAAATCAGTAGTATAGAAAGGTTCCCCATGTCGGGGTAGCTCAGACGGTTAGAGCGGAGGATTCATAAACCTCAGGTCGGCGGTTCGATTCCGCCCCCCGACACTACTACCTTACAAAGGAGCGGAGGATTCATTCATATAGACCTCTGTCAGGTCGAGCGAGCATGATTCCGCTCCGACACCATACGCCCCCGACCCCCACTAAAGGAACCTGCGGTTCCTTTCGTCGTCGTCCTATCGGCGACTCCTATCCTCCTGATATGGGGGCGTATGCATCGTGCGATTACGCACGATGACACTTGAACGGAGTGAAAGTGACAGGGGGAGAACTGTGCCTGCGCACAGTTCGTGCGGAATCGAAGGCCGGAGCGATGTCGCGCGAGCTCGCGCGACCGCTAGGTGGGGTCGCGACCGAGGCGAGCGACGGCGAGTCGAGAGTCGTGACCTATTCCGCCCCCCGACACCATACGCCCCGACACTAAGAGCGGAGGATCCAAAGGAATATCAGGATCATGAGCCAGGATGCCGACAGTATGCACTTTTGCAGGCTTTTGATGAAGGGAGGCCCGAAGCACGGTGGTACAATGTGAGGGATGGATCCACTCGAGGTACTGGGAATCGGGTCGGCTTTTTTGGTGCTGTACGCTTTTGTCAGCAACGAATACGGCAACATGTCAGCGCAGAGCTATGCGTACGACCTGCTTAACTTCTTAGGTGCACTAGGTCTTTTCCTGTATGCATTTCAAAGCGGAGTGATACCTTTCATGCTCACCAACGGCGTCTGGGCCACGGTCTCTGGCATAGACCTCTGGAGACAGATGCGCAAGAAAAAGCGCAGGCGATAGACCTACCTGATTGCAGGCAATCTAGGGTATACTCCTACGCATGACAGCTCTCGAAAGCGCTACTTTGGGTCAGGTAGATGCTGGTTCCGAAAAGACTGTGCGTCTTGCGGACATATTGAAACAAGCTGCTAAGGCGCGCGAAGTGATGCATAGGCGAGAAGAACAGATCGCAAGAGGCGAACCCGCCGAGAAGAAAGAATGCTGCAATACTTCTGTGGGATGCATCATTACGAATCCCGCGGGCGATAAGCTGATACTCGTCGAGAATTCATATGGAGACTATAAATACGGACTTCCTGCCGGGCATGGACTGGATAAGAACTTGAGATTCGAGGAAACGGTGCGCGAGGAAGTAGAAGAGGAAGTCGGGATCACGGGGAAAAAAGAAGAAGATTTCGCGCCGCAAAGCGGTGCGACTGCTGCGTACGAAGATCCTTGCAACAGAAACAACGGGAAACTGCACTACTGGAAGGTCTACAGCCTGAAAGCTGACGAAGGTGAAGGCTCATATGTAGGAGATGAAGGGGTTAAGGGGATGAAGTGGACGAGCATGGATGAGCTGAAACAGCTGGTAGAGAACACACGTGCATGGGATGCTGCAGGGAGACCCGCAGATGGATTTCCGGAAAAGATAGAGACGCTCTGGATAGTGCATATGAAAAAAGCAGGATTTTTGGAAGGAGTGGATGTGGATTTTGCTTTGAACGAATGGAAGCCCAAAGAACTGAAAGTAGATACGAGCGCGTAAATCCATAAAAAACCACCGGCCTTTCGGACCGGTGGTATGGGATCGTTGCTACGCATGCGTAGCAAGTCGAGGGTCAGTAGTGCCGCGCACAGCCAGCCAGGCTTCGAGGATGTGAGATATCATCGCGCTTATGGACACCCCGCTTTCGCGGGACTTCTGACGAAGTTTCTCGTATGCGGGAGAAGGAATAAGCGTATTTACGAAGTTCACACACTCTTCGAGCTGAAGCGGCTTCACCTCTGAAACGATCAAGCTGTCTGCTTTCTGTTCGACAAGGTCACCGATCCATTCTGACAATGTACGATCATCTCTCTGGTACCACATGTCCTTACGAGCCATTTGCGTGGCCTCAAAGGCATCGGGACTCATAGGTACGCTCGTCATCGTGCGCTCGTTCGCCGCTGCGAGCTTATCTTCCTTTGCGCGAGCGCTCGCAGTGGAAAGCGTAACGGTCAGCGCAGTGTCGGAAAAGTCGATCAGAAGATCCTTGAGGCGTTTGCCTGGAAAGCGTTTACGGACAGCCTCCAGGAATTCGTCCATCGGGATAGGATCAGGACGAGGACCTTCAGGGTTCGTAATATCGATTCCCTGAAAGCTCATACTGGGGAAGAGATTTGCGATCTCTTCGTCATATTTCTTGCGTGAAAGGGCCATTTCTCTCTCCTCTTTCTACTGCAGCCAATGTAGAAGAAGGCGAGGGAAGTGTCAAAGAGAGGATTGAATAATGGCGAAAAAAGGGTAGAATCACGGCGTTGCGGGTGTAGCTCAATTGGTTAGAGCACTCCCCTGTCACGGGAGAGGCTGCGGGTTCGAGTCCCGTCACTCGCGCAAACGCGCATAGAAGGCACCTTTAGGGTGCCTTCGTGCGTTTGTGCGAGTGAAGCAACAGTCCGGGGGACTGTTGCGACGGGACTCGAAAGGTTTGGCGGAGTACTCGCCCAGTAGGGCGAGTCGCCAAACCAGGGCCGAGAAATTTTTCAAAGCGACGGCTTTGAAAAATGTTCTTGGCCGAGTCCCGTCACTCGCGGGACGCCGATTCCAGGGCCGAGCCCGTCACTCGCGCTCGGTATATACTTACTTCAATGATTGAAAAGCCATCTGATAAGTCTCAAGCTGAACTCACTGCCGAAGCCGCAAGTGATGCGCTTTTCAGGAAACGTTATGAATCGTCTGAGGACCGAATACGTTTGCTGCTGGAGATTTTCGCTTGTCCGGGATCAACGGGAGTGATCTTAACTTCTGGCATTTTGCATAATTTTCCGTTTACACCAGAAGAAAGAGCATCCGGACTATTTGATAAAGGGATAGATAGACTGATAAGAGATGGAGAGGGGTTGCGACTGCTGTGGACGAAACCCATTCGGATAAGGGAGAACCAACTCACGCCCGAGCAGAGGCTACGGATATTGAGAGATGTATCTGATAGAAAAGATGGCTCGGGTGCTTTCGAGGTCATTGAGGCATATCTTTCTATTCTTACTCTCGAAGAACGAGAATTGATGATCAGATGTGTTCTGGAATCCGGCAAGGGTGGACTCTTTTTTACACCTCTGTTTACAAAAGGCGACTTATTGAATGAAGCTGAAAAACAACTTATTGATTTCGCGCGTCCAAATAAAGATCCTAATATCATCCACTAGTTTGTGCGGGTAACCTAACCCCGTCATTTGATTCCAGGCCCGCGAGGAGTCTTGTCGAGACGACGACAGGACGAGCACTTGGGAGAGTCTCATCTCTCTCCTTGCACACCTCCCCCAGCATGGTATTTTCTACCATCGGTAGGACAGGAGGACCCAATGTTCTTTTCTAAGATCGGCTCTAAACGGCAGGACGATGTCCTCACCGTAGACTACGACGCTGAACCACTGCTACCGCGTGGGGCTGAAAAAATGCTCCGGCATGTACCAGTAGGCAAGGGCAGGGTCAATATGATCGCGGAGAATTTCTCCGTGCGTCTCATGCCGCGCGGCATGACGTATCTCGAGTATATGAAGGCGAATCCCTCTGCTATCTTCGGTGACGCATTGATCCTCGATTCGCTTGTCTCGAAGCTCGTAAGGAACGGACGTGTTGACGAATTCGCGCTCACGTCGCTTCTGGGCGATTTCGAAGGCCAGCTTTTCTTCCTAGGAACCACTTTCGAGGCAGTGGAAGATGGCAAGAAGCGTACGTGTGTCGCGTCTTTCAACTGGTGTACGCATTATCCGGCTTTGCGCTATATGTTTCCTGTGGACCAGCTCGTGAATCACAACGTCAATTGCTGTGCGCTTCACATGGGCGCATTGCCGCAGTTTGTCTGAAGTCTTGGCCGCTCCGTACGAGCGGCCTTTATTTTTTGGTTCCGCATTCCTGAAAAGCATCTCGCGCCTTGAAGCCCTACGTATTCCAAGGAAATCCATAAACGATACTACTTGTAATTTAGTAAATTTAATGCATAATATTTTCAGAATAGAAATGGCAACCCGAAAAGGGGAAGACAATGTCAAAGAAGGTCCACACAGTGACCGTCCTTGAAGGCGATGGAATCGGTCCGGAAGTCATGAAAGCCACGCTTCATGTCCTTGAAGCGACCGGCGTAAGGTTCAAATGGGAACACGAACTGATCGGTCAGGCTGCTCAAGAAACGATGGGTGATCCGCTTCCAAAACGTACCCTGGAATCAATCTGGAAGAATGGCGTAGCGATCAAGGGTCCTACGGGCACACCGCTTGGGAAAGGACATCGTAGCGTCAATGTGCGATTACGCGAGGAGTTCGGCCTCTACGCCAACATCCGTCCGATCAAATCTGTGTCTGGCATCAAGACCAGATATGCAGATGCGCCGATCGACATCGTGATCTTCCGCGAGAATCTGGAAGATCTGTATATTGGAAATGAGCGAACTATCTGGTCTGGTGCCGAGGCTATCTCGCGCATCACGGTCTCTGGCACACGCGCTATCGCGAAGCGGGCATTCGCTTACGCGAAAGAGCACGGACGCAAGAAAGTGACGATCGTCCATAAGGCGAACATCCTCAAGCTGACGCACGGGATTTTCCGTGACCAGTGTTATGACATCGCGAGTGCCTACCCGGATGTCGAGACTACAGATCTGATCGCCGACAACTGCTTCATGCAGTTGGTACGCAATCCCCAGTGGTTCGATGTGCTCATCCTTCCGAATTTCCTGGGAGATCTCGCATCGGATTTGTGCGCAGGACTCATCGGCGGCTTAGGTTGGGCTGCAGGTGCAAACATCGGCGACGAACAAGCGATATTCGAAGCGGTGCACGGCACAGCGCCGGATATCGCCGGGAAAGGCATCGCGAATCCCTCTGCTCTGATCCTTTCAGGCGCCATGATGCTCGAACATCTTGGCGAAAGGGAAGCGGCTGAGCGGGTGCGCAAAGCTGTGACGGATGTCGTCGAGTGCGGCGAGTTCGTCACCGCAGATGTGAATCCTAAAAAGCCTGTCTCAACCATGGCTTTCGCTGAAGAAGTCGCATTCAACGTATAGCTCATAGCGCCGCGTCCCGGATATCGGGAGCGGCGCTTTCTTTTGTATACTTCTCCCATGCCAGACCTGGAGTCAGGATTCCATGACAAGAAAGGATACCTGGAGCGCATGTCGCATTCTCTGCGAGAAAAGCTGCGCATAGCCGAATTCATCGAGCGCTCTGGTGGCAGGATACTCGACGTCGGCTGCGCTGACGGTACGCTTACTAAAGCACTTGCCCATGTATTCCCCGATGCCGAGATCACCGGCATAGACTTGAGCGAAGATTTCTTACAGGAAGCGAAAAAACACCCTACAGATACGCCGAAGCAGCCTGGATTTGAGAAGAAGTATCTCTGGGAGCTGCGCGAAGAGGGGAGACACTATGACGCGATAAGCTTCGTATCTGTCTTACATGAGATCGCATCATATGACCAAGGCATAGGCTCTGTGCGCAATGCGCTGACGAATGCGTACGCTATGCTCGAGCCAGGCGGGCAGATCGTGATACGCGACATGATACTGTCCCAGAAGACGAAAGATACGCCTGCACCGAGCGAGATGCTTGCAAAGATCCGAGCCCAGCCGGAAATGGCGGGACTTGTAGAGGATTTCACAGAAGAATTCGGGAGCCTCGATTCGCTCTACAACCTCAACCATTTTCTCCTGAAATATTTCTATACCGACAACTGGGAAAGGGAATGCCCGGAGAACTACCTACCCGTAACCACTGAAGAATATGCAGGTATATTCAAAGACCTAGGGGCCCGGATCACGCATGGAGAGACATATTCCATTCCTTATCTGCGCGAGAAATGGCGCAGGGAATTCGGCTTCACGGAAGACGAGCTAGAACTTCTGAAAAGCACCACGATATTGGTCGCACAAAAGCCTGAAAAGTGATCTATCTTAGAGCCTAGAAATTCCGTCTGTGCCGTTGACGCCTCATCGTTTTTGATGCAGAATTTTGCACCTCTTGTACGCACTAGTACTTAGTGTAAGATGTACACTAGGGACTAGCTCTTCGACAACGCAAACATAGGAGAAAGTCATGTCAAAGATCGGCCTTTTGGTCGTAGACATGCAGAACGATTTCCTTGGAACCTCGGCTCAGATCCCAGGATCAGTGACCGAAGCTTTCAAGGAAGAGTATCAAGTGCCGTTGCCTCACAGTAGTGCTGACGTGACCATTCCGTATAGGACAGGGAGAAAGGCGGCTCTACCGGTGCTTGGTGGCGTCCGTGCGGCAGACTGGACGACGCACTTCATCAAGAAGTATGGCGACAGGATGTCAGACATCTTCTTCACTGAAGACTGGCATCCGCTGCTGCATTGCGGCCACGGATATCCATGGCGCGGACGCGACGGCAAGATGCCGACGCCTTTCACCGTGATAACAGCGGAAGGATATAAGAACGGTGATTGGTCAGCGGACGGTTCGGACGAAGAGTTCAAGACCGACATGTACCAATACCTGCCTGCAAACGAGCGGCTGGGAAACATGCATGTGATCTGGCCGGCGCACTGCGTACAGGGTACCTGGGGTCAGCTCGTGTACGAGCCTCTGATCCAGGCTGCGCATGCATGGGGTTTGTCCAAGAAAAAGAGCCCGAAGCACTTCAGGAAAGGCAGCGCCAGGAACCGCGAACAGTACGGGGTAATCCAGGCAGATGTCCCGGACCGCAGAGATCCGACTACGATGCCCAACTACGAGCTTCTCGACGAATTCAGATCTTGCGAAAAGCTCATCATCGCCGGACTCGCTCTCGACTACTGCGTGAAGCGCTCGATCGAGCAGATACTCATGCATCTGGGCAACGACTTTGCCAAGAAGATCATGATACTGACTGACTGCACGGCGGCGATCGATACTGAGGCCGGGCAGAAATTCCTCGACAAGATGCGCGCGCTCGGCGCTCGCGTCACGACTTCTCAAGAAGTGTTTGCATAAGCCTTTCGGTTCCGCGGGAGAGATATCTCCCGCGGACCGGAATCTTTCAAAGGTTTTGCATGTGGCATCCGAATGGTTCGGGTTCCGCACACAAGTTCTTTGAAAGGAGAAAACAGTCATGCATAAACGAGACTCTTACCGTGGCGCGCTTGTCGGCGTGCTGGCGGGAGATGCACTTCTGGCTCCGTATGAGACATGGAGTGCGTTGCGCGTACAAGTAGATCTTGCAGAACGTGGCGGCCTGGTGCCGTTCGACTACCCGAATCCTTGGAGCCGCACGACTCCTCCTGCGATATTGCCTATGGGACGCCCCACGGACGATGCTGACCAGACTGCTGCACTCGCAGAAAGTCTTGTCGCTTGCCGCGGACTAGTTCAGGTAGATCTCTTCAATCGTCTGCGCAACGTGACTTTCGGTCATGTAAGTCCGCTTTGGAGCGGGAAGGCCATGGGAGCAGGAAAGACTACGCTTGATGCGCTCCGACCGACTACTTTTGCAGAATCGCAAAAGCGAGATGTGAGCGGCGCATTTCCAAGTAATGGCGCACTCATGCGTACGGCTCCATTGGCTCTGTTCTTCGGATCGTACGAGAATTTCGACCCTGTTATCGTCTCGAGCGCGGCGCATGTCACACATGCGCACTGGTTCGCAAAGACGACCTGCGTCTACTATGTGGGCGTGCTAATAGGATTCTTGAACGGGCACGACCTGAGAAGCGCGAAAGAGAAAAGTTGCGCATTCCTCTCGCACACCGAGCTCACTATGCTGCATCTTGAGACTTCTACTGCGCCTTTCGATCCGGGTAAGTGGCCTGGTCGTGGTGCAGCAGCGCTCACTCTGAATATCGCGCTCCATACGCTCGAACATGCGAAAGACTTTGAGGAAGGACTCACGAAGGTAGCGATGATAGGTGGCGATACTGACACATACGGCGCGGTCGCTGGAGGCTGGCTCGGAGCGAAGTTCGGCCTTGATGGGATTCCTGCAAATTGGCAGGCGGTCCTTAAGGGCCGAGACAAGATGATCGACCTCGCCGATGCGCTCTACGATATCGCACATTCATGACTAACCGCGCTGCGTCCCAGAATATCGGGGCGCAGCCGGAACCCACACACCAATTCAGAAATTGGTGTGTGGGTAAACTTTTCGCTAAAGCGTCCGTCTCTGACAGACGCTTTATGAGAAGTTCTTTGAAAAGGAGAATCACAATGAACCAGAAACTCGATTTCAAGATCGCTGTGATCCAGATGAAACCTATTCCAGGCGATGTGCGTGCCAACCTCCTTCAGATGAAGAAAGATATGAAGGTGGCGGCAGAGATCGGCGCGAAGCTCATCGTGTTCCCGGAACTCTGCACCACCGGCTATCTGCTCGGTGACAGATGGGAAGATGACGATTTCATCCGCGAGATCGACAAGGCTAATGAAGAGATCCGAAAAGCGACCGAGACATATGGCATCGTTGCCGTATGGGGCTCGGTACGCGCGGATTGGCAGAGACTCGGGCACGATGGGCGCACGCGCAAGTACAATGCTGCGTTCATCGCACAGAAAGGAAAGTGGCTCAACAACCACTATCTGTGCGGATGGATACCTAAGACGAACCATCCCAACTATCGGATGTTCGACGACTCGCGTCACTCGTTCCCGACAGGAGACCTTCTTGTCGAGCTGAGGGCACGTGGCCGTGCGGACCATCTATGGCAGGTGCTTTCGCCGTTTACGATCGAGATCGATCAAAATACGTATCGCATCGGTCTTGCGATCTGTGAAGATCTTTGGGAAGACGAGCATATCTACAAAGTCTCCAAGGCGCATGCGACGCATCAGCCTGACCTCTTGATCGATATATCGTCTTCGCCGTGGACCGTAGACAAATGGCACGCGCGCGAGAACATGCTCGTAAAGCGTGTCCACGACGCGAAAGCTCCGATACTCTATGTGAATGTCGTAGGTCTTCAGAACAACGCCAAGAACCTGGTGTGGTTCGATGGAGCGTCGGAATTCCGTAGAGCTGACGGACAGATGGGCTGGGCTGCTCCGCAGAATAAGAGCGGCGTATTCGTCTTCGATACGTCTGAAGCCCAGCCAATGAGATCGCAGTGGCTCACGGGTATCCAAGAGAACTACGAGATGACGATCGAAGCGATGCGGGACTTCTATAAGGACCGCGCACGCGTGGTCGTCGGGGTCTCCGGCGGCATAGACTCTGCGGTGGCGGCCGCGATGCTTTCAGAAGCTCTGGGACCTGAGAAGGTGTTAACCGTCAATATGTCGACACCTTTCAACTCTGAGACTACGAAAGCGTACGCTCGATCACTTGCCGAAAATCTGGGAGTAGAGCATCGGGAAGTAAGCATCTGGCCGCAAGTAGAAGCGCGGATCAAGCTTATGAAAGAGCTCGGCTATGACGAAGTCAGCGACTTCGACCTGGAGAACATCCAGGCACGGATCCGCGGTCAGGTGCTCGCCGATATCTCTGCAACAGAGGCAACACGGCTCGGCGCTAGGACCGGCTTCTCCTGTAACGGCAACAAGACCGAACTCGCGCTGAATTATTTCACCGAGTACGGCGATGGTGCAGGCACGGCAAGCTTCTTCGGCGACGACCTCAAGAAGCATGTGTATGCGCTCGCGCGTTATCACAACTCTCTGAAAGGCCGTGAAGTGATACCGGCGGGCATCATCGACAAGCTGGTCCCATCTGCGGAGCTCTCAGCGAAGCAGAACGTGGACTTGGGACTCGGTGACCCGATCAAGTATCCGTATCATGACGCGCTTGTGGCGGCATGGATCCAGCAGCATCTCTCGCCGGCACGGATCCTCGAAGGGTATCTCAAGGGGACGCTCGACAAGGATCTAGGCATCGAAGAAGGTACTGTCAGATCGTACTTTCCGACGGTCGGATCTTTCATCGAGAATCTTGAGTGGTCTTGGAACGGCTTTTCTTTTGCGGGAAAGCGGCATAAGCTGCCGCCGAACCTGATCAAGACCCGTCGCGCGTTCGGTTTCGACTGGCGCGAGACGATAGCCCCCGCATACTACACAGACGAGTTCTATGCGCTCAAGGAAAAAGCCCTGAAATGCGCGGCGTAGATTCTCCACGTGTCCGACGGCAGTCTCATGAGACTGCTGTCGGACACGCTTTCTATTCAGTTTTCTGTATCCGATCTCGATCGGGTCCAGAAGTCCTGAATAGGTGACTAGCTCTTTGAAAAGGAGAGAAAGATGAAGCGAGCAGATCTCGTGCAGGAACAACGTGATAACGCTGCCGGCCATGCTCCACCCGTACGCTCCCTCATGGACATAGACTTCTATAAGTTCACCATGGGGCAATTCATCCACGCCAATCATCCAAACGTGGAGGTCGTGTTCCAGCTCATATTGCGGGACAAGACGATCCCGCTCGGCGAGATCATCGACATGAACGAACTCGAGAAGTCGCTCGATCATGTCATGTCCCTACGTTTCTCAAGGACTGATCTCTACTATCTGCGAGGCATGGATGTATACGGCAGGAATATGTTCAGCGAGGAATACCTTGCTTTCCTGAAGGAATTCCGCATGCCGGCGTACAGCCTCTCTAAGAAAGGCGATGAGATATCGCTCACTTTCAGGGGACCATGGCCGCGGGTGACCATGTGGGAGACTATCGCGCTTGCGACGGTCTCCGAGCTCTATTACCGCTCGCTTATGCGGCGCATGAGCGAGTACGAGCTTGACCAGACGTACAGTGCCGCAAAAAACAAGCTATACAAGAAACTGAAGCAGCTGCGAGAGAATGGCCACATACTTGTCGCTGACTTCGGCCAGAGAAGGAGGCATAGCTTCGTCTGGCAAGAGCAAGCGATAGGCATGGCTCGTGAGATCCTCGGTGAGAGATTTACCGGCTCGTCGAACACGTGGATGGCGTTCCGGCATGACTTGATACCGATAGGAACGAATGCGCACGAGCTTCCCATGGTGAAGACCGCGCTCAGTAGGGCGATACATACCCAATATGACTTGCTCGCAGAATGGGAACATCTGTATGGGCTGGGATTGCGGATAATGCTGCCTGACACGTTCGGCTCGGAGCAATTCTTCCGCAATGCGCCTGAAAGGCTTCATGCGTGGCGAGGCTTCCGGCAGGATTCCGGCGATCCGATCTCACGTGGAGAGCTCTACATCAGGTGGCTTAGGAAGCTTGGTGTTGATCCGAAAGAGAAGCTGATAATCTTCTCCGACGGTCTCGATGTCGACAAGATGACCGAGCTTGAATCGCATTTTCGTGATCGCATCAAGGTCGCGTTCGGTTGGGGTACGAATTTCACCAACGACTTCCGCGACTGCGCGCCACTGCATACAGAGCTTTTCAGGCCGTTTTCCATGGTCTGCAAAGTCGTCGAGGCAGATGGTCGTCCGTGCGTGAAGCTCTCCGACAACATCAATAAGGCGACGGGACCGAAATCCGAGGTAGCACGCTATCTCAAGATCTTCGGCTCTGATGGCCGGACGGAACAATCCGTTTCTGTCTGAAAATTGCCCCTGGCGCTATCCGCCGGGGGCTTTTTATCATGAGGCGTATCATGCTATAGTCGTGCTTCAGCTACAGGAGGTTGAAATGTCTTTTGAGAAGACGGCTGAGAAGGAGATCTCCCGCGATATCACGCGCAATATCCTCATCGCGATAGCGCTCACGATCGTAGGGTTCGCAGCTCTCGGCGGCATGATTTGGTACCAGGAGTACAAGACACAACTCGTCCAAGAGTCACTCCTGAAGCCGCTCAAGATGACCAAACAAGAGCTGGCACAGGCCCAGGAATCTCTCCGGAAAGAAGACCAGGGTAAGCCGCATCGATAACAGTTCTTTTGGAGACAGTCATATGTTCCAAAAAAGTAGGGCCGCTCATGCAGAGCGGCTCTCTTTCTTAAAGGATGCCGATCTCAAGAACGCCTTGTACAATGCGCGTATGGGCAGGACAAAGTCTCCCGAAGAGGTGCTTGCGATGGAAGACACTCAGCGTGCTGCAGAGGCGGCGATGAGTGCGGTAATAAGCTACCTATCCTCGACAGGGATGCCGACCGCTGAAGAAGCGCATGCGATCATCGAGCGCGTACTGCTAGAGCACGACTGCGAATCTCCTGAAGGAAAGATCGTTGCAGGAGGAGAGCAGGCGGTAGAGCCGCACGAGCGAGGACATGGCCCGCTCAAAAAAGGAGAAGCGATCGTGATAGATATATTTCCTCGCTCGAAGAAGACCGGGTATTTCGCAGACATGACGCGCACAGTCTGTATCGGTGAGTCTCCAGAAAGACTCCGGAAAATGTACGATGCAGTAGTGGCTGCGCAGGATCTAGCGATCTCAATGATAAAACCCGGGACATATGGAAAAGATATCCAAAAGGCCGTAGAAGATCTTTTCAAAGATCTCGGATATGAAACGACAGGGAAAGGCAAGGAATTTACTTATGCGGAAGGGTTCGTGCATGCTGTGGGACATGGCGTCGGCACAAGCGTGCACGAAGAGCCCCGAATCAGCCGCAGGGCAGACGATGTCCTCGCCGAAGGCGACGTGGTCACGGTAGAGCCGGGACTGTATTACAAAGCGCTTGGTGGAATCCGCATGGAGGATATGGTGCTCGTGACAAAAGATGGCTGCAAAAATCTCACCAGATATGAAAGGAAGTTCGAGATCTGATAAGGAGGCGCGAAATAACCTTCCTTGTTTCTTCATGAAAAAATGGCATAATATGAAATTAGGGAAGCTTCCTTCGAAGTTTCCATAATAGGGAGATACAGATGAAGCCAGTTTCTGCTGACGTCGCTCGCCTCACTGACGACGGTCTTGCGCTCCGTATCGGAGGGCGGATCTATGGTGCGGCGAAAGACAGGACGCTCGACGGCCTCAAGGCGATGGATGTCCCGAAGGATCTCGATCCTCTCGTGGATTCTCTCGTCAGGAAGTCCGAGCTCTTGAAGCTGGAAAAAGCCGGCTCGCATACGGATATCTATTCGAGATACGGCAATGACCTCCAGATGCTCACGCGATATCGCAACGCCCTGCGCGCATGCGTAGCGGCCGCGATCGAAGCGCGTGCAGAGTCAAGACACACTGACTCTCAGGCTTTCTTGAAGACGCTGATCGACGATATCGATCCGGTGGAATTCAAGCCGAGCCTGCGTCTTGCGGACGAAGAGCTGAAGCTCGGGCTCGACGAGCTCTTGCTGAAGCTCCAGAAGCAGTTCCGCGACGACGTGACGAATCTGACCAGGAACGTGGCGCTCTGGTTCCACGCTCTTGCTAACAAGGAAGTCGTATCTGTCATCGAATGGTTCAATCCTACGGCTCTGCGCTACCATTTCTTCCGCATGGAAGATGACCGCACAGCTCTCGGGACGACCAAAGAGACGACAGGCGATTTCTTTAAGGGGCGTACGACCACGACGACCAAGAAGACGCAGGTCGATACGTATGCAGAACGCCGTGCGCACACGGTCGTCGACGCGCAAGCGCATACGATCGATGCATATCGGGCGAAAGTCCCGCAGCGCATCGCGCGCCTCATCGACTCGATACCTCCAGAGATGAAAGAGTTCGTCACTATCATCGACGGACACGTCTCTCAGGAAGAGGTTCATCGCCGCAAAGCGACGAGCCGCGTCGAAGTCGAGACGAAGTCGGTCTTCACCCCGGACCCTGCTGTCGCCTTGTTCAACACATGGGCGATCGGCGGCTGGGGAGGCTCGACTCCGGAGGCTTCACGCTCTGTCTATCAGGGTCACGCTATAGAACGCGCCAACAGAGAGCTTGCTCTCTGGGTCCTGGCTGCGGTTGCGGTCGCTGTCCCTGGAGTCATGCTTGCAGGCATGCGTGGAGCGGCAGTCCTCACCGGTGCGGTCGCATTGATCGCGCTCATCCGCCAAGCCGGACTGCGCTTGGAGAACAGGAATAAGTAGAACGATCTTTCTTTGCGGGGCCTCACAGCCCCGCATTTTTTATGCAAAAAAGAGAGGCCCCGCCGATATTTGGCGAGGCCTCATTACCTAAAGAACTAGTACTGACAAGAGATCAGCGCTTCGATGCTTCCATCGAGCCTGGCACGCGCGGGCTCTGGGCGTCCTTGCGGCCACCGTCGAGCTGCTGTGCCAGAAGTCCCGTGATAAGCGAGCCGATGCCCGAGTCGCCCGATGCCCCGACTTGTACGTTGGGCACGAACTTTGTCGCATTCTCGAGCGCGGCTTTCACCACATCAGGGTTCTTCTCCATGAAACCGAACGTGCGATCAAGCATGAGCTCGTATTTGCGGAGGTTGACGGTGGCCTCAATTCCGAGGACACCTTGCTGGGCCTTTTGGCCTTCCGCGATCTGCTCTAGCTTGGCTCGTTCGCCCTTGCCTTCGTTCTCGCGAGCGACACGAGTCTGCTCCGTCCGCTTTACTTCGATCTCGGCGGTAACGAGGACGCTCTGCTGGTCAGCAGTCGCCTTCGCCTTTTCCGAGTCGATGCGCTTGGACTGCGCCGCCTGTTCCTGGATGTACGCCTTCGCGAGCTGGGTTGCCAGTTGTTCGCGACGGACGGCCACCAGAAGCTCAGGCGGGATCGCAGGTTCGCCGAGGCGAACTTCGCGGATCGTGACGCAAGACTTCTGTCCTTCCGGACGGATACGCGACTCGATCTCGCCTTCGAGAAGTGGCCGCTGAGTGATCAGGTCAAGCACCTTTGTGGGGCGGTTGACCTTGAGCATCACCGGCTTGTCGTTCACCAGGATAGGTGCGCCAGTCTCGGAGAGCTTAGGTTCGGTGACTTCGTACGTACCGCCGGCGACGTCGCGCGTGATAGCGCGGATCGACGGAGTCAGCACTCGGTCCTCGACTTCCTTGAGCGTACCGACGCCTGCCACGATGCACGAAGCATCGGTAGGCGCGATCTGCGCAACCACGCGCAGCTCCAGGGGCACATCCCAGCCTTCCATCTTCACGAAGACCGCGCTGTCAGCGTTGTCTTTGTCGATAGGGACTTTGTTGCACGAGCGCTCCTGCGTGATCTCGCCCTTGGAATCAACCTTGAGCGCGATACCGCAGCGGTCGTAGCCGCCGGCGTAGGTCCACACTTGCGCGCGGGTGTCCACGTCGGTCAGCTTGAAGGCGGCCGGATTGTAGAAGTAGAGGCCAGGCTGCAGCGCTTGCTTCCAAACGCCGATACAGCCGACCGGTACCACCGGCGCATCCAGCTTGTTCGCACTGATCTCGCCAGCAGTCATCGCCTCACACTTATCAGGCTTTTTGGCCTGCATCGTGCCGAAGTCGACGTCTGCATGGACGTTCGAGGTGACGACGCCCACGAAGCCGGCTTTGACTTCTCGAGCATCGACGATCTGCACTTTCCACAGGAAGTCGTTCAATCGGTACGTACCGGGCGTGAGCACAGAAAGCTGTGCGCCGCGCTGGCCGTGACTCCGAAGAAACGTCTCTGTGTCGAGCATCTTGTACCCGACGTCGGCAGGGAAGGGATCTGCGAAGGTCTGACCCTGTCGCAGGTCTTCACCGGTCATTGCCGTCAAGACGCCGACCTGTCCGGCCGGGATAGTTGTCTCGGCTTTAGAGGTGTCGACGCTGAAGATGACATTGATCAGCGGTCGGAAATGGAAACCGGGAGGCAGGATTTCGGCCTGCTTGCCCTTCTCTCCATTGATGGCGATGATCTTGTCGGCCGCCAAAGGGCTGCCGAGGTAGATCTTCTCCAACTGCGCATACCGTCCGCCCGGCACGTACACGTAGGACGTGGACGCGATACTCAGGACGACGATAACGACTCCTACTACTCGAAGTGCCCAGTTTACCGCCGCACTTCTGAAATTGGGCGGTATCACCGAGGGCACCACAAAGGCGATAACTGCGCCGAAGATGATGCCCAGAAAGAGACCGATCATGTGGTCTTCTCCTGTAAGGTTTCTACTGTCGTATTGTCATTGAACATGCATCGGCCTTTTTACGGCCTAGCCGGGGATTTATATCATATTTTGACCAAAAGTCAAGGCAGGAAATCAACAAAAAAGCCTTGAATTAAGCCTATTTTCGGTCATGGAGAGGTATACTAGACCCATGGACCCAGTAATCGCATCTGTCAGCAATGTGCTCGGCGCCGCACTCGCTGCCTTTGCGGCTTTCTTGAACTTTCTCCTGGTGATATTCAACTTCTTTATCGTACTGATACAGTCGATACTTTCAGCGCTGCACTTGCAATGACTAGTGGTCGTCCCAGTCGTGTTCCTGGCGGCCTTTCTTTAGTCTCGAGATGAGTTCAAGGATCTGTTCAGCCGATGTTTTCGGGTCGTTCGCTATCGCTTCGATCCTATGCAGGTCATCGGATTCAGTACTTTCACGGCCAGTAGCTTTGATCTCGCCGAGTGTTTGCTGCAACGCGATCATCGCATCGTTCTTCTTCTGCATCGGATTAAGTGATTCCATGACAAAAGTATATCATCGCCCTATACCGGTCCCGCGCTCTGTGTTATTCTCTTTGCGTTGCCGACGTAGCTCAGTTGGTAGAGCACGTCCTTGGTAAGGACGAGGTCTCCGGTTCAATCCCGGACGTCGGCTCTGGTTTGAATGTAGACGAAAAATACAATAAGATTCACACGTTAAGCCGCCTTAGCTCAGTTGGTAGAGCATCCCCTTCGTAAGGGGAGGGTCCCCGGTTCAAATCCGGGAGGCGGCTCAAAAATTGAAGATTTTTGAGCCGCCTCAGCAGTGTGCCTGCGCACACTGCGCCGGATTTGAAGGGCGGAGCGATGTCGCCTTGGCGACCGCGAGCCAGGGCAGTGATCACTTACTGATTTCGTTGCGAAGACACGGAATCAGTTAGTGAATCACGCCAAATCCGGAAGCGGGGGCTTGTGCGGGTGGTGGCTCTGCCACATCATTGTGTCCAGTAAATTCAGCTACTGAGTCACGCCACACCCGAGTGATTCAGCTTTCCGCCGCTTCATCTCCAAAAAAGTTATCCCTTGTGCCTTCGCTAACAAGATGTATCCTTAACTACAGCAACAGCAACGAGGGAATTGCTATGACTCAGATCATCGTAGAACATTACGACTGGAAGAACGGCAAGAAGATGAGCACCCAGGTCTACGAAATCAAGCAACCATGTCCTGAAGTAGATTCGCAGATCAAGATCGGCGACATCTACTACCATGTCCTCGAAGTGCTGCCGGAAGATCTGCGGAAGTATCCGCAGCCCGGAAAGAGGATACGGATCTGCGAGGTCCATCTTCACTAGCTATCGGGAGCGCGCTCTTTGCGCGCTCTTCGAACACTTAGTCGCTCGAGCGGATCTTTATCTTTGCTCCGCGATACTGCTCGAAGAATTCCTGATCTAAGTCGTCTATCTGTGACATCGCGGTATAAGACGACTCATACTTCTCTCCGGCCACATGAATCTCGTACTGTTTCTTCGGAGCTTCAAGCCTACGCACCCTGAGTATAGGCTTCTCGCCCGGCGTTTGAAGCCTGTCTATCACTATGTATAGCCCGCCTTTCTCGATATGGATCCCAGCCGCACTCCAATGCGCGTCGAGTCCTTCATGGTCCTCTTTCATCCGTACGACTTCGCCTTTTTGCGGTACCCACATCCTTTCAGGCGTCGCTTCTGCCATGGAGCGATGATAGCACGTGCCTCTGCTATACTGCCGCCATGCAGAAAGCAGAGATCGAGAAGAAAATAGCTGACATAGAAAGCGCGATGGCTGCGCCGGATTTCTGGACTGACAAAGACAAAGCACAGGCATCTCTGAAGGAGTATCAAGACCTGAAAGCCGCTCTTGCCGGAAACGCTGGCTACGACAGATCTGACGCGATACTCACCATAGTCTCCGGCGCGGGAGGAGACGATGCGGAGGATTTCTCTCGCATGCTTTTTTCTATGTATGGCAAGTACGCTGCCCGCAAAGGCTGGAAGATGTCAATGCTCAGTAGTAACGAAAACAGTATGGGCGGTTACAGAAATATTTCTTTTGAACTCTCCGGCTCTGGTGCATACGGTGCGCTCAAAAAAGAGGCGGGTGTACACAGACTCGTGCGCATGTCTCCTTTCAATAGTGCAGGGAAAAGGCAAACGAGCTTTTCTCTCGTAGAGGTATTGCCTAAGCTTCCAGACGCTGGAGAGATGCATATACCAGAAGCAGATCTGGACATATCTTTTGCTCGCTCGGGCGGACCAGGTGGGCAAAATGTAAACAAACGAGACACCGCTGTGCATGCGATACACAAACCGACTGGTCTCCACGTGCATGTGACTTCAGAGCGCTCGCAAGCACAAAACAAAGAAAAAGCGATAGAAATGCTCCGCGGTAAGCTTTTCCAGATCAAGCAGGCTGAACAAGAAGCAGAATCCCGTGGGCTCTCTACCGGTGCGAACACGAAAATAGAGTGGGGAAGCCAGATCAGGAGCTATGTATTGCACCCGTACCAGCTCGTGAAAGACCACCGTACTGACTACGAAGAGCGCAATGTCGACAAGGTCCTGGAGGGAGATATTCAGGGATTCATCGATGCAGAGAAAGGGGCCGAATAAAGACGCTATACTTGGGGCATGAAGAAATCCTTCGTCGCGATAGTCGGCGTAGTGCTACTTTTACCCACGCTCGCATCTGCGTACACGTGCCCATCTCTATATAGACTCTTGCAATACGGCTCGCGAGGACAAGACGTGACCGAACTCCAGAATTTCTTGATACAGCACGGCGATCTCGAAGCAGGATACAACACCGGATATTTCGGTCGCATGACCGAGGCAGCTGTACAGAAATTCCAGTGCGAGACAAACATAGTCTGTGGCGGCTCTCCCGCAACCACGGGCTACGGAGCAGTAGGACCCAAGACCCGCGCAGCGATAGCCAATGTCTGCTCGGCCACATCATCAACAAACTCCACAAGTGGTACATCAGGCAGCTCTCTAGGGTTTGGCGTAGGACAATCTCCTCCGCCGATGCCGCCGCCAACGCCTACGCCAGTGCCAACACCAGTCCCTACGCCTGTTCCAACGCCTTCACCCACACCAACACCAACTCCCACTCCGACACCAACGCCGACTTCGACACCAGTTCCGCCCCCATCGCCGCTGCCACCACCTCCATTGATCCCGACCTGTAATTTCAACGGTCAGACACTACAAAGCGGAGCATCGGTAACTGCATATCAGACTTCGAGCGTTGCCTACGGTCAGCAGTGTGTATCTCAGATCCGCACCTGTAACGCCGGTGTGCTTTCCGGCTCATATACGTATTCATCGTGCACGGTAGCCGCATATCCGACTCTCCCGAATCCTCCTCAGAGCGTTTCGGTGGACGGATACAACATCTATTCACCTGCGCCTGTTCTCTTCAACGGTGCGCCACGTCTGTACTTTGGTGGGTGGTACAACTCTTCAGACAGAAACGACAGTATCTACGTTGCGGACTGTCCATTTGCAGCGGGGGCATGCTCAAATGTCCGCAAAGTGATAGATCCTGTTAGCAATGGTTTCCAGCATGTAAACGATCCGGTGATCGTTCTGCACCCAGCGGTTGGCAATACGCCTGCTTACTACATCATGTATCTGACCGGCTTGCCTCAGAATCAGCCAGACCCTAACGCTGCCGCTTCAAACTACATCTACTACTCCACGTCGTGGGCGACAGACGGCATCAATTGGTCAAGGCCCGCGCTCTTGATGCAGGGCTATTGGCTCCCGGCGGCGACCATGAAAGATGGACATGTGATCCTTTGGGCAAATAGTACGTCGGATGGAAGAGTGGCAATGTTCGACCTTGGCGAAAGCGGTACCGTGGTGGGACAGCCTGCATACGTGACGTATGACGCAGCCAATTTCTACTCCAACGTCGACGTTCAGTGGCACTCAAACATCAATCTGTATCAAATGGTGGCTGAAAGAGGGCTCCAGCCTACACCCACGACTTCGTCGGTAATCGATTATCTTACAAGTCCTGACGGAGTGAATTGGCACGTACAATACACATCGATCATCTCACCAGTTGCAGGACAATATCGTGTAGGCACACCGGCACAGTGGCCAGACTCAGCGCAATGGGTGTATTTCGGTTCCACCGCGCAGTCTGATTCCATGGGCTTCAAGATCCGTTTCGCGCAGTGGAGCGGTAACTAGGGGGCACGAATAATACTGTATACTCGCGGCAGGAAAAGAGGAGATCTCAGATGAGACAGATAGTGTCGCTCCTCAAGAAGGCGAAGCGCATCGAAGGCGGCTTCGACAAGGCAATGAGTAATCTCAAGACCTGCGAGGTCGGAATATCGATGATTCCAGACCCAGAGCTCAGAGAACGCCTGCGGAGAGTCCGCATCAAGATCACGGTGCGAGTTTCCGAACGCTATAGGCAGAGCTTGGTAGCATAGGCTCCCGAAAGGGGGCCTATTTTTTGGTCCTTGTATTTTCTACGGAGGCGGTATAATGGCTCTAAGGCTGCTGTTATACGGTCTCGAGAGTCTTCCCGAAGCCTTATCCCGCATGATTTATTTCGACAAAGTGACGAAGATATATTTTGACGGCGCGCCGCCAGCTGTAGCTGACGTGACTCTTGGCGTAGAGCCCGGGGAATTCGTATCTATAGTCGGGCACTCCGGCGCGGGAAAGACTACGCTTCTCAAGATGCTTTTCGCTGAAGTGTATCCGACCGAAGGAGCTGTATTCTTCGGAGAACAGAACATCAGTGCTCTCGCGACGGGCGAGCTTTTGCGGCTGCGCCGCAACATCGGCACTATATTCCAGGATTTCCGTCTTCTCCCTACGAAGAACGTCTATGAGAACATCGCCTTCGCACTCGAAGTGGCTGGCAAATCCGACGAGGAGATACAGGCAGACGTGCCGCATGTACTCGAGCTCGTGGGTCTTTCCGACAAGATCTGGAGCTTTCCGCATGAGCTCTCCGGCGGAGAGCAGCAGCGTACCGCTATCGCACGCGCGATAGTGAATCAGCCTGACGTACTCATCGCAGACGAGCCTACCGGAAACCTCGACCCCGTAAACACACACGACGTCGTCGAGATCTTGAAAAAGATCAACGATCTCGGCACCACCGTGCTACTCACCACGCACAACAAATCCGTCGTCGACTCCGTAGGACGCCGAGTCGTAACCATGGACCAAGGCAGGGTAGTGCGTGACGACAAACAAGGGAAATACGTGATATGAACGCAGGGAATAGGGTACAGGTTTTAGGGGATAGTGAATGCATTAGTCCACTTTCAGCACTACCAACTATTCCCTATAACCTATAAACTGTTTTCTATGTCTCTTTGGCTCACTGCGAAACGCGTTGCTCGATACGGCCTTATAGGCTTCATCCGGAACGGCTTCGTCTCTCTGGCGGCCGTGCTGATCATGACGATCACGCTCTTCGTAGCCGTGGGGCTCGTGATCTCGAATGCCGCTCTCCAATCGGTACTCGTGCAGCTGACCGAAAAAGTAGATGTGACCGTCTACTTTACGACCAATGCCACGGACGATCAGATACAGCAGCTGCAGAATTCCTTGAAAGCGCTTCCTGAGGTCGCAAGCATAAACTACGTCTCCCGCGAGCAAGCGCTCACCGCTTTCCAGGCACGTCATCAGAACGACCAGCTGACCATGCAGGCACTCCAGGAATTAGGCGAGAATCCTCTCGGCGCATCGCTCGAGATCCGCGCCAAAGACCCTTCGCAGTACGAGTCGATCGCCAAATTCCTCGACAGCCAGCAGAACACTGCGCTTGGTACGGCGATAGACAGGGTCAACTTCTTCCAGAACAAAGCAGCGATAGACAAGCTGACGGAGATAATAACGACTTCGAGAGAGATCGGATTTACGGTCGCTATTATCTTCGGTCTGGCCTCGCTCTTGATAGCTTTCAACACGATCCGCTTGGCGATTTACACCGCGCGCGACGAGATAGGAGTCATGAACCTCGTAGGTGCATCAAACTGGTACGTGCGAGGTCCTTTTATGATCGCCGGAGTGCTCTACGGGTTCATTTCCGGACTCATAGTGCTACTGATGATGTACCCGATCACGCTCTACCTCGGTCCTGGGTCGGAACAATTCTTGGGTACTTTCAATGTCTTTGGGTATTTCACGAGTCATTTTGCGATACTCTTGGTAGTAGTCATGGCCGTAGGCATCGGTCTCGGTGCACTCTCTAGCTACCTGGCCGTCCGCCGGTATTTGAGGATGTAAGGGAGCGCCTTTAGGCGCGAACACTTATGCCGCGTACTCGCGGCGAAGGCAGCTTTGCGAACACTTATGCCGCGTAATCACGGCGAAGGCAAGCGAGGCCTTTGGCGCGAACACTTGCGTCGTGTACTCACGAGCAAAGAATATTCTCAAATAGAAAAGGTGCGGCCAAAAACGGCCGCACCCTGTAGTTTCGTTATCGTCTCCCCCTAAGGCCTGTGCCTTCGGCAATGTGGGCATCGCAGTTGGCTTTGATAGTGCGGTAGTCTTGCAAGCGCTCTCGAGCCTTCTCCTCGGCCTCCTGCCGTTTCCTGGCTCGTCTTTGGCGCTCTTCCACCGCATCCTGCGAATATTTCAGATGACGATAACTATCACTAGAGTCAGTCATTACATCACCCCTTATTTCTGACTGCTTTTTCAATATGCCACCATGATCTGCAGCGGTCAATGCGAATTCGTGGTATCCACAGAAGACAGGCAGGATTCGACTGTGCTATAGTGGGGACCGTAGATACGTTGCGCATGGCGAAGAAAACTCGCAAATTTATATTTGTCATAGGAGGCGTCATGTCTGGCGTCGGTAAAGGAGTCGCCACCGCTTCTATAGGGAAGATCCTCTCTGCGCGCGGCCTCAAGGTAAATCTCATGAAGATCGACCCGTATCTCAACGTAGATGCGGGCACCATGAACCCCACCGAACACGGGGAGTGTTTCGTATTGGACAGCGGCCTCGAGACGGACCAAGACATGGGCAACTACGAGAGATTCCTGAACCGAGACCTCACTTCAGCCGACTACATGACGAGCGGTACGGTCTACAAAGCAGTCATAGATCGCGAAAGAAACCTCGGCTATGGCGGCAAATGCGTGGAAGCCGTACCGCATGTGCGTGACGAGATAGTAGAGCGCATACTCAAAGGAGCTGATTCGGCTGAATCCGACGTGACGGTCGTCGAGATAGGGGGCACTGTCGGGGATTTCCAGAATGCTCTCTATATAGATGCCGCACGCGTCCTGCATCTCAAATATCCAGGCGATATACTTTTCGTAATGGTCTCCTACATGCCGATCCCGGGGACGATAGGCGAGATGAAGACCAAACCAACCCAAAACGCTGTCCGTCAGCTCAACGCCTATGGCGTCCAGCCGGATTTCTTGATCGCGCGCGCCGCCACTCCGCTCGACACCAAGCGCAAAGAGAAGCTCTCGATACAGGTCAACGTCCCTGCGGACCATATCATCTCTGCGCCTGACGTGCGCTCCGTCTACGATGTGCCTGTGAATTTCGAACGCGACAACCTCTCCGACATCTTGCTCAAAGCTCTCGGGAAGCGCGACACCGCCAAAAGCGACATGCGCGAATGGGAGAAGTTCGTCGAGCATGCTCACAACGGCAAGAAGAAAGTGAAGATCGGCATCGTCGGCAAATATTTCGACACAGGCGACTTCGTCCTCTCCGACGCATACCTTTCCGTCATTGAGGCTATCAAGTTCTCGAGCTATGAGCTTGGAGTCGCACCGGAGATCGCATGGATCAATGCCAAAGATATCCAGAACGGCAAACTCTCAGTGTCCGAGCTTTCCAAATACGACGGCATCATCGTGCCGGGCGGTTTCGGCGAGACAGGCATAGAAGGCAAGATCATGGCTGCAAAGTACGCGCGTGAGCACAAGATCCCGTATTTCGGACTCTGCTATGGGCTTCATATGCTCGTGATCGAGTATGCGCGGCACAAGGCAGGTATGAAGGATGCCAACACCACCGAGATCAACCCTAAAACTCCTTTTCCAGTGATAGACATACTGCCGGAACAGAAAGAAAAGCTCGCTCGCAAAGACTACGGCGGCTCGATGCGCCTCGGTGCATATCCGTGCGCTCTCAAGGACGGATCTTTGGTCCGAGCTTTCCAGCACAGTGGGATCCGAAGCTTGGAATTCACGTGACTTGAAGTCGC
>JADMIO012752749.1_pt1 | contig 85078 bp, 69 predicted proteins | sample 8958161 | NCBI WGS metagenome assembly JADMIO01 (sample SAMN16585339, study PRJNA669376) | soil metagenome | isolation source: Crop rotation soil | place: USA: Cullars Rotation, Alabama | collected 2011 | reverse complement strand
CTTTCCCCAGCACATACGACATTAATCGTGCCGATACCCAGGTTAGGCGCGCTGTCAATAACTATGACATCATAGTCATGAGCAACAGTTTCAATGGCCAGTCGGAGCATCAGGTGTGGATCGGTGGGCAGTTTACCTTCATCAAATTTGCCCATTAACTCAGTTTCAATACGGTGCAGAGCCAGACAGGAAGGAATAATGTCAAGCCCCGGCCAGCAAGTGGGCTTTATTGCATAAGTGACATCGTCCTTTTCCCCAAGATAGAAAGGCAGGAGAGTGTCTTCTGCATGAATATGAAGATCTGGTACCCATCCGTGATACATTGAGGCTGTTCCCTGGGGGTCGTTACCTTCCACGAGCAAAACACGTAGCCCCTTCAGAGCCAGATCCTGAGCAAGATGAACAGAAACTGAGGTTTTGTAAACGCCTCCTTTATGGGCAGCAACCCCGATCACCGGTGGAAATACGTCTTCAGCACGTCGCAATCGCGTACCAAACACATCACGCATATGATTAATTTGTTCAATTGTATAACCAACACGTTGCTCAACCCGTCCTCGAATTTCCATATCCGGGTGCGGTAGTCGCCCTGCTTTCTCGGCATCTCTGATAGCCTGAGAAGAAACCCCAACTAAATCCGCTGCTTCACCTATTCTCCAGCGCCGGGTTATTTTCCTCGCTTCCGGGCTGTCATCATTAAACTGTGCAATGGCGATAGCCTTCGTCATTTCATGACCAGCGTTTATGCACTGGTTAAGTGTTTCCATGAGTTTCATTCTGAACATCCTTTAATCATTGCTTTGCGTTTTTTTATTAAATCTTGCAATTTACTGCAAAGCAACAACAAAATCGCAAAGTCATCAAAAAACCGCAAAGTTGTTTAAAATAAGAGCAACACTACAAAAGGAGATAAGAAGAGCACATACCTCAGTCACTTATTATCACTAGCGCTCGCCGCAGCCGTGTAACCGAGCATAGCGAGCGAACTGGCGAGGAAGCAAAGAAGAACTGTTCTGTCAGATAGCTCTTACGCTCAGCGCAAGAAGAAATATCCACCGTGGGAAAAACTCCAGGTAGAGGTACACACGCGGATAGCCAATTCAGAGTAATAAACTGTGATAATCAACCCTCATCAATGATGACGAACTAACCCCCGATATCAAGTCACATGACGAAGGGAAAGAGAAGGAAATCAACTGTGACAAACTGCCCTCAAATTTGGCTTCCTTAAAAATTACAGTTCAAAAAGTATGAGAAAATCCATGCAGGCTGAAGGAAACAGCAAAACTGTGACAAATTACCCTCAGTAGGTCAGAACAAATGTGACGAACCACCCTCAAATCTGTGACAGATAACCCTCAGACTATCCTGTCGTCATGGAAGTGATATCGCGGAAGGAAAATACGATATGAGTCGTCTGGCGGCCTTTCTTTTTCTCAATGTATGAGAGGCGCATTGGAGTTCTGCTGTTGATCTCATTAACACAGACCTGCAGGAAGCGGCGGCGGAAGTCAGGCATACGCTGGTAACTTTGAGGCAGCTGGTAACGCTCTATGATCCAGTCGATTTTCAGAGAGACGATGCCTGAGCCATCCGGCTTACGATACTGACACAGGGATTCGTATAAACGCATGGCATACGGATTGGTGATTTCTTTTGTTTCACTAAGCCGAAACTGCGTAAACCGGTTCTGTAACCCGATAAAGAAGGGAATGAGATATGGGTTGATATGTACACTGTAAAGCCCTCTGGATGGACTGTGCGCACGTTTGATAAACCAAGGAAAAGATTCATAGCCTTTTTCATCGCCGGCATCCTCTTCAGGGCGATAAAAAACCACTTCCTTCCCCGCGAAACTCTTCAATGCCTGCCGTATATCCTTACTGGCTTCCGCAGAGGTCAATCCGAATATTTCAGCATATTTAGCAACATGGATCTCGCAGATACCGTCATGTTCCTGTAGGGTGCCATCAGATTTTCTGATCTGGTCAACGAACAGATACAGCATACGTTTTTGATCCCGGGAGAGACTATATGCCGCCTCAGTGAGGTCGTTTGACTGGACGATTCGCGGGCTATTTTTACGTTTCTTGTGATTGATAACCGCTGTTTCCGCCATGACAGATCCATGTGAAGTGTGACAAGTTTTTAGATTGTCACACTAAATAAAAAAGAGTCAATAAGCAGGGATAACTTTGTGAAAAAACAGCTTCTTCTGAGGGCAATTTGTCACAGGGTTAAGGGCAATTTGTCACAGACAGGACTGTCATTTGAGGGTGATTTGTCACACTGAAAGGGCAATTTGTCACAACACCTTCTCTAGAACCAGCATGGATAAAGGCCTACAAGGCGCTCTAAAAAAGAAGATCTAAAAACTATAAAAAAAATAATTATAAAAATATCCCCGTGGATAAGTGGATAACCCCAAGGGAAGTTTTTTCAGGCATCGTGTGTAAGCAGAATATATAAGTGCTGTTCCCTGGTGCTTCCTCGCTCACTCGACCGGGAGGGTTCGAGAAGGGGGGGCACCCCCCTTCGGCGTGCGCGGTCACGCGCACAGGGCGCAGCCCTGGTTAAAAACAAGGTTTATAAATATTGGTTTAAAAGCAGGTTAAAAGACAGGTTAGCGGTGGCCGAAAAACGGGCGGAAACCCTTGCAAATGCTGGATTTTCTGCCTGTGGACAGCCCCTCAAATGTCAATAGGTGCGCCCCTCATCTGTCAGCACTCTGCCCCTCAAGTGTCAAGGATCGCGCCCCTCATCTGTCAGTAGTCGCGCCCCTCAAGTGTCAATACCGCAGGGCACTTATCCCCAGGCTTGTCCACATCATCTGTGGGAAACTCGCGTAAAATCAGGCGTTTTCGCCGATTTGCGAGGCTGGCCAGCTCCACGTCGCCGGCCGAAATCGAGCCTGCCCCTCATCTGTCAACGCCGCGCCGGGTGAGTCGGCCCCTCAAGTGTCAACGTCCGCCCCTCATCTGTCAGTGAGGGCCAAGTTTTCCGCGAGGTATCCACAACGCCGGCGGCCGGCCGCGGTGTCTCGCACACGGCTTCGACGGCGTTTCTGGCGCGTTTGCAGGGCCATAGACGGCCGCCAGCCCAGCGGCGAGGGCAACCAGCCGAGGGCTTCGCCCTGTCGCTCGACTGCGGCGAGCACTACTGGCTGTAAAAGGACAGACCACATCATGGTTCTGTGTTCATTAGGTTGTTCTGTCCATTGCTGACATAATCCGCTCCACTTCAACGTAACACCGCACGAAGATTTCTATTGTTCCTGAAGGCATATTCAAATCGTTTTCGTTACCGCTTGCAGGCATCATGACAGAACACTACTTCCTATAAACGCTACACAGGCTCCTGAGATTAATAATGCGGATCTCTACGATAATGGGAGATTTTCCCGACTGTTTCGTTCGCTTCTCAGTGGATAACAGCCAGCTTCTCTGTTTAACAGACAAAAACAGCATATCCACTCAGTTCCACATTTCCATATAAAGGCCAAGGCATTTATTCTCAGGATAATTGTTTCAGCATCGCAACCGCATCAGACTCCGGCATCGCAAACTGCACCCGGTGCCGGGCAGCCACATCCAGCGCAAAAACCTTCGTGTAGACTTCCGTTGAACTGATGGACTTATGTCCCATCAGGCTTTGCAGAACTTTCAGCGGTATACCGGCATACAGCATGTGCATCGCATAGGAATGGCGGAACGTATGTGGTGTGACCGGAACAGAGAACGTCACACCGTCAGCAGCAGCGGCGGCAACCGCCTCCCCAATCCAGGTCCTGACCGTTCTGTCCGTCACTTCCCAGATCCGCGCTTTCTCTGTCCTTCCTGTGCGACGGTTACGCCGCTCCATGAGCTTATCGGGTCCACTCGCGAACGCAGAAAGGCCCACCCGAAGGTGAGCCAGTGTGATTACATTTGCGGCCTAACTGTGGCCAGTCCAGTTACGCTGGAGTCACTAGTATTTAGGTGACACTATAGAAGCGGCCGCGACAACTTGTCCACGTGGAATTCTAAGCTTAGGATCCCAATGTGCTGGAAAGGGTATTTTGCGAATAGTGAGTAACATGAAATACGATTCTTTTTGCATGCATAGGTTTGAAATTGGAAAATTCTATCGGGGGGAAGTGTAGCAATGCTGCTTCGATATCTTTGGCATGTGAAAGGATTATCCTGTCCTTAATCTCACTTTTGGGTGCAATGGGTTTACCAAAAAACGATAAATAAATAACGTATGTGTCCGTTGGTTCGTTTTTCAATTCATTCCATCTGGATGTTGTAAACTGAAATTCCTCAAAAGCGCCTTTACAGAGAAAGGTTTCTTGATTCTCTCGACCAAGGCCAATTCTTATCAAGGTGAAACCATCGGAACGTTTTATGCCGGATGAGTTTAAAACAACTGAAGCATCGTAACTAGCTGGGTGTGAAACAGTTATTACTTGCCACTCAGAGTCAGAGGTCATATTGTTCTCATGTGTTTGTTAGCTGATTAGTTTCAAGTTGCCTTCTCTGCCAGCGCATGCCGTTCCCTGACGGAGGCGGCGACTACGCCTAGCACGCTGGCCAGCGGGAATGAGAGCAGGAAGCCCATGAGGCCAACCAGCTTGAGGCAGGCTACAAAGCTGAGGGTGAAGAGAATCGGGTGAATGTCGTACTTGCGGCGAATCAGCTTGGGCCACAGCCAGTAGGTTTTAACGATGTAAAACAGGCCGCTGGCCATTAAAACTTGCAAAATATCCAGCGGGTGACTGCTGAAGGCGAGTAGCGTGATGATGGGCACCAACCCCAACCACGGGCCGATCACGGGCAGGATGGAAGTCACGCCGAATAGTACGCTGAGCAGCAGGGCAAATTTAACGCCCAATAAAAGTAGTAAAACGTACATCAGGCCACCGGAAAGCAGGCTCATGAAGACCTGGCCTTTCACGATGGTGTGAAACTGGACATGCAGGCGAATCAGGAAATGCTGAAAAGCCGCCTCATGCCGGTCTGGTACCAGGCTGACCAGACCCTTCTGTAATTCTTTCCCGTCGTGCAGCAGGTAGAACACAATGACCAGCGTGGTCAGGCCGTAAATCACGCTGCTGACGGTGGCGCCACCAATATCCAGAATCATGCTACCCAGACGGGATGCGTAATTTTTGTAGTTGGCGATGATCTGTTCCAGGGCGAGGCGGTACAGCGGCTTTTGGGGCTTTGTGTCCGAAGATTCATGGACCGTAATTTTTTGCCGCACAGTGGTTTGCGTCGTGACTTCGACAGAGCCTACTGTTTCCTTTGCACGGCTTTTTTTTAGCGATTCCTGCACCAGTTCGGCAATGGGTGCCTTGGTCGCGGTCGCCTTGTCGTCCTGGGTTTCGGAGATGCGGGACAGGTAGCTGGGAACTTCATGGACAAAGTCTTTAATCTGGTCGGTGAGTGGCGGCACGATGCGAAATATGGCAATGACGACGCTGCCAAAAAATAGCAGATACACCAGCACGACCGCCAGCGCGCGGGTCAGGGAGTGGGGTATCGTGCGTTTGCCCAGTCGGATTTTGGCAATCTGCCGTTCAAAAATTGTGACCGAACCCAGCAGGATGTAGGTTAAAAGCAGGGATGCCGCCGCCATGCAGACGATGCTGGTCAGGTACTCGGTGAGCAGGAGCGCCGTAAATACAAACAGCAGCAGGCATAGCATGATCAGGTTGATCCGCGAGGTGGGAGACAGGACGCTTTGCCTGCGCTCCACAGGGACTGGGAGTGGCAAGTTATCCGACATTGGCGTCTCCTTGCTGCAACGGGCTTTCCACCAGTGGACTTTTTTCAGCGGCGTCCATGTCCAGTAACAGCCGGATGATGACATTGACCGCGCTGGCCAGGGGAAGCGCCAACAGTACGCCCAGCAGGCCCGCCACTTGCGCGCAAATCATCAGGGACAAAATAATGACCAGCGGATGCAGTCCCATGACATCGCCGACCACTTTGGGGGCGAGGATATTATCCTTGAGCGTCTGGTAGATGTAGGAACAGAGCCAGACTTCCAGCGCGATGACCGGGGGCATATTCAGCAGGATGACGGTCAGGCCAATGCTGATGCCGACCCACGTGCCGACCACGGGCAGCAGTTCCGCCACGGCAAACAGACTGCCCAGCAGGAAGGCGTAAGGCACATGGAAAATCGAGTAGATGATGAACATATACCCGCCGGTGAGCAGGCCCAGCAGGACTTGTCCCTTGATGAAGGCAAACATGACCTGATGAAAACTGTTCAGCAGGTATTCCGTGGTGCCGCGCGTCTTGGCGGGGAACAGCAGCAGCAGTTGCGCCTTAATGCGATGGCCGTCCGCGAGAAAGTAGTAGGAGAGCAACAGGCCAGCCAGAAAATAGATGAAGCCGCTGACCGTGCCGCCAACCAGCGAAATGAAATTGGGCACCAGTGAGGACAGGAAGTTTTCCAGTTGGGTCAGGGTGTTTTCAATGACGGTTTGCTGAATGATTTGCCGTTCTTCCGCGGTGACCGGCTTGCCCCTCTCGGTGTGCTGTTTCAGTACGCCCTGATGCTCGGCTTCCAGGATGTTTTGCGCAAAGATATTGCGAATGGCCCCGTTTCCGATATTTTGGTCGGCCCACTCAATGGCCCGATCGGACGCGGCGATGACCTGTACGCCAACCTTCTGGCTCATTTCGCCCAACTGGCTGTTGAGGATGGGGATGAATTCAATGCTCCCGATGATCAGGCCCAGAAAAAACACGGTGTAAACCAGCATCACTGCCAGCACTCGTGGGTTGGCTTCCGGCGATTTGCGAACCAGATCGCCATACACAGGCAGGCGCGTGGTGAGGCGGGAAAGCAGGTTGATGCCCTTTTCCATCAGGTTGACCGGGCCCAGCAAAATATAGGTTACGATCAGCACGATGCCCAACAGGGCGGCCATTGAGTAGAAATACGCCACCAGCATCCCGAGGGCGACGATGAGCAACAGCGTGGTCGCCCCGGTCAGCAGCGCACGGGTGGTTCTGGTCAGGTTGCTTTGGTTTTGTGTCCCCGGATGGTTCATCATTTCCCCATTGTAGCGAATCTTTCCCCTAATTTACTGCAAACGGATGAAATTATGGATTCCGGGCCGTAAATATTCAGATTCTGCTTTTAAAGTTCAGTACAATGTTAAGGATAGATCCCCACCCTGAACCGAAATCGCAACGTGCGTTCCGCCTGTGTAGGGCTTGGCTGGACGAGGTGTTATAAACGGAATGTCAGGGTCGTGATAGAGCAAGCTTTGAACGATACCCCCTGGTTGGGATAGAGGAGTGAACGGCAGGCCATGATTTTAGAAGAACTGTTGGGTCAGGTATTTGAGCGCGGCGCGAGTGACCTTCACCTGTCGCCCGGTATGCCGCCCGTACTGCGGATTGACGGTAACCTGATCCGTACCGAGTACCCGCCGTTGACCAAAGAGGAAACGCAGCGGCTGATCTTCAGCATGCTGACCAACGAACAGCGCCGGGTTCTGGAACAGAACTGGGATCTGGACTGCTCCTACGGTGTGGCCGGGCTGGGTCGTTTCCGGGTGAACGTGTACAAGGAGAAAAGCACTTACGCCGCCGCGCTTCGTACCATTCGCGCGGATGTCCCCACGTTTGCCCAGCTTCAGTTGCCGCCCATCGTGCAGGAAATCGCGGAGCGTCCCAAAGGTCTGGTACTTGTGACCGGCCCGACGGGTTCCGGTAAGTCCACCACGCTGGCCGCCATGATTGACTACATCAATAGCACCAAACCGCACCATATTCTGACCATCGAGGACCCGGTCGAATTCTTGCACTCTTCCAAACGTTGCGTCATTCACCAGCGCGAATTGGGACAGGATACCCGGAGTTTTGAAAACGCCCTGAGAGCCGCGCTTCGCGAAGATCCCGACGTCATTCTGGTGGGTGAGATGCGGGATTTGGAAACCATCCGGCTGGCGCTAACCGCCGCCGAAACGGGTCACTTGGTCATGGGCACGTTGCACACCTCCAGCGCCATGCAGACCGTAGACCGTATTGTGGACGTTTTCCCGCCGGAGCAGCAGCAGCAGATCCGCGTACAGCTTTCCAACAGCTTGGTGGCGGTGTTATCCCAGGCCCTGCTGCCCAAACTGAACGAACTGAAAGAGAAAGCAGGCCGGGTTATGGCTCTGGAAGTCATGGTCATTACCCCCGCTATCGCCAACCTCATTCGTGAGGGGAAAACCGCGCAGATTTATTCCTCTATCCAGACCGGCGCCCAATATCAGATGCAGACCATGGAAAGCTCCCTGAAGGAGCTGTACGCCAAAGGGCTGGTCACCTTCGAGGATGCACTGTCCAAAACCAGCCGTCCCGAGGACTTCAAGCGCCTGATCAGCGGAAACGGCGGCGCGCGCTAAGAAGCTGCCGAAAAGCCCTTCATCTGGTTATATGCGTCTGTTTGCCGTATGAGGGCGCTGCTCAGTTTAGTTATATGCCTTGGGTCACGTACTTATTAGGTACGCTCCTCGTTTGCGCTGCTCTTTGCTGGCAGCCAATCCCGCTGAAAGACTTTTCAGACAACTTCTAATAAGTGCGTTAGGATATAAGCATTATGCATCTGCTATTGTCTGAATACCTGAACCATTTGTCTCAGGAACGCGGTTATTCGCCCAACACCCTGGAAGCCTACGAGCGGGACATCCTGGAATTCCTGACCTACCAGGAGACCGTGAAGGCCAACATGGTGCTGATGAACCGGCGTGATATGAACCGTTATCTGGCGGAACTGCGCAACCGCAGCAACGCCACGACTTCTATTCTGCGCAAAATCAGCAGTATCAAGGGTTTTTATGAGTACCTGCAAGTGAAGGGCATGCTGCGGGAAAATCCGCTGGCCTTGCTGGAACTGCCCAAGCGACGCAAATCCCTGCCCAAGGTCCTCAGCGTGACGGAAGTCAGCCGCCTGCTGAGCAGCAATACCTTATCCGCGCAGGACAAGGTGATTGTGGAACTGCTCTACGCCTGTGGGCTGCGGGTATCGGAACTGGTTAGCCTGAACGTGAAGGCAATCGATATCGGTGGCGGTTACATCCGCGTGTTCGGCAAAGGCGGCAAGGAGCGCCTGATCCCGCTGGGAGAGGTGTCCGTTTTGGTCGTTCGCCGCTATCTGGATGATACCGGGCTCAAGGGGGAAGACCCCTTGCTGGTGAATCTGGAAGGGCATGGCCTGTTAAAGGAGCCCATCAACCGCCGGGAAGTCTGGCAGCGGGTACGCAACATGCGCGGCATTATCGGGCGGGACGTTTCTCCGCACACCTTCCGGCACAGTTTTGCCACCCACCTGTTGGAAAACGGCGCGGATTTGCGCGTGGTGCAGGAGTTGCTGGGCCATAGCGATATTTCCACCACCCAGATTTATACCCAAATCAGCAAGCGCCACGTGAAACAGGTGCATCGCAACGTGTTTGACCGGCCGGGTTCGCCACTGGACAATTAGGGGTAACGATTCAAGTGGTTTAATCTGGCGGTTTTCCTTCGGGAAACTTCGGATTTTGTAGTTTGGTTGGTTTGTGAGGGGATGGCAAGAATGGCTCAGCTCTAGCAATATCCGGGCATGCCATTTCGATATCGAAAAATACCACTTAACGTATCTTAATGATATAACATCAATCTCGAACTTATCGGTTTAATATAATCACAAGGTCAAACGACCGACAGATTCATCAAACCTCTCACTCTCACTCACTCACTCACTCACTCTCACTCACTACTCCAATACTCTCACTCAATCCCTCTCAATCACTCTCACTACTCCAATACTCTCACCTTCCAACTTAACTCTAAACGTATTTGCAACCGGCGTCATGGCTAGGAGGCTTGCTTTCCTTACCGTGACGCCTTTTTCTTTTTGTAAAACCCTTTTGAATAGGCTGCTTCAGGCATAATGGGCATTATGTCTGGGATTCAGGTTTGCGTTGGATTGTAAATAAAATGTTATGTTCCGTTCCGGGATTTCCTTTGCCTGTTTTTATGCTAGTAACAAGGATATGACTGGAATAAATACTAGAAATTGACTTCTTTTTTGCGCTTAACGCCATTCGTCCCCTCTTGAGGGTGATGAATGGCGCTTTTTATTTGGATGTGGTCTGAGAAGTGCCTCTGCTGGCTGTCTGCTTCGTCATTGCGCTGCTCTTTCCTCGCATCCAATCCAGCAGAGACACTTCTCAGACCACATCATTGGGTTAATTTTGTAAAAACATAAGAGAAAAGGTTAGTACCGAGCGATAGTGCTTTATTCTGTGGGCAAAATTCAGTAAACTGTCTGTAGCGTAACCCGCAGAAACTGATGAAGAATGGGCGGCCCTTTTTAATCTGGGTGCGTCGAAAGAATAAGTTCCCTGAATGCCCATGTTTTGAGAGTCTTTGAGAGACAGGCCTGGTGGATGATGACAGAAACCCGCATTGAAACCTATATTCCCTTGTACCGGAAGTACCGCCCCCAGGCTTTTGCCGACATGGTGGGGCAGGAAGCCATTGTCCAGACTCTGGGGAACGCCATCAACCTGAGCAAGGTGGCGCACGCCTACCTGTTCTGCGGCCCACGGGGTACGGGGAAAACTTCCACGGCGCGTATTTTTGCCAAGTCCCTCAACTGTGAGCAGGGGCCGACTGTGGCGCCATGCCAGCAGTGCGCCTCCTGTATCGGCATCGCCAACGGGAATGCGCTGGATGTGATTGAGTTTGACGCGGCCAGCAACAACGGCGTGGCCGATGCCCGCGAACTGATTGAGAACTGCCAGTACAGCTCCATGACCGGGCGGTTCAAAGTCTACATCATCGATGAAGTCCACATGCTGACCTCCCAGGCGTTTAACGCCCTGCTGAAAACGCTGGAGGAGCCCCCGGCCAACGTCATCTTCATCTTCGCTACCACCGAGGCCCACAAGGTGCTGCCGACCATCATCAGCCGCTGCCAGCGATTTGATTTCAATCGGATTACCACCGAAAACATCATCAGCCGCCTGCGCTTTATCGCCGGGGAGGAGAGCATCTCCATTGATGAAGAGGCCTTGCTGACCATTGCCCGTCACGCCCGTGGCGGTCTGCGGGATGCGGTGGGTCTGCTGGATCAGGTGGCCGTGCTGGGCCGTGCGCAACAGGATAAAGTCATTGGCCGCAAGGATGTGGCCATGTTTATCGGCTCGCTGGAAGAGGACTTGCTGGTGCGTCTGGGCAATGCCATTGGCGAACGCCGCGCCGCCGACCTGCTCAGCGAACTGGGTGAGCTGCTGAACCGGGGCATCGAGCCCATTCAACTGCTGAAAGATTTGACCGTTCACTTCCGCAACCTGCTGATTGTGAGTACGGCTGGCCCCAATGTTAATCCGGATACCCTCTCCCTGCCGCCGGACTACTTCGGGCAACTGGTCGCGCAGGCCAAACTTTTCCCGGAGCCGGAGGAAGTGCCGCAGATTATTGGCCGTCTGGCTGCTGTGGAGCGCAATATCCGCAACAGCAACCAGCCGCAGCTCTGGCTGGAGGTGGGATTGATTGAGCTGGCCTACCGTCATGAGATCCATCTGGTGAAAGAACTGACCGAACGTGTGGTTCGGCTGGAAGCCCAACTTTCCGGTCATGCGCCGATGCCGCAGGCGGCCCCGCAGTTTGCCAAGCCTGCCGCGCCGCAAGCCCGGCCGGTTGCCGCTGCCCAGCCTATGCCACAATCGCCGTCGGCTTCGCCAGTTTATGCGGAAAAACCCGCTGCTCCCAGTTTTGCTCCGCCGGTACAGCCTCAGGCGGCTCCCCCGGTACAAGCGGCACCTCAACCGGCAGCCATGCAGCCGGCTCCTGTACGTCCTGTAGCGGCCCCGGCTGCGGCGGGTTCGCTGGACGCCCAGTACCAACAGGCTTGCGCGCTGGTGCCAAGCCTGCCCTTCCGCTCGCTGTTGCAGCAGCAGACTTTCCCGCTCAGTCTGAGCGATGACCTGCTGACCGTGGGCTGCATGAGCGAAACCCATCAGACCACCCTGAAAAAGCCGGACAAGATGATCCACCTGCAACGTGCGCTGGACAAAGCCTTTGGGCGACCCATCCGCATTGAGGTGGTGCTGGAAAAGAAACGCCCGGCCGGTTCTTCCGCGCCGGCAATGCCAGCATCAGCGGCGCCGATGCCGCAAGCACCGGTTGCCCCTGCCATGCCGTCCCTGACGAGCCCGGCTCCACAGGCTATGGCCATGGCTGAACCGGAACCCGCTCCCAAAGCGCAGTCGGCCGTAGCGGTGATGGAGCCTCCCGCCGCCGTGGCAGCGCCCGTCTCAGAAGTGCATGCTCCTGCCGTGGCTCCGGTGGCCTCGGTTTCGGTAGCTCCGCCTGTTGTGCCCTCTGTAGCTCCGGCCATGAAGCAACCCATGTCTGATGAGATGCCACCCATGGATGAGGATGCGCCCCCTATGACGGACGATGATGCGCCGTTGATGGATGATGACGAACCTAATGGTGCGATGTCTGCCACCTCATCTGGCCCTGAGCCGGGTAGCGCCTCTCAAACCGCGATGGCTGGCTTTAGCGGCGATCATGAACTCAACGAGGCCAAGAAAAACGCGCTGGACGTGTTACAAGGTCGCGTGATCGAATAAGGCGTGCCGGAAAAAGTTCGGGCTGAGTTGGGTGGAAGTGGCCTTCTTGTACGGCTGAGCCACGGAGTTGTCGGACTATCGACCGGGCGTTCGGAAATATTTTTTCCGGGATCCCGTGGATTGCCGCCCACCGGGAGGCAAAGATCCTGTAGAATAGAAGTTGGTGTGATACTGTGGTCATCGTCCCGCGTATCGGTAAGTCGAGGCAGCAACGCAAGTGTGGAAAAATAACTTTTTCTCTTCCGAGAACAAGATTCTCCTCTTTATTGTTGTGGCCATTTCCTGCTCATTTTTGATCGTCGCCTACGGCATCAACATCAGCTATATCAACTCGCTGGAAGAAAATTACGAGCATTTCACCGATATGACGGCCAAAGTGCTGGCCCAGGGCGGCATGGAACGCCTCTCCACCCACAACCCCGATTTGGAGTTGAAGACCTTCGCTGATTCCATGCTGGTTTCCAGCGAGGACATTGCCGGGATCGAGTTCTATTCCGACAGCGGCAAACTGCTGTACAAGAGCAGCAAGCCCCTCAACACGGAAGACGCCAAGCGCATCTGGGACAGTTCCGCTCCGCTGCGCACGACCCTGCCGGATGGCACCGTCACCCAGTCCAAAGGGACTGTTCACGTCAAGCTCACCGGCAAGACCCTGCGCGATATTCGTTCTGCCACGGGCAACATTATCTTCTGGGTGTTTATGAGCGCCTGGTTTATCTCCATTCTGGCCGTGTCCATGAACACTTATTTCCTCAGCAAGCACCTGCGCACGTTGGTGCGTGGTGTAAAACGTCTGGCCACCGGGGATTTCGGTTACAAGATTCTGGAACATGATCTCTGGGGCGAACTGAAAACGCTCGCTGAATCTTTTAACGATATGTCCGTGCGTCTGCGGACATACGAGGAGCAAAATCTGGAAACCATCACCTTTGAGCGCAACAAGCTGAAGGCCATCCTGCTGAGTATCGCGGATGGCGTCGTGGTTTGCGATTTGCAGGCGAAAGTGGCCATCATCAACGATTCCGCCTGCGAGATGCTGGGCTATAAATCCAGCCAGTGGGCCATCGGCGCGAACCTGAAAGAGTACATCACCGAAGACGGCACCCGCTGCTTTGAGCCCATCATCGCCGACTTTGAGCAAATCTACCAGAAAACCCCCGATGACGTGCCGCAACTGTTCACCCACAAGCTGGAAAACCCGGATAAGGCATTGAAGGTGATGCTCTCGCCCATTCAGGATACCGAAGGCAACATGCTGGGCTTCGTGCTGATTCTGCATGACGTGACTCGGGAAACCGAAGTGGACAAGATGAAGACCAGCTTCATCTCCAACGTGAGCCACGAGTTGCGCACGCCGGTTACCACCATCAAGAGCTACGTGGACACCATCTACAACCACGGCAAGGATCTGGATTCCGAGACCTACAACGAATTCATCGAGACGATTAACGTGGAAACCGATCGCCTGAAGAAGCTGGTGAACGACATCCTCGACTTCTCCCGTCTGGACGAGGGCACGGTGCTTCTGGAGCGCGAGTTGAACGATGTCACGCCGGTGATCAACCTCACCGTACAGTCCGTGAAAGTGCTGGCGGACCAGAAACAGATCCACCTCAGCACTGCTATCGAATCCAACCTGCCCAAGCTGTACATCAACAGCGACAGCATTGAGCGCGTACTCCGTAATTTACTAAGCAACGCCATCAAGTACACCGATGACGGCGGCCGCATCCGGGTGCGCGCGGAAGTGACCGCCCAGGGCGATGCGCTGGAAGTCTCCGTGCAGGATTCCGGTATTGGTATTCCGGAAGAACACCTGCCGCATATTTTTGACCGTTTCTACCGGGTGGAAAACAAGGTGCATACCGTCAAAGGGACGGGTCTGGGCCTGCACCTGGTGAAAATTGCCATTGAAAAGCACCATGAAGGCGAAGTCTTCGTGAAGAGCGAAGTCGGCATGGGCAGCACGTTTGGCTTCCGCATCCCACTGGGTGAGCCGGATACGGACGTGCCGATGCGCCACGGCGCCAGCGCGCGGAGTTCGATGGCTTCCTAAGCGTTGCCGCCGGAGGGCACTCGCTATTTGCAGGGGCTGTAGAATGGCCCTGAAATTTGCATGACTGTTTGGTCGTGCTGATGTCTGCAATGGGGCTAATAGAAGCCGTTAGGCACTAAGCGCAAAAAAAAAGGCCCTCAAGATGAAGGCCTTTGAATTTTACGTAAGAAAGAAAGGAATGGTTAGACTGTTCATATATTACCAGAATACACGTAGCTGTGAATGAACAAGCTAATGAGTATACAAAAAATTTAACAAACATTGCTCTGCAGATCAAAGCGAAAAGCCCCACCAGTGCGTGGATCTGGCGATTTGTTTTTTGAATGCATCTGTTACATAACGCTTTACTGAGCGTTACGATCGCGACTCAACAACCCGTGACTGACTAGGCAGATGTTCCACCTGCATGCGTTTCCGGACGGCTGTCGTCGGGTTTGGCTCTGTCGCAAAGGCTTGCTGCGAGCGCTAGCTGGCTATTGCTAGGCCGCGTGCGGGTCTTGCTTGTCGTGTTGGTTGCTATGGTCCGTGTCGCCACCATCTGGCGGAAGGGCGTCGTACTGGGCGCCCACCTGATTCCGGCCATTCTCCTTGGCCCTGTACAGGCCCTGGTCGGAGAATTCAATGAGTTGGGACGGTGTTTCCCCGTGGGTGGGGTAGGTGGAAACCCCGCAACTGATGGTGACGTGTTTGAAGACACCATCCGCGATGCCGTAGGCCTCGTCGGCAATGGCTTTCACGATTTTGTTGGCTACGATGAGGGCCTCTTCCTCGTTGGCCCGATCCAGAATGATGGCCATCTCCTCACCCCCGTAACGGGCGACGATGTCGACGGTCCGCACGTTTTTCTTCAGTTTCTTGGCCACCTGACGCAGCACCTCGTCCCCGGCCTGGTGACCGTAGGTGTCGTTGAACTTCTTGAAGAAGTCGATATCAATGAGCAGCAGCGAGAACTTGTGTTTAAAGCGGTTGGACTGCTCGATGGAGTGCCGCATGTGGTCCTGGAAGAATCGGTGGTTGTACAGGCCGGTCATACTGTCCGTGGTCGCCAGGGCGTAGGTTTTTTCATAGTCCTGGTTGCTCAGGAAGTACTTGAGCATAAACGTAATGGTGATGGTGACCACCAGACAGACCAGCGGCATGGCGATGTTGATCCACAGGTCGAAGCTCTGGAAGGCGATGATGGTGAAGAGCGCGTAAATAATGGCGATGTTGGCGGTGGTCAGTAGGCCCGCAATGGCCGAGCGCATCTTCAGGGTGCAACCGGCGGCCAGCAAGCACAGAATCAGTGTGATGGTGAGGTTGACGCCGGGCGAGACCCGATGAATATAGTGCCCGCTGTTCTGCATCAGGTTATCAAACAGGTTAGCCTGCAGGATCACCCCCGGCATGGTGGAATAGATGGAGGTGTTCTTGATGTCGTAGGTCGCTACTGCGGTTGCCCCGATAAAGATGATCTTGTTCTTCAGGTCTTTCACGAGGGCCATGTCTTCCTCGTTGAAGGGTATGCCCTTCTCCTGCTTGTTCATCAGGCGGATAACCTGCCAGGCGGAGATCAGCTTATAGGGTTGGGGAATGTAGTCGCCCTTCAGGGTCTGGCGCAGTAGTTGCAGGGAGGTTTGCACCTTGTCCAGCGCGGCGAGGTTGGTTTTCATTTCCTCGCGGGCCTTGGTCATTACGCTGGTGCTTTTGCCGGGTTTGCTGATCAGTTCCTCCAGCATCCGCTGGTGTTCGTTGAGCTGCTCGACATAGCGGTTCAGCTCGATTTCATCCCGAGCGTACTCTTCCCGGCTCAGGTTGACGTTGTACCAGTTCAGCAGGAAGTCGCCGTTGTTGCTGAGGGGGATGCTGTAATCCCGCATCTTCAGATGACCGTCCTTGGTCAGATGCATTTTGATGCGCTGGTTGGGGTATTTTAGCGCCAGCGTCGCCCGCAGGCCCAGGTACGGCAGGTATAAAACGCTGCGTTTTTTCTCGCGCTGGTAGATGGAATGCCCGTAATCATCCATCAGGTAGCCTGCCGCATCAGTAAGCCTGGGTTGTTGCGGGTCCTTGTCCAGATAGTTGCCGTTTTTCTGGGGAACGACGGGCAAATACTGGCTTTTCTCAAACAGGTAGCCTTTTTCGTCCACCCGGGTATTCTGGGCGTCCAGCCAGTAGTCGCCCACCTTTTTAATGGGGAGGGCGCTGGTCTTGATAAACGGGTAATACTTGAAGCGGAAGAACAGCGGGTTGCTCCGGCTGACCCCGTCGTCATCCGCGCCGTGGTTGATAAAGCCGATGCGCTGGTTATGCCCTAACAGGCTGGGCATGATGCTGCGGTAGTTGTTGAACGTCATGTGCCCGTTCCGGAAAAACCGGATGCCGTCGGAATCTTTCTCCAGTTGCAGGGGCGTATCGGTGGGCGCCTGATCCAGGTCGGAAACCACGTCAATGCTCAGTGGCATCAGGGCTTCAAGATCCCTGGGCGTGAGATCCTTGCCCAGCTTCTTGCTTTGCTCCAGGTCATTATCCAGGTTCATGCTGAGGAAAACGTTATTGCTGTTCCTGAAGGCTTCCACCAGTTTGTGATCGGCCTCCTCGCTGCCTTTACGGCTGGACACGAACATGATGTCGTACAGCATGGCGCGGGCCCCAATGCCATTCAGGAACTGGATCATGTTGGCATGCACGTCCCGAGGCCAGGGCCATACGCCAAAGTCGCTGCTTAGCGTATTCAGGCTGGCGTCATCAAACTGAAGCACCACCACATCCGGGCTGGGACGCTCAGTGCGGCCACCAAACTGAATCTGCGAGCGCAAGTCGTAACTCTTCATTTCCAGCTGTTCAACGACGTGATCGGCGTTCAGCAGGGAGAGGCACATCAGAATCAGGCCCAGTACCAGGAGTGACACGGCGACAGCCAGTATCTGGCTCAGAGTCACCTTTAAACTCTTGGGCTTTTCCGGTTGTTCCTGGTTACTGGTGGACATTGGATGCGCTCCTGGATTTTTAAGGTCAACTGGCCACGTATAGTCCTTTATCGTCCAGCGCGTTGAGAAGTTGAATTTTTTTTAGCCTGCACTGTTTTTTGATAATTTGTATATATTTATTAAATAAAATCAGTGTGTTTTGGCAAGCGGCCCCATTTGATTGTTTTTATTTCTTATATATAAGGTACAGCCTTGCATTGTGCGTATCGTTGAAGGAGCTTAGAGATGAGTTTATCCTCCCAGCCTGAATTGAATAATGAAGATTTGGGCGAGGTGCAGCACAGTGGGCTTCCCCTGAATCCGCAACCCCAACAGAGCCTGCTGGAGCATTTGCAGGCTGGTGTGCCCAACCCGCTGGATCTGCTTTTAGAGGTAACGCCTACAGGGCATCAGCATATATTGGGCGGTGCTGCGCCAATTTCTGACTTGATTCAGTCGAACGCGCCAATGGAAGCGATTGTCCCGCCCCGCTCCCTGATGATGGAACAGGGCGCCCGGCTTTCACAGTGCAAGTTGTGGGATATGCTACGGGATTATTACGCCAACCAGGGCATTAACGCCTGGGCGAACAGCGTTCCCAGCTTTATTACCAGCAGCGTCTACATGGCCGAAAGTTACGCAGAGTGCATTATCGGCTTCCTGACGGACTATTTGGATCGCATCGATCTCCGCGAGCCGGTCTACATCGTGGAAATGGCCACCGGCACCGGGCGTTTCAGCTTCCACCTGTTACGGGAACTGGAGCGTAAACTGGCCTGTTTCAGCCGGTTTGAGCGCCTCAAGCTCCGCTACGTCATGACTGATTTTACGGAGAGCAACCCTGAATTCTGGCAATCCAACGGCCGTCTGTTACCCTACATGCAAAACGGCATGCTGGATTTCGCCGTCTTTAACCCGCTGGAGGAGCAATCCTTTACCCTGCGGCTGAGCGGCAAGCGGGTGGATTCCCGGCAGGTCAAGAACCCGGTCATCGCCATTGCCAACTATTTCTTTGATTCCATGCCGCTGGATGTCTTCTATATGCAGGATAAAAAGATCAAAGAAGGTCTGGTGTCACTGGAGCTTGCGCCGGATGAGCAGAATCCCGCCGCTGAGCCCCATATCTCCCGCATTGAAACCCATTTTGAATTCCGCGAGCTGCCGGACCATCACTATTACCCGGATAAAGACCTGAATGCCGTACTGGACCGCTACCGCAACAACATTCCGGATGGTCAGATTCTGATGCCCGTGGGGGCGTTCGATATCGTTCGCAACCTGCGTAAGCTTTCCAACGATCGGCTGGTCTTGCTGTCTTCGGATAAGGGGTATACCAACCCGAACCTGATGACCCATGTGAACAAGCATGAATTTGCCGTTCACGACGGTACTTTTTCCTACATGGTCAATTACGACGCGCTGGGCCAATACTTTCATAATCTGGGCGGCAAGTATTTCGCCACCTCGGTGGAGAATGTCAGCGTACAGACCGTTTGCCTGATTTCCGGGTTACCGGGCGGGAACAAACGGGAATTTGAGAACCTGCGTTATGTCTTCCGGGAGAAGATCGACCGGCAGAACCCGGCAAACTCCCTTTGCGCCATGCTGCCGGGTCGTGAGCATACTGAAAACCCGACGCTCCGGCTGAACTACCATCTGGCGCAAATGCGCATGCATATGTCAGACCCGTTTATTTTTGGTGAATTGGCCCAGCATTTACTGGATTTGGCTAGTCAAATCACCTGGAACACCCAGCGGATCGAGATGTTGCGCTTATTGGATCAGGCGATGGAAAACTATTATTTCTGTCCGGGCGAATGCAATTTGCCCTTCCTGCTTGCGCCGATTTATTTCGTCCTGTGCTGCCCGGAGCAAAGCCTCTTCTGCCTTCAGGTTTCCGAAATGCTATTCGGGGAGACTCCCCTGCAACACTTCATGATGGGCCAATGCTTCGAACAAATGGGGCAAATGAACACGGCCTTGCAGCATGTCGAGCGGGCCGTGACGCTGGAGCCGGAATTTCCGGAGGCGCAGCAACTCCTGAGCGACTTACGGGCTCGTCTATACCCGGAAGCGACCGCCTGATTCCTCGGCTTACAGGAACAGGACGACGATAAAACCGCTCAACAGGCCAAGCAGGCCCAGCCCCGCCAGAATGAAGCCTAAATCCACTTCGCGTGTCTCGTAATGGATGGTGCGCTCATGAATCTGTTGGTAAACCCGGTTGAAATCGGTTTGCTGGTATACCCGGAAATATGAGCCATTCGCGATTTCCGCGATTCGCCGCAGGGTGGTTTCATCGAAATTGACCGGCAGTTCCATGCCCTTGTAGGTAATGGTTCCGCCCTGACGGCTGCCAAGGCCGATGGTGTTGATGATCACATTGTCCCCCAGCGCGTCGCGGGCGGCCTGATCCCACGGGTAGCCCTCGTGGCTGTCCCCGTCACTCATCAGGACAATGACCCGGCTGGGCGTTTTACCCTGTTTGCCGGAAGGTGTTTCCTCCGACATAGTCGTGTCCGGTGTCTTTTTCTCTGCTGAACCTGGAGCTGTGCCGTTGGTACTTTTCTCACTCGGCTTGGCTTCCGCTCTCTTGAGGGTTTGTAAAGCCGTCTCAATGGCGCTACCGATCTGGGTGCGGGGCTTTAAATCTTCTTTGCGCAGGGCTTCCAGATAGGCTGCCACTTCATCGTGGTGGCTGGTGGGGGGGGTCAGCACATAAGTATCCCCGGCAAAAACCTCCAGCCCGATTCGGGAATCCCTCGGCAGGCTGCGCACAAACTGAATAGCCGCCGTCTTGGCCGCTTCCAGCCGGTTGGGATCGATGTCATCGGCCATCATGCTGAGCGAAATATCCAGCACCAGCATCATATCCACGGAATTGACCGGCACTTTGGCCACCACCGTGGGGCGCGCGATACTGAAAATCAGGCACACGGCCACGAGGGTACAGGCCAGCGGGGGCATCAGGCGCTTCCAAGGGGCGGGTTCCCGCCGGAGCTGGTTAATTAAGGCGACATGGCTGAAATTCAGCGCGGTTTGCCGTAATTTGTTTTTGATTTGCCGCAAATACAGCGACCAACCCAGGGGAATCAGGAGCAAGAGCAACAAGGCCCATGGCCACACGAAGTGAAACGAGCTGATCCCTTGCAGGCCAAGCATCAGCCTGCCTCCTGCCCGGTGAGCAGGGCTAGTAACGTTTGTACCGGCTCGGTTTCAGTCAGGGCCAGTGTGGCCACGCCCATCTCACGGAGGACTTTCAGGCGCGCTTCCTGCTCTGTTTTGACGGCTTGCGCGTATTGCCGGAGCCATTCCGCGTTATTGGTGTCCACCTCCACGGTTTCGCCGGTTTCGGGATCCCGGAGGGCCAGCAAGCCCAGTTCAGCAGGCAGCGCCTGCTCCACGGGGTCGCTCAGCATCAGGCAAAGCAGTTGCGCGCGACGGGAAAGCTCCCCCAAAGGCGCTTTCCACCCTAAAGGCGTCTGCAAGTCTGTAGTCCCGGACAGGAAATCGCTCAGAAAGACGACCGTATGCTGCTTCTGCACCAGATGCCCCAGTTTCCGGCAGGCTTCAGTCAGTGGGGCGCTGGCCAAGCTGGATTGGTTGTCCGCCTGTTCATTGGGCTCGCTGGAAACAGGCACGGGCCGGGATTGTTCGGCTGCACTACGATCCAGCTCCTCCAGCAAGATTTTCATGAGGTGCTGTACCTGTGCCGGGCCCGTCTTGGGGGAAATAATCCGGCTGTCATTGCCATAAGTCACCAGAGCGCCCAGCTTGTGGTGGGCTTTCTGCGCCATGAGGGCCAGCAGACCGGCCAGTTCTACCGCTTGTTGGGCCTTGGTTTGCAGTCGCCCAAAGTGCATGGAGGGCGTCAGGTCAATCGCCAGCCACAGGGTCAGTTGCTTTTCCTCCTGATACTCCCGCACATGAGGGGACAGGGTGCGGGCAAACACGCTCCAGTCCATTTTTCGGATGTCGTCACCCGGTGAGTACTCCCGTAGCCCGCTAAAGTCCAGCCCTTGCCCCTTCAGCCTGCTCTTTCTCTCCCCGCTCAGGGCAAAGCGGACTTTTTGCCGCAGCAATAAATCCAGCCGTTTGAGCATGGCGTCCGCGCTTTCCTCGGCCATGGCGGGTTTGAGTGTGGGCGGCAGGCAGGCTTCCGGGTTTAAAATCGGGTCTAGCCAGCGCAGCAGGTTCTGCCGCAGGTTATTCCGCATGAACCTAAACTCCCGTTAAAACAGGCACGGGTACCGTTTCAAAAATCTCGTCCAGCACTTTGTCCGGCGTTAGCCCGTGGGCAATGCCCTCGTAAGACAGAATAATCCGGTGGCGCAGGCAGTCGTGGGTCAGCTTCTGTAAATCGGCCGGGGTGACGTAAGTGCGCCCATTCATCAGCGCCAGCGCCTTGCTGGCATTGGCCAACGCCAGTGAGCCGCGTGGCGAAGCCCCGTAGAGAATGCCGTTCTGGCTGGGCTTTCGGGTAGCGTCAATCAAATCGACAATGTACTGCATCAGTTTGGGGTCGAGATACACGCCCTGCACCTGTGCCGCGACGCGCAGCAGGGTTTCCCCGTCCAGAATCGCCTCCAGCGTGGGCAAAGTCTCCCCGCACATGCGCTGGATGATGATAATCTCCTCTTCCGGCGAGGGATAGGGCACCAGCAGCTTGAATAGAAAGCGATCCAGTTGCGCTTCCGGCAGGTTAAACGTCCCCTCGGACTCAATCGGGTTCTGCGTAGCCATCACCAAAAATGGCGCGCTCAGCGGGAAAGTCTCCCGCCCGATGGTGACCTGACCTTCCTGCATGGCCTCCAGCAAGGCGCTTTGCACCTTGGCCGGGGCTCGGTTAATTTCATCCGCCAGCACAAAGTTGGCGAAAATCGGCCCCTGCTCCGTGGTGAACAGGCTGCTAGCCGGGTTATAAATCCGGGTGCCGATGAGATCCGAGGGCAGCAGGTCCGGGGTAAACTGAATCCGTTTGAATTCCAGTGTCATCACCTGGCTCAGGCATTTCAGGGTGAGTGTTTTAGCCAGCCCCGGCGCGCCTTCCACCAGCACATGCCCCCCGCAGATGACGGCCAGCATCAGCCGCTCCAGCAGATGCTCCTGCCCCACAATCACTTTTTTCAGCTCGTAGAGCGCGCGCTCCAATAACGCTTGCGTCTCCTGGGCCTGACTTTCCAACAGTTTGCTCATAAGCCTATTTTACACCCGCTCCGCCAAATGGGGGCACTCCCCGCCAGTTTCATTTTCACCACCAGCGGATGGAAATGGCCGGGAACCTATCGCCCTCGATCCCACGTCCTCCCTCCTGGACTCTCTGTCATTTATCAGCCCCTGTCATTTTCAAGCCCTGTTACTCTACTAGGCCCTGTCATTTTCGCGAAAGCGGGAATCCCTCTCGCCTGAGGGCGTTGCTCTCTGGCCTAAAGCGCGCTGGAGGTGAGCGCCAACGCCTTGTAAGTCGCGTCCAGCATGGCCTGAACTGGCACATTGAGGCAAACCGGGTTGTCGCAGCAGTCGTTCCGCACGTCCCACAGACAGGGGCGGCAGCTTAAATCTTTCACTGTGACCGCTTGGAAGCGTTCATCGTTCGGAGGGAGCAGCTTTTTCTCATCCGTAGGGCCAAACATGCCTGCCAAGGGCTTTTGGTAGCCCACCGCCAGGTGCATCGGCGAGGAATCCACGCACAGCAGCAAGTCGCTGGCCACAATCAGCGCGGCCAACTGGCGGAGGTTCTTGGTCTGGCCATACAAATCGGTAAAGCCCGGCAGTTTGGCAGGCAATTGCTGGCAAATCTCGGCGACGATGTCCTTATCATCCGGTCCGCCCACCAGATAGACCTTGTGGCCGTCCTGCGTGAGTTTTTGAATCAGTTCCGCCCAGCAATTCGGCGACCAGCCCTTCAGGATATTCTTCTGCACACTAATACTGCTGACGCCGGGGTGGATTAGAATCTTCCCACCCGGTTCATCGGGGCGCAAAATACCTTTGGCCCAGTGGAGATCTTCCAGTGTCGGGCGTTTCAGGTGAGGCAGCACCGGGTTCATAGGCGTGTACTGGTCTTTCAGCAGCCACTGCAAAAAGCTTTGCGCGAGGGCGAAGTACATCTGCCCGGCGTAGCCCTTGCGATCGTTCTTAGGGGCCAGCGGCGCTTCCACGGTGAGCAGATTTTTGCTGGTGGCGCCGGTTTTAAAGCCTACTCGCACCGGAATCCCTGTCAGCCAGAGCAGCACAGGGATAAAAGGGCTACTGCCGCTGGAAATCACGGCGTCAAACTTCTGGCCTTTCAGCATATTCCAGAGCTGAAAAAAGGTCTTCCCGCGGGATTGCCCCTGCACATTCAGCTCCTGCACGCTATCGAGATCGGGCAACAGCTCTTTCACGGAGCGGCTGCGGTCTTCCAGAAACAGGGTCGTTTGCGCGTGGGGAAGGTGCTTTTTGACCTCCTCAATCACCGGCGCGAAGAGGATTTCATCCCCAATGCCGCCGAAGTTGATGAAAGCGATTTTCCTGAAGCTGCCTGCCTGCCGCTTGGCCATCTATAGGGCTCCTTTAAAGGCGTTGGAAGATCCGGGCTCGGTCAGCCGGGCCAGAGAGGCCACCATAAACCAGAAGGGCAGGTTTACCGACGGGCGATACCAGATGGTGTCGAAAATCCCGTACATGAACGAGCCGATAATCCCGGTGAGCAGCGCGCCCGCCAGTAATTTCTGTTGCAGGCTGAGGTGAGGCGCTTCCAGAGCTAGTCCGGTGCGGATGATTAGCACCAGTAGCAGGGACAGGAAAATGCTCAGTCCGATAAAACCCTGCTCCACGGTGATTTCCAGCGGCACGCTGTAGGAGCCCAGGGCGTTGTAACCTGGCACCATGTACAGCCCGTAGACCAGCTTGAAGGTGCTGTTGCCCGGCCCGATGCCCACCACGGGGTTATCTTTCGCCATACGAATGGCGCTGTTGTAGACGTTGAAACGGTAGGAGATACTGCTGTCCTCCCGCATGGCGAAAATGGAGGCCACGCGGGTGCGAATCTTCTCGGAACTCAGGACACCACCACCAATGGCCAGCAGAGTAACCACCAGAATAATGAGCCAGGCAGGTTTCATCCACTTGAACTGCTGCAAGTCCTTGTTCCGCCAGATGAGATGGCCGAGGTAGGCGAAAATGCATACCATCATGCTGCCAATCGCCAAAAAGCCGCCGCGAGAACCGGTAAAAATAATGGCCACTAAAATCAGGGCGGAAATAATCAATGAGCCCATTGCCATCACCAGGGTTTTCTTGCGGAAAAAGATTTGCGCACCACCGAGGGCAGCTGCAAGGCAAGGGATTAGAAAACCCGCCAGCAGGTTAGGGTTGGAGGGCTTCAGGGTGCCAAAGATGCGATCCATCTGGAGTTCCGGGTTGATGCTCTGATCCGACCAGGTGGCCAGTGGCTGGATGTGGTTGATGTGCTGGTAGAAACCGATGAGCGACTCACCCAGTCCCAGCAGGGCCAGCAGCCCAAACAGCGTGCCGATGGTTTTGTGGCCACTTTCGCTGAGGACTCGAAACACGATGTAGCCAGCTACAAAGGTCAGCATCTTCGCCAAACCAATCAGGCTGGTGGCGAAGAACGATGAAAATGCCGTGGAAAGCACCGCCGAGCTTAAAAAGCAGGCCACTAGCACATCTACCACGGTTAACTTGTGCAAAATGGCCGGACGGAAAAATGCCCATGCGGCTAGCACAAAAGCGAAAAGCAGCCATATTGTCGCCCCGATCAGCCCCGTGGAGGCAAAGGTGAGCAACGTGAACAGCCCAATCAGCCCAATCGCCAGCGTAAAGCGGAAAACACCCCCCAGCCTCATGTAGCTGGGATTCATGCCGCCCGTTTTTTCCGCGATAGCCAGGAACGGGGCCATGATGCGGGCGCTGCGCAACCAGTCGCCCAGTTGCTTTCCGGTGGTTTCGGCGATGCGAACCCACGGGCGCAGAAGGATCGAGCTTTCCAGTGTGGCTTTCAGGGTGGCGGTCATGGCTTAATGCTTGGTGGTCTTGCTCGCTGGGGCCTCTGATTTGGATTCGGTTTTAGACTCTTCCACGCCCACAATCATGCCGGGCACGCGGTAGTTCTTGCCCTCAACCTCAATATTCAGGCCGATTTTGACCTTGATGCCCTCGGTCACGTAACCGTCATTGGTAAACAGCGCGTGATCCTTGAGTGTCACCAGATAGTCGTTCCCGAACGGATCTGCCGGGTCTTCCACGGTCTTCAGGGTGCCGCTGGGGAGCATATAGGAAGTGTGTCGGGGCGTTTGCTTGACGCTCTCAATCAATACCTCGCCGCGGGGCTGGTTGCGGATGGTGATCGACAGCTTCTTCCCGGGGGTAAACAGCTCTGGTTGCATTGTTTTCAGGTTTCGGATGTAAATGGTGTAGTGGATGTCGCCTTCGCCCTTGATGACCTGCCCGGAAGTCTTGTACATGCCGGACTGCACGGCCATGATGCCCAGCGTCACCAGCAGGGCTAGCGCCATTCCGCCAAAGTCGATGATGTTAATCTTGCCGAACAACTTTCCAGAAGGATCGATGATCATGGGTAAGGGTCTCTCTCTGTGAATTTCGGGTAATTTGGGTACTTGGGGGAGTTAAACTTCCAGCCTGCTTTCGCTTTGCAGGTTTTCCAGCAGTCGCTCATCCAGCGAGGTCAGTGCCGCTTGCAGCTCATCCGGATTGGTCGTGGCCGCGCCAAAGCGTTTCACCACGATGCTGGCAGCGAGGTTGCCTAAAACAGCGGCTTCCAGCAGGGAAGCACCCGCCGTGAGGGCCAGCGTTAATGTGCCGACCACGGTATCGCCTGCGCCGGTGACATCAAACACCTGACTGTGGTTAAACACGGGAATATTGATCGCCTTGGGCTCGGCCCCGTTGGGCTGACGCTCAAACAGGCTCATGCCGGACTCGCCGCGCGTAATGAGTACGCTTTGGGCCTGAGTTTTATCCAGCAGGATTTTGCCCGCCCGCAGGACGTCCTCGGGGGTATCCAGGTTGAAGCCCACGTTTTTCTCGGCTTCCGGCTGGTTGGGGGTCAAAATTGTCACCCCCTGAAACATGGCCAGATCCTGCTGGCTGTCCACTGCAACAATCAGGTTGTGTTTTTGCGCCAAGGCGTTGCAATGAGCAATCAGCTTGGGGCTGAACACGCCCAGCCCGTAATCGGACAGCAGCAGGGCGTCAAACTCGGGAGCCAGTTGGGTCAGTGTCTCCAGCAGCCTGTTTTCCATGGAGGGAGAAAGTGGCGCGTTGGACTCCCGGTCAATCCGCACAATTTGCTGGGTCACCGAGTGGTTGGCGATGCCGGAAATTCGGGTTTTCGTGCTGGTGGGGCGCTCCTCGTCCTGTACTAGCCCGCAGGCATCAATGCCGTCCCGTTGCAGGGCGTCTATCAGATGGGAGCAGTAATAATCCTTGCCAGCCACGCCTACCACGGCGGTGCGCTTGGCGTTCAGTTTGGAAACGTTGTGCGCCGCGTTCCCCGCCGCGCCCAGAATGATATCCGCCCGCTGGTGCTGCAAAATCAGCACGGGCGCCTCGCGCGACAGGCGGTGTGTGGCGCCGTAGACCATCTCATCGATGACCAAATCGCCCACCACAAGCACCCGGCCCTGGCCGAGCTTGGAAATCAGCTTACTCAACGTCTCTTTCATTAGCATCATCATAACCCCTAGCGGCACACGGGTAAAGCGTCAGGGCTGAGCGCCCGCGCCGGATTTTTTTAACTTGGCCTCAATGGCCTGAATCTGGGCGGCGATGCCCTCGGACTCCTTGAGGCCCGGCAGCGCCTTGCGGTAATGCATCAATGCCTGATCCATCGCGCTGTTGGCCTCCTGCTGAAGCTGTGCAGCCTTGCTCTTATCGCCCTTGGGCTCTGCGGTCAGGCTGCTGGCTTCCGCTTCCAGTTTATCCGCCTGAGCCTCGTAGGTGATGCCCATATTCTTGTGGATTTGGGAGCTACTCATCGGCGTATTATCTGGGCCAGGATTTTTCAACAGTTCGTCAAAGATGGCGATGGCCTTGCCGTAATCACCCTTGGTCTGGTAGGCGACTGCCAGATTGTAGGTGGTATTGGGTTCTTCCGGCTGCAAATCGTGCGCAGCTTCCAGCCGGGAGATTGCGCCCTCGTAATCACCGGACTGCATCCTGAGTTGCGCTTTTTCATTCAGCTCGGAGATGGATCGCTGATGGACGACATCTGTTTTGCAGCCGCTAAAGCCCAACAGGGCGACTGTGCAAGCGATTAAAGAAAGTTGGAAGAAGCCAGCCTTATGCTGGGAGTGATGCTTGTTCATGAGAAGTCTTCAATGCCTCTTGTTGCGCCAGTTGCTGTATGAATTCCCCGATAATGCGGGGATAAAGCTGGTGTTCTTGCTCTAAAATGCGGGCCGCGAGCGTCTCAGCGGTATCGTTAGACAGCACGGGAACCGCGCTTTGCCCCAGAATAGTGCCGCCATCCACTATTTCGGTGACCAGATGTACGCTACAGCCCGATTGGGCTTCGCAGTTATCCAGCACGGACTGATGAACTTTATGGCCCACCATCCCTTTGCCACCATAAGCAGGCAGCAGGCTGGGGTGGATGTTGAGAATCCGGCCTGCATAGGCGTTTAGGAGTGCGTTGGTGATAATTCGATCATACCCGGCGAGGATGACCACATCCACCTGATGCGCTTTTAATGCGTCCACAATAGCCTGATCAAAGCGCTGGCGGCTCTCAAACTGCACCTTATCCAGTGCCAGCGTGGAAAGTCCGTAGGATTCCGCCAGACTCAACCCCGCCGCGTCCGGGTGATTTGAGATCACCAGCGCAATTTCAGCGTTGGACAGGCTTCCCTCAGTGATGGCTTTCTGGATGGCCGCGAAATTGCTGCCCCGTCCAGAAAGTAAGACCCCCAACCTGACTTTGGAAAAGTTGCTCATTGAATGACCACCTCGGATTTGCCGGGTGTGTCAATCAATTGTCCAATGATATAGGCTTTTTCATCCGTTTCCTGTTGGAAAGCGGCCAGCACGGCATCTGCATGCTCCGGCGCGACGGCCAGAATGTAGCCAATGCCGCAGTTAAAGGTGTGCCACAGGGCTTCCTGGCTTAAATCGCCTAGTTGCTTGAGCGTGGTGAACACGGGTGGCACTGGCCAGCTATTGGCGTCAATCTGCGCGGAAATGCCGGGTACCAGTACACGGGGAATATTGTCGTAGAAGCCGCCGCCAGTCACATGAACCATCGCATGCACGGCCTGCGGCAGTTTGCTCAGCACATGCAGGACGGATTTGACGTAAATCCGGGTGGGGGTGAGCAGCACATCGGCCAAGGGCGCGCCCAGTTCAGGCAGCACGGTGTCTAGCGGCAGTTCGTTATCCTGAAACAGAATTTTGCGCACCAGACTGTACCCGTTGCTGTGCAAGCCGGAAGAGGCCAGGCCAATCAGCACGTCACCCGCAGCAATCCGCTCTTTGCGGGGGTACATGTTTTCTTTTTCGGCCACGCCTACGCAAAAGCCGGCCAAATCGTATTCTTTTGGGGCGTAAAAGCCGGGCATTTCCGCCGTTTCCCCGCCAATCAGGGCGCAATCGGACTGCCGACAGCCTTCGGCGATGCCTTCCAGAATCTGGGCCAATTGTGGGGCCTGAATTTTCTGGGTGGCCAGATAGTCCAGAAACACCAGCGGTTTGCCGCCATTGACCAGAATGTCATTCACGCTCATGGCCACCAGATCGACGCCCACGGTATCGTGGCGATCCGCCTCAAAGGCCAGCTTGAGCTTGGTGCCCACACCGTCGCAGGCGCAGAGCATGACGGGCTGATGATAGCCTGCGGGAATCTCAAAAGCGCCGCTAAAGCCACCAATGCCACCCAATAGCCAAGGCTGGGCGGTCTGTTTTGCTGCGCTGCGGGCAATATCGACAACGGCCTCGGCGCTTTTCAGGTCAACGCCTGCCTGGCGATACGCTTCGTCGGAAGAAAGCATGGTCATTAGGAAACCTCTATAACTGCGTCCGTGCGTAGCCTAGGGTAGCCCAAAAGCGAGGGCCTGTCACGTTGCGATTCAATCCATCGTGGCAGGAGGGCGGTTTTTCAGGGTGCCGTCAGGCGAGCCAGAACTTCTTCCTGGCCATGTCATTTTCAATGCGGTTCAGCTGGTCGTAGTTTCGCAGGTCACTGAGTTCAATGCCCCGGATTAATGCGGTCATCGAGTTTGCCAGCTGCTGGATTTGAGTCTGCGGGTTGCGTTCGGTTGCGGCTCTTTTGGCTAGTACCGTGGCGGCATTGTATTCGGTCTTTTCGGGAAACGTCGAATTCGTCGGATACACGGACGGGAGGCTGATCATATTGTTCATGGCTTGGATTTCCTGCATTGTCAATGAAACCGCTGTGCTGGGACGTCTGCCCTTGGTGACATCGTCATAACCGGGTCAAATCCCCTCATTAATCAGTATTCCAAAAACACGGCCGGAGGAGCAACTGTTTTGGCACGATCCGGAGGCTCCCCACAGAGCTTCGATCAATGGCGTGATGGGGCACTCTGCGAGTTAGTAAGGCACGTGGATGCGGGCGTGCTGGATGTGCTGACTCTCAAACTTGGCGATGGGTGGGGGATCGTCGTTCTGTGCGCCGGTGGGCAGGGCAAGTCGCTCCGTGGGAGGCACTACGGCGGCCTGGGCCGGTGGAGGTACCATTGCGGCATGGTTCTGGAATCTGCCCGGAAAGCCCATCATCAGGCAGCACAGGAAGATCACTACCAGCAGTGGCAAAGCGCCCAATCCAACTCTGATTAATAACCCACGCAGAAACGGCATTCAGTGAGACTTTCTTACATCGTCAGGTGAAGTTGCTGAGGCTTGACCTGTATTGGCGCTATCTATGACTAGCTTGGAGAGAGAAAAAATGGGGCGGGTAATGGGAATCGAACCCACGTATACCGGAACCACAATCCGGGGCCTTAACCGCTTGGCGATACCCGCCATTTGATTTCTCAAGTCATCCTTTTGAGATGATGGGGATTATTCTATCGAAGACATCCCGGATGCTCAAGTCCTTTTTTCAAGTGTAACAATCAATCTCGTTGGGAAGAATTGCTTATGTTATTCTCCTAAAGAGATGAACGGTTCCGGCCCGGTGCCAAGCGCCCGTTTCAACCGGTTATCGCCGCACCCTGAACTTGAATGAAAGCGCCTGATGAACCAACTTGCCCGTATATCGTCCCTTAAACATTGGAATCCGGCCTTAATGCGAGGTGGGAAACATGCCTGACTTAGGACTTTTACTGGGCCTGCTGGCGGTGTTCGTTATCAGTTTTCTGGGGAGCGGCCCCTTTCCCCTGCCCTTGACGGCGGTGGTGATGTGGCTGGGGCAGTTCCATATTCCGGTCCTGGTGGTTCTCTCTGCCACAGCGGGGACGCTGCTGGGTTGGATTTGCCTGGAGGGTGTCTTGCGGCGCTGGGTGTTCCGGCATCCGGAAGCCACGCAAAAGATTCCGGTGGCCTACCAGAAGTTTTTCCTGCGAAAAACGGGATTCTGGCTGTTTATTTTTAACGCCCTGCCCTTTCCGCTGGACTTTATGCGCTTTCTGGCGTTGCTGAACAACTACGACCGCAAACGCCTGCTGATCGTTCTCACGATTTCCCGGTTGGTCCGTAATACCTCACTGGTGCTGATTGGCGAGGCCTTGGCCCGGCATCAGGCCTTGCTCTGGGGGGCGATGATCGGCATGATGGTTGTGCCTTTGCTGGTGAGTAAGGTTCTGGAACGGCTGCCCAACCCTCGGCTGGAATAGCACTTCAGGACAAGCGGGCTGTAAATCTTTCTGTGGGCTGGAAATAGGCTCGTGTCTTCCTGTTTGCTGCGACTGTGGCCTCATTAGGCTTAAAAAGCAATGAATGCGCCTTTCCAATAGGAAGGGCGCATTCATTTTCTTTAAGGGAGAGTGTTTTCAGGTCTCATAGAAAACACGAGAGAGAGCGGTTAAAACCTAGTCGCCGAGGGAGATGCCAACGCCGCGAGCGGTATGCACCAGGGCGCTATCCAGCTTCACGTAGTTGTACTCTTCGATGGCGGTGGCGATCGGTACGGAAATGATGTCGGGATGACGGTAAGCGACCATGTGGCCAAACTTTTTCTCCAGTACCAGTTCCACGGATTTTACGCCGAACTGGGTAGCCAGCACCCGGTCGTAAGCAATCGGGGAGCCGCCGCGTTGCAAGTGGCCGAGAATCATGACGCGGGCTTCAACGTCCACCTTGTCCTTGATTTCATCCAGCAATCGGTGGCCAACGCCGCCCAGAATCTTGTTCTGGTAACCGGGTTGGTCGCTGTCTCTGGAGGTAATGATACCGCCCACAGGCTTGGCGCCTTCGGAAATAACCACGATGGCAAACCCACGGCCATTCTCCACCTTGTCGTTGATGGCTTCGGCCACTTTGTCGATATCGTAGGGGATTTCGGGAATCAGGGCCACGTGCGCGCCACCGGCAATGGCGGCGCTCAGGCCGATCCAGCCTGCATCCCGGCCCATAACTTCCAGAATCATCAGGCGGTTGTGGCTGGCTGCGGTGGTAATCAGGCGATCCACGGCTTCAGTCGCGATTTGTACGGCGGTCTGGTAGCCAAAGGTCAAGTCGGTAGAAGACAGGTCGTTATCGATGGTCTTGGGAACGCCGATAATCGGGACGCCTTTTTCGTAGAGCTTCTGGGCAATACCCATGGAGCCTTCGCCGCCAATGCTGACCACGGCATCAATGCCGAGTTTGTCCAGCCGGGCAATCAAATCGTCGCACCGATCCACGTAGGACCAGCTACCGTCGGCGTTTTTCACCGGCCAGTGGAAGGGACCACCCTTGTTGGTGGTTTTCAGGATGGTGCCGCCACGGATATGGATACCGGACACGGTTTTGCTGTCCAGCAGAACCACTTCCATCGGGTCGCGGAGCAGGCCGTTGAAGGCTTCGATACTGCCAATGACCTCCCAGTCGTCTTCACTTTCGGTTCGTCGCACGATGGCGCGAATAACCGCGTTCAAGCCGGGACAATCTCCGCCGCCTGTCATTACAAGGATTCTTTTTTTAGCCATTGTTCGGTACTTCTCCTGCCTTTCCGAATCTTTAGAATCTACGGCTAGCGCCGTTTTGTCAAACGGGTTTTATTTAACCGCCATTTTTGGGAGGGTTTCTTGGTTTGTCCGGGGCGATAATTAAAGCCTGAAATGCACATGGTACAGTGAAAATCCCGCACGGGATATCCGAAATGTAGCCACATAGTGGCGTATCTCTGCCCAGCCCTGCGCCGGTTTCTTCCAAGGGTCAGTCAGGCAGAGGATTCGGCCCGGATGAGCAAGTGTTAAAATCATTTTAACTGATTGTCTAATGCAGCTAATAAAGGTTTTTACGAATGCCACCCGATATACAAGGCTGTGTGTTTAAATTCCTGCCCAACAACCCCGCCGTTTCCAGCGTGGTGATGAAGGTGCTGAAAAGCGTCTACCAGACGCACACCTTACCGCTTCCTCTGGTTAAACAGGTGGTGGAGCGCGCCCTGGAACAGAGCCGCACCATGGATATGAAGGTGGAAAGCGCCGTTTACGAGGAAAAGTTGTCCTCATACGCCAACCAGCTTCGGGCCCGGTATAAAACCCAGTTGAATGAAATCCGCATGCGCGGCAAAAAGTGGTAAAAAGCTTCAGTTTTCTTGCAGTTTTTAGGCTTTTTTGACCTTTTGAGTGATCGTAATGGTGCCCCTGCTGCCATCGTGGCTGGCATTTGTTATGCTTAGGGTATGTGGAACAAGCTGTTTTTGCTGATTTTAGGGGGTGGCGCTGGCACTGTCTGTCGCTACTTTCTGGCGGAGCTGGGGCAGGCCCGCTGGGGCACCCACTTCCCGTATGGTACCTTGCTGGTCAATATGGTCGGCTGCCTGATCATGGGTGTGCTGCTCGGCCTGTTTGAGGTGCGGTTCGGTTCCTTGGCCAGTGTGCCTCTGCCGCTGCGTTTGCTGCTAATTAGCGGGTTTCTGGGCGGCTTGACCACTTTTTCCAGTTACGAGCTGGAGACCCTGCTGCTTTTGCGCCAAGGTGCTTGGGAGCGCGCCCTGATTTACGCGGTGGGTAGCCTCGTTGTGGGTCTGCTGCTTTTGCTGGCTGGCTTCAGGCTTACTCGTCTGGTGCTGGAAGGGCGGGCCTAGCCAGGGTTCTTCAGTGGGTGTGAACCCCGGAAAACCATGGGGCATCTTCGATTATTCTTTCTTGTTTATCTTTTTAGTCTTGCTTTGGGTAAAATATCTCTAATTCCATCTTTGTGTATTTCCTATTCTTGAAGGCACCCTCACTGCCCCAACTAAACCCCTAACCCATAGGATATCCCCAGAATTATGTTGCGTAACCTGCTCGCTTTGATTTTGTTTGGCATGTTGGCCGTTGGCGGCTATGTTTTTACGGTGACCCGCGATTTGCCGCCGGTGGAGAAGATTCTGCGTGACGGCGTGAACCCGACCCAGTGGACGCAGGTGTTTGCGGCAAACGGCACCCCGATTATGTCCTTCGGCAAGTTCCGGCACCAGAATGTCCGCCTGAAAGACGTTTCCCCTTACTTCATCGAGGCCCTGATCGCCACCGAGGATCGCCGGTTTTACAGCCACCACGGGGTTGACCCGATTGCGGTGCTGCGCGCCATCGTCAGCGATTTGAGCCACAAGAAGATTCGCGAAGGCGGCAGTACCATTACCCAGCAGTTGGCCCGCAACGTGTTCCTTAACAACGAGCGCTCTTTCTCCCGTAAAATCCGCGAAGCCGCTCTCGCTTGGGAGCTGGAGGACAAGCTCGACAAAAAGCAGATCATGGAACTCTACGTCAACAACACCTACTTTGGGGAAGGCGCATATGGTATCCGGGCTGCCAGCGAAGTGTACTTCGGCAAGCCGCCCAGCCGCCTGACAGTCCCAGAGGCCGCCATGTTGGCTGGTATGCCGCAGGCGCCTTCCGGCTATAGCCCGTTCCACAACCTGCGTGGCGCCAAGGAGCGGCGCAATGAAGTACTGCAAAACCTCGTGGAAGTCGGGCAAATTACTTCCGAAGAGTGTGCGAGATTCCAGAAACAGCCTATTCGCCTGAGCCCCAATGGCCGGAATCTGTCCTCCTCGGACAAGGCCCCGTTTTTTAATCGCAGCGTGATGGAAAAAGTGATGCGGGACTTTAACCTGGACGAACAATCGTTTTGGCAGAGTGGCCTGAAAATCTACACCACGCTGGATCTCAATGCCCAGATGCTGGCGGAAAACGCGGTAGTCAGCCAATCTTCCGTGTATGGGCGTAGCAGGGCCTCGCAACAGGCGGCTCTGGTTTCCATCGATCCCAGAACCGGCGCGATTCTTGCTTACGTGGGTGGGAAGAACTACCAGCAAAGCCAGTTTGACCGGGTTCGTGATGCGATTCGCTCCCCGGGCTCGCTGTTTAAGGTGTTTACCTACGCTACGGCTATTGATCGCGGCTATGAGCCCAATCGGGTGTACCTGGACGAGTCGGTGAACATTGGCGGTTGGCAACCCCAGAACTACGATCGGTCTCACCACGGTTACATGACCATTGCCCGCGCCCTGATTACCTCCAACAACATCGTGGCGGTCAAGGTCATTAGCGAACTGGGCGCGGATGCCGTGGCCCACATGGCCGAGCAGATGGGCATCCATACGCCGATGGAAACCTATCTGGGCCTGACGCTGGGTGGTTCGGGTGTGCGTCTGGTGGACATTACCTCTGCCTATGGAGTTTTGGCCAATCAGGGTGTGCGCGTGGAACCTTACGCCATCCGCAAGATTGTGGATGACGCCGGGCACGAGATTTACCGCGAACTGCCGGTCAGAACCAACGTGCTGAACCGCACCACGGTGGACACGATGGTCAAGATGATGGAAGGCGTCATCGCCAGAGGCACGGGCCGTCCTGCCGACATTGGTCGCCCGATGGCCGGCAAGACCGGGACCAGCGATGATTACCGCGATGCCTGGCTGGTTGCCTTCACACCGGACGTGGTGACCGGGGTATGGGTCGGTAACGATGACAACTCCACCATGCCGCATATGACGGGTGGCACTTTGCCTGCCGCCATCTGGAAGGCCTACATGAAGCCTTATATGGCCAGTCGCCCGATTCAGGACTTTGATTTGGCCTACAGCAAGCCGCTTGGAGAGTCAGACTTCCTCACCTATAGCATCAAGAACCTGAGCGACAAGGAATCCGGTAACGGCGCACCGGTGGCCCAGCAGGACCCGATGGGTGATCCGGTTGATCCTGCACTGGATCCGGGCGCAGCGCCTGCTGTCCCTTCGGGTGGACATGATAACGGCCCCTTGACTTCCCCGGAAACGCCGGCTGCCACCTCGGGTGGCTGGAATAGTGGCGGAGAGCGGCAAAATACCCCGGATTCCGTGGGCCGCCCACTGGTGCCGGTAGTTCCGCCGGAAAATGAATCTGCCCCGTCTCAACCGCAGCCCATGCCGGGTTATGGCGCCAACGCCTCAGGTGGACGTTCCGGCTATGGGGTAATTCCCATCGAGCGTGGTCGTCGCACCCGTTTGGCTCCCCCGCCGGACATCCAGCAACTGGATGCCCCACCCGTGGCTGGTGGACGAGGGTACTAGCGACAGCCTAAGTCTGCTATGCCGGTTTTGCTTCGAGAATCGGTCTTAGGCTGAGATGCCCAGCTGGTTCAGGCTGTTCTGAATATCGTTATTGCCTTTCAGGTTGGGATAAGCCTTGATTTTATTGTTGAAGATTTGCTGTTCGGAACCCGGTGCCGCCTTGCCATTCATGCGGGAGGATACGCGGTAAGCCACGACGTCGGACATGCCCTCTTCAGTCTGGGAGTTGCCGTCCCCGTCCGTGGCAGCGTGAACGAGTTCGTGGACCACGGTTTTGTCAAAGTCGGGCGCGTTGGGGTTAATAATAATTTTCTTCTGATTCGGGTCGGTAATGCCGTTGATCTGTTTCCCCGCGTCCAGGGCGCTATCATGGGAGTGGCCGTCGGAGTGGTCATGGGCGCCTGCAGCCTGGCTGGGATCACCCACTTCAATCGTGTACCCATTGGCTTCAGCGGATTTGAGCAGCTTGTTGCCTTCCGGATCTCTGGCAATCTTGGCCAGCGTGTTATCTAGCCGCTGCTTCTGGGCCGGATCGCTGGTGATATTATTGGATTTACCCGCCACATTGTCGGCATCCTTTGGTGTATTGGCTGGCTTGGGCGGTGGTGGTGCGGTGGGCGCTTCATTGCTCAGGCTCGTGGGTGCCTGGGGTCCATTGGCAACAGGGGCAGTGTTGTTGGGGTCATAACCGCCAATATCATTGGCCGGCTGGCCCTGTCCGCCCATTTGTTGCATCAGGCCGGGTAGCAGCATGCTGAGTATCGAAGTCAGCATGGATAAAATTTGCATCAGGGCGCCGCCCATTCCGGAATCTCCCAAGCCGGAGGCGCCACCCGGTGAATTGGGATTTAAAGCACTGTTGGTAGGGGCGTTCAGCAAACCGGGAGTGCCAGCTATGCCCGCATTGGGGTTGACACCATTGGTACCTGAACCGGGCAAGCCGCTTAAGCCAAGGGACGGCATGCCCATTAAGCTGGGGGATGAAATCATACTCTCTCCTAGGGATGTGTGCTGTTAAACGCAAGCAACGCAACGAAGCTAAGCTTTATCGCAAGATATCGCTGGGCAGGATTTATTCTCTCTCACAAGAAAATAAAAACAATATTTACAGGCCGCTTGCCTTTTGTTGATGAATCGTTACTGAGCCCCGAACTGCTCTCAAATCGGGCAATGAGAGGCAGGGAGAGCAGGTTATCTGGCTACCTCTGGGTACAGGAAAGTCCGGCTAAGCGCAGATCAGGCTTTCTATGGCAGAGTTGACGCTTTTTCTTCAGCCGAGTGGCAGTTTGAGTTGTTCATGGACCTTGCGGAAGTTCTTGCGGTGCAGTGGGGTAATGCCCAGTTGCTGAATGCCCTGAATATGGGCGGGAGTGGGATACCCCATGTTCACTTCCCAGCCATAGCCGGGATGTTCCAGGGCCAGTGTCTTAATCATGCTGTCCCGGTACTGCTTGGCGATGACGGAGGCCGCCGCAATAGCCGCCGAGCAGCCATCCCCCTTGATGATGGCCCGTTGGCGATCCTGCCGGTAATCCGGAATGACGGCCCGCCCATCCATTAACAGGAAGAGATCGTCGTTGCCTGCGGTTAGGCCAGCCTGACGGCACAGGTTTTCCAACGCGCGGTAAACGGCCAGCAGGGAAGCGTAATGGATATTCAGCTCATCCACCTCATGCTTGTCGGCCTCTCCAATGCCCGTGTAACAGAAGGACTGGATGGCCTGAGCCAACTCCTCCCGTACCGGGGCGCTCAGTTTTTTAGAGTCGTCCAGCCAGTTTAGCAGGCGCTTCTGCTCCCGGGTCAGGCTGGGGGGCAGGCAAACCGCCCCGCCGACCACGTTGCCAATCAGGCTCCCCCGACCGACCTCATCCAGGCCAATCAGGCGGCAATCCAGCGCCATTTCCTTTGAAATTCGCGCATCAAAGCGCATCAGGGCGCTCAGCTTGCTGGCTTTTCGGCTGCGCACGGAGACTGCGGGCTTATTCTGTTTCGACTGCCTGCTGCTCTGTTTGGGAGAAAGGGGCGGGGAGATGGGCGTCTTCAACTCGGTCGCTTTCGGGCTTGGACTCAACTCTAGACTCTTCTATCGCTTCCGTCGGAAGCTGGGATGGCTGTTCTTCTGATTCGACTGGGGGTATGGCCAGCTGCTGGGCGTGTTCCAGCGTGATTCTACCCATCCGGGCATGTCGAAAATCCGTCAGAATGGCCTGTGCGGTACGCAATAAATCCAGATGGGCGCCGCCCAGCTTGTAGTTGCGAGCCTCGGCCACGCTTTCCAGGGAAACGGGCTGTTCCGGCGTCAACTTGAAGAATTTGCGTGCCAGGTCGGGGTAAATCCCTTCCACGGTTTCCAGCAGGAAGCGGGCAATTTCCTCCTCGTCAAAGGCGGCATCCCCAATTGAACTGACAGTAGCCAGGAATGCCCCGGCTTTCGGGGAGTCCAGTTGCGGCGGGATGACGCCCGGCGAATCCATCAATTCCACCTCGGGATGAATGCGGATCCACTGGGTGGTCTTGGTAACGCCTGCCCGGTGGCCGGTTTTGGTCTTTTTTCGACCCACAATGCTGTTGATGAGCGTGGATTTGCCCACGTTGGGCATGCCAGCCACCAGCACCCGAATCGGGCGACGCTTGCGGCCCTTGGCGACCAGCTTTTTCATGGCAGCTTCACCCAGCGCCTGCACGTTTTGCACGAGTGTGGCCTTGGCCTGACCGGTCTTGGCATCGTAGAGCATGGCCCGCTGATTGCCAGTCGTCAGGCTCTTCAGCCAGCGCTTGTTCTGGACCGGATCACCCAGATCGCTCTTGTTGAGGATGATCAGTGTGGGTTTATCGCCAATTTTCTGCGCCAGCCGTGGATTAACCGTCGCGTTCGGGATGCGGCAATCCAGCACCACCACGACCACATCCACGAGTTTTAGCAACTCGCTGAGTTGCCGTTCGTACTTGGCGATATGACCGGGATACCACTGTATTGAGGGGTGGATGATGTCTTCCATAATGATGTTTTCCAGACGGCTGAAGCCTGTTAGATACACAAAAAACGAAGAGGACGGGCTCTTCGTTTTTTGTTAATGCTGGGTAAAGTCCTATTTGTTGATGGTTTTTTCGCGAATACGAGCCGCTTTACCAGTGCGCTGACGCAGGTAGTACAGCTTGGCGCGACGCACATCGCCACGGCGCAGGACTTTAATGCTTTCCACTTTGGGGGAGTGCAGCAGGAACACGCGCTCCACGCCAACACCCTGGAACACGCGACGCACGGTCACGGTCTTGTTCACGCCAGCGCCAGCCAACTTGATGACCACGCCTTCGTAACCTTGCAGACGCTCTTTGTTACCTTCGCGAATGCGGACCATAACTTTCACGGTGTCGCCAGGGCAAACTTCCGGCAGGTCGGCTTTCAGGTATTCATTCTCAATTTCTTTAACCAAATCAGTGGTCATAGCTGGGATCCTTCTGGTCTCGTTTTTTTGAAATACGGGTTGGCGGCTAGCCTGGGCCAGTGCCGGGAAGTCTGTGTCTCTAATGGTTTGTCCACTGGAGGAGTGAGCAGGCCTTTTGCTTCTTTGTGTTTTGCGCGGTGTCTTACCGTGAAGAAGCGGGAGGGATTATTCATCCCATTATAGTTTCAGTAATGTATTGCAAACCCCCTCGGCCGTCAAGTGATCGCTTCAGCGACCAGAATGCCGGGTGGTGTGCCCATTTCCAACGCCAGCAGGAGAGCAATAGGATGAAAATCATAGCCCACAGGCGCCAGACCTGCAAGTAACCGGGTAGGAACCGGCTTTTCTGCGGATGAAAAGTCCCGAATTTGGCCAGAACAATAGTGAACCGGCAAAAGGGGATGCCTGGTAGCGGGTAGTGGCGCAATACCTGAGACTGTCCTCAGTTCAGGAGGGTGAAGCGTCGCCTGACGTCCCCTCATGATGTCATGATATTCGGGAGCACTGGAATACAGAGGTTATTATTCGATTTCCAGCTTGGAAAGCTTCATGCCCTGGCTGTCTTCCTTGGTGGAAAGGTTGATTTTTTCCTGCGGCGCCTCAGCCTGGATGGTTGCCAGCAGGTCTATATTCTGCTTGATGCCCCTATCCGGGTGGAACACCTTGACATAAAACTCGTCGCGGAGCGATTTTAGAAAGCGTTGTACGCCTTCTGCCCCGCTGGTAACGTAGGCATCCGTGACCTGGGCCACCTGTTCCGGGTTGGAGTCCACGTGAAACTCTTTGCAGGTCGCGAAATACTCCTGAATATACTTCACCATGTTCAGGATGTGGTCGGACATGAAGTCCTGCCCGTCGTCGGAGAGCATGTAGAGGTAGTTCATGGCCTTGTGCAGCGTTTCGTTCTCGTCGTATTCCCGCCGACGGTTTTTGGATTTGTGCAGACCCATGATTTTATCGCTGCCCAGGGTGCGGAAAGTATTGTCCTGCTCGGTGGCATCGAACTCCCGGTTCGCCAGGGTAATCAGGGCTTCGCTAATAATGGTCTTAATTTCGTCAGGCATCAGAATCAGCAGCTTGACGCCCTGAGCCAGACGGGGGTGCCGGTCGTACCAACGTTTAAAGGTTTTTTTCTCAGCGCTCATTCCGTGCGATCCCATTTATATACTTAACAGTAAGGCGGAATTGTTGGGCGGTTAAATTCTGACCCAAGCGATTGCCACAATCGTTATTCCACTTGGCGGCTAAATTTAATCGCATATATATAGTTCTTAGAGATGCTGTTTACAATTGGTCTGTTGATTGAAGGGTATTTTAGGTTGTTTTTAGGGGTGGGGCTGATTTGTCGGATTGTAAAGAGTGTAAAAATATTGCGGTGCTTTGGGTTGAATCTTGTCAGGATAAATTTATCCCAAGAATTTTCAAAAAACGAATATTTAGTCGGTACAGAAATTTGTGTTGGTTTTATAGTGTCTATCTACGTTGGTTGAATCAATTCGCTGAACCTCCTCTTATTTGTAAATGCTTAAAGAGGAGGTTCTTTCTATACTTTTTTGTATAAAGAAGTATCAGAAAAAGGCCGTAAATACCTGAGCGGGTTAATTGGATGAAAATCGACCAGATTCGGATTGAATTTTACAGACCAGATTAATTCGGCCTGATGCGTTGAATCCGGAAACCCTGGCTGTTATCCTTGGGTGCGCCCAGCCCGGTTTCCGGATGGGTATCATCCAGCTTCTGAAAGGCTTTGGTCTTTCTGCTATTGGACCCTTGCAGGTAGAACGTTTCTTTCATGTTTTGCAGAAAAGCTTCCACTTCAGCGGAGCCTCTTTCAACATAAGTATTCGTGATGCGGGCCACGTCTTCCGGCGCGGCATCTTGCTGGAATTCGTGGCAAGTGGTCAGGTAACGCTGAATGTAGTTCATCATGGTCATAACTTCGTTCGCCACGTAATCCTGCCCCTCGTTCGATAGCAGGTACAGCGTGTTCATGGCCTTGTGCAGCGTGTCGTTCCCGTCGTACTCTCGACGGCGGTTTTTGGACTTGTGCAGGCCCAGGATTTTTTCGTGCCCCAGCGTGCGGAACTGCTTGTCCAGCAATACTTCCTTAAAGTCCCGATGCATAAGCTGGATCAGGCTCCCACTGACGATTGTGCAGACTTCATCGGGCAGCAGGCACAGTGAGCGAACAGCCTGAGCGAGTTGAGGCTGTCTGTCATGCCAGCGTATAAAGTTTTTCGAGGCAGTCATAGGGGGAATCCGTGCTTGCAATGCTCCAACTACTGTTGGCCAGTGTGTCAGCCTGCTGGAATCCAATAATCCGGGGCTATTGGCTAGATATCGCTAATTTTCGATATAGCTTATATGCCCAACTTTTGATGTTTTTAATCGCATAAATTGTGGCGTGGCAGGGATTGTTCCCGCATTTGGCTTGTCATTGCAAACCCTTCCCCCTCGGCAGGGAATAATTAGGAAATCGCCTGTTGGGCTTGACCTTGATACCCATAAAGCCATTGGTCGCTTTAAAGGTTAATCTTCCGGGGGTTAAGAAAGCGCAACCGGGTGTTGTACTTTGGCCAAACCGGATAACAGCAGGTTGAAAAACGCAGTGGCATTCTGTTCCAGCACTTCCCGCGGGTGCTTATTCAATGGAGGCATGAAGGAGGGAAAGGCATACTCCACGATTTCCGCCACACGGAGGTAATCGTAGTGGGCGGGAATCTCGCCGCCCAAAGCGGCTTGCTGTAGCAGTTCCGAAAAGAATTCCCGACGGGCTTTGAAATAACTGTCCATTTCCGCCCGAACCCGCTTGCTGTATTGCTCCAGGGATGGGGTGCTGTACTGGAAGTCGGTGGTGCGGTCGTGGTTGGCCAGAATGTTGTGCAGGATTACCTGTTTGAGCGTCTCCAAACGGCCGGTGCGGGACTGTCTGGCCAATTCCTTCATGCTGTTCAGCAAGTTTTCCAAGTAGCGTTCAATGCTGGCCATCAGGATGTCTTCCTTGCCGCCGGAAAACTCCAGGTAAATCGTGGCGCGGGGAATCCCTGCCTCTCTGGAAATGTCCTCCATGGTGGTTTTTTCCCAGCCATAGTGGTTGAAGAGGCGATCAGCGGACTCGATAATGCGGTCTTTGCGGTCGGTAATTACTTTTCGTCTAGCCATAATTATGAATTCTTGTCGATCCTGGTCTTTTTGTCAAGAATTATAAAGTTCAGGCATAGCGACTTGGCAGCAGGCATGGCGTCAGTTTGGGCGGGCTAAACGAACGGATGGGCTTCAATCGGTGGGATTGGCCTTTAGCTGTCTTTATGAGACATTAAGCGACCTGATTTAATCAATCCCTGAAATTGCAATGCACACATCGACCCAGGAAACGCCGGTCAGCCGCCGGAACCCGTTTGAGCAATACCCCAAAAACATTCCGCCGCACTACGCCGGTCGTGGGCCTGCGGCTGCAAAGTCAGCTCAACGCTTACAGACAGTGCGGCCCGGTGCTGCAAACGCAAAGCCTCACGCTAGGCCCGCCGCCTTGCAGGCTGTTTCTCCCACCCAAAGGGATGCCCAGGCGCGTGCCTTGCGGCGTCAGCAATTTCTGAGAAAGCGCCAGTTTTCGCTGGCAGCCATCATAAAACGGGTCTTTAAATTGCTGGCTGTGGCCTTGCTGGTGTTTATCCTGCTGCCTTCGTCCATGCAAAAGCGGGTGTTCGCGCTGGTGCCATTTAGTGCGCCCAAGCCCGTGGTCAGCCTGCCCCCTATGCCCGTGGATTATGACTATATTTCCTCGCCCTTCGGCCATCGCTGGGGGCGTCAGCATCAGGGCATCGATTTTGCCGCCGCAGTCGGGGAGCCTATCTATTCCACCTCGGCGGGTACCGTCCTCCATAGCGGTTGGGAACCCGGCTATGGCAAGAGCGTGGTGGTGGATCATGGCCACGGCGTACAGACCCGATACGGGCACTGCTCCCGCTTGCTGGTGAAGGAAGGCGCTCCGGTCGCCAAGGGGGCCATGATTGCCCGTGTGGGTTCTACTGGCCATTCCACAGGCCCTCATCTGCATTTTGAAATCATTGTGGATGGGGTGCGCAAGAATCCCGCCTGGTATTTCACTTTTGATAATCACCAAAATTCCCACCTGGCCAGCGCCGAAACGGAGACCGAGGAAAGAAACGCCGAGGACTAATGTCTTACGGGGTTAGATTCTCCTCTGAGGCCTTGGGGTAGGTTCTATTTGTCGCTGATTGCCAAGTGCGTGTCAGTTAATAATTGCAAGGAGTGTGTATGATGTCCGAACTGGCAGACCAGACTGCTGAATCCGCTCAGGGTACCAAGGCGTTTTCCATTTCCCGTGCCTTTAATGCGCCCCGAGAACAGGTGTTTAAAGCCTGGACGGAAGTTGAACGCATTTCCCAGTGGTGGGGTCCCAAGGGGTTTCCCGTGCGAATCGTCAAGCTCGAAGCTTTGTCGGGTGGGCTTTTCCACTACAGCATTGAGCTGCCGGGCGGAGAGAAAATGTGGGGTAAGTTCGTCTATCAGGAAGTAACCGCGCCAGAGCGGCTGGTGTATCTCAATTCCTTCTCGGATGAAACCGAAGGCATGACCCGCCATCCGTTCAGCCCGGAATGGCCGCTGGAACTTATGAATCAGGTGACATTCGAGGAGCGGGACGGTAAAACCATCCTGAGCTTGAAGGCAGCCCCCCATAATGCCAGCGAGGCGGAACAGAAAGCCTTTGAAGCGGGACTGGGGGGCATGCAAATGGGTTTTGCCGGTACATTGGATCAGCTGGAAGCCTATTTATCCCGCTCCTGAATTTTGTCAGTCTTGAAAAGTAGAACAGGCGGCCCAAGTGCTTACTTTGGGCCGCCTGACGTTTTAAAGTTGCGAGAAATGCGGACTAGTTGACGTCCATCAGTTCCACTTCGAATTTCAGGGTGGCGTTGGCCGGGATAACATCACCCACGGCTTGATCCCCGTAAGCTTTGTCCGGCGGAATGACCAGGACGCGCTTGCCGCCCACTTTCATGCCCACAATGCCTTTTTCCCAGCCTTCAATCACCTGGCCGGAACCCAGTTTGAAGGTAAATGCCTCGTTGCGATCGTAGGAACTGTCGAACTTCTGCCCGTTGCTGGCCAGGGTGCCCAGATAGTTCACGGACACGGTATCGCCGCGCTTGGCTTCCCGGCCGCTGCCTTCCTGCACGTCTTCCACCTGGATGCCGTCCACTTTTTTCATGCCGGGGATGGCGCTTGCGCTGCTGACGTTGGCGGTGCCACTGGTACTGCTGCCGCTGGCGCCGGGGGCATTTTTACTTTCGCAGGCGCTCATGCCTAATACGGCGCTGCTGGCCAAAGCCAAAACCACGAGCGCTTTCCATGGAGCTTTCTTCATGGGGTTCCTCTCTCTTTCAAAACAAACATTCTTAATCAGGATGTGGTGAGCAACATTTTAGTCGAAACCAATTTCCTGAACGCAACACGGGTTCAGGTGAAAAGCGTTCAGGACGTTGTGCCTAGACGATATTTTCCTTGAGCGCCTTGATGGCGGCCTGCACCCGGTCATTGACGCACAGCTTGTTCAGGATGCTGCCCACGTGCGCCTTGGCGGTGTGGATGCTAATGCAAAGCTGCTCGGCGATTTCCGGGTTGCTTTTGCCAGCCACGATCAGTTGCAGCACTTCCAGTTCCCGCTCGGTCAATTCGGATTCGGGGTTCTGCTCTACCAGCGCCTGACGCTTTTGCAGCGTGATGGAACTCGGGTCGTTAACCAGGGTCAGCACCATGGAGGCAATGGCCGGATCCAGCCAGACCGCGCCGTCCTGGACTGTTTCAATCACGTGTACCAGACGATCCGGCTTGACGTCTTTCAGAACGTAAGCCTGAGCGCCCGCGCCCAGGGCCGCGATAACTTCCTGCTCCTCGCTGTGGGAGGTCAGGATGATGATCTTGATGTCGGGCCAGCGCTTGCGGACTTCCTGGGCCATTTCTATACCGTTCATGCCTGGCAGTCCCAGGTCGAGCAGCAGGACTTCCGGGATTTCCTTGCCGGCTTCCAGCTTGCTTAATGCTTCTTCGGCGGATTCTGCTTCCCCGATAAAGTGAATTTGGGGGAATTCGCTCAATACGGCCATCAGGCCCATCCGGGTCAGATGGTAGTCTTCCACGATAAAGAGGTTGATTACCTTCTTGCTTTCAGTGTTTGCGATTGCGTCGGTTGAGGTTTGCATGGGTATACCACCGTTTCAGTTATCTTTAAATACGAACTTACTCATTTTTGCTGGGATTATTATACGTTTATTGGGTTCCCATATACAACCGAGCCGCAAATTTGCTAATATAAAGCGGAGAATTTGAGAATTGAAGTGACATCCAACAAAACGGTTCCGGTTCCTGTGTCTTTTGGGAAGCAAGTATGACGAATAAGCGTATTCTGGCATTAGCCATTGGTGTGGTAGTGCTGGGGAACTCCTCGGTGCAGATGTGGGCAGCCCGCAAATATTACCCACCGGGTTTCAAGCCCCCCAGCGATGAAAAACTGGTTCCCACGCCCACCCCGACGGAGCAGCCCAAGCCAGTGTTGATTACGGTTCCGCAGCCGGGTGGCAAGCAGGTGATCATCAAGACGGTGCCAGTCACCGTGGAAAAAACCGTGACCGTGCAAGCCAAGCCCAAAGACCCGCTGGTGGTACTGATGGATGAGCGCCGTTATTTTGACGCGCTGCGTATGGTGGACGGTCGCCTGAAGAAGGCACCCAATAACCTGACCTGGCAACTGTTCCGTGGGAAAATCCTGCGGGAGCAAGGCGAGTACGCCAAGGCCATCGAGCAGTACACCATCATTCTGGATGGCAAGAACCGTAGCCAGTTCGCGCGGGCTGAGGCCCTCAACGGCATTGGCTGGACGCAGTACGCCAAAGCCATGCATGATCGGCAGATTGGTAATACCGGGGAAGCCAACGCCAGCCTGCGCGCGGCGGATATGGCGTTCCGGCAGGCTGCCCGCATCAATCCGGAAATGTCCTACGCCTGGGCCGGGCTGGGAGAGGTTTCCCTGGCCAACGGACAGGTGCGCGACGCGGAAACCTGGATCAAGAAGGCCAAGAAGCTGGGGCCCAACAACTTGTCCGTGCAACTGGCGGAGTCCGAATTATTGCTGGCCCAGCATAAGCCGGAAGACGCCCTGCAAATCCTTTACGGTATCAAGAAAACCACCACCCGCGAGCCGGACGTTTATATGCTGCTGGCGCGGGGCTCCATGGACACCGGCAAGGTGGACGACGCGATCATCAACCTGAAACAGTTGCTGGAATTGCAGCCGGATCACACTGAAGCGCTGAAGCTGTTGAGTCTTTCCTACGAGCGCAAGATGAAGCCCGAGGATGCGGAAGTGGCGCTGGAAAAGGCCATTGCCCTGAATCCCATGGACGAGAAATCGGTGGACGCCCTGCTGAAAATTTATGATCAGCACCGGGAGGACGATCGCGCGATTCTGGTATTGCAAACCCTGTTGAAGGATCACCCCGGACAAACGACTTATTCCCTGTCCCTGCTGCGCCGTCTGGCAGACGCAGGCCGCTGGGATGAGGTTTACGATCAGGGGGGCGTGATGATTCAGGAAGTTCTGGCGCAACCTCCGGAAGGCTCGGGCAGTCAGTCCACGCAGGATTCCGTGCAGGCGCAACAACTCTTGCTGCAAAAACAGGAAATTGTGAACCTGTTTGCCCGCTCGGTCTACCAAAAAGGGCGTGGCATGCTGGATCGGCGTTCCCTGCTGAAGACGGCTTCCGTGCAGCAGGCCCAGACTTTCGCCAAGATTAACCTGGAGCGGGAATCCCGGATTTCCGGCCCGCTGGCTACGCAAAGCCTGTTGCAACAGTTAAGCCTGCTGCTGATTGATCCGATGCAATCCACGGCCCTCCTGCCGCCGGATTTTCACCCTCAGGGTGCGGATTTGCCGCTGGCCATCCAAATCGCTTTCCTGCAAGGAGAGCATGCCCGCCATGACTTGTGGGTCGCGCAGGCCAAAACCATGGAAAACTCCCTGAGCTTTGCCAGGTCCCTGTATGAGCTGGGCGACTACGAAGGCGCTGAATTTCTGGTGGATAACTATTTGACGCTGCATTCCGAATCCGGTGAGGCGCGGCAGTTGAAGAAGAATATTGACGCCGATCAGGACGCCTTGCAGGAGCATTTGAACGTACTCGGCATGCTGCCCCGCAAAATTCCCAACGATTATTGGCAGAAAACGGCCAGTGAAATTCTGGAGTTGGGAAGCACGGATGGCAAGGCTCACGGCACGTTGGGGATGGCGTTAGAGAAGCGTCGCCAACCAGCCTTGGCATTGATTCAGTTGCGCATGGCCGCCAAGTACGCCACGACTCCGGAAGATCGGCAAATGTGGACTCGTCGGGCGGATAAAGCGGCCCGGAACCTGGGCCGATAAACAAGGCTGGCGATTTCAGCGTATCGTTTCAGCAGCTTGGGTTGACGTTTTGTCTTAGGCGATAGAACGCGCTTATGCCATTCTGCGAATCGGTCAATCCGTTTGATTGGTGGGGCTATCAGGCGACTCTGTCTGGCAACTTTAACCATTTAATGAAAGCGAGCGAAGGAGGCCACTCGCAAGTTTTTACGTTCTGGAAATCGACCTAGATGGACAGTGTGGTTTCTATTTCATTTTCGGTTTCGGGGAGAAGTGCTTTTTTTTGCTTGTCCAGTTGCTGCGCCATGGGCAGGGTCATAATAAAGCGGGTTTCCTGCTCGGGCTTACTCTCCGCCCAGATTTTCCCGCCGTGCATTTCCACAATGCGCTTGGAAATATATAGGCCCAATCCGGTGCCGATCTGCTTGAATTTGCGGGAGATGGAGTAGTATTTATCGAAAATCTTGGGCAATTCCTCAGCGGAAATACCCTTGCCGTGGTTGCTGACTTCCACCAGCAGGCGCCCTCCCTGAGGGCTGTCATCCGGCTCGGCGAAAATGCTGATCCGGATGGGCGTATGCCGACGGCTGTAGCTGATGGCGTTGGAAATAATGTTGTGGAACACCCGCTTCATCTGGATGGAATCGATCCAGGCGTCCGGCATTTCCAAAGCGGTATCCAGTTCCAGCGTCACTTCCCGCTTGTCTGCCAGCGGTTGCAGGGTGTTCATCACGTCCTTGGCCAGTTGCGCCAGTTGGGTGCGCTGCCGGTGCAGGGTCACGTGCGAGGATTCCAGCTTGTAGAACAGCAGCGTGCTGTTCACCATATCCACCAGATCCTGAACGCTTTCCTTGGCGCCTAGCAGCAGTTTCCGCTGCTCTTCGGTAATGGGGCCAATCTTCCCGGTGCCCAAAGTTTCCAGCACCATTTGCTGGGCCAGCAGTGGGGTTTTCAAATCGTGCGTCAACGTGGCGACATACGTCTCTTTGACGCGATCCAGTTCCTTCAGGGTGGACACATCACCCAGTACGCAGATGAACCCTTCTTCCTTCTTGCCGTTGACTTCCTGGGTGATTTTGGAAGCGTTCAGACGCAGCGTTTTCGGCGCGTCCTCAGCACTGGGGTTGAGAATCCGGGTTTCCAGCACGTCCGGCAAATCCGCCGCGAAGTTGGAGCCCGTGCAGAGCAGATGCGAGAGTTCACCGCATTTTTTCAGGTTGGGACACTGGCATTCAAACAGCTCGAAGAAGGTTTTGTTGGCCAGGTCCTCTTCGGATTTGCCCAGCCATTGCCGCACTACCGGGTTGCTGATTTTCAGGTGCAAGTGGCTGTCCAGCAGCAGAATCCCGTCCGGTGAGGCCTCAAAAATTGTTTCAAACTGCTTTTGGGCCTCTTCCAGCTCGGTTTTGTGCTTCTTGGAACTCAGCACGATCATGGTGAGCAGCACCAGAATCAGGATGCCGCCCATCCACAGGCTTCCCCGTTGCAGCAGCAGGGTTTCCGTGGCCGGGTTGACCGGGTTGAGCTGGATCACCCAGTGTTGGCCCATCAGGTTAAAGTCAAACTGGGAAACCGAGGCGCTATTCGGGTTAAGGTTTAGACTGGGGAACAGTTTGACGCCATTGGGGTCAATCAGTTGAATCTGGTACTGCGAAAAGGACTGGCCCAAGGGCTGCCAGATTTGCTCCAGCGAGATCTCCCCGGCGGCGTAGCCCAGAAAATCCTTGTTATTATTGCGGTAAATGGGGATAAACGCCCAGAAGCTGCGCGGGTGGTTCAGGAACGGAATTAGCCGCGACGTGGTGGGGCTTTGGGAACTCTTGGCGTCGCTCAGCGCCTTGACCATAGGGGACTGTCCGTTCAGTTCGTAGCCGTACAGGCCCGCGTTTTCCGGGTTGAGCGGGTACACCTGCCGGATGGTCAGGTTGGAATCAATGTAAACCAGCCGCTGAAAGCCGTGCAGGGTCGAGGTGATAGACTTGCCGTACTGCTGGAAGTCGTAGTGGTTAATGTCGGTGAAGTTCTGGTAGACCACCTTTAAGGCGATGAGGGCCGTAACATGCTCCTCCAGCGCGGATTGAATCTGGGCCTGCAAGCGTTCGGCGGTCAGTTTTTCCCGGTAGCGCTGATCCCGCTTGAAGCCTTGCACGAGAATGGCGTCCACGATCATAATCATGGACAGGCCAGCCAGCAGTAGTAAAATCAATTCCTTATAACGCGCCAGGCGCTTTAGAAATCCCATTCGCCGTTCCAATTGGGTTGTATATTCTTTCAACCTTGAATTATAGCGTACAGGTTCTACTTTTGTAATTCTATTGCTCGATCGTCTAATACTGAGTAAAGTCGGGGTTCTGACAGGGGGAAGACAGGGCTAGTCGTAGGTTCCGGGACTGGTGATCAGTCGGCCACCTTGTCTGTTGGTGAATAAGGTCCAGGTCCACTGGAACATGACCAGCAGCTTATTGTCGAACTCCACCAGCTCCTGAATATGCACGAATGCCCAGATGAGCCAGGCCATAAAGCCGCTCAACTTGACCGTGTGCAGGTCGGCGACGGCGTCTTTCATTCCGATCACGGCGAGGCTGCCCTTGTCGTGGTACCGGAAAGGTGCCATCTCACGGCCCTGTTGACGATTCAGAATTAGGCGAGCCAGGTATTCGCCCTGCTGGATAGCCACCGAGGCTACGCCGGGCAGCGGTTTGCCGTCCGGGGTGTGGCTATAGCTGGCCAAGTCGCCGATCACAAAAATATCCGGGTAGTTCTGTACGGAAAGGTCGGCCTCTACAGTGATTCGCCCACCCCGATCCAGGGTGCTGCCGGACTTTTGGGCCAGCACGTCCCCCAGTCCGGAGGCTTGCACCCCTGCCGCCCAGATGACCGTATGACACTGGAGCGTCTCGGTTTGTCCGTCGTGGGCCAGCTCAATGGTATGGTCGCAGATATTGGTTACTGAGGTGTTAGTTCGGATTGTTACTCCTAAACGGCGCAACGACGCTGCCGCCTTGGCGGACAGGTCTTCCGGGTAAGTGGAGAGAATCCGGCTCCCCATCTCGATCAGGATAATCTGGGCCTGGGCGCAATCGATATGGCGAAAGTCTTGAGGCAGCGTATAGCGGGACAGTTGGGCCAGCGCACCGGCCAGTTCCACGCCGGTTGGCCCTCCACCCACAATCACGAAAGTGATGAGTGCCATCTTCTTCACTGGGTCTCGCTCTTTTTCCGCTGCCTCAAAGCTCAGGAAAATCTGGCGGCGAATATTCAGTGCGTCCTCCACGGTTTTCAGGCCGCGGGCATGCGGCACCCAATCATTATGCCCATAGTACGAAGTCATGCCGCCGGTGGCCAGGATCAGCATGTCATAGGACAGCGGGCGTTCCTCGTCCCTGAGCCGAATCTGCTTTGCCTGCGGGTCAATATCGGTCACGGTGTCCATGATGACCTCGATATTCTGATAATCCCGCAGCACCGAGCGCAACGGGGAGGTAATCTCGCCGGGGGAAAGGCTGCCCGTGGCGATCTGGTAAAGGAGCGGCTGAAACAGGTGAAAATTTCGTTTATCGATGAGCGTTACCTGAACGGGTTGATTACCCAGTCCCTTGGCCACGTTGAGGCCCCCAAACCCACCCCCGACGATCACGATGCGCGGGTGCTTACCCGGTCCGGCTGCGGATTGCGGCATCCTTCTTCCTCCCCAAGTCTCGGCTTCAAGTCTTTTGTGACAGGCACGACCTCATTGGTGATTCACCATTCATCATACGCCTTGCGCCACTGTTTCCAATTAGCAGACTGGTGGATGGGGAGGCTAATTGAACTCTGCGTTAAAGACTGGATTCCGCCCTTTATCTCTGGTGAAACCGTTTTGTAAATCGCAAAAATGTGGGATGAAAGTCGGGCGTGAACCTAGACACTTTTGGGATTGAAACTCTCCCTATTTTTGTCAGAATAGCTCTAGTACCGAGTAAGCCAAGGCCTCAGTTCCGGGGCTTTTCGGCACAGTATCGCGAAAACCCGATTCAAACACCCGAAAGGAGCATTCCCATGATTACCCTGCGTCAGCGTGACCAGCGAGGACAAACCAAGATCGAATGGCTGGACAGCTACCACTCGTTTTCCTTCGGGGATTATTTCGACCCTCAGCACATGGGCTTTAGCGACCTGAGGGTGATCAACGACGATTACGTACAGCCCGGTCAGGGCTTTGCCACGCACGGCCACCAGAACATGGAGATCGTGACCTACGTGCTGGAAGGCACTCTGGCGCACAAGGATAGTCTGGGCAACGGCTCCCTGATTCACACCGGGGAAGTGCAGCGCATGTCCGCCGGAAGCGGGATTCGTCACAGTGAATTCAATCCCTCCGAGACAGAGCGGGTGCATCTCCTGCAAATCTGGATTTTGCCGGAGCAACAGGGGCTGACGCCGTCCTATCAGCAAATCCCCTTTGCCGATGAGGAGAAGGATGGCCGCTGGTGCCTGATTGTTTCCCCGGACGGGAGGGATGGTTCGCTGACCATTCACCAGTCCACGGAAATTTACGTGGCGCAGCTTTCGCAAGGTCAGTCGTTAACCTATCAACCCAAGCCAGATCGAGCCTGCTGGCTACAGGTGGCTACCGGCGTGCTGCAAGTGAACGACCGTATACTGGAAGCCGGTGATGCTGTGGCTGTGCAGGATGAAGCCCTCACGCTGGAAGGCATGAGTCGCAAAGCCGAAGTGTTGCTGTTCGATCTGAGAAAGCCTCAGTAAATTAAATTCTCAAGTAATCAGAACGCCGGAATTTTCCGGCGTTTTGTCGTTTATGTTCTCTTCACCACGGGATGGGCTGGCCGTCCCGCAGGAAGAGGCCGTTCAGTTCCGGGCGGGGTTTCAGTAGCAGGGGCAAAATGCCCGCCACGCTTTCCGCTGGTGTGCGTGTGGCGTTGGGGCCGCCCATATCCGTTTGTACCCAGCCGGGGCAGACGGAATGCACCAATACGGTGCTTCCTGAGAGTTCGGCGGACAGGATGCGGGTGACGGCGTTCAGGGCCGCCTTGGAGATTCGGTAGCCGGGGTAGCCCCCTTCCATGTCGCTCAGGGCGCCTAAGCCGCTGGAAATATTGATGATGGTTGCCGCCGGGCTTTTTTTCAGCAGGGGGATCATGGCCTGACTCAACTGTAACGGGCCCAGGGTGTTGGTTTTAAAAATCTCCAGCACCACGTTGGGGTCTACAGTGCAGCCGGTGGCCTCGCTATCCGCATCCGGGAGAATTCCGGCGTTGTTGACCAGTTTGTCCAGCTTCCCGAACTGCTGACTAATGGTTTGGGCTGCCGCCGCAATGCTTTGGGGATCGGTGATATCCACGGGTAGAGCGACCACGTTCAAGCCTTCGCTTTTGAGCTGTTGCTGAGCTTTCTGGCCCGCTTCCACCCGGCGAGAACCGATGAGCGTGATGAACCCCGATTTAGCCAACTGTCTGGCGAATTCCAGCCCCAGTCCCCGGTTGCCCCCGGTGACCAACGCCACGGGTTGCTGATTCTCTTCCGATTCCTGCCGATAGCTCATATCCCCTCCTGAAAAAGCGGTTTTGCTGATGCTGAAAATTCATCTTAAGCAAAAGCAGTTTATAGCACCATTAACCGCCCAGATAATCGGAGAATGAGCTTGCGCTTTTGCAATGGAGCAACAAGGATGAAACAGAATTGAAGGGGAGATGAGCGTAGGTTATAGATACGCTGAGAGACAGTGAAAATGCCTAGAGGCAAGAGGAATTTTTATGGTTGCCGGGCAGGCAGCTCAGGCTACTATTGCTGGCTTTCAAGGCGTTTGCATTGGTGGGCGGAGATTGTTTGGCCAGTGGGGAGTTGGATTTTCCGGTTTTTAATAGTGCTTCCATGCCATCAATCACGAGCAGGCGTTGCGCCAGTTTTCTGGAAAAATACTGCGCGCCTTCCGGCGTTAAATGTCTGGGATCCGCAAAGTAACCGCCCTGTGTTGCGCTTTGCGTGGCCGGAATATCATCGCTCAGGTTGATCACTGGAACGGGGCTTTGGGCCAGTAACTCCCGCAAACCTTGCTGGTAAGTTCGGTGTAGTGGCGATCGCTGAAACGCCGTGAGGAAGGCGGGATGGTTGGGCCAGCTCACCAACGCCACCGGAATTTCCTCCCGTTGGCAGTAAGTGAGCAGAGCTTTCAGTTTATCGAAATGAACGGCGTTCTGTTGATCGATATAATACTTTCGAGCCTCCTGCACACTGAGGGTGATGCCGGAGGCGTAGGTCATATGCGGGCTTTGCGGTTTTGGATACCAGCCCTGTTCCATCCACTCCGACTGGTAGGAGATAGTCAATTTTTCGCTTTGATTGTTGTTTGGGGTTTCATTCAGGCTGCCGGATTCTTCGGTAGCCTCGAGGTTATGGGTGGCAATCGGGTTGAATTTCCCGCTGATTTTGTCGGTCAGCCCGTTGGCTTTTTCGCTGACCTTGCGCACCACGTTCACCGGAGAAAACGTGTAGCGATACTGTCTCAGGCTGCTTAGCCCGGAAAGCAGCAACTCGTGTTTCACGTTTTCCGCCAGAAGGGGATTCTTCAGATAAGTGCTGGTCAACGTGGGCGACTGTTCAATCAGGGTTCGGTAATACAAGGCCGGCAGGAAGTACAGCGAAGCGTCCTTCTCCTGGATGGAGGGGCTGAGTTCGATGAGGACCAGTTTGGGCTTGCCGTAGTGCTTCTGGTGGAATTGCAGATAGGCTTGCATGATGTCGTAGCGGTTGTTGGGCAGGCCCAGATTGAAGCTACTGAGATGGCCTTCGGTGGCCTGCTCAAATACCTTGGGGATAAATCCGTTGTTGGTCTGCGAGGTGCCCAGAAATAGTACTTCCGGATGCTGGCCGTTCTGGTTGCTGACCTGTTGTTTCAGCATGGCCAGCTTGGCGGGTAAAAAGTTGCCGTAACTGAAGTTGAACTTGGCGTTCAGCGGAGAAAAAGTAACACCCAGCGTAAACAGAATGTTGAACGCCACGAACATCAGCAGCCCAATGCCCATCGGTCGAATTGCCGGATGGAAGAGGGTTTGGATGATGTGAGCGGGGAGCGTTTTTTTCATGGTTTTCCCATTTAAAACTGGAAGTAAATAAACTGTTGGGAGGACTGTCCGCCCAAGGTGAGTAAAAAGTACAGAAAAATGCAGTAGGCTGTGGCAATGCCTGCTTCCCGCCAGAAAGGTTGGGTCAGGCGCGGTTGCAGGGCTCGGATTAGCGCGTGGATAATCAAAAATGCGATGACGATCAGCAGCGCGCTTTCGGGGGAGAGAAAGCTGTTTCCTGCTTCAACACTGCCTGCCGGTTCTGTAATCTGTTGCCAGTGGAAGGGGTTGAACATCGCCTTCAGCAGGTGGATGGCGTCATCAAACGTCTTTGCCCGGAAGAATACGCGGGTGAGGCAAACGGCGTGAAAAGTAATCAGCATAGCCACAAATTCCGGAATGAAACGCGTGATTTTAAAGTGACGCGCGGTCTTGAACACGCACAGGAACAGGCCATTCAGCAGGCCCCAGATGACGAAATTCCAGCTGGCGCCGTGCCACAGGCCACCTAGCCCCATCGTGAGAAACAGGTTGCGATACGTGTTGAACCGTCCGCCCCGGTTGCCGCCGAGGGGAATGTAAAGGTAGTCCCGCAGCCAGCGGGAGAGCGAGATGTGCCAGCGCTGCCAGAACTCCGACATGTTGCGGGCAAAGTAGGGGGCGTTGAAGTTTTCCGGCAGGGTGTAGCCCATCATCTGGGCGGAACCTTGCGCCATTAGCGTGTAGCCAAAAAAGTCGCAAAAGAGCTGGATGCTGAAGCTGTAAACTGCAATCCAGGCGGTGTTGAAGGCTTGCAGGTGGGGCTGGCCGAAAATCATGTCCACGTAAACGGCTAGCAGATCCGCCACGAAAATCTTCAGGAAAAAGCCGGTACAGAAACGGTGAATCCCCTGAGCCAGCCGGTCCATGTCGAATCCGGGGTGGTGGTCGAACTGGCGTAACAGCTCGCTGGCGCGTACAATAGGCCCGGCAATCAGGTGCGGGAAAAACGCGACGTAGGTGGCGAAGCGCACGAAGCTGGGATCCGGTTTTTCCTTGCCCCGATAGACGTCGATCAGGTAACTGATTAGCACAAAGTTAGTGAAGGAGATGGCCAGCGGCAGGAAAATATCAAAGTGCGCCGGTTGCACAGGCAAGTGGAAAAACCGCAGGATGGCCTCGCCGGTTTGGGCGAAAAAGTTGGCGTATTTAAAGTAGCCCAGCAGGCAAAGTTCGGTGGTAATACCGAAAATCAGGATCGGTTTTTTCAGGTTCGGCCAACGCATCATGGCCCGGCTCAGTCCGTAAAAATAGGCTGAATCCGCGAGGATGAGGGGGCCGTAAATTAAGCCGTGCGGCGGGCTCCAGCTCATATAGAACACATAACTGGCCAGCAGCAGGCAGGGTACCCGGAACCGGGTGGGCAGGTTCCAGTACAGGATGACCACGAAGGCCAGAAAGATGAGATAAATGGGGCTGGTAAAAAGCATAATTTACGGATGGTCTAGTGTTGGTGCATCAAAAATTGGAGGATGGGCCTGGGTGTAGCTTTAACGCTTAAAACCCGGTTGGTTCAGGCTTGTGCTAGAGGCAAATTGGGTTTGGGGCAAAGGGCGGTAACTCCTGCCGGGCCAACCGATTATCTAATTAAAAAGCCGAGCATACCGGAATTGCCAGAGGATGGGGTGTTGATTGGTGAATCGGGGTTTGCCTGTTAGCAAGCAGGTGGTTTTGTCTATTGATTAACGAACTTACTTGTCGGTCATTTTCTCACAAAAAAAATCGGCGTTTGAAAAGCCGGGCATCTTTGGTAAAAGTCAGGGGTGAAACACCATGAATCGGTGTAGATTGGTCCTCTAAGCAACAATGCGCCCCTATTGGGAGGCGCATTGTGCCAGGTAGGCTAGATAGGTTTGTGTATCCCAGGAGTTGAATCTGTCGCGTTATCTCTCAAGGTGCGTTCTACGTGGTTTTTAGCTGTGCCTGGGTTTCAGGCACCCCTCTTTTAGTCTGTTGAAGCGTTTGGATCAATTTCTAGTCAATGCGTTGCGGTATCTTGCAGGTTTCATTCACCACTAGCGTTCCGCACAGCACGGAGCAGCCGGTCACTAGCAAAGCAGCCATGTAGAATTCCATTGGTTAGCCCTCCTCATTTCCCTCTTCCTCGTCAGTACATCCCCGGTGATTGAAGATACTCATAGTATAACTTTTTTTAGCGAACTCATCTACACCCCTTTAGGCTAATTCTTGGCATCAGTTTTTGAGGTGTCCCGTTAACACTTTGGCTTGGCTCCTTTGCGGGATGAGGCAATGACCGGGTTCGGCCAATGCGCCATATCCTCCTTCTTGAGCAAACACAAAAAAACAATAATTATTGTTTTTGTATTGATGTCTTTTTATCAGGATTAAAATTGTGTTCTACACCCAATTTCGCTAGGATGAGGCGTAAATTGAAGGTGATGGAGGGTAGTTATGACAGCACGTACCCATATCATGCCGTGGGCGATCGGTATCCTGTTCCTGGTTCTGTGGGGGCTGGCCCCGCTGAATACGGCTTCTCTGGCGGCGGAGAAGATGGCTCCAAAGGCCGTCACAACTTCTGCCAAAGCTGTGCAGACTGTGGCCCATGTGGACTTAAACCGCTATATGGGTCAATGGTATGAGATTGCCGCCATTCCCATGTTCTTTGAGCGCCGGTGCGTAAGTAGTGCAATGGCCAGCTACAAGTTACTTCCGAATGGCCTGGTGGAAGTGGTGAACAGTTGCGCCGAAGCGTCCGGGAAAAGAATTTCCAGTACGGGGCGAGCCAAGGTGGTTGATTCGACCAGTAACGCAAAGTTGAAAGTCACGTTTGTGAACCTGCTGGGCTGGCGGTTCTGGGCCGGTGGCGATTACTGGATTCTGGATCTGGACAGTGACTACCGGGTTGCGATTGTGGGCCATCCGACCCGCAGTTATGCCTGGATTTTATCCCGCACCACCGCTTTGCCGCTGGAAACACTGAGGAAACTGGAGCAAACATTGCGCGCCAAGGGATACGATCCCTGTCGTTTGGTGACAATGCCGCAGGATGGGGGACTGACTACAAAACGTCCACTCTGTCAGGCTGTTGGCAATTAATTGATCCGGTTTTCCAAGATGCACTCTCACCTTTGCCCTATGGCTATCGTTAGCCCAGATGGATGCGGGTCAGTTCCGGGAAGTATTCCCTCGAGAAGCTGTTCTGATTGATGACATGGCTCGTTGCCTGACTGGTATTCAGCGGGTCTGCCAGATGCATTGAAAGATCCTGATTCGGGCGAACGGAGAAGTAATGGTTGCCAGCGCTGATCCGCCCTGATGCGCTGCGGTGTAGCGGGGTGGCCGTCCAGATATCGGCGGTTTCGGTAAGAATGTGGCGCAACTGGTTGGACTCATCCAGTGTGTCATTTATCGTATCTCGGGCCTCGGCGACGCGATTGCCAAACATCCGACGGAGTGCATTGTGGGTGGTATCCAGCATTTGTGGATTCAGTGCGTCGGGAAGCCGGAAATAGGCGTTCCAGATGATGGGAATGCCAATCTGGTTTGACCTGGGTATTCCGGAAGCTCGCAGGTCGGTTTCGGGAACGAAGATGGGTTCCGGGTGAGCGGGGAACCGGACCTGATACCCATTGGGCACCCGGTTGACGGGGATTAGATCCAGAATCCTTTGGCCTTGCGGGTGATGCAAGATGGCATCCAGAGCGGATAACAGGTAGCAGGAGTTGTTGTTGCCCTGTTGTATGGTCACTTCGCGCAGATTTCTGCCGAATAATTCGTGTTCCTGCATGCGGGCGCCAGACAGGGGCGTTTGGCTGGTTGTACCTGTCGACCGTTCAGAAGCATTGCGCTGCGGATCGGACGTTTCACCGCTTTTGGGCTTGGCCTTTTTGGCGCTTTGGCCTGGCCTGTTAATATATTCAGTATTGTGGGAAAGCGCGCTACCGGATAAAGCGTACTGGCGAGAGGGTCTTGTTTGCGGTGTTGCTTTTGGGGTTTCAAACGCCTTGCGTAAATCAGCCAGACGAAAGGCTTCCTGAATTTCATCGTTAGCCAGATTATTCTGTTCAAAGGCAACCTGGAGTCGCTTGGCCTCAGATAACTCATAGAGTTCCACCTGTTCAACAGCATCCAGGTCTGCTTCCCGACTGCGCAGGTCTGCCAGGCGCGCTTGCGGGTCTGGCGGGTTGTGTTCCGGTTTTGGCGTTTCAGGACGACTGGTGCGTTCAAACTGATCGCCGGAATGCTGGGCGGATTTGTAGCCCGGAGAGGTAAAAGCCTGCCGCAAATGGGCCAAGCGCGTCGCTTCCCGCACGTCTTCATCCAGCAGGCAATTGGCCTCAATCATCTGTTGGAGTTGCTGTGCTTCGTTCAGGTCAGCAAGTTCGGCGACTTCACAATCGGTCAGGTGTTCTTCCCTGCTGCGCAGTTCAGCCAGTCTGAGCTGAATGGTATTGTTTGAGTGTTCAAAATGGTCGGCAACCTGGGCTTGTGCCTGTTCTCTCAGATGGTTTGAGCTGCTGCGCGGAGATAGCCGTCGGGCAGATTGGCCCATAAAATTGGTAAAAGTGTGTATTGGGGTGGACATGGCAACTCTTCAGCTCAATTAAAATCAGACTCAAAAATGGTAATGTACCTGTATAAAGTCCTTCCAGACAAATAGTTGCTAAAACTGCACTGATTGCCAATGCTTTTCCGGGTGCGGATTTTTCAAAGGGGTGCAGCGGGTCAGGCGCGTTTGTTGCCCGGAATTCCATCTATGGGCGAAACGGGTGGATTTTTGCTCAATCCTGCAAGCCATGAGGTGTAAGCCTTCATGTCAGTCCGCTCCTATCCGGTGGCTTGTCGGGCTTGGCCGTCAAACTCGACCGGATGGTTGATGAACGGGGGGTGAAAACACGTTAATTTGAGGATATGTTCATCATCGGTGTGATCCCTTAGTGAGGTCCAAGGATTCGGCCCTGTAAAACGAGAGTGGAAAGTGGTGGTTATGCGTATTAAACCTCAATTTTTGCCTTCTTCGTCGCGTCTGCGCCAATCCCGTCATGTCTGGCTGCTGGCTCTGGGTTTGGCCATGGCGCCTTGCCTGTGCTCTCCGGTGTGGGCCGAAAATTTTAATCTCGAAAGCGTGGATTTTACCAATAACGACTCGGGCATGCGGATTGTCCTGCATACCGGCAGCATCGTTCCCGTACAGAAAGTTTTAATCTCTGATAACAAGCTGGTGCTGGACATTGAACAGGTCAACTCCGGGGAAACGGTACGCACTAACTTCTCCGGGGCCAGCAACGTCAGTCACGTCATCGTGCAACCCCTGAACGAACATAAATTACGCATGGTGATCCGGGGCGAGGGTCTGAGTGCGCCGACGGTCGCTTTTTACGGCGCCGGTAGCGATGCCTCCGGGTTAAGCGCCGAGGAATCCGCTCGGTTGGCCGCAGAAACCAGCGCCGCGCTTCGTCGCCAGCAGGAAGTGGGTATGCAGCCTGCGGTGAATAACGCGCCCCTGCCCAATGCTTCCGAAACCGCTGCCGTGGATCGTTCGGCGCTGAAGGACGATGACGCGCCTCTGGCCTTTGGTGGTTTTGTGGACGATAAGAGATCCCATTCTGCTAATGGAAAACTGGACCTCAAACCCAGCGAGACCGGCCCTCTGGCACTCCGTGGACACGATACCATTCCCGCGCCGGGAAACGAGCTTCTGGCCATGCTGGCCAGTTCCAAACTGGGGAATTATATCCCGTTTGTCCTGCTGGCTCTGGTGGTGCTGGGCACTGTGCTTTTCGTGAGACACAAGTTGACCCAGATGAACCCGAATCACTCGGAGTACGAAGATTTCATTGAAGAACAACCCTCCGGTAAGCGGGCCAGTTTCCGGGAAATGGCCGACGCCTACCGCAACAAGCACGAGGACAAGCGCGTGGATACTGGCGCTGGTCGTCGCAATGGGGGCGCTGAGATGATTGGTCTGCAATCGCTGAACCAGTCCGCGCTGGATGACATTATGGAGCCCGGCCCGGTTCCCAGAAACGCTCCGATATTTGATGAGCCGGTCGCGCCCAACACGCTGGAGCAAATCCTGTCGGCCATGCAGACCAACAAGCCCAAGAAGCCGATGGGCGTTCCCGCTCCCAAAAAGCAGGCGGTCAGCCAGTATCAACAGGCTCAGGCGCCCCAAGCTTCCAAGGGCAAGCAACCGAAAGGTCGCCAGGCTGCCGATGAAGCGATGTTGCAAGAGATGAAACGCGCCCAGGCTGCCCAGCAGGAATTGCAGAAACAGGTTCGCGCCCAGGCTCAGGCCAATGCCAGCGCCCCGGTGAACAATCCCGGTTACGTGCCGGTAAACCGTGCCGCCGCCGCTAAAAAAGCCGTAAAAGCGCCTGCCTTCCAGACGATTCCACCGGGTACCGCCGTCAATGCCAAGGCCGCTGCCACCCGACCGGCCAAGTCTCCCATTCAACCCGCCAAACCCCAGACTCAGGCTCCCAAGTCCGCGCCGATTAATACGGCTGCTGCTAAAACGGGCTATGCCCCGGTCACGCCAAAGCCCACTGCCGCTGCGCCCGCCCAGCAACCCAATTCCCTGCCGGGCAACCCGGAAGTGCTGAACTTCCTGCGCAACGTGGCCGATCTGATGGAGCGGGACGGCAAGGGTGACATCGCCAAAAGTATCCACAAAAACCTGAGCGCCCGGAATATCAAGTAGCGTTCGAGGTTTGGTAAAAGTTGCGCTAAAGGCTAGAGAGCGCATCGGAGAGAGAATTACGGTAAGCCTGCCAGAGCCTACAGTGGGCTCTTGGCGGGCAAGCCGGTTTTTCGGGGGTACTGGCGGGGAGTGGGCTTGTGTTTCTCAATCACCAGCAACCGGGAGCCGGACAGGCTGGGGTGCTGGAAGGTTTTGACTTCTTTCAGCGTCCCGCCCAGTACCTTCAGCGCGTTTGGGGAGGCTTCCAGTTCGCTCTCGTAGCTCAGGCCCTTCATGGCCAGAAACTGGCCGCCCACTTTGGTGAGTGGCAGGCAGAGTTCCAGCAATACTGGCAAGGCGGCCACGGCGCGGGCGCTGACCACGTCAAACTGCTCCCGCAACTGGGCATCCTGTCCCAGTTCCTCGCTGCGGCGGTTCAGCACCGTAAAGCCGGAAAGTTTCAGGGTGGCGGCGGTTTCTTCCATGAATTTGCACTTCTTGCCCACGGAATCCACGGCGGTTATGGTGAGATCGGGCCTCACAATGGCCAATGGCAGGGAGGGGATGCCTGCCCCGCTACCGATGTCGATGAGCCGGGCGTTATCAGGGATTAGGGGCGTCAGCGTCAGGGAGTCCAGCAGGTGTCGGTATAGAAAGTCTTCCAGTTCGGTGATGCGGGTCAGGTTGGTGTGCCGGTTAGTCTCAATCAGTAGCTCGTAGAAGCGCCGGAATTGTGCCTCTTGCGCATCGGAAACGCTAACGCCCAGCTCCTGACAAGCGTTGCGCCATGTGTTCCATTCGGGGTGATTGTCGGCATTCCCTTGAATCATGCGCTAAGTGTACAATAAAAGAGGCGTGGCAACTGATTCGGCTACGCCAAGGGAAAGTGTATGGCCGAAAATTTAACCTTTGTCAGTGCCGCGATCATCGAGCGGATTGAAAACGGTTCGTTTGTGCCTGCCCGTCAGGCCAAACCGGAACTCCAGATGAAGGATCGCCGGGACGTGTTGTCCCCGCTGGCGGTGACCAAGCGCTGCCTTCGCTACGAGCCGCACGTGTTCGTTCACCGTCAGTCCATTATCCTGACGCTGGCTCGGGCGCTGAACACGCCGGAACGCAAGATTGTGCTGGTTGGCGGCCCTCAGGGCAGCGGCAAGACCAGTCTGGTGCGTGGCTTGATTGAGGTCATGGGCAGCAGCAACGAGCAACTGCTCTGGTTTGACGTGACCCGGCACACGGATTTTGAGGAGATCATCCAGTTCCTGATCCAGTACATCACCTACGTTTGTGCGGCGATGGGAGACACGCAACAGGCAGGCGAGAGCACCTATGGCGCTACAGTGACCGAAGAGCCCATCAAGCGGCTGGAGAAACTGATCAGTCGTGTTTCCGACATGCCGCTGCTGCTGGTGTTGGATAACGTGGAATACATCGTGGATGAGGAGTTGCGCTTCAACTCCTACCCCTTCAAGGAGATGCTCAACTTCCTGCTGGCCTTCCCGAACATCAAGATGGTGCTGATTGGCGAGCGCCTGCCTTATGCCGACATGAGCCCCAATCAGGAGGGCGTGGAGGATATTCATCTGGCCGGGATGGAGGAACAACACGCTTGCCGCTGGCTGCAATCCAAAAAGAAGGCGAGTGCGGCAGACCCGGCGGTGCTGGAGCAACTGGTGGCCCCGGAGGCGGAAAACTCGGCCCTGCACCAGCTTTACTTCAAAACGCAGGGGCAGCCCTGGTTGCTGAAAATCCTGTTTTACCTGAACCACCACTCCCGGTTGGATTTTGTGACGCTGAACCGCCTGCTGGACAGCGAAAGCCGGGACGAGAAAGCCCCCCCGATTGCCGAACTGGTGCGTTATATTTATCAGCGTTTACCCGACCAGCAGCGGCGCGTGTTTCAGGTGATGGCCTTCCTGCGGCACCCGGTCAACGCTACAGCCCTGCTGGCTTTGATGGGCGTTTGCTACCCCGTGCTGGGGCCTTCCGGGCTGGACAAGGCGACCCTGGAAGATCTGCTGGAGCATTCCCTGCTCAAGACAGTCCTCAAGATTATCTACCCGCCGCAGGAGGTGCTGGGGCATATCCGTAACCGGCGGAAGCCTGATATCCAGAACCCGGATCGTACCAAGTTCAAGCCTTGTTACGAGTTGTATCACACGGTCAAGCGCATCCTGTACGCCAGCCTGCCACCGGAGGAGCGGGATCGCATCCATGCCGTATTGCAGGATCTGTACTTGCGGGAGAAAGGGCTGGAACCCGCGGGCCGGCTGATGCGCCTGAGGAGCCGGGCGCTGATGGCCGAGGCCAAATATCATGGCAGTACGGCGCGGGAGCGAAAGTTGGGCAGCGCCATGCTGGGCATGGGCATCGATCTGGGGCGGGATAGCCTGGCCGGGAAGGCGTCTGGCGGCCGAAAACCGACCTCCAACAAACCGCTGACCCTGGAAGACTACAAGAGCGTGAAGCTGCCAGACGGGCTGGATTTGAGCGATGAGGCGGAAACCAGTCTGGATGGCCCGACCTTTCAGGACATGCTGGAAAAATCCTCGGACAAGCTGTCGGTGCAGGAGTATCTGGCCAGCCTGTCACTGACGGACTCCGAGAATCGCATCCTGTTCCCTGAACAGGGCACGGAAAATGACTTGCAGGCGGCCATTCTGGCGGAAGCCGCCTCGGAGACTCCGGAAAAGGAGCAATCAGCGGGAGACTTGAGCCAGACTAGGGTCGCAGAACCCGAGGCGGAGGAGGCGCTGTCGTTCCATCGCTTCACGCAGGCGTTGCTGGCGGAGCCAACCCGTGACGCTCAGGAGCGCGAGATTCGCCAGCGGCTCTCCTCGGCGCTGGGTGCTGGAGACAACGGGGTGGTGGCCCGTGAACTGGTCAGTCTGGCTCGTCATCGCGCTGGCAATGGCCGATACGAGAGTGCATGCCAGTGTCTGGAACGGGCGCTGGGCCTGAAAGCGGAGGCAGGAAAGCCGGTGGTGGCGGAAATCCACCAGTTGCTGGGCTCCGTGCATAAGGAAACCTATCACCACAATGCGGCTCTGGGCATGCTGTCCAAGGCGGCGGTGCAAATTCGGCGCCTGATGTACGAGGACGATACCGTCAACGTGGCATGGATAGGACGACTTGGAAAGGTTTATCAGGACCTGGGCGAGATTTACGCCTATCGCAAGCAGAAAGAGCCTGCGCTACAGGCATTTCAGCAGGCGTTGCGCTGGTATCAGTCGGCTGACGATAACCACCGGATTGCGCAGGTGTATTACCAGATGGCGGGCGTCTATGACGAGGCCAAAGAGCCGGAAGAGGCCATTCAGAATTACGTGCAAGCGCTCAAGAAGGATGAGATCAACGGAAACAAGCTCTCTATGGCTTCTTCGTTGGTCAATCTGGGCTACCTGTACCGGGATTCCGGTCGGTGGAAGGAAGCTGCCGAAAGCTTTCAGCGTTCGCTGAAGCTGGACAAGGAGTTGGGTAACATGGAAGGACAGCTCAACACGCTGGAGGCCCTGACTGGCCTGTATATCCGCTGTAAGGCTTGGGATCGCGCCGAGCGGGCGGGTCGCATGGGCTTATCGCTAGCCCTGAGGGAAAACCTGGGCTACTGGCAGGCCAGTTTTTACATGAAACTGGGCGAAATGCATGAGCGACAGCAGGATTGGCGTCAGGCCCTGCAACATTTTCTGTTGGCGCAGGATAGCGGCGCGCAGGCGCTTTCCTCGCAAAGTGTGGCCTGGATTGAAGATAAAATCGCCCAGGCCCAGGCGGCCTTGTTCTAGCCCAACTTGCGGGAAAACCGGAGGGGAAATCAGCCGGGGGAGGACTCAGGAGATCGGGTCGGCGTGTACTGTGCCGTGGCGGCTAAATTGGGAGCTGGTTGAATTTTTCCCTGTCAAAGAAAGCGGGAAACCGGAAAAATTTAAAGCTGGAAAATTAACAGCAATCCGGGGGCAATGTATGGGCATGTCCCGGTTTAATTTTGGCGTGGAAGTCAGTATGCCTGTTTGACACGTTGAATCCTGAATGGCTAGCATGCATGCAAACTCATTTTCATCACTGCATCACCGATTAATTGACTCAGGAAGGCCTCACTCCCTATGATGACCCTCAATTCCCTGTCCTCACCTGGCAAACTTCAGTCTGGCGCCCAGCGTAGCGCTCAAAATCCGAAACAGCCTCAAGCCCAACCGACTCCCCAGAATGATGTTTTCTTTGGTGGCAAGCATGAAAAACACGAGAAGAAAACGCGTCAAACCACCCTGGTTTTGGACGAAAACGGGTTGAGTTACGAACCCAAACCTAAAACCTTGCTGCAAAAACAACTGAATAAGCTGATCGCCAGTGGGGCGAATCTGGATCAGCCTTCCGAACGCTTTGGCAAGCCGATTCTCCACGATGCCGCACTTATGGGGGATAAGGATGTGGTGCTGAAAGCGCTGGCCAACGGGGCGAACGTCAACGGGCGAGATAATCAGGGGTACACGCCTCTGCACTGGGCGGTTCAAGCCGGGAATGACAGCATTGTCAGGCTCCTGTTGGATAAAAACGCAGATGTGGACGCCGTCAATTTCTATGGCAATAAGCCATTTGGTAATTTTTAAGTCCTGTTAAGCTAAGCCCTGCGGCAGGATTCATAAAACTCAAAAGGCTTCCGCTGAAAACGGGAGCCTTTTTGGTGCGGGGCTTGAGGTGGCATGCCTTTTTTGAAACACTGAGAGTGGAAGCGAATTCAAGTCATTCGTTTCCGCCTGTCATTGATATGAATTAGAAATCAATGGCCTTAAACTCTCCAACCGTACTGTGGCCGTTTCCATCTGTCAGCCTTCTGTGAGCCCACCAATAGATGATAAATATAAGGAAGGATTTCGCCCATGTCCCCAATCGCTTCGCCTGAAAAACCGGCCTCAGCTGCCGCGATGGTATCTCCTGCCCATCAGCACATGAAAGACGAGTTGTTTCAGATCATTAAACGGTTGTCCTTCAAGCGGGGAGACTTTGTGCTGGCCTCCGGGCAGCGTTCCAGCTATTACGTGGATTGCCGCATGTCCACTCTGGATGGTCGTGGCGCATACCTCATCGGGCACCTGTTCCATGACCTGCTGGAAGGCCTGAACATTGACGCCGTGGGCGGGATGACCCTGGGCGCAGACCCTATGATCAGCAGCGTCATTTATCGCAGCGCCGAGGTCGGTCGCCCGATTTCCGGTTTTATCGTGCGGAAGGAAGCCAAAGGGCATGGCGCTTCCCGGCAGATTGAGGGCCATATTCAACCCTGGATGCGAGTGGCCTTAGTGGAAGACGTGGTCACCACTGGCGGCTCTACCCTGAAGGCGATTGAGGCCATTCAAAAAGCATACCCCACGGTGGAGATTGTGCGGATTCTATCCATTATCGATCGCAACGCAGGTGGTGCCGAAGCCTTTACTCGACTTCAGATTCCGTTTCAGTCTCTTTACAACGTTCAAGAGTTTCTGGCGGAATAAGGCGCATCCAGTCGCCATCCAGATTGTTGAAGAAGGTGTGCGCGTCCAGCACGTCATCCTCTGTGATCGGGTTGAACTCGGCGAGGCGGATCAACTCCTCGTCGGTCAGTTCCGGATCGGGGAACATGCTGGTTCCTGCGGGGACTTCCACACCCACCATCGCCACGCCGTTTTGCGTGTGGCAGTGGTTGCAATACACGTTGACGATGTAGACACCCTCATCCTGACGAATCAACTGGATATCTTCCGGAGAAAACGAGTGCGAACAGAAGTTGCAACGCATCCGGGTGAAGAAGTTCTGGATTAAGGGAAAGGCGTCCATAAGCACCTCACATTCTACTGATGGGACGAGGGGCGATAGTCTCTTGATTATAGACCTTATTATGGGAATATAAAGATGGTTTCATAAAAAAATAAGATTTGAGAGCATCATGAGCCCATCAACATCCCCACAAACCCTGCAATTCCTGCACACTATGGACCTGGACGTGAATATTTTCGACACCGATTGCTTCGGCGTGATGTGGCACGGCGCCTATACCAAGTGGCTGGAGATGGGCCGGGTCAAGCTGTTTGAGTCCCAGGGGCTGTACCTATCCAAGCCTAACGACCCCGAGGGCTACATCTACCCGGTGGTGGAGCAGAACCTGAAGTTCAAAACCCCCGCCCAGTATGGCGATAAGCTCACCCTGTCCACCCGTCTGTCGGTGGAGGGCTATAAACTCTTCTTTCATCAAAGCTTCCGCAGCCACAACACGGATAAAATCACGTTGGAAGCCGTAACCACCGTGGTAGTACTGGATACCCACTGGAAGCTCCAGCGCCGCCTGCCCCAATCCATTATGGACTTTTTAGGGTTGGCGGAATAGTACCAGTTTCTGTCATGTTTGAGTTTCCGTCATTGTCATTTTGGCGCGCCCGGTCATTCCCGCGAAGACGGGAATCCATCTCGCCCGCTTGAACATAAGCTCCCGCCAGGAAGCCGCGAAAAAAGTCCACTCAACCTAGTGTTGCGCGGTAGGCACGTCTATTGTCTTGTGCGCGGAGCCAGTGTGTTGGGTTTTGTCCCAGCGGGTACGGCGTTTCTTCTGGAAAAGCACCTTCACCATAATGCCAAACACCAGCGGGAACCACAGTGTGGTCATGTAAAGGCCGGTAATGATTCCCCAGAGAATGGCGTCCAGCACCTTCGGCCGGTTAAAGCGAATAATGGCCACCACTAGCGCGATACAGGTGCCGATACAGAACACCGGCACAATCAACAGGGAGGATAAAATTCGGGTGGAGGACGGGTCGCCGAAGATAAAGCCGATGCCTAACTGGATGAAATCCAGTACCAGCCACAGGGGGAGCAGGAATTCCAGGAAGTAGGCCACCATATCCAGCGTGGTGCGCAGGGAGGCCTTGCGGGATTTCAGCAAGGGCCCGGCATACTCCAGGTAACGGAACAGCGTGCCTTCCGTCCAGCGGCGGCGCTGCTTGAGTAGTGAGTCGAAGGTGGTGATGCCTTCCTCGTAAACCGGCACCTTGTGGGCGAAACGGATGTCCCAGCCTTCAATATGCAGGCGGGTGGAGAGATCCAGGTCGTCAGTGAGGGTGTTGTTGTTCCAGCCCTTCACCTCTTTCAGGGCTTCCCGCTTGACGAGTTGGCCGTTGCCGCGCAGCTCTACCGCCCCACGGACGCTGTCCCGGCCATACTGGAAGTTGGAATCCAGCGAATACTCATAGTTCTGGCAGCGGGTCAGCCAGTTTTCCCGCCAGTTGGCAATGACCTTGCGGGCCTGCACCGCGCCCACGTTGTCGTCTGCCAGAAATGGCACGATCCCGGTCAGGAAATCCGGGTCTACATAGGCATCTGCGTCAAACACGCAGATAATATCGCCGTCCGTCATGGTCAGGGCTTCGTTCAGCACGGCGGGCTTGCCGGGAATGGCATCCTGTGGCCGCAAATAGTACCGATACGGCAGCCCAAACTCTTCGGCCAGCCGCTTCAGAATTGCGGGGGTGCCGTCCGTGCTGCGGTCATCCATAATCAGCAGCTCGTAGTTGGGGTATTCCAGCTTCATCAGGTGGCGCACGGTGTTCTCAATCACTATTTCCTCATCGTGAGCGGAAATCACCACGGATACCTTGGGGGTGTAGTTGGGGGTGATGGGCTTGGGGCGCTTGATTTCCATCCGCTTCTGGTGGACCATTGCCAGCGTCAGCAGCCAGGTATAAAGGATAATAAAGATGAGCAACATTACCACGGAGGAGTAGAGCGGCATTACCTTCCCTGTCAGGTACACTATCAGGGAAATAACGGCAATCATGCTGGCTAGCAATATCTTTTGTGGCAAGGCTCCAGTCCTTCTAATCCTCTATGGGTCGATTGGTTGCGCTTAATAGGCGGATAATCGATGGGCAAATTCTCTCAGGTGCTGGGCCGCCGTTTCCGCGCCCCGGATTTTGGCGGCCATGGCGGCAAATTCCTGGCTGCGGGCCAAAAACTCCGGAGAGTCCAGCAGCAATTCAATTTTACTGCGCAACTCGGCCTGTGTCTCGTCCTCTAAATCCTCATAGGCCATAATGAGCGAAACGCCAAGTTCCGCCATACGACGGGCGTTGTTTTCCTGCTCAATCTGGCTGGTATCCGGCACAATCAGCGACGGGCGGCCCAGCGTGAGCAGTTCCATCGCGGTGCTGTGCCCGGCCTGGGTAATCACCAGGTCGGCGGCCTTGAAGTAGGGGGCCGCTTCCTTCACGAAGGGGTGGATTTGCACGTTGTGCGGCGCATTGGTGGCCGAAAAGCTGGAAATAATAATGAAGTCTACGTGGCTCATCCGCCGTGCGGCTTCAACCACCGCGTCAAACAGCGGACGACGGTACTCATGCCCGCCGAGGGAGGCCACAACCAGCGGATTGCTCCCCTGCTTCGGGATGGCGTTGATTTCATCCGCAGTCCAGGCGACTAATGGGCCTACGAAGCGGGTGCGCTTCTTGACCTGATAATTATCCGAGAGGTTGGGCAGGCAAATCGTATACGGGGGCGAGAAATCCGGGATCAGGATCTCCTCAGCGCTGGACAGCCAGAGCTTCATTACCCACTCGAACGAGCGTCCGAACAGTTTCACCAGCGCAGAATCACGTTCAAAGAAGGGATAGAACGCGCTCTGGTTGGTCAGCACAATGCAGGGGATATCCAGTCGTTCGGCGGCCAGTACGGGCGCGATGCGGCCATCGGCCACCACCAGCGTCACCCCGTGGCGACGGATGATGTCCATCTCTTCCTGCACAATCTGGTTCAGGCCCAAGGCTCTTGCCGGGTTGTTCAGGATGGTCTGCCCGATGTCGAAATGTCCCTCGGAGCCCACGAATTTGACTTCCTGGCTGACTTCCACACTGGGGTAGTCATAGGAACGGATGCGCTCCAAAGCGTAACTGTAGGAGGCCAGCAGAATCTCGCCGGGCTTGAACTGCCGGGCCAGCGCCAACGCACGACTGGAATGCCCGTAGCCCTCACTGCTGACGGAGATATAAACCTTGTCCCGCAGTTGAGGCACCTGTTTTTTGCGCTTACCAATTTGCAACAGAGACATGGTCTTGGTCGGCTTTCAGTCGCTTGTATAAACCGATGGCGCCAAATATCAGGATAGGCGCCCCAATCAGCATAAACATGGTTTGCACCCCCACCTGTTCCACCGCCAACCCGGCGATTAGTACCGGCAGGGTAGAGGACGTACTCAGAATCGTAAATTGTACCCCAAACACCTTGCCGCGTTTGTCTTCGGGGATGAGTTCCTGTAACAGCGCCTGCAGGGGAATCGCCACAAAGGAGGCCGCTACGCCCATCACAATGGACAGGGAGTAGGTGTAGAGCATGCGCATGGTAAAGCGTACTTCGTCAAGGTTGAGGAAGCCCGCAGTCAGCTTGGGCAGATGAAAGGCGTAATCGTGCTGGGAGACATGGCCTACCAGCGTGAGTAAGACCAGACAGAGTCCTACGCAGGCAAAGCCACTGAATACCATCACCCCACGGCGAGCATGGTGGAAGGAGTGACCAACCCAGAATGCCCCAAATGCCATACCAACACCGCTAAATGCGATAATGTAGGCGAATTTTCGGGCCGCAACTTGTGGATCGGCAAAGAGGAAGGTCTTGGCAAAGCTGATAAACAGAATGCACAGCGCCACCATGGCAGAAAACAGCACGGCCAGCTTGAGCATGGCGTTACGAACCAGCGGGTTGGCGTTGATAAACTTCAGGCCGTCGGTAATTTCTTCGAAAAAGCGGGCAAATGACTCTTTCATGTTGCTGGGCGGTCGCACGCCGTCATCTACCTGACACAGGGGGGGCGTTTTAATCAGGCTCAGCGAGATACTGGCCAGCAGGAACAGCCCGGCAATCGCCCAGTGGACGTTACTCAGCGAAAACAGGTTGATTAGCGGATCACCCAGGGCAAAACCGAAGATGACTGCGGCCATCATGGTGGTGGTAAACAGGGAGTTGGCCGTCAACAGGCATTTTTTGCCCACGATCATCGGGATAGTCGCGGCTTCTGCCGGGACAAAGAACTGGGTGGCAGCGGAAATCAGGAATGCGACCAGATAGATGGCCCATCCGCCGGTGGCGTCGGCAGCCCAGGGAATCAGGGCGACCAGTGCGGCGCGAGCCAGGTTGGTGATGACCAGCACGGCGCGCCGAGGCCAGCGATCCACGAAAACACCCGCAATGGCGGTGAGTAATACCGCGGGAATGGTGAAAGCGATGTACAAAAAGCTGCTGTAGCGGTCGCCCGGACCGAAGTGGCGCACAATCAGGCTGATAAAGACCACAAAGATGATGCGATCGGCGATTTGGGAGAAGATCTGGCCGATCCAGAGGGCCATGAAGTTGCGGTTTTTCAGCACCACCCCATAACCCTGCCCCGGGTGGGCCAAGGCTTCCATCAATTCATCGGAGGTATTCTCGGTGAGTGGTGTCTGAATCGACATGCAAAATCTTTCTGCGCGGCGGCCATCAGGGCGATCCGACTTGAGTTGTAATATTGTACTCCAACCGATGGCTGAGGCAAACCAAAACCCTCCCGGCACTACCAGCGGTGTGGAATCCGCGAATTATGCGCCGACCGAGGTGGTCGCTTCCCGGTTTTCCAGCGTGGTCTCGGGGAGGGCCATCTCCATCAGGTTGAAGATCAGGTCGTAGGCATGGATGGGTTTTTCAAACACCTGTTTAAAGTAGTATTGCAGGAATTTTTGGGCCTTGTAGATGGCATTGGGCTCCCAGTCCGGGTGGTGCGGGTTGTTCAGTACCCGCAGGCTGGTCGTGGAAATATTGACCCATTGCTCGCCCTCTCCACCGCTCTGGATGAGGTGTTTCCGCTTCTCCGCAGGCGTGGTTACGCCCCCAAACTGGGCGGAGAAGCAATAGTAAACCGCCGTGGGGTCCAGCACACTGTCGGTGAAGACGCAGCGGTTCAGCACCGGGTGAAAGCCCGCGCCTTCCAGCATGGCGAGCTGAAACTCCAGCCCGATGGGGGCGACTTCGGACTCTTCGGCGGTATCCAGCAGCTTCAGGGCCTGCTTGAGGTCCTGAAAGATCTGGTGGCTGTCCATTTCCGTGGCGATCAGGTTGACCAGTTCCGCAAAGAGCTGCCCGTAGGCCAGCTTGAAGAGGTCGGAGCGCAGGCCGGTAAAGGTTTCTCGCGGCTGATACTGGCATAGCACGTCCAGGTTTTTGCCCTTGGTGAGCATCACCTCGCTGATATTCAGCGGCTCACAGGCACCGGCCAGCTTGCTCTTTGGCTTTTTTGCCCCCTTAACGATGGCTGAAATCCGCCCATGCTCCGGCGAATACAGGTGCAAAATCCTGTCCGCCTCGCCAAAGTCGTAGGCGCGCAGGCAGATGACCTCGGCGGTGTAGGTTTTGGCGGCAATAGGCAAGAGGGTTCTCCGTGGTTGCTTTGGGTGTCCGGGCTGGCCTAGTCTATTCTAGCCAATCCCCCCGGTTTAACCAATGACGTGCCGGACAGGCCTGAAGTTCATACTTTGGGAAAAATTTTTCCCCAGTTGACTCAAGGGCGCTCAATGACGGCAATCATGGGGTGAAACAGGGGCGAAAAGGTTACTCAGCACTGGGAGCGCAGGGTTTGCCGGCCGCTGAAAAATATTGTTGGCAACTTCCGGGGCTTTGTGGTTTTCTAATAGGCATCATGAACAGATTGACTCGCCCAAGTAATCATGCGCACCATCACCACCACCATCGGGTGATGGCTTATGGCGCTGTGCAGGCCGGGAGATAAATCGTTTCAGCAAGGATTTTAACTCCTAACCAAGATTGACAGAACCGTAAGCCCGAAAAGCTTACGGTTCTTTTTTGTTGCTGGCATCAAAATGAGTTTATGAGGTTTTATCCCGTACCATGAATGTCCAACCCAACAGCCCCAAACTGCTAAAACCCGTGCTACGTCCCGCCACGCAGCCGGTTCACTTTGGCATGGAGGCCACCGGGTTGACTAAAGTCGTGGATACGGGCTTTCGACGGCTGACCGCTGACCGCACCGTTCAGATGCTGGTGGAGGACCTGATTGGGTTTGGCGTAATGCGCACGGGCGTGGATCTCTGGCGGGGCAAGGCGTATGGCAACGACCAAGTGAACTGGCCCGCCGGGTTTGAGCGGATGGGGCGCGAAACGGCCTCCATCGCCACGGATAACGTGCTGGCTGGTCTGGTTGCAGCGGGCATGGGCAAGTGGATTTTTGATAAAGCCAGCCGTAGCAACAAGGTGGCGGCTTTCAACAACAAGTTTGTCGATTATCCGACCTTGGAAGCGTTTCAGGATGCGGTTGGGACGCTGAAAGAGACTGAGAATGAACAGGCATTTCTGAACAAGTTGGCCAAATCTCACTTTGCTGAAGCCGACAGAGAAGAAGGCCAAAAGCTATTGGCCAAGGTGTGGGAAAATGCGAAGCAGCCTCAAAATCTGGAAAAAGAGTCTGCTGGCTTTTTAGGCAAACTGGGGGATCGAGCCAATGCTAACAGTGGTTTTACGTATGTTTTCAAGGACAAGACGGGGAATGTTAAAAAAGCGTTTAACCTGAATGCCTTACTGGAAGACGTTAGCGGCTTTGCGCAGCACATGGGGAAAGTCACTAAAGCCGGAAGTTCATGGAAAACATTGGCGACAGAGAGCATTGAGCGCACGTTGAAGGCCAAGGCGGTCACGATTCCCGTGGGGTTGGGCGTGGCGACGGCGGCAACGTTTGCCGTGCCGTTCGTTATTTCTGCGGCCAGCCGCAAGTTCTTCGGGATTGACTACTATCCCGGTGAGATTGGACTGCGGAAGGAAGACCCCAAAGATTCCACCAATCGGCAGAACAACCCGCAAGCCCCGCAGAAGAGTTTCATGGAGAGGCATGCGCCTTATCTCACGGACAGTATGAAAAAAGGCAATTACTGGCCTCTATTTTTAACGCTGGCCCCGCTTCCGCTGGCAGCTGGCCTGCTGAATACCACCCGGCTGGGCAAGTTTGGCGTGCCGGTACTCGTGAAGTCCCTCAAAGAGTGGAAGCACCTGTTCGACTACCAGAAAAGAGCGCCCTGGACGGCCCAGCAGCAGATGTCCTCCCTGTTTGCGGTGCTGATTACGTCGCGCCTGCTCAATTCCCGCAGTGACAACGAGTTCAACGAGCGAGTGCTGGACTCTTTTGTGGGTTGGGGCGCCTGGATTATGGGAACGCCCCTGCTCAATAAACTGGCCGCGAATCTATCGGATAAGGTGCGTGATACCAGGCTGGTCAAAGCTGATGGGACATTACGCAGCCGGGTCGAAATTGAAGCCCTGGAAAAAATAGAGGGCGTGGGTGGTGAAGTGCTGAAGAAAACGCGGAACAGCCACATCTGGATGAACGCTGGTAGTACGCTCCTGACGATGGGCATTCTGGGTTTTGCAATCCCTTGGGTGGGTGTGAAGATGACGCAGAACAACGAAAAGCGAAAACAGCAGCTCCGGGCAGTCCAAATGCCACCGGCACAACCTAGAGTTGGCTCTCCTCTGATGAAGCCTTGGGGCGTAGCGGCACAGCCATCACCATTTGCCTCCTCGCCTAGTAAGGCTGGGATGAGTTCTGCTTTCTCTTCCGCTGCCGGCTTTAGTGGCCAACGCAACGCCTGGACGCAGGTAGCTTCGCCCAATCAGGCTCAAGCCTAGCCCCTGTAGAAACCCGGCCGAATAGTGTGCTATGTGCTGAGGGCTACTATGGCGAGGCTTCCTATTATATAGGGCTGTGGGTCTGGTTTTCGCTCGTACGCTATATGTTTGTTGCCGGAAATTCATTACTTAAAGCGCGTGGTTACAACCTTGCATACCAAAAGCCCTCCCGATTGGGAGGGCTTTCAAGCTTGAATCAGGCAGATTCGATAATTAGAGGGCTGCTTTTACTTTGTCGGCCAGAATGGCAAAAGCGGCGGCATCGCGGGCAGCGAGATCGGCCAACAGTTTGCGGTTCAGGTTGATACCGGCTTTTTGCACGCCATTGATGAAACGGCTGTAGGACAGACCGTGTTGACGAGCAGCAGCGTTGATACGAGCAATCCACAAGCGACGCAGATCGCGTTTCTTGTTGCGACGATCGCGGTAAGCATATTTCAGGGACTTCATGACCGCTTGGTTAGCGACCTTGAAGAGTTTGCTCCGGGTGCCCCGGAAACCTTTGGCCAGCTTCAGAATTTTCTTATGGCGCTGGCGGGAAACAGTTCCTCTTTTTACGCGCATGGCGGGTTTTTCCTTAATGGTTTATGCATATAGAGTGAGTTGATGCGGATAACGGACCGTATCGCCCGGCTAAAACTAGCGGGAGTATTTCGGGTAAGGCAGTTCCAACCGGATTTTTTTCTCGTTGGCGGTGCTGATCACCACATCCGGGTTCAAACGGCGCTTACGGCGGGAGGACTTGGACACGTTTAAGTGGCCACGGAACGCTTGGGCGCGCATCACCTTGCCGGTGGCGGTCACGCGGTAGCGCTTTGCACCCGATTTGTGCGTTTTCATCTTGGGCATTGCTGAATTCTCCTAGTGAAATAGCCTGATTCAATACTGGCGCAAACACCACCGTGCGTGAGGTACTGGGGGGTCTGCAAGGGGTTTTTACTTCTTTTTGCCGGGGCCGATGTGCATGGTAATCGTCCGGCCTTCCATGCGGATGTCCCCTTCGAGGGATCCGACGTCCTGCAAGTCTACTACAAACTTTCTGGCAAGATCAAATGCGAGGTTGGCGTGCTGGGTTTCCCGACCCTTCAGTCGGATGGAGCACTTCACCTTGTTGGTGTCTTCCAGGAACTTTCTGGCGTGCTGCACCTTGGTGCCGTAATCGTGGTCATCGATACGCACACCCATCTTGATTTCCTTGACTTCCACCACGTGCTGCTTTTTCTTGGCTTCACGGGCTTTCTTATCCGCTTCGAACTTGAACTTGCCAAAGTCCACTAAGCGAACAACCAGTGGGGAGGAATCGAAGCTCATCACCACCAGATCCAAACCACGCTCACGCGCCATATTTTCCGCATCTCTGCGGCTAATGACCTGGTTCAGCTCACCGTCAATCAGACGGACTTCAGTAGCTCTGATATCGGGGGTAAGAATTTGCGGCCCTTTGTTCACTTGCCGTTGTGGTGGATACTTGGAAATAGAAAAGCCCTCCAGCTATGGTGCACTTATAAACTGAAAAAATCAAATCCACTGGCGGATTTGATTTTCATTATATCGCTATATCGCCAGGCGACAAGGTTGATAAATGCGGAAGGGGGGACTTGAACCCCCACAGCTTGCGCCACATGCTCCTGAAACATGCGTGTCTACCATTCCACCACTTCCGCAGGTCGGGGTAAATGTCTGTAGGACTAGTAATGTAGCCTAACCCATCTGACAAATCAAGGGGTATTCTGGCAGATTTGCGGAAGATTTTTAAATTGTTAAATTTTGTTTACCGCTAATCTTGAGTTCGTCTGAGGCTCTGGATCTGAATTCCGAATATTTTCTAAGGATGAGACGAAAGCCTAACGTCCTGTATCTGGGCAGAAATACTGTAAAGCGCGTTATTTGGCGGCTGAGAGCGGGCTTGCCGGTTAAATATTGATCTATCGGTCTATGCAGGCTGGCCGATTCGAAAAAATGGCAAATGTAGGATAAATAGACTTGGCTCGAAATCGGCTAGCGTCAAGGCCGCAGTCCGGTTAGAGGTGGGGCACAAAAAAGCCATTGTTTGTTTTCATGTATACATAGGTTATTGCATGCATGTGTATAACCGTAATGCCGCTTTCCACCTTACCGGGTTCACGCACAAGGACTTCAATCAAGGGGAAGTAACCCGTAGCCTTATGAATAAACGAAGAACAACCCGAACGGCCACGGAACGGGCCACCATCCAAAGTGTTGACGCCGCATGGTCGGCGTTACGTGCGGCTATTGTTTCCGGACAGGTGGTCGGGGATAACGCCGAGGAGTGGATGCGGCGTGTTTTCGACTCACCGGACGGCAATCTGCAAGCCAGCAGTAACCTGGCGAACCTCAGCGAGGCCTGGGTGCTGAAAGAGCTGACCTGTGCGCGGGAGTTCAACTTCGATTTGCCTGCCGATCTGGGCGCCGGTCTTTGGCGGATGGAGCAGGCGATCTGCACCATGCTGGGCGTTGAGCGCTGCGTGGTACTGTCGTTTGACGAGAATACCGGGCTTTACAGCAATCTGGCGGAGCTGGCTGAGCCGAATGGCAAGCCTTCGACGATGTCCAGCGTTGAAAATGGTGTTCTGGAAAGCCTGCTGGAAACTGAGTCGATCCTGCAAGGCCACCTGATGCTGGAAAACGGCGAATTCATTGGAGTGGTGGCCGTGGCGGAGAAGTCCGACGGGAAAATCTTCACCCTGAGCGATCAGCGGATGCTGGATCTGCTGGCTCCCTACCTCGCCAGCAAGGTAAGCAGTTTTTTAAACGTGAAAAGCGCCCAGACTACGCCCTACATCCAGGGGATGGTGCTGGAACTGGCCGGGCGGCTGATTACCGCCGTGGATCAGGACGCCATTATCACCACGCTGCTGGATGCCTTTGTGCGCAAGCTGGGCTTTGACGCTTGCCAGTACGTGGGTTTCAGCCCGGAAAACGGTGTGGGCGAAGTCCTGTACGAGGCCAAGCGCAGCGCCGCCAACCCGGAGAACATTCGGGTGCAAAGCTTTAGTCACGCTGGTCTGGAAGGCAAGCGCCGCCTGATTAACGAGTATGGCAATCTGGTCGGCCCAATTTCCTCCATGGCCCACAACCGATTCTACCTGCACCTGAACGGCAAGAAGCTGGGCAAGCGTTCCCTGGGCGATATCTTCGGGATTCGTGGGCTTCAATCTGGCCTGCTACTGCCCGTGGTGGACTCCTTAACCGGGGAGATCAAGGGCACGTTCAACCTCTTTAAGATAACCGACAGTTTTATCCCTGATGACAGCCGGGAAATTGCCCGCGAAACCGTGCAACTGGCCGCTCAGGCCATGAGCAGGGCGATGGTGCTGGAAAAGGCGCTGGCAATGGCTTCCAGCGATGAGTTGACCGGCCTGATTAACCGCCGGGGTTACTACCAGCGCTTTGAGGGTGAGCTGGAACGTGCTCGCCGCCACCAGACGCCGCTTTGCGTGGCCCTGCTGGATGTGGACTTCTTCAAACAGTTCAACGACAACTACGGCCACCTGAGTGGTGACCTGATTCTGAAGGCGTTGGCTGAGCTTTGTACGCAGAACACCCGGAAAAGCGACGTGGTTTGCCGGTTTGGGGGCGAGGAATTCGCCATCCTGCTGCCGGATACCAGCCTGAAATCCGCTTTGGAGCTGATGGAGCGCTTGCGCCAGTCGGTCGAAAGCCTTCAGGTTACGGGTCTGAACGGGGAAATCCTGAATATCACTATCAGCGTAGGTCTGGCGGAAGTGAATACCCGTCCTCGTGCCAGCCACGGGCGTACCGAAATCTCCGATGCCCTGGCTTTGGCGGATGAACAGCTTTACGCGGCCAAGAAACAGGGCCGAAATCGGGTTTGCTACCGGAGCGCTGAACAATCCATATCCGTCCCCCACGCCGGGTAAGGAAATCTTCAGGCAACACAGTTCTGCCTGTTACTGACACCCTGTCATTCCTGCGAACGCAGGAATCCATTGTGCCGAGTTCGTTCATCTTCATCCATGCGAGGGCTATACGTGCCCGACGATAGATGGATTCCCGCGTTCGCGGGAATGACAGAAATGGGCGAATGATCGAATATGGAAAACGCCCCTAACTGATGCCGGTTTTCAGGATGTCGTGCATGTGGATCACGCCGTGCGGGCTGCCGTCGGCCTGGCAGCAGACCAGTACTGTGATTTTATGCTCTTCCATAATGCGTAGGGCGGTCACGGCCAGTTCATCGGCGTGAATCAGCTTGGGAGAGCGGGTGATGACATCGCACAGGGCAATCTGCCGGGGATCGGTGAAACGGGTCAGGGCGCGACGCACGTCCCCGTCGGTGAGAATGCCTTCCATCTGGCCTGCTTCGTCGATGATGATAGCCATACCGAGTTTTTTCAGGCTGACCTGCATCAGGGCGTCCAGAAACGGGGTATCCAGCGTGACCAGCGGGAGGGCCTCGCCGTGCTGCATGACATCGGCAACCTTCAGTAACAGGCGTTTGCCCAGATTTCCGGCGGGGTGGAACATGGCGAAATCGTCCTGCGTAAAGCCCCGGCGTTCCAGCAGGACTACGGCGAGCGTGTCACCCAGCGCCAGCGTGGCGGTCGTGCTGGCGGTCGGGGCCAATCCTAGCGGACATGCTTCCTGTTGTACGGCAATATTCAGCACTAAGTCACTCTGCTTGGCTAACGTGGAGGTCAACTTGCCGGTCATGGCGATCAACGGGACGCCAAAGCGTTTGACCAAAGGCAGGATGCCCAGAATCTCAGGGGTTTCCCCGCTGCTGGAAATGGCAATGACCACGTCCTGCTTCATCAACATGCCCAAATCCCCGTGGCTGCCTTCGGCGGGGTGAAGGAAGTAGGCGGGTGTGCCGGTGCTGGACAACGTGGCAGCAATCTTTTTGCCGATTAACCCCGACTTGCCCATCCCGGTAATGATGACCCGGCCGTTACACTGCTCAATCAGCTCGACCGTTTTAACGAAATGGTCGTCCAGTTGGGCCTTTAAGTCCTCCAGCGCCTGGATTTCGATGTCCACAATGCTGCGCGCGCGGGCCAGCATAGCCTCAGCGGGTGTGGCAGGCTGCGGAGTGGTCTGTGTTTCCGGAACTTCGTTCATATTTGCGGCGGACGCGTCAGTGGGGGTAGAGAGCATCGGGGATTTTTCCTGAACTCGTGAGGGGTTACTCAGATTAAAAACCAACTCTATCCTACCATTGACCAGCTCTCTGGTAAAAATTCCCGAATTGATTCGAACCGGGCCACCTAAAAATGATGGCGCAATTCCGGTCGAAAAAGTGCTTTTTGCTCTGTTTTTTGACCTGAAAACGCCAATTTTGTCACAATTTTATGACATAATTCAGCATTATTTATAAAGTTTAGTGTTTTATGTGCGTAGAATACTGAAGATTGATTTAGCAATGTGGTCTATTAAAAGGGATGGTTATGCTCTCAAACTCTGTGGCTGATGCGCTGGTGCAGCGTGGACAAGTGGCTCTTCGTGAGCTGGAACGCGGGAGACAGGGTGCTATCGTTCAACCTGCCGCGGATCTGACTGCTCAGGATACCTTACAGCTTAGCGCTGAGGCGAAAGAGGCGTCTCGGGCCAACCGGGCAGCCTTGATGGACAGCCCGCAGCGGCAGATGATCAATCACCTCTATCGAGGCTTTCATCTGATTAAGGACGGTCAATACAGAGAGGCGACTGAGCATTTCCAAAATGCCAAAGCGCTGAAGGAAATGGGTGTTGTTGGTACTGCGGACCATGAAATTAAAATGGCGCTTCCCGCGAATGCCAGCCAAGCCAAGCAGCTCGTTCAGACACTGGCGGGCAAGCATATGGCCTATAATAGCGGCAGCCTGAGAATTAATTTTGCCAAGCTGAGCTTTCCTGATTTTCAAGCGACAGAAGCAGCGAATAGGCACAGGCGGTTCCCCTCCCTGCAAGGAAAAGACGACTCCGAAAAGGCCATCCGGGAGTACCTGAGGCATGAGGAAGCACTGATGGCGGCAGAGGAAAATATCCATACCTACCAGAATATGAGGGGCGGAGCGCATGTGTCTTATGTGGAGAAACCCGGCGATAAAGACCCGGGAGAGCTGGATATAGCCGCAACATTTGAGCAGCAGGGTGTGCCGGTTACCAATGACTTTATCAAACGGTACGCCGGACGTGATCGTCAAATCAGGAATACTGAGATCTGGGATTTGATTGACGGCCCTCAAGGTGAGGTTCATCGGGTTCGCATTCCCCGTCCGAACGGGGACAACCAAATCTAGGTTGTTTGACCCGTAAATCCGGTCTGAAAATAGAACAAGGGCGGCTCCATTTAAGAGCCGCCCTTGTTTTGTATTCTGTCTTTGAAAGAGAACTAGAACTCAGGGGTGTGTTTTTTCTCTTTCTTTTCGGTCTTTTCCAGCACGCGGATGTGTTCGATATCGATCCAGGGCTCATCCAGCGCGGTGCTGAACTCGGTGCCGATGACCTGAATCTTGTCGCCGGAATCCAGATCCATCACTTCCGAGCTTTTCTTGCGGGGGAAGAAGAGCTTCATCTCGGACAGCGGGATGGTGTGATCGGTTACATCGGGCCGCAGCACGAAGAATGTGACGTAATCCCGGGAATCGCGGAAGGCTTTCTTGTAGTCCAGCGCGATATCGGCAAAGCGGTTGAAGGTGGCCGTAAAGGTCACTTTCTTGTTCATGTACTGGGCGGGATCACGCACCAGGGCCAAGGTTTCTACCGGCGTGGCGGTGGCCAGGCTGGCGTCAAACTCCTTCTTCAGGGTTTCCTTGTCCTTGATTTCCTTGGCCTTTTCGCTCTTCTTGTCCCCACTAGCGGAGCCGGACTTTACGGCATCTTTTTTAGGGGTAGGGGCTACCGTTTTGCTTTTTGCGGCGGGAGCGGCGTTGTGCGGGGCCGGGGTTTTCGCCAGAGATACGCCCGTGGTGGCGGAAATGGCCAGTATGACCGATAAGCAGACGGGCATCACCCGATTTGCAATGGTGCCGATCTTGAATTGCTCTCTTTGCATTGATTGATTCCCATCCTATGGCTCATTGGTATATCTATAATGTGGCTATAAACGTTTTGCAGATGGCTGTTTCCGCCTGACGGCCAGCCTTTGTCTCTCAGCCTCTCGGACATCCTTGGTCAGAATTTTTTGGGTCAGAATCTGTGGCCCTATTTTACCTCTTATTGGGCTGGATTGGTACCGCGGGCAACAGCGTCTCCTGATGGACGGTCGTTCCTTTGCCGGCAGCACCGGGTGTCGTTTGCGGGGATGTACTCGGGTTGACAATATTGGTCTGAGACGGCGAAGAGGGCAGAATGGTTCCCTGGACGTTGGTTTCCACGGCCATCGCACGGCCCAGACTTTGGGCCAGCTCAGCGGCAGTGTTGGCGCTGTAGAACTGCCCCTTGGTGCCCAGCGCCACGCAGCGGAGCTGCTTGGTGGCGGCGTAATCCTGCAAGCCCAGACCAATCACGTTGATTTTGACGTTGATGCCCATCTGCTGCATCCGGACGGCCACGTGGCAGGGATCCTCCCCGCAGGTCTCAATGCCATCACTGATCAGAATGATGTTCTTCTGGCCGTTGACTGTCTGGAAGTCCTCTTCCAGCGAGCGCAGGATGGCGTAGCTGATGGGCGTCATGCCGACGGGCTGAATGCCGATCATCTTGCTGGCGATGAGGTTCCGGTTGTTTTGCCCTAATGGCACCAGCACGTTGGTGGCGTGGCAGGCGCTGAAGGGGTTGCTCGAATTGCCGTAAATGCGCAAGCCTACCCGGATATCCGGGGAGATGTTCCGCAGCACGTCCAGCACGGTGCGCTTGGCGGCGGTCATCTTGCTCTCGCGGCCGGAGCCAATATTCTCGGACATGGAGTCCGAATCGTCGAGGATAATCATGACGTTGTTGTGGCCGCTGTTCTGGGCTGCGGCGGCTGAGTACTGGTTCTGGTAGGCGTTGCCCATGATGGGTGCGTTGGCTACAGTTGTATCCGGCATCCCCGGCTGGAACTGTTGGGCCTGGGCACGGTTTTCCAGCAAACCCTGCCCGGCGGAAATCACCAGGCTAAACGCCAGCAGGACTAACGTACCAGCACCTGCCGATAATTTGGGGCGTTCTGGCGTTATGCCTTTTGGTATAAAGTCAGGCATAAAGTTCACTCACTTTCTGCATTCCTAACTGTTGAGGACGCGAGCCGTACCCGGAAAGTTCCCCTGTAGACCTATAATCCCCTGTCCAGATTGAGCTGGGATATATTTTTTGAACCCTGCTCTATAAGAAGAGGGCGATGCTTGAACCAAACACTCACAACCGGAATTTCACCTGGATGCCGGATCTCCTGGATTCTGCTGCCCCACTGCCAATTACCCTTGGGCAATTTCCGGAATGGCCGGGACGGTAGCAGTCTCAAGGGCATCCATAGTCCAGCTTCCGTTACGTTATTTTAACATTTTGTAAACACTTTTGCTCACTCGTCAGGGACTGCTGGCCTGCGTCTTATTTGGAAGAATGCGACATCCGGTTTATTGCTGTCGAAAATTGAGAAAACGCTAAAAAATTGGCAAAAAAAAATCTCTTGCGATGAGGGGGAAAGAGGCAAGAGATTTGGATAGAGAGAGGCAGTATTTAAATGAGAGACATTATGTTGTTTTGGTGTGTGTTTGTTTGTTACCGTCATAAATCCTCCTGAAAAATTGAGATTGCTCAAAAATCGCATGTTTTTACAAAAGTTAATCAAAATATGAAAAACAATAGTAATTCAGTATGGAATCTCACCAATCATGGCGAAAGGGAAAGCCTTTTCGACTCCTGACTCCCCAATAAACAGCGCTGTGCTATGGATGATGGATGACAACCTCGATAATAGGTTGTCTGAAAGTGGCTTTCAGCCTGAAAAGCCGGGTCAATCACCTGACTAATTGCTAAAGACAGGCCAGAAATGCAAAAAATGAGCTGGTTCGTTTCGATGCGCTAAAATGAGGCTCGACATTCTCAGCCGGGTTTGTATAAGGCAGGAGGATTCACTTCCAGGAGGCTTTGTGGGAGTCCCTGTTGGCGCATCATGTCTCTGGCCTGTTGCAGAAGCTGTTCAAAAATATCGGTGGTGCCACTGAACGATACCTCGCCCTGTTTGGCCGGTTGAAAATCAGTCAGGACTTTGGTCACTTCCTGAATGGCCTGCCCCCGTTTCAGGATGGAGATAGCGGCCAGCAACTTGTTGAGGTTTCCCTGAGGGTCCTGCTGTGCGGCCTGCAATAGGGATGCAACCTGCTTGACAATGTTCTGCATCTCCGTGACCACCTTGTGGTTGGCAGTGCCCAGCAACGCCTGATGCTTGGCATCATTAGAGCGTATGCCATAAATGCTGGAATCTGCCGGGTTGTCCGGGTTGTTTCCGGGTGTATCTGAGCCCTCCGGCTTTTGTTTCATCTGGTGATCCTGCTGGACCAGCCAGTTCAGGCTACTTTCCAGCACAGTGGGATCCGAAGCTTGGAATTCACGTGACTTGAAGTCGC
>JADMIO010817112.1_pt1 | contig 85087 bp, 75 predicted proteins | sample 8958161 | NCBI WGS metagenome assembly JADMIO01 (sample SAMN16585339, study PRJNA669376) | soil metagenome | isolation source: Crop rotation soil | place: USA: Cullars Rotation, Alabama | collected 2011 | reverse complement strand
GCCGCGACTTCAAGTCACGTGAATTCCAAGCTTCGGATCCCACTGTGCTGGAAAGTGATGTAGTTCCTCAACGAGTAATTGCTACATCACAGAGTGAAAGCAACTCACCTATTTTATGTGGAGGAAGAAACTCATAGCATATTACATTTGATAAGCCAGCAAACCTGGATGCCATAGCTTGATTTCTAGTTCACAATACGATGTGAAAATGCGCTGAATCCCGCTTGTGGCCGTGGATTATTTTCAATAAAGGCTCATAGAGCGACTGTGCCCCTTGTGATCCTCATGTAACTAAGATATTAGTCATATTTGAAGTTGCAGGGTTTCCTTGTTTTGGCAATAAATCATCATCCAAAATCTGTCATACAACTATTTCTTTCCCAGGGAATACTCCAGGGAATCCGGTAAAGATAGTTGTAGCAAATTTACTGCAAATACGATTTGCTAATCATGGAGTAGTATCTGATTCATGCAGAAATATTGGTTTTCTCAAAAGATATGCTGCAAACACAACAGGGAGCGAAACATATCATCATTTACAAAACACAACATCTATCTTATTTTTCTTTAGATACCATAGTGATTGCCATGATCACCACTTAAGAGCAAACAATCCTCCTATATTTTTTAGAAAGGCAGAGATTTCTTTTTGTCTTCTTCGCTTACCACTAGCAATTTTTATAAAATGTAGTGAATGTATTTTTTCAGAAATCTTATTGAACACATCAAATTCTAGGCTTGGTTTTTCACCAAACCAAAACATCTCATGCTTATCATGTTGGGTTTTATCTATATATTTGATAAGTGATTGTACAGGAAAGACGTGTCATCATGTACCTCATCAAGCAAAGGCTATACGCATGACATAAACTATATTGATTAAGTGTGCGGCTTCAAGGCTAGGAAACTAGTTGCCATATACTACTCCAACTCTCAATGCATCTGCAGAGTTCTTATCATCTGTATAGATTATATCAGTATTGGGCAATAATATATGATTCATGTTTTGTGTAGAGAAATTTGAAATGACAATATTTCCTATAGAACTACTTGCACCGTTACTTTCATCTATAAATGCGTATAGATCGGGGAAGGAGATAGATAGAGTATGTAAAAGTCATTGTGAGAACTCACTCTGCATATTTCTATCTGTAATTACATTTATCATAAGTTTTGGGCTGATCGCGTGAAGTCATGCAAAAAACTCTTTTGTGAGAAGTTCTTCTGGAATAGATGAACCATTGTAGGCATCTACAATTACCATATCATATTGTTTTCAAGCCTTGATTTGATCGTAGATTCGACCACGCGCAGATTGGGTAATAGGGTTAATTTTTTTATTAAGTTTTTCTTGTAAAAATACATCTTCAGCCACCTGAAAAACTCTAGGGTCTATATCTACAACATCAATATGTGTAATAAAATCATAATGCGCTATTTCTTGTGGCAGAGTACATCATGCTGCACCAATGACAGCCACATTCTTTGGCTTTTCATTTTCAATTACGTTGACCATCTGGCGGACGTAAGGGAAGAATGATTTTTTGGTATCTTCTTCGATGCCGCTTGCCCAGCCACCATTCAGCTGCATCAAGCGGACGAGTTTGCCTTTATATTTTCATTCTAAAACGCGCAATGTTTGATATGCTGTATCTTCATATCGTCACTGTGCTATAGGACGAGACGAAATTGAAAGTCACATAAAACACAGTAAAAAAATTATTGCTGCGCTTTTGTATTTCGGAGGGTAGATAAGAATTCAACAAATGAAAAGAATTATGCTAGTACATATTCATGTCCAATATACACCAAGATTGGGAAACAAAATGAGTGTAGTAATCGTGCTTCCAAGGAATGATCAGAGCGTAGATATAAACAATATTTTACCAGCCGCATAGCCCTTCGTTCAGCTAGAAACATGGGTAATAATAGGCATTGTATGAGACGCAAGAAATGTTGGGACAGCAAAGAAGATAAGTGCAAATGCGAATAGCGTAGGAATAAATCATATGTGAGATAGAAGAGTTTGCAATATTCGTGAGAAACTCGGATAGACAATCAATAAATAATATAATCAGCTAACAATAAGATAAAGTTGTAGTCTTCTAAGAAGCTTATCTTCTGACAGCGATGACGTAAGTGATCATCCCACAAAATATCAAGCACTGAGGGCTAGTAAGATAATTCATAGCACAACTGATGTAAGCACAACACTACTACCTACAAAAGGGATTGCCTTTCTCAAAGCAACCATCTGAAAAGCGAGCGTGGTAAATCATTCTAAGAACGCAATGAGAAGGAGAATTTTGCTACGCATACATATAATTATCAAATAGATAATACAAGCTTGTGTTGTTTTTTGTAGGTTATTATATATAGATTGTTTTATATTTATCTAGTTATTATAAATACAAATGGCGAATATTGATCACGCTCCTTCTAAGTATATGTTGAATCTTCTACATGTGCTACCAACCTACGCAAATGGAGAAAAGAATATAATAAACTGTATTATAGAGCTTAATTCTCATACTCTTAATAAATATGAAATTATAACAGAATCTGGACAGTTAAAACTAGACAGGGTTTGATACTCTTCATTATCATATCCTTTTGCATATGGTGCTATTCCTTGTACGTGGGATCTAGATGGAGATCCATTAGATGTAGCAATAGTAAATGTAACTGAACCACTCATACCAGGCTCTCTTGTAGAAGCAAGAATTATAGGCGTAATGAAATTTGACGACGGAGGCGAAACTGATGATAAAATTATTGCAGTTATCAATGACGATAAAAGATCAGATCATATACAATCATATAAAGACCTATGAGAATATTTTGAAAAAGAGACTTCTTATTATTGGGAGCATTATAAAGATCTAAAAAAACCGGGAACATGCAAAGTACAATGATTTTTTGACGCAAAAGAGGCAAGTAAAATAGTTCATGAATGTATGGAGAGATATATTACCGATTATCTTCCTAAGTTTAGCGGGTAATGGTCATAGGCGCCGTACACTGAAGATTTCAGCCGCTCCATAATTGACATCTCCATGAGTATATTTTGCCGGCAATGAAGTTGTGTGATTTTCTATATATCTGAATTACAAATCCTGATCTTTCATATTTTAAGCATACATCATCTGCGCCACATAGATCTGATATAGAGAATAATCCGCGAACATATCGAGAAAGAGTAGAAATGATAAAATGAAGTCTAATAGAGTGCGGCATACCGCTGACTAAATTTACTATTGTCCCGTTTCCAATACAAGAGCCTCAACTAATATATTCGTATGTGCCGAAAGAATCAATTTTTTACATGACTATTTTTGATGAGCGGTGAAAAGAAAAAGAACAACTATTGACCAGGCAATGATTAAATGTGAAGATATTGGTAAACGCCCCACTAGATAAAAAATCAACGTGCTCTACTGACATAAGAGGATTATTAAGGACAAATAGTGATCGAGAAAAATATGTTCCACCATTTGTATATAAATATATTACATGACACTTTGGCAAGCCGCTTTCATAGGGTATCTACTTACAACGGGAATGATTTCCTTTGTGCTTTTTGGTGTAGATAAGCGAAAAGCTAACACAGAAAGGCGACGCATTTCTGAAAAGGCATTGCTATGGAGTGTTGCATTATGAGGATGGTTAGGTGGAATTTTCTGAATGTCATATTTTCATCACAAGACAATTAAGTCATCATTTTTGTGGAAATTTTGGGTTATTATAGCTGTTTGGATTGTAGTAAGCGTAATTGTTTTGTTTTGAAAAAACTAGATTGTTTTATAGTAACTAGGTAGAGCATTATAAGCATCTGTATTTTTCGTAAGCCTTATTGAAGAGCTTCATTGAATAAGTGAGTGACCAATTCGTCTACTATCAAATATTCTTTTTGTGTTTTCTTGCGGAAACGCGGTAAGTAATTTTCATAGAAAGATATGTCGCTGCTCTTGGGTTAGGAGAGTATGGCCATACCCATGAAATGAGCGACCTGAAGAGAAAATATCTGTTTGTTGGATGCCTATTTCTTTCAAGTATATAGCTAAGTAATCTCGTATATTTTGAGTAATCTCTTGTGATAGCATAGCAAAGTCCATCTGAGGAATGTGAAATTTCCTAGCATTACAGTATACATCAGAGTGAAGAGCTACTTCATATTCTGAAGGGCAGCTAGCAACGATATCTTGAATGGTGGTTGAAATGTTATCTATATAATAATCTTTTCTATCGTATGTTTTGCCTGATCAGGGTTTTCAATTTTTATAAGCTGCTATATGAAGTAAGCAAGAACTTGGTAGGATTTTGGACACACAGCTGATTACTTCTTCCGCATATAAGCCAGAATTATTTAGGCTTTTAACATCTGGCAACCTTGTTGTGTCGAAGAGGTTTTTTAAAATATAAAAAAAGCGAGGAGTGATACTCGCCCGCTACCAGGAGGTAGCGCGTGAGACATCATAGATGTCGTTATCAACATACGATCTAGTAGTTCCACTAAACAATATGTTGATAACGATATTATAATAATCACGCTACCTTCTGTCTGTCTATGTCCTGCCCTGGTGGGTGGCGCATAGTGAAAGCCATATGCAAACATACGACTTATTTATGTTTCAGTTCTTTTTGTTTTTTGTACTTATTATAGTAAGGATGTTTTGGGGATATACAAGTATCTTAATGAATAATCAGCTATATCTTGGTTAGCCCATTATTTTATAATTATGATATAGTATTTTATGCGCTATTTCGTAGTTACGCCAGTATCAATAACTATTGATGTAGAGCCAGTTTCAGAAGGAAGCTGACAGCTTGTTATACTTGCAAGTTGTTCAAGGCTCTGTTCACCTTCATATTTAGTACCATTGAAAGATCGTGTAGGATAACCTCTTACACCAGCCGCATCACATTGAACTTGTTGTTGATCACAGTTGATGAAGTTGATACCACTAAATGCAGAACCAAACATAGCCTTCATTTTTTGGCAGTGAGGACATCGATCTGTACCATACATCTTGAGTCACTTCTGCGTAAGGCATTGTGCAAAAGAAGTAAGGTGTCCGTCTGCATTTGCATCTGCCTGTTTTCCACATCAAGCAAGGAAGGTTGTAGCTAAGAATGCTATACCAAGAATATATACTTTTTTCATCTCAAAAATTATCATAATAAATATGATATCACTATAGAGATCTAAGGGAAAATATCAATTAGAATAAGTTAGCAATTGCTCTCACCAAAAGATAGGCTAGCATTGCTATAACAACACCTACCACAAGTCATATAATAAGCTGGTTTACTTCTTTCATTTTTTTCTCGTCTCATCTCGCAGTGATTAATTTGATTCATGCAATCACAATCACAATCATCGCTACCACACCAAGAGCAAACCACAAATATTTATTAACAAGGTTGATAACAGAAGTAACGTCTTGATTATTGCTGTACACCTTTGCAGTCTGCGTAGCAGCTTGAAGATCAGGCGTTGATTGTCATGCAGGAGGAAGAGTAAGTTCTAGATTAGACATGAATTAGAAATCGTTAAAATGTAATAGATGATCTAGTAACAGACTGTATAAGCTCGACTATAACAAGCGCCGAGAGAGCGATAAGTATTCAATACACAATGTTTACTATATAGCCGATTGTCTTTTTTTGTTTTCACTCGTCTCATTGATCAAAAATATATTTAACACCAAGAGCAATACCTACTGTTACTCAAAGTATCAAGGTAAGTCTAAGAATGGTTTTGATTATCCTTACATAAAGCGGTTGCTGCACTGTTCAACCTAGACCGATTGCTCTTTTGAAAAAAGTATTTCATACGGCGTCTCTATTGTTTCCTAGATCTATCACCTGACCATTATCCTTTGATGGTTCAATGGCGCTATCAAGGAGATCTGATGCATGAACTATAGGCAAAACACTGTAGAAAATACACATTAACCCTATAATAAGTTTCTTCATATACTAGATTTGATCAAGTAAAGCTTCCGCTTCTTTGTCTTCAGTTGCATCACTTGTTGCTTCTTGTTGTTTGATATCTGTTACCTTCTTTACATATCACATTTGTTGTCGCTTTGCGAGATATTTCTTCTTAATCTCTATTTTCTTTTCTTCATATTTCTTCTCTATTTCATCTAATTTTTGCTTTTCTCTGGTAAGAATATCTTCCAATTTCACAATTTGTTCATCATTCATAAGTGGCAAAAGATTGAACCAGCTTTGTTTTTCCTCTGTAGTTCATATAGATCTAGAGCGGAGGATAAGAGCTACTAATGCGGCCTTTTTCTCAATAAACTGATCTGGCATAGTATACGCCGCAGCTACCTCTCGAAGATCTTGTGGGAGGAACTTTTGGATAAGTGCATTATTTGCCATTTCTAGAAGATGATGTAATAAATTGATCTAATGTGTCTTCGGCTTCATTTGCTGATATTTTCTGTTCTTGTTTAGCAGATTTTTGTATAGTAGTAATATGGCGGTAAGATTGCAAAGCTTTTTTCTGTTGCTTGCGGATCTGGGCAGGTGATATATATGTGTGTTGTGATCTCGCACGAGAATATACTTCTTCTGTCATTAGTTAGCCATATTGTTACCTAGAATAAATCATACTGATTCTGGTAAGATTAGTCCTTTATCAATAAGTCTTTGTGCATATTGTTTCATACTAATCATACCGTTTGAATTATTTGTTTCGATAACATTATCAATTTGAGGAATTTGTCTCTTTGAGATATTATTTCTAATAGCTAATGTGTTGAGCATAAGTTCAAAGACAGCTATTCTTCCTTTCCCATCAACGTTTTTCACTAGGAATTGTGAAAGTACACAAAGAAGAGATTCTCCCAATCTATCTGCTATTGAGTCTTGAATCTCTGGAGCAAAGAATGATATAAATCTATTTACAGTTCCTGATGCTGATGGTGTATGAAGTGTAGAGAATACAAGGTGACCAGTTTCAGAAAGCGACAATACTGCATCTGCTGTTTCCTTGTCACGAATTTCTCATACGAACACTACATTTGGGTCTTCACGCATACATGATCTAAGCGCATTTACAAATGACCAAGTGTCGTGTCATACTTCTCTTTGTGAAATAATTGACTTATCTGGCTTGAAGACAAATTCAATTGGATCTTCAATAGTGATAATGTTTTCTGATCTAAGTGTGTTGATATATGATATCATAGAAACTATCGATGTTGATTTACCTGATCCAGTTGGTCATGTAACCAAAATAAGACCAGTTTTCTTAGTAAGAACTTTTGATTTAATAATATCTGCAACATCTGTAAACATCAACTCTGCGATTTCTTTAGAGTTTGAATTAATCTTTCTCATCACAATACCCACCTTACCGAGTTTGAAATACGCATTCACTCTGTATGGAGTACTGTCATTCGCAACATATGAAAAATCGGCCTCTTTGTCTCCTACGAATTTTTCGTAAGCCTTTTGGTTTCATTTCATAAGGTGCTTAAGCATGATTTCCACATACTCTTCAGGGAGCTTTCCAATCTTGTCGTACTTTTGGATTTCGCCGTTGATTCTGAAAGCAATGTAGTCCTCTGCTCAGATATGGATATCCGATACCGACTCATTAGTCGATATTCTTTGGAGGATGGCCTCGATATTGATATCCTTTTCAAAGTTAACCATGTTTAAATGGAAACAGATAAATATGTACAATATAGTATATACATATATCTTCTAGGACACAAAGAATGCAGCAGAATACTAAGGAAGAAATAGATTAGCTATTCACAAAGTGAGAATAGTAAGTATAGTATGTGTATAATCCTTTAAAGTATGTATTTTCTCTCGGGTTGCATACGTTTCTTGGATAGACTCTATTTCTTTCGCCTCAATCACAGAAGTCTCCAAAAGCTCTGAAATATAGCTTATATCCTGCAAAAGATTGGGCAAAACTTCGTTATATTGTTTTCCTGAGCTAAAAAACTCTGATTGGTTGTGAAATAGGAGGGCTTTAGCGGTAGAATAGTCAAAAATATTATCTTTATTGTTATATACAGCTTTATCAAAAACATATAGAAGCGTGTCTACTTGAAAACCAAGTATCTTACTAATCTTTTTTCGATGAGTATAAAAAATACTGTAGATAAGGATAAGAACAACTAGCACACTAAGATATATTCGAAGTCGAGTCATTAGCTTGAAGTATAGAAATAATAGAGTCCTTGTTAATAATTATACCCGTGACATTCCTCATAAATACTGGCACCTTGAGGTTTAACAACACCTTGAGAAGTCTTTTGTTTTTATAGATATCTCATGGTTGAGGGTAGCGAAATGTGTATCAGATCCGTTGTTTTGGTATGGTGTAGGTATATCAATTAATATCTACATTTCAATGCTGACTAATGGTTTTTTGATACGGTTGCTTTTCTTTCCAAAAATCTTTTTTACCATCTATGCAATGAATAGTATTTCATGCTTTGAAAATATACCAACTTCATACATACAAATGTCATTGCGAAGAACGAATAAATTTTTTTATAATGGTTAGTGTTTTGCTGGTTGCATAATATGAATTTTTGAAAAGCTGCATAAGCATACTATCATCTACGTCTTCAATTGTGCTTGAAAACCAGTGTTTGGCGCCTCGGAATTTGTGTGGTGTGTGTTTATTTCGTTTTCATTTTTGCTCAGAATTTCATGAAAGATATGTGTAGAGAGATACCCAAGAATTAGTTCGGTTTTTTTCTCATCAAGCATGTAGTTTTTCAATTTGTGGCACAATGTTGTTCCTAATAATATTTCTTGGTGTAATGAGTTTTTGGTTTGTTGCGTCAACAAAATATGAGATATGATATTCCTCACATGCCTGAGTAATGTCTTTTTTACTTATATCCAATAGGGGTCTATATATTGTGTAATTATTCTTTTTTTGTGTAGGCTTGATTCACAAGATACCATCTTTGGAAGCGCCGCGAACCATATTCATGAGACTAGTTTCAATGCGGTCAGTGAGGTTATGTCATAGAAAGAGGTATTGCGATTTTGATTCATGTAAAACTTCTTCAAAGAAAATATGGCGATGTTCGCGTAATTTAGTTTCAGAAAGTCATTTATTTGGCGTTTCGATGTTTCGATAGAATGTATTATATGCGAAGTGTTTCTTTAGAAAACCTAGTTCTGCTGTGGATTCTTTTCTTTGTCCATGGTTATAGTGAGCAACAGCGATATACCCTTGATCTCGTCTTTTTTGTTTGTAATATTCTTGCAAACAAGTTGCTAAAAACATACTATCTGGTCATCAAGACACACCAACAACAATTCTTGTCTTTTTGGTAAGAAAAGTAGAAAGATATAAAAAAACTTGATCTTTATTGGCTGAATACATAGAAAGATTGTAAGTAATTGTTATGGCTTTTCAAGCCGCAAATAACAAAGTTTAGTTATGTATGGGTAATATAATGAAACAATATGCATGGAAAGTTAAAGTAGGTGATCTTCTCCACAATATTGGAAAAGCAGATGAAGTAACATTTGAGGGTAGATATCTTCATGATTATGAGGATATTTGCGATCCAGGTATATCAGGGAAATTTACTCTGCAGGCGATTAATAAAACAAGTGTGCAGGTTATTTTTTCTGGAATTGAGTGTGATGTGAAATACGTTTCAGATATATCAGGAAAAGAGTATATAAAACACCTTGTTATAGATGAGTATGAGGCGCTGTTTATTTTTCCAGAGGATGAGTCTCAAATAGAAACAACCTATGAATCGTATAGTGATATCTATTTCATAGATATGAAGGATTTTAGTATAGATTTAGAAGATTGTATGGTAAATATTATAAGAAGTCAGGATCCAGTTATTAAACAAAAAGATGATGAAAGTTTGTGAGAATGATGAATCGAGGTTGTAGACATTTATGATATTTAATAGATCTATTTTGGTGTTTTCACAATTCTACAAACTTTACACATTAGGATGTGTTGTATTATAAACTATTATATGGTCTATAACAAAATATTAAATATTTCTCCTTATTATTATTAATTTTATATATTAATCTATTTATCTAATAAGCTTCCACATGATGAACAATATTTAGCAGTTGTTGTTTCTCATGGAGTAAGACACACACTACAGATGTAAGACTGAGAGGGTGACCTCGTGATATATCTCACTACATCCAAAAAAGTTATAATAGTAATAGATGTAATTATAGATAAGAAAATTGGTCAAAATATAATAATACCTGTAGAAGCAATCTTTCATAATGCTGTAACTGGGTATTTATCTCAATATCCTAGTGTAGCCATAGTTACAAGTGCCCATCGCATTGCATCTGGTATTGTCTTGAACATAGGGTTTTTAGTGGTTTCTATACTATAGACTAAAAAAGACCCAACTAACCATACCATCATAAACAGAGTAAAGGCAATCTTATATTTGTAGAGATTTTTTTTGACTGCTCTCCAAAGTTCTTCTAGGAATTGCAGATATTTTCAAACCCTAAATAATCTCAAAACCCTCGCAACTCTAAAGATATTGAAACTTTCTACACGTCGTAAGAATCCTCATGCAATCCCAACAACAAAAGGGAGGAAGGACAACATGTCTGCGATAGAGAATGGGTTTACCAAGAACTTTCGAGAAAATTTAGAGTAAGACCAACGAATCAAATAGTCTATTAGGAAGAGGAAAGAGAAAATAAACTCACTTAGAACCACATACTGAAAGTATGGATGATCACTTTTGAAATAGGATCAAATAACTACACAGACAATAGAAAAATACGTCAAAAAAGTATACATCCCTGACAGTGCTTTTCATAATTTGGTATCTGGATAGTCTATATAGAGCTTTTTCATACAAATTTCCTTATAAGTAGGACAAATATAGTATAGTAAGTATGCCACCAAACAGCAAATAATAGACTATACAACACTAATAAATTATATGAAATATGTGTCTTGTAAATAGAAGTAGGATTAGTATAACTTTTCATACTACACCAAAAATAGACACCTTTACCCATATATTTTTTAGGATGGAAAACTGCGACATGCAAATGAAGTTACGAGGAAGCGTAACTGTGTGAGAAAAGGGTCAAATTGTAATACCCAAAGAAGTAAGAGATCTTTTGAATATCAAACCAGGTGACACACTTGTTACAATAAGTAAATGAAATGCTGCTATATGATTTGTAAAAAATGAAAATATGCAGGATGTAATGGCATATATTCAAGAAGAAATGAAATCTAATAAACATTAATATTTAATCAGTTATTTGATCACATGTCAAAAAGAAACCGTAATATATTAATCATCTTATTGATTGTGCTTATATGAGCATCATTTTTTTCAAAAAAACCAAAGTCAAATATAGCTTGACCATCAATAGGATCATGATCTAACTATGACCAATATACTGTATGATCTTCATGAGATGAACAATGACAGGTATATGGTAGTGTAGTAGCCACAAACTGAGCAACCATAACCACAAGTGTGTGAGGTGTGGTTCAGGCTTTAAACTGTCAGATTGGAGCAGAAGTTAAGAAAGGTCAAATTATAGCTCAATTTACTCCACCAGCAGATTTACAAACAGAAAATCTTGGTATTCAAAAAGATTTCTTGGGACAACAAGTAGGTGTATTACAAAATGCACTATCTGCATGATTAGAAAATGTAGATCTACAAATTGCAACATTGAAAGATCAAAGAAATACTAATCAACAACAACTTGCACTCTTGGAACAAAACCTAGAGAATGCAAAAAAGCAAAAGCAACTTACATCATGAGATACAAATCTTCAACTTTCAAGTCTTCAGACACAACTTTCTAATCTCAAACAACAACAAACTGCAGATATTACAAAAACTGACGCAGCTTTGAAAAATCAAATTCAATCAGCTAAGACATCTGCTCTCGGAGCACTTTCAGCAGTGGATAATTCATTTAGTATTACTAGTCCACAACTTATTCATGAGTCAGATATTTACATAGGAGCTAAAGATACAGCAGGAAAAGAAGAAGTAATCTCAGAATATCCAACTGTTAAATATCTGATAGATAATTTAGATGCTGTCTCTGGTGATGTGGCTAGTACAAATCTACAAACAATTGCTAGTTACTTTTCTCTTGCTGCAAGGGTGGTTAATAATTCAGTAGTGGACACTAGATATTTACCTCAATCTAAAATTGATAGTCTCTTTACCACATTCAATACAACAGCAAACGTTGTAATAGGAGCTAAGACAAATTATGATGCTACATATGCTTCTACTATTACTGTTCGTACAACATATAACACACAAATCACAAGTTTACAAAATCAAATACTTTCTTTGGGGGGGAATAAATCAGAATTAAATGATATTAGTAGTGATACGCAAATTAACTGACTACAATCTCAGGTGAATGCATTACGCCTAACAATCAACTCTTTTGATAATCAATTAGCTACTCTTCAAAATTCTAAGAATATACAAACCCAGTCTACAAATGGCCAACTGCTCACTGTGCAACAAAACTATCAACTTATAGCAAATAATCTATGAGGAGAAGCGCTTTATAGCCCGATTGATGGGGTTGTAAAATCATCAAGCGTTGTTATTTGAAATAGAGTATGAGCAAATGTGCAGGTATGTTCTATAGGACCAAAAACAGTTGAAGGATTGAAGGTACAACTCTTTAGTGCTAAAGACTTAACTATATGACAAGAGGTGTTTATATATGATGGAATGATGTTGCTTGGAACAGGAACAATAGATTATGAAACCCTATCAGTAGATCCTCAAACACAAGATAAGTGATATGAAATAACCACATTACAATGAGATTATCGCGAAGGAGAAAAAGTAACAATACGCTTCGATAATACACCAGCAAGCGATGAAATATGGATACCTATTCACTATGTAAGTCCAAAATTAGACTGATACTATGTAACCAAAAAATTTGCTGATGGTAACAAAGATGTGGTTGTAGAAGTAGGAGATATTAACAACTCGAAGATTCGTATTCTTTCAGGGTTAGTATATGGAGACATTATTGTGAAATAGATTTATTACTATGATTATCGATGATTCAGTTTCTCAAAAATAATAGGTTTATTATAGTGGTTTTTATGGCCTTCTTTGGTTTGTATGGTATTCAGGCTCTCTTTTCTATTAGCAAAGAGGCGACACCGTCTGTAAATATTCCAAACTATAGTATAGTTACCGTATATCCATGAGCTGATCCCCAGACAATAGATGAACAGGTAACTGCGAAACTAGAGAAAAAACTAAGATCTATCTCGCTTGTAAAGAAAGTAACCTCATCTAGTAGTTACAATATCTCTTCTATAGTTCTAGAGTTCTATCCAAGCAAAAAAGATTCAGATGCAGTCAATGATATTAAGTCTGCTATTGATCAAACTATTAGTACATTGCCAAGTGATGCTAAGACCCCCACTGTGAAAAAGGTAGATATTAGTTGACTTCCGGTGTATCAGTTTTCAGTTGCTTGACCATATGATTCATCTCTACTTTCTGAAAAGGTTAGTCAGTTAGAGGATGATATTAAATCAATACCTGGCGTATCAGATGTAGCTATAGCAGGAGATGGAACCAAAGAGATTAAGATAAACTTTAGGTGAGATAAAATTCAATCTTTGTGATTGGATTTGTGATTAATAGTAAGCCAACTTCGCGGCGCATTTATTAAATTTCCATGAGATAAAAAAGAAATAGATACCAAATTATATTCATTCCAATTCTCCACATATGATACAAATCTATCATGATTGGTAGAACAAATCAAAGATTACGAAATCCTTAATACAAACGGTAGATCTATAACAGTATCTGATATAGCAGATGTGTACTATTCAGTAAAGGAATCAACGAAAAAGTCGTTCTTAGTGAGTGGAGATACAACTATTAATGCATTTAACTTTGCAGTATCTAGAACGCCAGGATCAGACATACAGCTTTTAACTGCAAACCTGAAAAAAACAGTAGAAGATTTCCATAAAGCAAACCCCGATATTACTACTATCGAGACACAATCCTCAGAAGAAATTATTAACAAGACATATGGATTATTCTTAGAAAACTTCCGAGAAACAGGTTTGTTGGTGTTCCTTGTTATTATTGTGTTCTTGGGCCGAAGATCCTCTATTATTGTGGTCGTATCTTTCCTTTTGGTATATCTTATGAATTTTATGTTCCTCAAGGCTACATGATTTACCTTCAATAATATAGTCTCGTTCTCGCTTATCCTGGTCTTGTGAATCATGGTAGATAACCTGATTGTAATGACGCAGTGAATTGCGATATGATTGCGTGAGAAGAAAGGAAATATGTGGGAAGCAATACAGTTTGCTATGAAGAACTATGCCTCAGCGGTCTTTTTCTGAACACTTTGTACTATCTTCATATTCCTGCCATTACTCTTTTGACTAACTGGTGTGGTGTGAGAATATATGAAATCATTTCCAGTAGTGATTGATAGTAATCTTACAATTTCTCTATTTGTGTCGCTTATATGATTGCCTGTATTGTTCACATATTTGTATAAGAAAAATCATAAAATACAAGATGCTGCAATTTCTCCAGAAAAAGAATTTAATGTTCCAAAATCTTTGCAAATATTGGAGCGTTGGTGAGGGCGATTTGGTGATTTATTCTATCGCCTCAATAAAACAAAGGCAAGAGCGCGCTGGGTAATAGCATCATTCTGGATAGTGTTTGTTGGTTCTATAATGCTTATTCCTCTTGGGTTTGTAAAAGTTGACTTTCTGTGAGATGCGGATCAGGATAATATTTGGATAAATGCTAAATATACACCATGAGTAAGTGTTCAAGATAATCAAAAATATACTCAAGAACTTCTGACTGATATTCTTTCATATACCAATGAAAACTATAAGGGTATGATAGAGTATATGACGGTAGATATTGGTAAGGTAAATGGAGTACAATGATGAGGATGAGATACAAGTAATTATTCGTCATTTAGTCTCAAACTTGTTCCAAAAGCTGATAGAAGTCTCGCATCTTATACTATAATTGAAAGAATGAAATCGTATTTAGATGCAGTGAAAAGTAAATATCCTCGAGTGGAAGAGCTCTGAGCAGTACAACAAAAATGATGACCGGGAGCTGGAAAGGCGGTTGGTTTCTACTTAGTCTGAGATGACTTAGATGCGCTATGAAAATATATGGCAACTATAATGCCCGAGATCAAACAGATAAAATGAATTTATAACCTTTCTACAAATGTAGCATATACAAATGGTAAGTTCTTGTATGTTCTAGACAACAACAAGCTCAAACAATTTGGTGTTTCGTCAAATACAGCTATTACTACTATGCTTGCCATCAAAAATTCATCGTATGATCCAAATGGTATTTTGATAAAGGACTTTTATGATTTTGGTAAAGATGTGGTAAGTCTAAGATGATATCTCAAAACTAAAGATGATCTACAAACACTCAGGGTAGGCTGAATATCGCTAGATAAGCTTGTAACCAAGGTGCAGTTACAACCAGAACTACTCTCTATAGATCGTAGCGATGGCAACAAAGCTATCAAAATAGAGGCAGATAAAGATCGTGATGCAGCACTAGGAGATATTACCAAGAAAATAGAAAGTATTATAAAAGAACACCCTTTACCAGCAGGTGTTTCATATAAAAAAGCAGGTGATGTAGAATCACAAGATACCTCATGAAAAGACCTAGGGACATCAATACTCATTGGTATTGTTTTGATGTACTTAATTTTGATGATTTTGTTTAAGAACTTCAAATATCCAACAAGTATTATTACATCAATATTCTTATCTATCTGAGGTTCGCTTATTATTATTGCTTTATTGTGAACAACATTCAACTTTCCTGCGCAGTTAGGTATCTTTGGGGTATTGGGGGTATGAGTAAATCAGGCTATTATTCATATAGAGGATTTCAAGATATTCTATGAAGTACAATGAATGTCTGTGCTGGATAGTTTCCGCAAGTCTATTGCGCTTCGTTTTGTCCCAATATTCCTTACAAAACTCACCACTATTCTTGGTCTGATTATTCTTTCATTTAAAGACGAAATATACGGATGATTGGCGGTAGCGTTTATTGGATGACTATTAATGTCATTTCTTATTACTCTCTTATACTTACCAACATTAATTAGGTTGAACAGTAAAGAAGTTATTGTGCATAAGGAAGAAAGTAGCTTAGCATAAAAAGAAACCTCCCCGGTGATGCCGGGCAGGCTTGTGAGACTCCGGCATGGTGAGCCGGTATGTCTCCTATAGGAATTGGAAGGTTTTTGGGAATCTTGGAAGTTTTTCTTATTGGATTTGTAAGCACAACATACTCCGAAAAAAACATATTGCAAGCGGAAGTTAATAAACCTTCTATATATAAAAAATCCCATTACCTAAGTCAAAAAGCGGTAATGGGAGTGCGCAGATGGAAACACAGCGCCCTCAATTTTGCCTGTTAAATTCAACACCTTATTTACTAGGCTTTAGAATAGTCAAAAGCTGTCATTTTTCAATGAGAAACTTTATAGTGTTACTTATGTGGACGCATTATTTTACATATGAAAAAAGCCGCCCCTTCATTAAACCCAAAACTAGGACGGCTCTTGCGCAGATGAAAAACACTGCGCATATAAACTTATTTGCAAGACATAATAATAACCAGATTTTAGTTTATTTCAATACTTTCTTTTCAAAAAATCACCCCCGCTAGCCTAGAGATGATTTTATGCTATGTGAGAATATTAGTGCCTGGTTTATTTATAATCAGACTATATCCATTTGCCTTATATCAATCTTAAGAAAATATATTAGTAGTTAGCCTGTTTTATATTGTCGGATGCTTGATAATATCTTTCTTTTGCAATTTTACTTGATTCGTAATGATCTACAATTGGCTTTGCATAAACAAGATCATTTTCTAACGGAGCATGTATTTCTTTAGGACTGTAATCTTTTAATTCTGGAACCCATTTCTTGATATATGCACAATCAGGATCAAATCTTTCAGACTGCAGCATTGGTGAAAATATGCGTAATGGCTTGGGGTCTGCTCACACGCTTGCAGACCATTGTCGATTACCCCTATTTACGTTTGTGTCGTAATCTAAAAGATAATCTGCAAAGTGTTTTTCTCCCCAGCGCCAGTCAATCAAGAGGTCTTTGGTTAGAAACGAGGCTACGATCATACGAACCCTCCCATGCATTCGATTTTCCTCCTTGAGCTGTCTCATACCAGCATCTACTATGGGGTATCATGTCATCCCATTTTTCCACGCTTCAAAATGTGCAACATTATTTTCTCGCTTTATATGTCTGCGTTTTTCTTGGAACTCAATATCGCGCGTATAAGGAAAATAAAAAAATATATGGTTCCAAAATTCGCGTCGAGCAAGTTCACTTATATAACTTTCTGCACCATGCTTTTTGGCATGTAAGTATAGCTTCCTAATACTTATTATTCCAAACCTTATGTAAGGACTAAGTCTAGAACTTCCATCGAGAGATGGTATGTTTCTTGTTTCATCATATGTATCAAAAGAAAAATCTTTTATTCTAGAGGAAGGAAAATGTATGTCTCGAGCTATATTCTTTCAGTATCATATCTTTTGTATTATATCTGTTAGCAAAACCTTTTTTATCTTTGGAGAATGGATATGGGAAGGAGCATCTTGGGTTGTAATGGGATGCGCTTCAATATACTTAGCTCGTAATTTATAAAAAGGTGTAAATACTTTTCTAGCAGGAATAGCATCGATAGGCGCAAGCAAAAAATCGTTAGAGATGTTGTATTCTATATTGTTCTCTCTACATCGCTGAGCAACTCGTACGTCCCTAGTTACTGCGCCTTTACCGTACGACTCATTTCGATAAACAGCATTTATAGAGTATTCTTTTACTAACGTTGGGATAATTTTTTGTGGTTTTCCATGATATATAGAAATATAAGATCATCTCTTGTGTAATTGTTCATCTAGCTCTTTTAGAGCATCTATAAGGAAATGCAGTCTTTTGTCTGCTTTGGGTAGGCTATCAAGTATATCTGTATCAAAAATAAAAATTGGAAGAATTTCGTGAGATTCATTCACTGCTTTAATAAATCCAGTGTTATCATCAACCCTGAGATCCTGACGAAAAATAAAAAGTGAACGGTTGTACTTCTGGGTCATAAGTAAAATATATATAAAATTTATTAGTCCAACTTAAGGTATGAAGTGGGGTAAAACAAGAATTTTATCTTTTGGAATTTCTCGTTTCTGGCTCAAAATATCTACCATAAACAGACTTGGGACCACCCATAGGTCTACTTTTCTTTCTAGTTGTTTTTTGAGTATTCGCAGATTGGCAAATTTGAGAATAACGAGGAGTTTCTGTAGAAAGGTTTTGGTAACAGACATGAATCAAACAAGAGAAAAATCCGGCAACATGTTTGTACTTCTTACCTCAGCACCGAAGGGATGAAACATGCCTAGATCATGGATGGTACATCGTACCTGTGATTTCTTGCGAGATGAAATTCCTGCAATAGGCATTCGTCATAGAAACCTACTCACAGAATGAAGTCGAATTAATGTGGGTCTTTTCTCTCTTACCTCATTGTGTATGTGGGCGAAAAATGGCAGATTCAGAGCTGTAGCTATTAGTCATATTTTTTTCTTAAGCCCAAGGTTTTTGTCTTTTTTGATCTTCCATCCTATCATTTCTACACTTGCTCATTCTTTCTCTAGAATCTTTTTAATATTGAATAGGATAGATTCAATACCACCAATCTTACTTGTGTAGTCCGAAATGAGAAAAGTTCTTTTCGTGCTTCGCTCATTTTCCACTGTTTTCAGCCATCTTGACTTGGTATATCGTTTAGCGTTTTCTTGTGCCCTTTTAGATTCCTCTTGTCGTTTCTCTAATGAAAAATTGCCTATACATCTTTCTAGGATACTGCTTAGAGGATTAGTGTTAGTATCGTAAGCGTCTTCTATAAACTGCTCTAAACCTCATGTTTTGGATCATATCACTGGTACTCACTCAGCAATAGATTCCAAAGCACTCATTCCAAAACTTTCTATAACATAGGACGGCATGAGGGAATAGTGACTTCTTTGCAAAGCATGTTGGATAGTTTGTTGTGGTGCTCGTCAATGAAGAATTACATTGCGAGGAAACATTTCAACGAACATCTCGCACTCATGAACATACTCTCACTCACCATATATTTCTAGATACCGATTAGTAATTCATGAATTGTGCAACATAGAAAAGGCCTCGATAATTGAATCGATTCACTTTTCGTGCGCCAATCTTCCAAAGAATATAAATTTAATCATGGGTTTAAGAATACGCATTGTGACGCGCATTTCAACCAAGATTTGATAACAATTTTAGATAGAAAACTATTTCCACATTCCAATAACAAACTCTCATTTCACAACAAGCTCTTTAGATTGTATCTTTTCTAGTAATTCTTTAGCAGATCACATAATTTTTTGTTCAAACATTTTGCTGATTTCGCGAGCGATGAATATTGTGCCAGTAAATTCTAACGCAACTATTTCTTCTAATAACTTTTCTACTCTGTGTACAGATTCGTAGAAAAAATATGGTCTATTGTCGCATCCATCTATGATTTCCTTGAGCGCAGTTTGTCTGCCCTTTTTCATAGGTAAAAAGCCATAATATACGAAACTACTTGTGTCGGTATATGCTGAAACGATACTTGGAATAAGAGCAGTTGCACCTGGTAGTACTTCAAATGGTATATTGTGTTCTCGTGCAAGTTTAATGATTGATTTTCATGGGTCTGACAGGCCAGGAGTCCCAGCTTCGCTTAACACACATACATCATTAGAGTTAATAATATTAAGATAATGTTGCAATTTACCAGGATTAGTAAAACTTGTATAAGGTAGAAATTCTTTTCATGTAAGAGAAATATCATACATGTTACATAGCTTCTTAGTAGTAGCTGTGTCTTCACAGAGAAAATACGACAACTCTTTCATAAGCCTTAGCGCACGAACTGTAATATCTTCTTTGTTGCCTATGGGGGTGGGGATAAAATATAGCATGATTTAGTTACTATTCATCTCTTACAAAAACTTTATTATCTTCTACGAAAATCAGAACAGAAGATTTTCCAAATACCTCTTTCCCATCTATTACGTAGTCTACCGCTTCTAATATTTTTGGCTCTAGATCTTCAAGGAATTTTCCATTTGGTCTCCCTGCAAAATTTGCTGATGTGGAAATAAATGGCTTCCCAAGGTATGTTACAAATTCTTGAAATGGATGCTTGATGATCCTCACGCCTATGCTATTGTCTTTTCGGTGTGTTTCATATAGAGCATATTCGCAGGTGTCTTCTTTTGGAGTAAGAATATATGTTACGCCATGATACTTATTGAATGCCTCAAGTAGTGTATCAGGGTTTGGCACATAGAAGTTTTCATAAATCCAATCAAACGATGGAGCTATAATGCTCATTTTTTTACCCATCTCTCTTTTTTTGATTTTAGAAATTCTTTCAATATTTTCATGTGAGAATAAGCCCCCTATACCATAGAGAGTATCTGTTGGATACACAAATAATTTGTTTTGAAGAACCTCGTCTACAAAAAAATCTTTTTGTTGAAGGAACTGATACATTGATAAAGTTTCCATTGATCGTTGTCGTTAATAAGTACAAAAGTTAGACTATGAAAGTGGTTGCTATTCACAAGCCTTTCTAACTGCGCAACTTCCTTAACCAATTCCATATTTTATAGAGCAGGGGTTTGTATACAATATCGAAAGATCCAAGAAAATCTACTTTTTTGCCACCAAATCACTCCTTGAAAACTCAAACATTGTGGAGGTGGTGTTTTACTTCACCAGTCGGTCATCAGCCTAGTAAATCTACCGTATGAACACCTACGCTTTTTAATAAGTTCCAAGTTTCCCAATGCAATAAATGACTTGCTCATATATTGGCAAAAGACCTATCTGTTGCTCCATATAAATAAATCGCCGTTTGTTCTTGTTTATCAATCAAGTAAATTGCTCCTGCACAGATGATTTCCCCTTGTTTAGCTACATACAATCATCAACTTTGATTATCTTCTAGTCGCTGCAGTAGTTTGTAATATAATGATTCTTGAACAACTCAAAATCACTTTGTGCTACCAGTTACTTCCAAAATATTATAGAATGCTCGATAATCTGAGCGATCAGCTTTGCTTACTTGTATGTTATTTTTCTTGGCTTTTTTGATTTTCTGAGCATGCTGGGATCATAGATTAGCAGAGAGGGCGTCTTCATCTTGTTGTATATCAACTAAGTATGTGCTTGGTGGTAAATTCTCCTTACTTGAATATGCAAATCACTGTTTTTCCAACTTGGCAATTTCTTCCTTGCGAATTTGCATAAGGTCTTGGACCACCGACATATCTTGCAGCTGCTGACGAGTTGTAACACTCATTATATCTACAGCTCCTAGTTGAATAAATAGGGGGGTATGTTTGTAGGCAAGGTCTTTGAGTTCTGTTTTCCATTGTTGAAATGAATGATCTCTAATGTCTTCTATTCATAATATTTGTACTCGGCTAAGCTTATATCCTAATATACTTCTCTCTCTTATTATGGCCTGATACTCTTTGCCAAACAAGGAAACATTACATGCAAGCTTGTGATATACTTGTGTATTGATTGTCCTTCGCAGAAGAGATTGGTAGAAGTTATACACGGTAATTATGAATTACGAATTAACAATTGTGAATTATAGTAAGGATTTTGACAATAAAAAAAACACCAAAAGGTGCGCACAGTTATAAGTAGGTACCAGTGGGATTCGAACCCACGAATAAAGACTTTGCAGATCCCCCCGTTAGACCACTCCGGCATAGTACCATATGTGCGTAATATTCTACTAAAGAGCTGGAGAAATGCAATATATTCATTTGTGTTTGTGCGTAGAATAGCTATGCTCTTGGCAAGATTTTATATATTCATTATTGAACAATGAACAAGAAAACAATTGAGGTTTCAGAAGATCTGTATACTGCTATACAAAAACTTAAAGAAGTATTTCAAGAAATGACAGGACAACCCATAGAAAAAGACGAAGATGTATTGTCTATTCTTATTGGCGGATTTATTGATTCATTGGCTCAAGCCGAAGGAGGAAAGAGTGGTGGTTCTACTGAAGAAAGATCTGAGGCTGCCTAATCATATATATCAAGCAATACACTAGTTTATAATTTTTTTGTATTTCAGAATTTTCTTCTCAAAATTAATAGTATAACAGTAATGTCTACAAACATTATATAAATTGGAAATGCTGCTTGATTGAATGACCAAGTCTCCACAGTAAGTAGACTTGTAGACATAGCAAGAAATGCAGTTAGATAGACTATTGTAGATTCGGTTTCTGGATGGCGCCATACTTTGATAATTGTTGGTATAGCAGCTAACCCATCACTTACTATGGCAAATACTATTGCAATATTTGGCTCCTTAGTATATCGCCACAACAAAAGTGCTAATAGAGAAAACCCACCACAAATATAATCGAGTGCTCCTAGTTTCCAAAAAGCTTTTTTGTAGAAACACGAAACAGTAAATATTACTAAAGGGCCAAACCCAATCATAAATACTGGCAATGTAGACCAATGAAAGCCGTTGGAAATTGATGCAAAGAAAGCTATTAGAGGAGCTAATGCCCAAAAGAACCACGTTACTTTATTGGGTTTGGTTGATCATAAGTAAATACTTCTGATATATCCAATATGCCCAATACTGCCTATAACAGCTCATACAAATGGTAAGTACTGTATCATTATAATGTGTAGCTAAAACTATCCCTGAATCAGTTTATCTACAAAAAGTATACCATCAAGGTGGTCAATTTCGTGTTGTATGATAACAGCCCCCATGTCAGATAGTTTTTTGACATGTTGTTTGCCATCAGGAGTTTGGTAACTTACTTTGATATGGCGATGCCTTAGAACATCACCTCTTTTGCCAGGCAGAGAGAGGCAGGCCTCTTCGAAGAGAAATTTTTCGTCAGATTTCCGAGTAATAACAGGGTTGATCATCACAGTATCGCCTACACACTCTGATTTTTCTCCTACCTCTTTCCAGAAGGTCACTGCAATCATCCTTTTAGAAACGCCAATTTGAGGCGCAGCTAGACCCACACCTTCGTATTCATACATCTTATTTAGGAGGATTTTAGCAAATACTTTAACATCTTTTGTGATTTTGTCTATAGGCTTTGCAACGGTTCTTAGTATTTTATTGTTTGCTCAGGTTTGCAATGGATATTCAGCTTTCATAGAGCATTTTGACGTATATAAAGCGGGAATTTCGAAATATTCTTCCATATCTTAGCATATATAATTGACCTTGAAAAACAACTCTGAAATGCTAGTATTGAAAAACTGTCCTGTGGGGACAGATTCAACCCAAGCAATGGAGAGATGGCAGAGTGGTTGAATGCGACTGTCTTGAAAACAGTTGTCCCTTAACGGGGACCGTGGGTTCGAATCCCTCTCTCTCCGCCATTTATACAATTATGCATACATGCCGCATTATCGTAGAAAATCGAATATCATAAAATTCCTAGTAACACTTTTCAATTTATTGCTCTTTAACTACCTTATTATCTACGCTGACAAATTTCAGGTAACACTGGATAGTTTCCCTGTAAAAGCTAGCTTCCTAGATATGTCTACTTCTTCTGACGTCTCAGTAAGACTAGACAATGTAATCATTGACGACACTCGTCAAAATGGTAACATAACATATGTTATTAAACCAGGTGATACCTTGGAATCTATAGCACAGGACGTAAGTACTACAATAGATAATATTAGAAGAGTAAATAACATCGCGCCGAATACAGACGTTAATTCTAAGGGCACTATAGCCAATAAAGATGGTATCGCCCTTAGTAGACTTACTATTAGCCAACTTCCAGGTATCGTAGTGGCTATGAATTCTACTACTTCTGTAAGAGAATTCGCTAAACAATATAATCTCAATGAAGACGACATTAAATCACTTAACAATATTGCTGATAGCAAAACTACACTACATGAAGGAGACGAAATCTTCCTTACAATAAGTGAACATGATGCTATCAAGAAATGAATTCTAGCTGATCCTAATCCGCCAGTAGTGGCTATTGCTGCTGCGCCTACGCCTGTTAAAGGTAAGCCGATCTTAGCTGTTAAACAGGTTACTAAAGCCGCAGTTGCTCCTGCAGCTAAAGCTACAGCTAAAATTGTGAGTGAGCAGAATGGAATAATTGATTTTGATGAGGGTACAATTCTCTCTAGCCGATTTCAAAAAGACTTAGGATATGCAGGTTTTGCGAAAGGATACTGTACAAGTTATGCTGCATCTAGAAGAAAAGATATATTTGGAAATGATGATAAAGCCTTTAGGGGTAATGCATCTTCTTGGCTTTCTAATGCGAAGAAAGCAGGTAACGCAACAGGTAAAACGCCTAAGGTATGATCTATCGCAGTATTCGCTCCGGGAAAATGAGCTAGTTCATATGGTCACGTTGCGATCGTAGAACAAGTAGATGCTTCTAATGGTAAAATTGTTATTACTGATATGAACTATAAGTGAAGAAATATTGTTACAAAACGTGTTATAGACCCAGATTCAGCAGCATGATATATCTATTAATATGATAATTATATAAGGCCGTATGCTAGCTATAGTATGCGGCTTTTTTTAGGTTATAGGGATGTTTAAAATAAGTTTGTACCTATAACCTATCAAGATTCTTCACTTCGGCGGGTTCTTAATTCTGCAAGCAGCCAGAACCGCCTCGATCAGAAGTCTTTTTTAGGCTCGATTTCCTCCTGTAAAAGCATATAGTGGTAAATACAATTTATATAATATCAACTCTCGTATGAAATCTAGAAAATCATTGAACCGTATATATATGGGCAGTGTTTCAAAAAACAAAGCAACCTTTTCTTTCTCAACATGAAATTTTAAAGAAGCAGTTCGTGACTTTTTTTCTCGCCTAGGAGGATCGTGGAAAGGAATACTCTGAGTTCTTATTCTTTTGTTGCTTGTAGGACGATTGTGGTTCTATGTAGCAATCATTAGAGAGTTGCCAGATTTTGATAAAATAAAAGATGGGTTTTCTCAGACTACTAATATAGTTGATAGAGATGGAAAAACGCTTTATAAGGTATATGACCAAAATAGACAATACGTACCATTATCTGGTATATCTGAGAATCTTGTGCACGCTATTGTAGCTGCTGAAGATAAGGATTTTTGGACAAATCAATGAGTAGATTTTAGAGGCTTATTGAGAGCGTGACTGAGTGCAATAGTAAATAGAAATCTTAAGTGACCTGGGTGATCTACTATTACTCAACAGCTTATCAAAAATATACTTTTGACGACAGATAAAAAGTTAACAAGAAAGATCAAAGAAATCTACTTAGCTACAAGAATTGATGACTATATAAGAGGAGAAGTAAGAAAAGAAAATAGTAACCTTAGTTCTAAAGAGCTAGATAAGGCAACTAAGAGCAAGATATTAGAACTGTATATGAACTATATATTCTTGGGTAATAATGCATATGGTGTTGAGGCTGCTTCAAACACATATTTTGGTAAAAAAGCACAAGACCTAGATGTTCTAGAGGCATCTATTATAGGTTCTATGCCCCAGTCTCCTTCAACACTTAATCCATATAGAAATGCAGACCGCTTGATGGGTAGCCTAACTATAACATCTTCGGATACACCTGATGCTATAGTAAGTACTGGCGTACAAGATGCTGCTAAGAATCAATTTATTGATGCCATCAAAAACTCTGATAGATCTATAGCCAGATCATCTGATGGTATAAGTTCTTGGATGTCTGCTCGTGGATCATTCAAGATCACAGTAGATGGCAAAGATTATAAGGTAGAATATACTCCAGGAAGAAAAGACTATGTTCTTTCTAGGATGTATGAAGATGGTTATATCGATGTTGCGCAAGTAAAAGAAGCTCTGGTAGAAGCACAAAATTACCAATTTAAATCTTTGCGTGTAGATATTACTGCTCCTCACTTTGTGTTCTGGGTACAAGAATTCCTCAAGAGTGCTGGTTGTGAACAAAAAATACTTCCAAGATGTTTCACCGATGAAGAGCTAGCTAAGTGATGATTAACTATCAAAACAACACTTGATGGTGATGCTCAGATGGAAGCAGAAAAGAGTATTACTGATAATATGGCAACTATAAATGGATATGGTGCTAATAATAGTTCGCTTATATACGTAGATTCTCGTGATGGTGATGTGTTGGCATATGTATGATCTGCTGATTACAACAATGAAGAGATTGATGGTAATGTGGATATGGTTCAACAACCTCGTCAGCCATGATCTTCTATTAAACCTCTCATATATTCATATGGATTTATGAACCTTCCGCTCACGATAGATACTACTATCTACGATCTGAAATTTGCTGTTGGTAAAGATACACCAAACAACAATGATGGAGCTTTCTTGGGACCAATGCCTCTAAAGAAAGCATTGTGATACAGTAGAAATATTCCTGCTATCAAAATGTATTTCGCAGTAGGTGGACAGGATAAGCTAGTGCCATTCTTGAATGATGTAGGTATAGCATCGTATGATACAAAGAAAGACTATGGCTATCCTATGGCTATTGGTTCTGCGGAGTTGAAGATGATTGAACTTACAAATGCTTATATGCATCTAAGCGCTATGGGACGTCCTGCTAAGATAAATCCAATTCTTGAAATAAGATGACCAGATGGACAGATTTTGTATCAAAAACAACCTGAACAACAGGCGCAAATTATACCTGAGTGAGTAGCATATTTGATCTGGAAGATATTAGCTGACACTGCAAATCTTCCTGCAGCATGGGTAAATAATTTCTTCGTGCGCTGATTAACATATGCAAACAAGTCAGGTACTACAGATATGATAGATGTGAAGACTGGTAAAAAATATCCTAGAGATGGATGGCTTGTATGATATACGCCTTCTAAAGTTGCTCTCTTCTGGGCAGGTAATACACAAGGAAAACCAATGAATCTCAACGCTTATGGAGGATGGGTGAATGGTAAGACCTTTAGGCAATTCTTCTCTGCATTAGTAAAAAAAGGAAAGATTCAGACTGAAGATGTCTCTCCCATAGAAGTCAAAAACGTAACTATATCAAAGGTATCGTGAAAACTAGCTTCAGATACGACGCCTGAAAATTATAAGGTATCAACAATGGGGTATATAAACACACTTCCTTCTCAGGCTGATAGTTCTTTTTCTCCAATTCAGGTAGATAAAGCTTGCATGGGAAAGGTAACTGATGCTACTCCTAGATATGATATCATAAGTACATATCTCATTACGCCGTCTACATTTATGCCGAACAATATGGACTTAAATGATATCACAAATTGGTTTACTTCTAAACTTAATGGATCTGGTTCCATAGTAGATACGTGAGATGCTTGATCTGACCAGATATCATATGCTAACTTGTTAGTTAAGGCGCCTACAGATATATGCCAAAACCGCACATTGCTTACAGAAGATTCAACTATACAACTTACTATCAGAAAACCAGGCGCATCAGCATCTATAGTTTCTCCTAGTAATATCTGGTATGATGTTACGTCACCGAATCCTATCACTAGTATAAGAATACTATTAGATGACGTGAACATTGGTGAATACACATATACTCCTAGACAAAATTTATCAGACATCAAAACAATCACTCTTCCAGCATGAACTTCATGAATTCATTCCCTATCAGTGATAGCAATTAATCAGGACGGAGGATTTAGCAAAAAAACAGTACAGATAACTGTAGTGACTCAGGACAATACACCTCCAATGCTACTAGACGACAAGGTTAGCGTAACAAAAAAATGAGACAATCAGTATAGTCTGGTAATGCTCTTTGTAGATAACGAAGGAGCTGTAAAATGAGGTAAGATTAGTATGACTAACGGAACCTTACTCAAGAAATTCGATGGTAATATAGCATCTTTGGATATACAAATTCCCCAAGTACTAAACTATGAAGTAACAGATATGGCGGGTAACACTAAGAAAGGATCAGTTGATGTGGCTCAATATGTGAAATAATTTTCTATAATTTCTGAGCTACATAATCTTCTTTTGTCGTAGGTATAAGTTGTAGACCATGAGAATATCATGTGATTTCTCTATATACCTTTTCTAGGACAGATCGATTTTCAGGCTTTTGAAGCATGCTTCCTTGCAACTTGTTGAAAATATAGAGGTTAGCATGATTTTCGTTGTGTTCCAAGATACTAGATTTTTCTAAAATTGATTTGATAGTTGATTTGATGCTTGCATGTTGTGCCATCTGTGATAATATCTCAGGCGCATCATGCAATTCTCACACATCTTCATTAGATACTTGAGTAGTTTTAGCAGCTTTAGGTTCAGCTGTTTTGGCTGTTTTTTTTTCTACAGGAGTTGATTTTTCTGCATTAGCAGCTGTAATCCCTGCCGCGTTATATACTTCCATTTTCATCAAAATTCCTGGGAGTGGGAAGTTCTTGATTCCTACAATAATGCGTTTCAACACCTCAGTACATTGTATATATCAAGGAATATTTTCTGCAAAATGTTCTTCTATATAAATCAAACACTGTCTTACAAAATTATTGATATCTACGCCAGTTTCAGTAAGCGCATCAATCAAAGCAAAAGCTTTTTCTATATCTTTGTGAATAAGAGCATCCAAGAAGCTTTGAATAATCTGTTGTGAAGCGACACCCAAAAAGCTCGTAACATGCTCTTGTGAGATATCTCACAATATGCTTACTTGATCTAGATATTTGATAGCATCACGTGCGCAACCATCTGATATTTTGGCTATACTTACTAGCGCTTCGTCTGTGTACTGAATTTCTTCTTTTTTACAAATCATCTTGAGATGATTTACCAGTTCTGGTACAGGTATTTTTTTGAAGGTAAAAATTTGGCAACGTGAAATAATAGTTTCAGGAACCTTTTGTATTTCTGTCGTAGCAAGAATAAATACTAGATATGAAGGTGGTTCTTCCATAATCTTCAAAAGGGCATTGAAAGCGCCTTTTGAGAGCATATGTACTTCATCTATAATATATACTTTCTTTTTCAGTTGTGCTGGTGGATAGGCAGCTTTATCTAGAATTTCTTCTCTAATATTGTCTACGCCTGTATGTGAGGCTGCATCAATTTCTATAACATCTAGAGTTTTATTTGAGTTAATTAACTGACAATTTTCGCATGCATTACAAGGGTTGCCATCTACTGGCGCAAGACAGTTTATAGCCTTGGCAAAGATACGTGCAGTAGAGGTCTTTCCCGTTCATCTTGGCCCACAAAAAAGAAAATTACTATGTGCATAGTCATGATGCAATATCTTGGGTTTTAGTATATTTACAATATGTTCTTGTCACACAAGTTCATCAAAGTTTTTGGAACGATATTTGAGGTAGAGAGCCATGAGAATTACGAATTACAAATTACGAATTGCATGTGTTTGGTCTTGAACTACATATGTTTATAAACTATCCTTGGCTGTTTTCAATTAGTATTTTTTCATCGAATTTATATACTGGGACCATGAAAAAAACTCTTATCGCAGTGTGACATATTGTATCTATAATAATACTTGTTGCTACTATCGGTCTGGCTATTGTAGTTATCATAAAACCGCATATTCTTCTACATCTTATCCACTATGTAGGGAATATGGTCCAATACTTATGATGGAAAAACTATTTGTTCTTATGATTAGTTGGTTTTGCAGAATCCATCCCATTTTTGAATATGGCTATCCCTGGCCAAACATTCGTTATTATAATTTCAGGATTCTTGGCGCAGCTGGATTTTATCGGTGCAGCTATGACAGTTGTTATAATATCAACCATTTGAGATCTAGCTGCCTTTATGATAGGAGCGTATAAGTGATCAAGTATTCTTACGCATTACTGACCGACGTTTGGTATCACTGATAAAAGTCTAGGTAAAATAAGAGGCATCTTGAAAAAGATGTGACATCGAGCAATCTTTATTAGTAAGTGGAATAGTTATACAAGAGGTATGCTGCCTTTTATTGCAGGTATTGGGCATATGAGTAAGCGAGAATTTATGGTATATAATATGCTCTGATCTATTGTATATGGGTTTGTATTAGTATTCTTAGCAAAACTCTTTGTTGGCAACACAGAACGCGTAGTGCCCTATATACGTCGAATAGGCGTGGGAATTGCTATATTAGCTACGCTTTGGTATTTCTTGATTCATAAGCGCAATGAACGTAAGACTGGATAAGTATTGTGCAGAACTTGGATTAATTTCTAGAAGAGCGATAGCCAAAGCTGTCAAATCGGGACTGTTTTTTGTTGATGGGAAACTTGTAGAAAAGAGCGATCAAAAAATATCATTTGGGCAAGTTATCACATATCTTGGAGAAGATATTGAGGTCAAAGAATCAATCTATGTATTACTCAATAAGCCATCTTGATATGTTTGCAGTGATGTAGATGAGTGATGACATGCCTCATATCAAATGTTGCTTCAGGACTGTCCTTATAGGAATATGCTGCATGTTGCAGGGAGACTAGATTTTGACACAGAATGATTAGTACTGTGCTCTAATAACGGCAAATTTACACATGAAATTATATCACCAAAAAAACATTTGGAAAAAGAATACTATCTTAGAATAAGAGATCCTTTTACTGATGCTGATATTCACAAGTTAGAAAAATGAGTACAGCTAGATGACTGATATATTACATTGCCTGCTAAAGTGACAAAAATAGATGATACAAGCATGAGACTTATAATTGTGGAAGGGAAATTTCACCAAATCAAAAGAATGTTAGAGGCTGTGTGAAACCAAGTAACGTATCTGCGCCGCGAGAGAATTGGCCAGTGGACTTTGGAAGGTGTAGAGTTGGGAAAATGGAAATATATAGAGGCTTAGTGGCATCTTCGTTCGTGTGCAACTTCGCAATTTTGGACTGGTTGATTGTGTTGATTAATATATGCTTTTACATCACTTGCTGAACTTCGTGAAAGAGCACTAATACTTCCTTCATCTCTATTGAAGCGGTATTCTCCATCTACCTTGAAGATACCATACATTCTTCCATTTGGTGCCGCATATATTATACGATTTTGTTGTTCCAAAAAGTTTATTAGTTGATTCTGTGTATTGAAACCATATCTGCTAGCCTGATTAAACCAATAGAGATTATCATTGGATCTTCGTAGTGTATATCATTTACCAGAAATAGTAGTATAAGAGCCGATTTGTGAGAAAGTTCTTACTACTGGTAAGATTGGGTTATTGAGGGGCGGCGGAGTAACAATAATTCCAGGAGGAGTATAATGCCCTGCGTTAATATTGTTCCAAACCTGCATAAAACTTATGTAGAATTTATCTAGCAACATGTTCTTAGCTCTTACATCTGCCCGCGCATCACCACTTTGTGCAATACTTACTCGTGTTTGATCTTCAGCTTGGAGAGCTTGTAAAAACCCTGTGTTAGATGTCCACGCCTTAGTCCATAAATCGTCCACTTTTATGATAAACTGAGCTTCTAATTCACTAGTTTGATATGGTAACATTCGAACTGTGGTTGTTTGGCTAATAGAAGTAGGAATGCTAAATCTCCCATAATCTCCTGCATCTTTTGTAAGCTGAATAGCAGTGGTTGCGGTTTCATGAGCTATATTTGTGTCTGCAAAAGCTGCGTTTACAGTAAATAGTCATGCCATAGCACTCAAAAGTAGTACCCTTTTTCGCATAGGAATGCGGACAATAATAAATATACTCCATACATAGGGTTTTTATTGCGGGTTGCAAGAGAAAGAAATGAGTCTATTGGCTATTGACTGGGGAAGAAAACATATTGGTTTGGCGGGGGCGAGTGACGCTCATAGTATAATTTTCCCATTGTGAACACTAGAAAACACTCCAGAAACCCTGTTCTCATTGGCTCATATTGTCGCAGAGCGCGGTGTGCATCTTATTATTGTTGGTTATCCTTCTAAACAAGAGGATGTTCAGAAAAAAATAGATACTTTTATTCGTGATCTTTCATTTGTGGTCCCTACAGACTGCAAAATTACAAAAGTAAATGAAGACTATTCTAGTGTTCAAGCTTGAGCTAAACTAGGAAATTATAAAAAAACTGCCGCCGAAGATAGTATGGCAGCAGTATATATAATGGAAGAGTATAAAAAAAGACCGGTCGTTTGAAGCTAGTTGCTTATGTATTTATTCCAAATACTTCGACCGGTCTTCTATAATTTACGCTGCTGGCTCTTCTTTTTTCTTAGCCTTGAGAGCAAAGATAATAACAAGTATTACAAATCATGCTCATACGATTCATGCTACAATTCCTATTATTTTGAGCACTTTTCGTCCTGTACCTGATGTAGATGTAGTAGTACTAACTGGCGTAGCTGTAACATCACCAGTATCTTCACTATCTAGCTTACATGAAGTACCTTTGATGTCGTGGTAATTCACAATGCGACATATCTCAGATTGGATAATCTGCATATCATCTGTAGTAAAGTTTCACTTAGTAAGCTCTTCTTGTGCTATATCGAGAACTTTATTCAAGTCATTTTTGATCAAAGCTTTATCGCTAGATTTGTTATCTATTTCTTCGAATATCTTTGCTACTTCTGCTTTACGACTTGATGGGAAGTAATCTATAATAGAACTTCTAGCTGTTTCGTATATGCTACCTCACTGCGCAGACACTACCGTCTTGTCTTCTAAGCGTTGTAGGATATTTGTAATTTGTTGTAGTGTAAGTGGATCGATTTCTTTTTTCTTATTTTCTACAACATCTTTGAGCTGAAGAACCAAAGAAGAAGTGTCATCTCATCCTACTACGGCATTTCTTAATTGAAGAAGTATACTTTTGATGTCTGGTAGGTTGTCACCTAGACGCGTCATAGTTGTATCTATCATATCATAAGTGGCTTGTGCGTCAGCATTTAGAGATACTTTATAATCAAGGAATTGAATAGTAATATCCTTACTTGCCATCTTATCTCCTTGTGAGAAGTATACTCTTGCTATAGTGGAACCGATACTTGGTTTATATTCATAGAGAGCTTGTGCATTACAAGCTATATCTCTATTTTGATCAGGATGTCATGAATTAGTTGAGTCTTTGCTAATATCGGCATCAATATAACAATCCTTCCCGTTGAACGATACATAGAAGAGTACTTTGTTTTCCAAAGCTTTCCCTACAGTTACTACTCCTTGTGAATCTGCCGCAGGAAGAGTAGCTATACCTATATCACTTGCTGTTGCAGTTGGAGCGATGTCTATTACGTTACCAACAGAAGAAGCATTCCCGTTTTGATCTTGAACATCATATCTAACTACGTATTTCCCTGGTTGAGTATATTCTTTTTTGAAGTATGTTTGATTTTCTACAATCTGAGAAGCATTAGTCTGGCATTCTCTTACATTCAGGCAGAACTTGCGACTACTTATTTCACCATAGCTTGTATCTCTTACAAGAAGTATGTTACCTAGTGTTGCATAAATGAAACCAGCTTTAATTCATTTTTCTACATTGATAGAGTCTCAGTATGCTATTCCACTGCGGTTTCTATAACTTACTTTAACTTTTGGATTATAGGTTCCTGGCTGCTTATATACATATGTTACTTTGGTATCTTTAGTTGTCAGATCCCATACGCCATCACCATCAAAGTCATATGATATTGTTCTATTGCTTTCAAAATCGCTTCTATTTGATGTGATTTTAGTAACTGTTTCTAGAGTTACTGGTTCTCCAACCTTTGTGTTTACTCTATCAACTCTGAGTGTTACAATAGGAATATCAGGATTCTTAGAATCTGGTGGGAAGAATACCACAGGTCACTTTCCAAGAACATCTTCACTCTTTGTACTAGCGCCATCATTGTCATATACCTCTAGGCCAAATCTATACTCACCTGCAACTCTTGGAAGAGAGAAGTATGCATATGGAATAGTGGCTGGTGTATACTTTATTTCAAGTCGTCTATCTGGATCATCTACGTTATAATAATACCATTTATATTTGCTTATAGATCCATCTGGATCAATTACATTGACTGCATCTATTTTTACTACCAATGGATCTGCATCAACCTTGAATGTATCTTGATTTGTGTTTTGTCACACACCAATACCATATGAGCTACCAAGTTGTGGGAAAGTCATAAGAACATTTTGTATTCTTGGTTTAGCATTTGATACAAAGAATCGAATTCTGGTACTTGCTTGTTTACTGACTGACGTATCTTCTACAGTAAAGTCTACAAAATGACATCCTACCTCGTCAAACTTATATGCAAATTGCTGTCTCTTGGCAGTTTCTGCTTGCTGTGCTTTGAAGTAGTAGAGTAGGTTTTCTTTGCCACCTTGTACATTGATAGAATCAGAACCATCTATAGTGAGATCTTGATATCTTTCGATGAGGTATGCTGGATTAGAAACTCCACTTGGATCTGTACATGTTCCTTCAGGTATCAAGCCTTCGCTACGAGAATTCATAACATTGAAGCCAGGTATAGGACTGTTTGCCTCGCCAATAAATGCTGTAGTATACACATCGTTTTTCTCTCATTCTGCCGTAGTAGCAGTAAGCTTTACCTTATAATTTCACACTTTCTTATATGTATGTACAACTCTGTCATCTTGTTTTGCGCTCTTTGTTCCATCTCCAAAATCCCATTCATAATTTGCTACTAGTTTATTTGTTTTCACAATAAATGTCGTAGAATTACCTAGTTGCGTAGAAATAGGTGAGAGTGTAACGCGCGGTCTAAGAGCTGATGTGATATTTAGATCTTGTGATGCTTCAGCTATTTTTCCATAACTATCTTTCACTGTAAGAGTAATCTTGTATGTTCATTTCTCTTTGAATGACACCTTGATTCTTTTTCCTGCGTCAAACGTTTCATCAATATTTACATTATCATTATTTGAGAAACTTCGTTGATATGTAAGAGCATCATTATCGTTTGCAGTATCTACGTCATAGCTAGGTGATGCGTCCAGTGTGAATTGCGAAGGATAGGTTCGTTCTTTTGTGCTTTCCATAGTGAACTGCGGAATAGGGGGAGTTGATCCTACTGTCACCGTTATGGCTTCTTCATTGTCATTTCAGAGTTGGTCAACCACTCTTACCTTTGCTCTATAGATCCCTGGTTTAACAAATTTATGTTGGAATGATTTTCCTTGTTCACTTACAATTTCATTTCCATCTGAATCAGTAATAGTTCGTGCATATGATTTGAGAGTAGACTGTACTGAGTATGATGGTGATGCATCGAAGTTGTAAATTGATGAAGTATTGCCATCATCAGTAGGCGTAACCTTGATAGTAGCAATTGGATCAGCTACGATGATTTCACTTGTAGATTCAACAGTATTGTTTTCATTGTCAATAATTTTCAACGTTACCATATACGAACCGTTTGAGGTAAGCCTTAGTCTGAAGCTTCCTGGAGATCCATTTCAACCGTTCTTATAGAGAGACTCTTGATTGCTATTAGTAACCTGCCATTCATACTTCATGATTTGTCTTCCTCCTAGTGGTGCAGTAGCACTACCATCTATTCTAAGACCATCATTTGCTTCTTGTGAAGTAAACTTCATAGCAATGTTTTCTTGTAGCTTTCTACCGTTTGTGAACACAATAAGTTTTGCGGCTTGTGGACCTACATTTATGTTTACACTGCTTTGTCCATCAAATACTCATTTATTATCAACATTGGCGCTTCTTACAGTGAGATTTACCACATATCTTCCTTCAGTCTTGAAAGTATATTTTACCACTGGTCATCTTCCAATAGATTGCTCCACTCCGTTTGTGTCTGTGAAATATCGATAGTAGTTGTTTGATGGAATAGTTGTATTTGATGCCTCATCCGCGCTTCATCTTGCATCAAATGTTACCGTAAGAGGAGCAGATCCTTGATCAGGAGATGCAACAATCTTGGCTTTTACGGTATATGAATTTTGTATTTCTTTGAAGATTTCATTAAGAGGATTGAGACAGTTATTAGAAAATAGAGACATAGTGTTTATATCATACTGCCTTGATAACTCCTGCGCTCATACGTGACATGATTCGTATACTCCCTTGTATTCTGATGTTTGGGGCATGTAGTCGAATACCACATTGAAGTTCTTCTCAAGATCTTGGAAGTAGAAAGTATCTACGGTTTGACCGTTCTTTCTCTTGGCATCGATCTTGTAGAGTGTGTCTTGAATCTGAGCTCGTTGCGGCGCAAACTTATAATTTGGTTTGTATTCCGCAGGTACTGCAGCAGATGTAGTAGGTGCATAGATGAACTGTGATCCAAGCATACTCAACATCAGTACCAAGCTAATAATCTTTTTGTGTGTTTTCATGAAGAATGAAAGGAAACAAAATACATCTATATTATAGGTATAATCTGCAATAACTCAAAAAACATAGAGGTCTTTGGGGGCATATTTCTCTTTGTTATTGGATGATGAGATTATTGTGATATATGGTATTGACATAGTTAGCTATATTGTTAGGATAATATTCTAAATAAAGAGTAATGGCTAAAATAGAAAACCTGCGAGAAAAGAACTTTTGTCTTATTGGTATGATAGTTATTTTCTCACTATGTTATTTCCTTGCCTATCAATTTAAGGCACATAGGATACCTGTGAATACTGAAATGAGAAAGTAAATTACAGGGAAAATCATTGTAGTATTGTTCTACACGAATTCTGGCTGTTTATGAGCGCAGAATTTTTTTATACAAAAAATCGATCCTTGTGAGATCGATCTTTCATTGGTTTGAAAATAGTATTTTATTATTTAGTAGTTCTGAATCTATACACTACATAGATAAGCATCATAAGGAAAGTGCTCATAAGAATGAGGTTAAGAGCTGGTCCTGTAGCTGGCGTACCCTTTCCACCAACTGGCGATACTGTGTCTATTTTTACACTAAGTATTTTTTCTACACCTGCTTTATTTCATCCTGCATCTACTGGAACGATCTTTACATTGTAGAGTCATTTCTTTCCTATTACAAATGAGTACATACCCTTAGTTACTAATTCTTCTCATACGCTGCTATAATTAGAGTCAGTTGCTTCTTTAGTAGAGAACATGAATTTTGTTGCTCCTGAGATCGGTGTCCATTTGATTGTTACCTTACTTCCTGAAAGAGAATATGTAAAGTTAGCGCTTGCTGTATCTGCTGCTCACAAAACAGTATCATCTCAAGTCGGGCTAGCAGAGCCAGCTCCCACGTCCGTTGTAAGAGTTGAGAATTGTTTTGCATCCGATGTATCTAGTTTTGTTCCTTCTTTGTTAATTGGAGTAACTACAAAGTCATACGAACTTCCTGCAGTAAGTCCGTCCAATCGTAATGATCCTGTATCATTTTCTATCATTACCTTGTCACCAGCAAATGATTTTTCTTTAATGTCTGAAAGATCTGCTTCAGCAATTGACTTTCCTTTTACATAACTAACAGAGTAGCTTGTAATTCTTTCTCCGTTACTTGTGAAGATAGGGAATTGAATAAGTACACCAGTTGAAGTAATACCTGTAGTACTGATACTGCTCACCCAAGTAGATGAACCTCCGGCGAGACTGTCTATAAGAGATCCAGTAGCAAAAGTATGGCTAATTCACAAAATCGCAATGCATCATAAGAAAGAAAGAAGAATTCTTTTTGATCGTCTGATCATAACAGGCAATATTACATAATAAAAGTAGTAAACGACAAATGTAATAGTTATATATTCTCTAAAATCAACAGATTGTGAAGAAAATGTTGAAAGCTTGCGCGTAGAGTACAATTATAATTTCTAATAAGGCTTATATAAGCCATAATCAATTTCTCACAAAAAGATTTTACAAATGTGGAAAATGTGGTAAAATTATACTTTCATCACGTCTTCTGTCTTTTGATTTACAGAATGTGTCACTTTTTCTACCCATGTTTTAGTAATTCCATCAATTTCTGACTCTCGATACTTTTTCTGATCCTCTGAAAGAGCCTTATCGTCGAATTCTTTCTTCACTTGTTTCATGGCTTCCTGTCTTATGTTTCTTATAGCTACCTTTTGTTGTTCTCCTAATTTCTCGCAGAACTTAGCCACTTCCTTTCTTCTCTCTTGAGTAAGAGCTGGAATTTTTATCATCAAATAATCTCATTGATTCATAGGAGTAAGCCCTAGACCGGCATCATATATAGCTTTTTCCGCCTTTCACATCACGCTTTTGTCCCATGGTTCTACTTTGAGTGTTTGAGAATCCATCAACACAATGCTTGCTACATCCTTGATTTTTTGATACATGTCGGGATAGGCCTCGAATGATATATTTTCCAGTATCCCTGGATTGGCTCTACCAAGCTGTAATCCTCACAGTTCCTTCATGAGATAATCATATGCATGTTCCATATTCGTTTTGTACTGTTGTATGTCCATGAGAGTGGCAAAATATCTAAAACGAATTAGGTATAGAGAATCGCTATTTTTTTGCAATATTACATAATTTTCGTATACTTTACATAGGACGATTTGTAAGTAATACACCTTGGTTTTTGTCCTAATACGAATAAGAAAAAAACTCTCGACATTGCTCGAGTTAGTATGAAAAATAATTTATTATCTATGAGCATGTATGCCTAGCTCAGAAGAAGAAAAAAACATTCAGTGAAGTAATGATCAAAATAACGCAGCAAGCTCAACTGCTAATTCTTCTGCTGCACAACAAAAGAAAGTAGAGGAAAAAGTAACGGAAAATATTACATGATTATTTGCTCAATGATTGGAAGATTATAAAAAGAAAGTAAAGATTGAAAACCAATCTGCTGAACAAATTTTTTCATGAGTAATTAAACATCTCGAGGAAACCTGAAAGTGAGATATGATTAGTAAGATGAAAGAATCTTTGTGATTGCAGCAGACAGATAAACTTACTTTTGAACAAGTTAAAAATGTAAAACTATGATATGAGAAAACTGCAGATGCACTTACTAATACGCTTTTACAAACTACTATACCAAAGAATCACAATACAGCGATTGCGAAAACATACTTAGCTGGTTTCAAAGATCTTCTTAGTAAAGAAGAATGATGATCACAATTATTTTCTGCCGACATCAAGAATCAATTCAAAAAACATGTAGAAAACAACGCAGACGACATAGAAAGCATTTCAGATTTGAAAATCTACATAGATAATTTTATGAGTGCGTGTAAACGCAAAGGAATAGGGTTGAGTGAGGAACAAGCTAAACGTATCAAAAAATTCTCTATTGGTTTCTCAGCTATGCAACAATCTATGCTGGATCTTGGTTTAGCAACGAAAGCAGAAATTGCTGAGATGAATAGAGATAAATCTATTTCAGCATGATCACAGGCAGAGATAGTTTTGGGAAGTGTGGCAAAGCTCTATGGAGTAACACAGGTTAAACAGGTGCTCAACGCAAGAAAACAAACTCTACATGCTATGGAAGAAGCTCATCAATTCCCATGACTTGCAAAGAAGTTAGCAAGTTATGAGCTAGATGATGAATCACTGATGGATGGTAATGAAGAGTTAGAAAAAAAGTTGAATGATCCAGATATTAGCGAGGAGCAAAAAAATAAATTGAGAGTAATACAATCTTTGAAGGCTATCAAAAAGAAAGATCCTGCATTTGCTGCTCTGATGCAAGAGCTTGTTGATCAAGATTTCACTATGACTAAGGTTTCTGAGAAGGGCCAGCAAGCATATATGAATATCATGAAGGATCAGTGGTTAGAATCTGAAGCATGAAAGAACTTTGTAAATAAGCTTAGTGCAACTAATCGCACACCAGATCAATTGAAGTCTATTATAGATCAACTCTTTGATCTTTCGAAAAAATCTATTGTATTAAAAAATAAAGACTGACAAGATATTACATTGGGAGTAGAGAAGCATTGGATGAATGAACCATGGTCTGCAAGAACCTCAGAAGCATTTTTGAAACATGGTTTCCCTCTTGTATTTGTAGTTAGCTGAGTAGATAATGCAGCTTTAGCAGGAATAGCAGAAAAGGGGATTAAAGACTTTCAAGAAAAGGTAACTATCTTGGATGATCAAGATGGAAAACCTATTGAGTTGCGTGAATGAAATTACGTAGAACTAATACATCCAGATACAAAAGAAGTGATAAAATGATATTTCAAGAAAGTGTGAGATGATGTTTCTATTTTACAAAACCCATGAGATGCGCAGTGAACTAAACTTCCTCGTGGCATTGCAGAATATAAGGTACAAAGTAAAAAAGATACTATTATTGCTGGACCAGAAACTATAGCTAATATAGCTGCGACAGCTGGACTCATGCATGCAGCAAGCGAAATGACAAAAGAGCAACAGGAAAACGCAGAAACTGCTACAGAAAAAGCTCTCTTAGAAGAGAAGCTACCTGATGAATATACTGGCGTAGATCAGTCTAAGAAAATAAACAGTGCTACGGTGGATGATGTAAATCGAAAAGACCCTAAGGAAGTAGAAAAACTTACGGAAGATAATATAAAAAACGCTGAGAATGATACAAAACTAAAGATTTCTAAACTACAGAAGGAGATAACTAAGTTAGAAAACGATCTTAAGAAGAAAGATCAAGAAATCGAAAAAATTACTAATCAATTGAATGATGCTGAAAATCCACCAAGTGATAGTGAAAAGGCGGCGCTTTTACAAAAAAAGGAAAAGCTAGAAAAAGAAAGAAATGAAACATTAAAGAAAAAAAAGGTATTAGAAAATGACTTAAAAGAAGCTCAAGATAGATTGGATGATATTGCAAAGTACGAAGAAGATACAGCTAAAAAAGAAAAAGAACGTAATGAAGATAATGCGCCTGAAGGCAAAGACGCTCCACAAGATGTTGGACCTATTCTCAAGGAAGATAGTGAAGATAAAAAAATGAAAGCGCTATGGAAAAGTCTTCAAGGAGACACAGATGCTGTTCTAGAGCCTGGTGCTACTTTCTTTGTAGAACTATGAGATGCTAAGAGTGTGCTGCCATGATGGAAGCATCCATGGGCAAAAGCGACGATTATGGACTATAACCCTGCAGACGGAAGTATGAGCGTGAAATGGTCGGGGGTAGAAGAAAAGCTTGCAGGTGTAGAGTGAAAGACGAGTACTATCTATGGTGAAGCAGGTTTTGATGAACTCAAAGGTAAGGTAGGTAATATCATTAAGTTTCCAAAATATCCTAATGGAACTAAACGAAATGAACGATGAGTAAAGCTCAAGTGAACTAATTTTACCCTTGATAAGGAGGATAAGGACTATATTGATTCGCTTCTTGCTAATGTAGATTTTGGTAGTTGGTATAGAAAGAAGGATGGAGAAATCGATAAAAAGAATAAATGAAATATGGTTAAATACATTGGTTCTACTACAGAGACTCTAGAGACAGAAAAGAATGATAAATGACAAGATGAAACTAAGATCAAAAATAAAAAGCTCTGGTATGAAATAGTAGAGCAAAATGATACAGGTGTGACTATCAAAGGAAAGAGAGCTGATGGAAGCGAATACAAGAGGACGATGGATCCTGATAGCTTCTTGATGTTCATGATGGATAAGTGATTGGTGACATATACTCAGAATGAAGTAGATAAGATTAATGAAGGGAAAAAACCAGCATGACAAAAAACTATATTTGATGATATTGAAAGAAATGAAGAGCCAGGTTCAAAGAGTAAAATGACGCGAACTACGTTAGCCTCAATTGCTCATTGTCGAAAGTTCGCTATTGATGGAGCAAATAAGTACTTCAAAGATGTCTTGAAGGAAGAGAACGAAGAACTCCAAGATATAATGCTTAGTTCAAAATGGTTTAAATCTCTCAGCCATTTGAAACCACCTATTATTGGTGATGCGTTTGATGAAATGTCAGCCGGCAATGAAAGTAAAGTTGATAATAAAAAGACAAAAGAGGTAGAAGAGGCTATGAAAGAACCAAATGAATATTGAAAGGCTAATTCTGCTTGATGGACATATTATATTAAGGAAGTCCTTTTGGATGGCATAAAGGACGGAGATTATTCATTTGCGAAAAAATACCCTCGTAAGGCTGCATGATACTATCTAGCAACATTAGATGCAGCTAGCAATCCATATCCAAGATGATTAGCTGAATTTAAATGAAAAGGATATTGGGTAGGAGCTATCTTGGGTCCAGGTTATCAAAAACAATATCTTACATGGTATGCTAGTCTCAAGCACTACTGTGAACAAAATCCTAGTGATGCTCGTGCTGCTGAAGAGCTTGCGAGATGAGAATTGCAGTTTATGAAAATAACATATAGAGACGCCCCACAAGCTATGAAAGATAAGATGGATTCAGACTATGGTTCATCATTCTTTACTAAAGTGCTTGGTAAATTTGAATCAAAGTTATTTAATACAACTAAAATTAATGAGGCTAAAGAGTGAGGTAAATTTAAATGATTCTCGCAATTGTATAATGATGACTTCTTTGGTCCATTAGATCAAAATAGAACACCTGATATGATAGGTACATTGGATCTTATGGGGGATAAAATAAAAAGCAATACACTTCATTATCGTCAGTGGAATATGTGTATGGCGCTCCCAATACTTATGTGACAAACGGCCACTGATATGAATGAAGACTACAAGAATCAATTCACTGATATAGCGAGAAAGTTTGCTTGTCCATTTGGACTCTATGGTAAAGATTCGGATGGCCAGAAGAGATTGTGGGAACTGTTTGCATTGGTGGAAAAGGAATCTGGATGCGATTCTCTGTTCTTCTCTGAAAATCAACCATGAGTAGCTAAATTATCTGATAAACTAAAGCCTCGATGGTTTATTAATGGTCAAAAGATGCTTGATTATCTTACCGATCCATGAAAATTGATTGCATGTCGCAGCAGACTAGAAGGAGAATTAGCCGAAGAAACTAGTGCTGCTAAGAAACAAGACCTACAAAATAAAATTAATACCTTGATATGATATGTAGATGAAAAGTGTTTAGATGAGGAAAGATGAAGAGTATGAGAAATTAAGTGAGACTCTATCATATATGAAAAACATATTATGGTCTTATCTCCATGATTTGTGGCTAACCATATGCTTGGATCTTATGATAGATCATGATATAAGTCAGACAAGGCAGAGTATGCTCCAAAGCTCTGGAATGCTCTTAACAAAAAGATAGCTGGTTATAGTGCAGAAAAGGTTCCACCAGAATTGTATGAATATGTGCTCAAAAAGTTTGTAGATTATTTTGGTGCATGAAAATATATTGGAACCGATAAACTTCAAACAGCAATTAAATATTCAAATACTAACGATACAAGCGCGCTCAATGTGGCTATCAGTATGGCATTTAACCAAACATGAAATGAAATGCCTGTAGAAGTTGCTGAATGCTTTAGAACTTTCGAGTTGTTCTTCGCAAAAGAAAAACCATCTGACTGAGATCTATATAAGATATTTGGTAGAGTCTTTGGTAGAGATAAATGAACTTCAACATACTTTGAAAACCTCAAGGCACAGAACCTCAAGACGAACTCTAAACAAGAACAAAAGAATAAAGAGGACGCAGTGATTAGAGCATTGAATAGAAAGAACCAAGAAAATCGAAGTACAGATGGTGAGGTAGAGGTATTGAGAAGATGAAACGAAGTAGTTGACCAAACAGGAAGAGTACTTGATATTAAGCCAAAGCTCGGGACAGTTTCACCTAATAGAGGAAAGAAAACTACTTATACCGACCAAGATGGCAGAAAGTATACCGATCTAGATTTGGATAATATGGTAAATTGGTATGACCGTCAACGCGATAACATGTATGCGCAACGTGGTTATTATAACCCATATGAAGATGACGAAGATGATGTAGCAGCTTAGTGTTTGAGAATTATAATAAAAAAAGGCAGCCTTTCGAGACTGCTTTTTTATTACTTATATATTGTGGTTTATTTTTCTGTTGTAGGTGTATCGCTATATGTTCTAAATGGATAGTCTTCAGGAACAATATATCATTTGATAGTAGATAGACATCTACTTACATTCTTTTGCCAGTTGTACTCACTAGAAGCATAGATAGCTCCATCTTTGTTACCAAAGCCTGAGAGTTCAAAGATAGTGAAATATCAGCCAAGGTATTGGTTATTAAGCGTTTCATATACTGAACGAGCTCCTTCTATAGGAGAGTTTTTATCGATCCTATCTCCACGATCATTATTACCCACGTTTCATATATTATTTGCAGAAGCAAAATATCTACCGAGACTTGTCTCAGCATAACCGATACATATTCCAAGATCTGGATCAATATTGGTTCATTCTACTGCTTGTTCCCACATAGTGATATCATCATATGGAGGAGCAGCATATTGCGCCAAGAAATTACGTCTCTTATCATCTAATGTCTCTCCTGGTACAAAGGTTACAGTAGATAGATCAATTGCACTGTTTCTCATCTTCCAGTCTATTTGATATTTTGTCTGATATGCATCAGGCAAGCTAGTCTGAGAAGCCACAGCACTTAGATCAAAGAATTGTAGAGGATCTACTGCTAGACCATTTTTGAATACCTGCATAGTTAGCATAGGAGAATTACTGAACCGACCAGCTCATCTTGTTCCTGGTTGTCCACCTACTAGTGCTATCACTTGTCATCTTTTTACTGTATCGTGGCTTTGTACAAGTACTCTAGATAGATTTGTAAACACAGTTACGAATCCATTATTGTGAACGAGGATCAGTCGATTGTTTCCTACGCCATCTTGATCTTGCACATAATATACAAGCGCGTTTGCAGGTGCATAGATTGGCTGTCCTTGCTGCGCATCTATTTGGATTCCATCAAATGCTTCGGTTTGATCTCCTACCTTAATATCACCACCAAAGAAGGTATGGAAGCTAGCCACTGGTAGTATTGGCCAGAGGAAGAAATTTCATTTTTGTTCTCTTTCATCCTTGAATTGACTAAAGTCATTATATCATACGAAATCGCTAATGCTTCCATTTCATCTAGTTTGTTCAATATGATTTACGAGTAATGTAATTCTGCTCTTGAGCTGATTTCTGGTTTCAAAGAGATTCTGTATAGTTTGATCCAACTTAATTTTATTATTTTTATAAAGTTCTAAGAAATCTAATAGATATGCCTTTTGTTCTTCTAGGGTAGTAATCTTGTCATGATACGTCTGTGTTAATTTTTTGAGATGTTTTCTCATTTCGTACATATTCTTGAAACCGACTTTGTATCTGTCTTGAGCTTGCGATAGCTGTGATAAGAGAGTATCTAATTTTATACTCAATCCTTGTGCCATATCATCGAATGACAAGGTGTCTCCTATAAAATCAGATCATAAGAGAAGTTTCAGATCGTCTATGTCTCAGGCTTGTGAGGTGTATTCGTTCTGTAGCATATAAAGAGCTGGTAATAACTTAGTTAATGTGTCAGTTGTGTTTCCTAGGAATATTTTAGTTTGTTCAAGATCAGCAGCAGTCTGGATCATATTTTGTGTGTATAGATTAATCTTAGTCACACTTTCTATCACTGTCTGTCTAGTTGTTTTGATATCAATAATAACTCTTTTGATTTGCTGCAAAATACTATTGTAGCTTTCTTCATTATCGTTTCTCTGCGCTTGGATTCTTTCTATATCACTTACAATATTGTTTATATCTGTTCATAGTGCAGTTACCTTCTGTGCAGCTTCTTGGGTAGAAATACCAGATCCCAAGCTATCGCTTTGGTCGAGCGCTTCTACTGATTTGGTAGCTTCTTGCAAACGTGAAAACTCTTCAAGCTTCTGGGTAATATGCTTGTGCACATCGTCATTTGATAAACTTGAACTTGCTGCAAGGCTAGCAGTTCACAATAAACCTAGTGAAACTCCTATAGTCAATAATGTATATCTAACTACTTGTGACTTCATTAATCGTAGAACTAGTGAGCTGATAAAATCATATTATTCTGTGGTACAATTTTTCTTTTTGCTATAATAAGTCATCTTCTAGAATCTGACCCTACTGGATAACATCCCATTAGAGTAATATATTCTCCCTTTGTATATTGCATATAGGTAGCATCTACTTTATCAGGAGATACAACTACGCTGTCTACAATTTCATACGTATATAACTGACCTTTCCATGCTATCTTTATTTCATCTCATTTTTTGAGATCATATATCTTAGCAAACACTTCACCAAATGGATTCTTCTTCCATCGATAATAACTTGTATGACCAAAGATAAGCGTATTTCCTTTGTATCCTGGTTCTGGAGTAGATGGATACTTTACTACTCATGAGAATAGTTCGCTTGTGAAGTCTCCGTGCTTAAGTTTACTTTCTGATGTCACAGAAATATCGACTATAGGTGCATCTACACCAATCGATGGTATATATATCCTATTCCCCGGAGGAAGAAGAGAGTATGAGAAATCATATTTTTTTTGTTGAAGAGAAGCTTCTATCTTTTGTTGGGATGTTACAAATGGAATACGATCTTTTTCAATACTTTTGAGAATATCAGCTTGGTCTTGTGCCGATCAAAGAATATCCATGCCATCAGTTCCTGTGTCACTAGCGAACACATAGTTTTCTGCTTTTACACTACTGAAAGCGCCTTTGATTGTATTGATAAAGAGTCCAGCGTTTACAAAAACTATACTAATGACAAATACGCTCACAAATATACCTGCAAACAGGCCCACTTCTTTGATAGCCTTGGAGTAGCTAGATGCTTGGAGTATTTCTGTAAGACGTCTTTTTCGTAGAGAAGAATTCATATCTGATATCCTAGAATTAAATACATCTCTAGTATATCCACGAACTCATTCTTTAGCGAAAATCTGCTATATCTTTACAAAAAATCCCCCAGAGAAATGAGGGAATTTGATAAAAATACATATAGTTATTGACAGTTTAATAGCCTATGTTATTATATATTAGCTCTGAACCATACCCTTCGTAGGTGCCTTTTGCTATCTTTTATATTTCATTTTCTTCCATGCAAGTACTTATTGTTGTTAAATAATATGAAATCACCTTCTTTCCAAATATGTTCATATGCTACTGAATCTAATAGCGTTTTATGCAGTTTGTTTATTATAGAACTTGAGGTAAATACATCTAAAGATTCTTGGTCTGAGTAAATATGCGGGGAGATAAATCACCTTGCTGATATATTAGTAATCTCTGTTTTGGTGAGAGGATCTATTTCTATTAATTCTCTAGGAAATAATGTTCAATCCTTTCACATATAAGTATATTTTAGTTGCTTGAGGATATTAATGTCGCCTGGATCAAGGCTTTTAATAGCTCTTTCTGTGTCTACGATATATGTTGTTGCGCCATGAACTCATGGGTCTATACAATACAGTCCGACAATTTCTGGCACTTGTGAATAGTAGAGTCCATCAGTATGCATATTAAAATTTGTGGAACTTTTTGAATTATCTATTGATCAAGCAGTATGTGTTTGCACAATATGAGATATAAAACCATCGCTGCTTTTCATAAAACTAAGAAATTTTGAAGTCTCTATTTCGGCAGTAAGTTCTTGCTCGCTTAATCATATATCATTAAATACTATATATTCAAAGCTATTAATATTGTTCTTAATATGCAGAATCGCTTCTGTAATATTCATACTGAGGCGTATATTAATAAAAGACGCAATCTACATTACCGCATGTTAACTTCTCTAACTAATGTTACTCCAAATTTTTCTTGGACTATATCTATAATGTGTTGCGAGAAGGCAACTACTTCTTGTCCATTTCATCACCCATAATTTACTAATACAAGCGGTTGAAGAGGATAGGTTCATATACTCCCCTCACGAATGCCCTTACCTCCACTTTGATCAATCAATCGTGCTGCAGAAAGCTTTTCTGTGCCATCTTCTTGCACGTAATGGGGCATGTCAGGGTATTGTGATAGGAGTTTATCTACTACTCATTTTTCGACAATAGGATTTTGGAAGAAGCTTCCACAGTTTCCAAGCTCAGATGGCTTAGGCAATTTACTCCATCTAATAGCCTCGATAGTTTCAGCTATATCCTTTTGTTCATGTAATCAATTTTCTTCAGCAGCCTTTTTCAAGGGCGCATACTCTAGATGAGGGGTGGGTAAGTGAGAAAGTTCTAATGTTACAGTACATATCATATATCTTCCAGGACACTCTTTGAATATACTATAACGATAGCCAAACTTGCAGTCTTCTTTGGTCATAGTAATCATGCTTTCGTTTTCTAGATCATATGCTTCAAGTGAGACGAAAACATCCTTGAGCTCTACTCCATAGGCACCTATATTTTGTACAGGTGCTGCTCATACATGTCATGGTATAGCTACCAAATTTTCTATTCACCATCGTCATTGCTGCACAGTGAATTTTACCACATCATCCCATACACATCATGCGCCACATTTGATATATATTTTTCCATCAAACTCGTTACATTCCTTATCAGTGAAAGCGGGATGCCATACTACGCCATCAATATCCTTGCTAATTATTAGATTGCTTCATCATCACAAAATATGAGTAGGTTGACCATATTTCTCAACTGCTTCTGGTATATCTGATAACTGATCCAATACAACAAAAACTGCAGCTTTAGCTGCAATACCAAATGTATTATATGATTGTAGGTTGTAGTCTTTATATACTCTCATAAGATCAGTATATGTATTTTATGAGAGAAAGAAAAGTGTATTTATCGAAGACCGGTCGATAAAATATTAATTATTACGACCGCATAGTATGTTCCCGACCGGTCTTTTCTGTTAATAGATCTTTTGGAATAATTCATCTAGCCCAAGTTGTTGACCTTTGAATTCACCAAAGTTATGAGAATTAAGTCTTTGCAAAAATGTTGTAAGAGTATGCATAGTCTTAGCTTGATAGTCTAATAGTTTAGGTGGAAGATGTTTATCAAGATATGATGCAAGTATAGTAAGCTTTTCAAGAGAGTACTGGTCTTTTTGTGTAGCTAGAACTCCATCAACTGGAATAGTAAGGTGTAGAGCGTCATATATGTTATATAACCTATTTATGAAATTAGTATAAGCGATTTGGTATTCATGATCTTCACCGTTTAGATAGTGATATGCAATATATTTTACATCTACCCACACGAACTGTGGAAGAAGATTAGAACGAATTGCTTTTGCATCATATGCAATATCAGAAGCGTCATCTGTTGTCATAGCAACCATAGTTGATGCTTTTACAGCGGCTGCTGACTCTTCATTTACTGTTGCAGTATCCTGAGATAGAATCATTCATCTAAAGAATCCATCATTATAATTTACATCTGCTGGTGTTTGTGGGTTTGTCTTCATAGCTATCACTGTAGCTACCTGTGTAGGAGAGGCTATAGCAGTAAAGATATACCCATCTTCAATAGAAGCAGTTTTATTGAGAGCTAATTCTACTGTTTTATCCTTATCTGATTCATTTATGATTGTAAGAGAATCATCTGCCTTATTAGTAAGAATTGGTTTATCATTGCTTTCCTCTAGTACAAAGTGAACTGACTTTCCTGCGTGTGTTTGTGCGATAAATTTATGGTTTTCAGATACAAGAGCCAACTGAGGAGCGTCCTTTTGATCACCTAGAGTAGAGATTTCTACGTAATTTCCATCTTTGAGAGTAATACCATATCATTCTCCTTTGCGATCTATGGTGAAAGTAGCAGGTCCTGTTACCTTACCTTCAATATGGTCTCCTACATGTACAATAAGAGAGCTGTCTTTAGCAAGTACCACAGTATTTCCATTAGAAACATTATTTCCTTCTATGCGTTGCCCATCGGCTTCTATATAGTATTGTCCCTTAATATCTACTACTTTGGCTACATAATCTGCATGAGCTGTCATTTTGACACCACTGTCGCTTTCCTGTGAAAGGAAGGGCATATAGATACTAAACCCTAATAAGCCTAGAAATAGAGCATATCCTGCAAGCTTTGCGTAGAAGCGCATACGTGAAAAAATGGGCTTAGTGGGCTCCATTTTGGACAAAATACTTCCGTATATAGCATTTTTTTGCTGATCAGATAGCTTTTGTTCTTGTAACTGCTTGAAGTATGCTTGTAGGTTCATGTAATATAAAAGGGTTGGAATATATACCTAGTATACGAATATCTAGCCATTTTGTGACAGAAAATAAGAGATTTTTATAAATACCATTGTTTTCTGGAGTCATTAGTATAGTATGGGTGGTAATTCCTTGGTATAATGAGCTTTAATATGCCATTATCTTAACCAAGAGGAGGTATTTTATTCTTGTATATTATATACTATGAATCACGAACACGAACATCATGCTTCTGCACCCAAAAAAGGTTGAATATGGAGCTTTGTAAAGGATATTGAGAAATTGGGTGATGAATATTTGGTTGCAAAGGCGCCTTTCCAACTTCCAGCTGGCATTAAGGATTTTTTGGTAAAAGCTGCACCGTATGTAACTATCATTATGCTTATTCTTTCACTTCCTGTGATCTTTGCAGTATTAGGGGTGGGCGCAATACTTGGTGCTTTGGCTCCATTTGCAGGACTTTTGTTTATTGTTAGTATGTTGCTTACTATCCGAGCATTCGTTCTTCAAGCAATGGCAATTAAACCGCTTTTTGCTCGCGCTAAAGAAGGATGGAATCTGATGTTTTATGCTGCGCTTATCTCATTTGTAGCTTCGCTCTTGAGTGGGTCTATTATAGGAGCGATTATTGGTACTCTTATCGGACTTTATATCTTGTTCCAAATGAAATCTTATTATAAATAATTACGATTCCACATTACGAATTACGAAATCGGCCTGCATGGGTCGATTTTTTGTATACCCTATTTCTGCCCAAAACCTAGAACCATAATAGATCCTACGCAGAGAAGTACCATACCTATGATTTGAGTGGTGTTAATTTTTTCATGAAAAGCAAAAAAACTAATAAGTGTCGCTCAAATGATTGCAAGTTGCATAATAGAAACAATGCCCGGAATCGTTCCTCAGTACTTCATTGCTAAAATATATGAGACAGTAGAGACTGCTCCTCAGAGAATATATAGTCATCCTATTTTCCGATCACTTGTACTAAACCATACTCAGTAGAATATTTTTGATAGTATGAAAAATATAGGTAGTCAGATAATAGAATATCGAATAAGTGCAGAAAATGGATTACTTGCACTAGCTAGTTTGGGTGTGATGAGCCATACAGTTTGGCCACAGAGGGCGAAGATTGCAAAGATTGCTCGAGACATGTTTGTAAGTTATATAAAATTTATTGTACGGTTTTAACAATTCATGGAATATCTGCAAGAACGTCTATTAAACTTTCAACTGAACGTTTGAGCATTTGTTGTGAGTCGCCAACTCGAAGTGTATCAAGTACTATGTCTTCCACGCAAACCAAAGCTATATCTGCAGAGGTTTTTTTCATAAGCTCTTTCGTTGCTAGTAAACTAGGTTGATTAGTTTTTGCGTCCAATACCATATCACTTTTTTGCAATTCTATTTTTTGATGAGAAACACTATTGCCCACTAGCTGGGTTTCAATTTCTCATTCATTATCCGGATTATAGATGACTACCTGCTTTGCCATCAATTTCAATACGCAATAAAACTACTGCCTATTTTTGTATTCTAGTACTTTTTCAGAAATAAATTGATCAGCATTCATAGTGAGTTGTTCTTTAGTTTTGTTTACACGAACTGATACTGTTTTTTCACTTACTTCTTTTTCTCATACGATAAGAATATATGGGATTTTATCAAGTTCGGCGTTGCGGATTTTCTTGCTGAAACTGTCTGTTGAGTCATCAATTTTTACTCTCAGTCATTGTGCTGTTGCCTTGGCTCTAAGCTCTTCAGCATACTCATTAGCAAAATCTGCAACTGGCACTATAACTAGTTGTTGCGGTGCTAGCCAGAGTGGGAACATACCAGCATAATGTTCTATCAAGAAACCTATGAATCTTTCATGTGTACTAAGTGGAGCACGATGAATACAGATAGGAGTTTTTTCACTTCCGTCTTTATCAGTATATGTAAGATTGAATCTTTCAGGTACAGCAAAGTCTAATTGGTTTGTTGCAAGAGTGAATTCGCGTCATATGACTGACCAGATTTGCACATCAATCTTCGGTCCATAGAAAGCTGCTTCATCTTCAGCTTCAAAGAAAGGAACACCAGATTTTTGCAATACTTTTCTTACTTGATCTTCTGTCTTAATTCGGAGTGGTTCATTATCAACATATTTCTTTCCGAGTCATTGTTTGCTATGTTTGCTTAGTCTCATTTCAAATCTTTCAATACCAAAGAGTTTGAAGTAATACAGATACATGTCGATTACCTTCATGAACTCTTCCTCAAATTGTTCTTCACTACAGTAGATATGCGCATCGTTCATACAAAGTGAACGAACTCTCATTAAACCAAAGAGTGATCCGCTATCTTCGTATCTATAACAGTGCCCATATTCTGCAAATCTAAGAGGAAGATCTCTATAGCTCTTTGGAAATGCTCCATATATCTTATGATGATGCGGACAGTTCATGGCTTTTAGATAGTAAGTCTCTCCATCCATTTCCATAGGAGGAAACATGCTTTCAGCATAGTATGGAAGATGACCAGACCTAAGATATAACTTATCTTTTCCGATATGAGGAGAGCGTACTCTTAGGTATCCATAATTATGCTCAGTTTCTTTAGCGAGTCTTTCAACTTCTTCAACCATGATAGCACCATTTGGTAACCACATAGGAAGACCTGGACCTACCTCATCATCAAATGCAAAGAGCTGCATCTTTTGTCCTATAATTCTATGATCGCGCTTCTTGGCTTCTTCCATCATTTCTAAGTGAGCTTTAAGAGCATCTTTTGATTCAAATGCTAATCCATAGATACGAGTCATCATTGGGTTTGTATCTTTCGCCTGTCGATATGCTCATGCGATTTTATCTAACACAAAAGATCCGTCTGCTATTTCTTTAGTAATCTCTACATGAGGTCATTCACATAGATCTGCGAATGTAATAAATTGAGAATTGATAATTCATCTTTCTGTAAGATACTCAGTCAATTTGCTATATATTTCTTTGTATTCTGGCTTTGCCTGAGCAAGTAGCTTATCAGCTGCAGCCGCTGGTAGCGTATTGAAATAGAATGTATACTTCGCTTCACCAGCTGCAGAAAACTTTTCTACAAGCTCTTGCTTAAATCTAGTTGCATTATTTGATCATGCCATAAGAGATAATATATGCTGTGCCTCAGCTTTGTCTTTGGCTGTATAGAAGATGAAGCTTTGTCCTTGCTTAACAATACCTTGCATGACCTTAGTAAGGTCTTTGAGATTATCTTCACCGAATACGATTCCTTCAGAGAAAATCATATCATAATAGAAACCATTTTCCACTGCTGGTCATGTACCAAGTGAAACATTAGGATCTATGCTTTGTTGTACGGCTTGTGCAAGAATGTGGGCGAGCGAGTGACGAGGTTTGAGAATGTCGAGTTCCATGGGATTGTTGACTTAATGTTTAAAGGATATTAAGGGCGACCGGTCGCGGTTGGTATTAAACAAAAAACCTCCTACGACTTGGTAAGAGGCTTTTTATATATGAAAAACTCCTACCAAACTATTGGGTTGTTGTATTCGTAGTAGTAAAGGTAGGCTGTCGGAGCATTGGTTGGATAGTGTGTAATAAATATTAATTGAAGAATATGGTTTTGCAGCTGGGAAAGCAAGAGAAATTATGCTTATAAAAATCTTTTGATTTTCGTAGATGAGAACTGTATATAGGTGCTATTCATTCCTCTTATCTTTATAATGACAGTAGCAGGTATTAACTGTTCAGCAGAGCAGCTTAGAAATGGACAATGTAGTTTCAACGCATATCAGGCGGTCGGAATTAGAAAAGACCAACCAGATACAGATGTAAAAACTTTTGCACAGGATATTTTTCTTACTGCTACATTTGCTATTGGATCAGTAGTGGCGGTTGGACTAATGTACTCAGCATGGCTTCTTATTACAGCTAAAGATGATTCTGCTGCAACAAAATGAAAAAACGGTGTTAAATGGTCTTTCATAGGGCTGATATTGGTGTTGATTGCATATACTATTATTAGACTTGTACAATACTTGGCGAGAGGATAATTTCTTACATTATTATAAGAACATATGTTACTTAATATATCAACAGATAGAATTATTTTTATACATGCTGATAAGAAAATAATTTTGCCCTATGGAGATTTGGAAAGAGAAATACCTGGTTTCTTGTATAATCCGGAGTTCAAAAATTATTCTGGGAAACTAATTGTTGTTAATTGACCAGGCTCATTTACAAATCTACGTATAGTCACTTTGGCGTTGAATACTTATAACTCCTTGCATGATTTCAAATTAGATTTCGTTGATGTTAGTAAGATAGATTGGTATCGCTCTGCATTCGCATCTCAAAAATGTAAAAGATATTGTATAATGTATATAGGGCAGAAGAAAAATTATTGGCTTGTAGACCTACAATTAATTACAAATTACGAATTGCAAATTGCAAGTAAGGATAAGGCGTGAATTCATAAGCTACATGTAGACAATCTGAAAACATATGTTGATGACTTATGAGACAACTGGTTTGTAGATGAAATGGTAGCAGAAGGGAAAGAGACTATGGATACTATTTTCGGTGAAGGCGGGTATGATATGTATAGTTTCCAAAATAATTACGAATTAGAAATTACGAAAAAAGATAGCACAAAATTACTAGAGCCAAATTATATGATAGAGGCTAATGTAAGTTAGTTAATTGCAATATATTATTTACTAGCAAGCGGATCCTTTCAGTATGTGTTGTCTCCACTAGTTCCTTTTTTGAACACGAGATTCCAACCAAGGTAGAGAGCATAGATTGCAGCAATGAGTGATATACCATTGAGTGCAATAATGACTGGGCTTGCTGTAGTACTAATGCTGCCCATAGCTGTATCTAACATTTCTTTTTGTATTTCTTGTTGTCTAGTTGCATCCGCAGTTGTCATTTCCTGTTGTAAGGTCTCTAATTTTACTTTCGTATCATTAGGATTTGGCATGTGGCTAAGTAGTACAAAACCACTAATCGCACCGACAATAATGATAATACAGTTGGTGATAAATAGCTTATTCCATCGAGCAGTTCCTTCATTATTCATGTCATGAGCTCTCTTGATGACAAGTGCTCTTCGACAATAGAACATAACCAAGATATTAACAATCGCTCCTAAAATAACTCCTACGATTCAGAACCTGTTGAAAATGCTCACAATAATTCCTAGAACAATACTAAGAAGAATTCACCAGAGAATGAATTGTCATCTACCAATTCTCCCTACGGTTGAGGTGTATGCTTGTGTGATGTTCATTGAGTGTGTATAAGGATAAAAGCGGCAATATTATCATCGCTGGTATACACAATTGTTTTTGCATTGCAAATACTTATATATGGCTTGTTTATATCTCAAAATCACCCTATTTAGATGTCAAAACAACTTGCTGAACTCTTATTCCCAGATGTAACTAAGACTATAGATGACTATAGAGCTCAGTTTCCTGCTCGCCCTACATGACAGAAGGTGACTCGTATTGCGCCTAGTCCAACAGGATTTTTGCACATCTGAACATTGTATACAGGATATGTGGCCCAAAAGTTTGTTCATCAAGGATGACAAAATGGTGTATTTTTCCTACGCATTGAGGATACTGACCAAAAGCGCGAAGTGCCAGGCGCAGTAGATCTTATTATTTCTGCTTTCAAGACATTTGGTATTGCTATAGATGAATGACCAATAGGAGAGCATAATAATGATATTGGTAGCTATGGACCATATACACAGTCTCAACGTAAAGATATATATAGAACTTTTGTAAAATATTTTGTAGCACAAGGATTAGCATATCCATGTTGGATGAGTGAAGAAGAAATTGAAGCTACGAGAAATATGCAACAAGCATCAAAAAAGGTGCCTGGTATTTATGGTCATTATTCAAAGTGGCGCGATGCGAGCCTAGAAACGCAACAAGAAATGATTGCTTCTGGAGCTCCATTTGTCATTAGATTTAAGGCTACAGCACAACAAGGAGATAAGGTCGTGATGCATGATATAATAAGAGGAGATATTAGTATACAGGATAATTTCGTTGATATGGTATTGTTGAAGTCGACAGATGGATTGCCAACATATCATATGGCCCACTTAGTGGATGATTATTTGATGTGATCTACACATATTATTCGTTCAGATGAACGATTTCCGTCTATGCCTTTCCATGTGCAATTATTTACATCACTTGGTGTTGCGGTTCCTGCATACTGTCATATTTCACCTTTGTTGAAGCAGGATCCAGAAAGTGGTAACAAGAGAAAGCTATCTAAGAGAAAAGATCCAGAGGCTAACGTAGAGTACTTCTTCCAGCAATGAATACCAACTGATGCAATCTTGGAATTTCTTACTAACATAGTTGACCCATTCTTTGAAGAGCGACAGAGAAACAATCTAGATAAAACATATAGAGACTATGAATTTGATATTACCCATATGAATGAAGCAGGCGCATTACTGGATAATGTTAAACTATTATTTGTAAGTAAAGAATGGTTAGCTAGACTTCCAAAAGATGAATTTGTAAAACAAGCATTAGCATGGGCAGAAAAATATTGTGAAGATACAGAGCTGGTTGGGTTAATGAAAAAATATCCAGACTATACATTCAATGCATTAAATATTGAACGTCTCACAGATCAAGATCCAAAGAGATATCGTATGTTTAGTGATATTACAATTCAACTTCCAGCATTCTATGATGAGGTATATGAAAAGTCTAATAAGGCAGCTTTGCCTGAGGCATGTGAAAAGGAGAATATGAAAAAATTCTTAGATGAATATGAAACCATATTGGATTTGAATATGAACAAAGAAGAGCGATTTACCCAATTTAAAGAAATTTGAAAGAAGTATGGTTTTGCTGCTTCAAATGCTGACTTCAAAGCATGAGGCTATGTGGGACGCATTGGTGATCTAGCAATGTTTTTCCGCATACAACTTCTCGGATCTCCAACCACGCCAGATTTATATGAATCTATGAAGGTAATGGGCAAGGATAGAGTAATGAAGAGACTAAAGAATTTATAACTTTTAGCCAATATGGAATCACAGAATAATACACCTTGGTTGCAGACTTCGGCTACTCAGCATGCTTTTTGACAACTCGAGTCATCTTTGAAGACCGATTGTGTTATAGTCTGATGATGAATTGCTTGATGCATGACAGCGTATTTTCTTTTACAAGAAACAGATAAAAAAGTAGTGCTGGTAGATGCCAATAAAATTGCACACGGTGCATCAGGCCATAATGCGGGTCAGATTGATGTGTTTTTTGAAAAACCTGTACAAGATCTAATAAAAGAATATGGTGAAGAAATGACCAAGAACGCTTATCAAGCGATGTTTGATGCACGAGAGCGCTTGGAAGAAGTTATAATGAAGATTAAACGAACCGGTCAGTATTCTAAGTATGTTTGATATAATGTGTATACTACGAGACAGCAGATTTTGAATGTATTGGAAGAATTAGCAATCTTTGATAGTCTTGGATTAGAGATTAATGAGTTTTTTATTCGCGAAGACGCCAAAGAAGAGTTAGCTATTCCTCATAGATATGCCCAGTATTGCAACTGGATTAGTGCAAGTGAGTGATCTACATATTTGAGTTCAGATACATTGTCACGACTTGGATTTGAAGCTACTCACTACGCTACTACAAATAGCGCACATCTATGTTATAGTATCTTGGAATACCTTTTAGAAAAATATCCAGATAGATTTCATGTTTTTGAACATACTCCTATTGGTGAAGTAGAATACAAGAATGCTGTCTGTAATCTAAAAACGCATGCGTGATATATTCTCACTGCTCAGGATGTGGTGCTTGCAACAAACGCCTACCAATCTTATACTATAAACGGAGAAAAAGATAATCATCATGTGTATCAAATAAGAGGATATATGGCAGGATATTATGTAAATAATGCTAGGTCACCTTTGACTATATGCAATCAGCCGCCAGGAGAAAGCTTTACAGAAGGTTACTATTATCAAAGTATTAGAAAATATAAAAACGCTTATGATGAACATATCTTGGTCACAGTTTGATGACCTGATGAAACTACTGATCATAGAAAACATCATTTCCCAGACGACATCAAATCAAGACTAGATAAGCATGTATCTGGATTTTATAATAAATCCATAGATGGAAATTTTTATTGGCGAGGTGATATGGGCTACACTGATACTGGCATGCGTAAGATCTGAGTTCACCCACAATATCCTCACATTTGCTATAATCTAGGCTGTAATGGCGTAGGAATACTTGGATCTATTCATGGAGGGTGGAAAATAGCTCAACATATGCAAGGTAAACCCCAGTTAGAAAGCGTGTTTGATGTGAAATGAAGCGTAGTTTAGAGCCCGATCCTAAAAGTGTCGATTTTTTGCATATTTCTGCGATTTGGGTATACTTAATACATAGCTTTATCTACCTAGAAATCCTATGAAAAAGATAGCACTAGTAACTATGGTGTTGGCGTGTATGACAGGAATAACATCAGCAGGACTTTTTGATAAGATTAATCAGAATGATCAGCATGTTGTAGTTACAAATGATATTGTAGATCCATTGAGAGATGGGACACATAATCCATGACAATGAGTACAAGGATTATATTATAATGGTCAGATATTTTCATTTCTCCAAGCGGAAAATCAAACTATTGCATATATACAAAGATTGCTTAATCGAGCTTTGACCTTTGTAGGTATAATTGCGTTGGTATATCTCATATATAGTGGAATACTAATGGTAACTGCAGCAGGAAAAGATGATCAGTTCAAGAAGTGAGTAAAGGCAATGAGATTAAGCTTTATAGCAATAGTCTGAATGGCCTTAGCGTGATTGATTGTTAACTTCATACTTTATCTCATAGCTAAGATACTGTAATGGGACATATTAAAAAACAATGGATAGCGGTAGCATTTTCAGCTTTGGTACAAATGTGTTTGATGTCGCATTCATATGCTACAGAAGCATTTCCATATACAGATGCTAACTATACTGCTAATCCTACTACCAATGTGTGACAGGTGTTGAAGCAATGAAATCAAGCAGGAAGTCTTTTGGAAAACTTGCTTACCTTGTTTGGTATAAATTATGCAGATCCTACTCACAAAGGTAAGGCGATCGTATATACACAGGTTATTATAAATTACGTTCTTGCGCTATTGGGAGCAATTGCTGTAATTATTATATTGTACTCATTCTTTTCAATATTCTTTGGTAAGGGTGATGATGGAGTTGCAAAAGCAAGGAAAACAATTATATGAGCTGCAATAGCATTGTTGATCATGTGACTAAGTGCATATATCGTAAACTATCTATTTTATATTTACAATAAGGGTATTTAATGGCATTCTCTCTTCTCTCGTTTGAGAAAAAAGCTATGAAGAAATCTAAACCAGAGCAAATCTTCTCTACAGAGAACATGTTGCCTATTTCTGAAATAAGAGGTGATACTATTATCCTCAAAGATGGATGACTAAGATCAATACTCAAAATTGATGGTGTAAACTTAGATCTCAAGAATGGGGACGAACAACAAGTAATTTTGGAGCGTTACAAAAGATTCCTCAATGGTCTCGATTTTCCTATTCAAATCTTAGTTCGTAATACATATCTAGATCTTTCTCCATATATATGATATATGGAAAAGAATGTAAATCGCATAGAAAATGACGCTCTGAAATCACAATGAGAAAGTTATATTTCATTTCTTGAACAAATTAATGTAGCGCAATGATTGCTCTTTGTAAAAGAGTTCTATATTATTGTACCATTATATGATTCTACTCGTGCAGAAGAGGACTTAGTTAAACAATCATGGATGGATAAACTCATGCGTGCGCTTTCACCAAAAGACTCAGCTGAATCAATCGTAGCTCGCTATCGTGGATTCTTGAAGTCAAAGTCATTGTTGGATAGTAGATGCGCGATTATTAGTGATGGATTAGCTGGTGTGGGTATGCATGTAGAAAGAATCGGCACTTCAGATATAGTTTCCTTATTATTCCAGGTATATAACCCATCTGTACACAAGGGACAGAGTGAAATGGTGTAAGGTATTTTAAAAAAGTAAAATTAAGATATAGAGCCTATTCTTTTAGGCTTTTTTTAATAGCACTATAAAGTTCATGAAGAAGCGCGAAAGCTCTCAATATCTCTTTATAGTCTTCATCTTTTCAGTGATTTGCCCATAGTATTGTAAAGCCTTTAGATTCTGGGTAGGGATTTTCAATTCATTCTAGTTTAGAATATATCTTATTTTTTAATCCTGAATTTTCTGTTGTGTCTGATATCTTTTTATCTGTCTCTGACTGTCAACCAGTTAACAACTTATGGAACTCTATTAGCATAGTAAGTTCTCCAAATACTTGTGAGTAAGATTGATCCTGTGAGTGTCTTCCCCACAACATATTAAAAACTGGCCATTGATCTTCATAAGGGTTTTCTTCAGACGTTAGTGCATCCAAAATCATATTTTTTGCTGCTGTAGTTCTAGAATCTGTATTCAGTGTGTTATCACCAAAAATGCCTCTAAAGAATGAAAATCTATTGTTTAACACCTTTCCCATGATTGTATGCACAATATAAACGTATTTATATTATAACTAAATCCGGTTATTTGTCAAAACATCAATATCTAGCTATAAATTATCGCATTTGAGTTTTTGTATAGCAAATATTATAGTGAAGGTCTTAGAAAATAGATTGCTGACCTTGATCTATTTTAGCTTCTTCAATAACTTGTCCATAGCTTAGAATCTCTTCGTCAGTGAAGTGAGTTTCTTCTCACTCGTCGTATAGTTTTTTATATTTAAGAATATAGAGGAAAATAAGAAAGGTCATCTTCACATCGTTTTTACAGTATTTTTTAACTGCTTCCAGTAACTTAGTGTCTCAGGTTTGTTGATATTCTTTGAGTATTCTAGATCATTCTGCTCATGAATCTAGTGTTTTCTTTACTCAAATAAGAGCTTCACTTAATCTATTTAGCCCTATTTTTCTTCCAAGTAGTTGCCATACAAAGTAGAATATATCAATACTCTTGTTGTTTAGAATGTCTAACTTCTCTTGTGAGAACTCAGTGTTGTAGAGCATTACAGGGTTGTCAAATCATATCTGATTGAAGCCTACTATCCATCAATCAAATTTGAGAAGATGGTCAGTAAACTTCTGTGCACTTTCTTCTTCAACAAGTTTATATTTACCTGATGTGCTGTCTAGTATATATCCCAATATAAATTTCTGATTTTTGAGATCATTTGTGGTCCATGTTGTTTCAATATCGTAAACAAGATATGGTTTGTCCATAAATGTTCTTCGTTCTCCCTTTTCAAACTCTTCTTCGAGAGTGGCTTTGATACTTTGATTATCTTTCATGATTTTTTGCACTTTTTTATCTCATTTGAGAAGATTGTGCACTTGCATAAGTTCTTCTTCATTTAGATGGAGTTCAATTTTTTCCACTTCATCTATAAATATATATATTCCATCTGGCTTCTTGCATATTCTAAAATATCCACTTCATTCTCTCATGTAGTAGACGTCATTTCATTCTTTGGTAGCTATTTTGAGAAACTCTTTGAGATATTGGCATTTAGCTGCCTTGTAAATTGTTTGCAAGCGCTGGAAAAGCCCTGATTGTATGCCGAGTAACTGTTGAAGGGTGAGGCGCTTGTACATACAGACTATATATGAATTATATGATAATTTTCAATGTTAAGCTTTGGTATAAGAGCTTACTATGCAAAGCCACAGACGGGAATCGAACCCGTGACCTCTCCCTTACCATGGGAACGCTCTACCGGCTGAGCTACTGCGGCGTGGGAACTAGTGTAGTGTTTTGGATGATGAAATCAAGAAAGCGGGTATTGTTATAGCCTGTGGTTTTGTACAGATTCTTCACTTCGTCTTTGCCTCCTTTCGTATGACGATTCAATTGAAAACATGGCTATAATACCTATATTATCGCTGTTTATATATAGCATCTATAATGATATTATCTACGTACAAGAGTATTTTTGCATCGCATCTTGCAAAAATCACTAAAAGAGATGAAGGAGAGATATTGGAATTAATAGCTTTTCCGCCACAGGCAGATATGGGAGATTTGGCCTTCCCTTGCTTTAGTATGGCAAAAGAAGCAAAGAAAGCACCGCAGGTGCTAGCTACAGAGATTGCTTCGCAGTTGTCAGAAAACTTGCCATCAGAGTTTGCCAAAATAATAGCGGTATGACCATATGTAAATGCCTTTGTGGATGCTGATGCTTATGTGAAAGCAGTATTGGGAAATGACGAGATTGCCACGTCGTTTTCGACTCCTCGCAACGACGAGAATAAACCTTGGAAAATACTTTTGGAATATATGTCAGGGAACCCAAATAAACCTCTTCATGTAGGGCATGCAAGAAATGTCTGTATTGGTGACACCTTGAGACGCACTTTCCTCCAGCAATGATATGATATTGAAACATCACACTATGGAGATGATAGTGGTGTGAATGTATGATATAACTTAGTTGGGCATTTATATTATGGCTTGCCGCTTGAAACAGATAAGAAGTTTGATCACTATTGCGGTGATATATATTTACAGATGCGTGGAAAAGATGAAGATCCAGAATTTAAAGAAAAACTTTCCAAAGTTTTATACGCAGTAGAACATAATACTGATCCAGAAATTACTCGTTTGCACAAAGAGTATGTAAAGAAATGTACAGTTGAACAGCTCAAGTCATGTTGGAGAATAGGATCATCGTTTACTATGATTAATCGAGAGACAGATATTCTGCACTTGGATCTTTTCCAAGAAGCATTGGGCATCTTGAAACAAAAAGGACATGTAGTATTTGCACAAGAGGGAGATGCTAAATGATGTTGGATTGTAGACTTGTCATCATTGCCTTTGTATCAGAAAGAAGAAAAACAATATGCTATTTTGGTTAAATCAGATGGAGTAGCAACGTATGTTGCCAAAGATATTGCTTTTGCTATGCGAAAACTAGGCTATCTTGAAAAGAAATTTCACTTCTATCAATTTGCTCAACAACCAGATGGAAGCAAAGTCTATTCCACTACATCAGATGAATCAGTAGCTGAAAATAAAACGTTTGGACCCTATAACCAGGCTATCACAATTATTGATAATCGCCAGATCCCACCACAAATGATAGTGAAGAGCACACTAGAACTTCTTGGATTGATTAATAAAGATAAACAATATGATCCACTTTGATATGGAGTAGTATATCTTACGCCGAACACCTTAATTAAGTGAGGATTTGATCTTACCGAAGAAGAAAAGCAGCTTCCAAAGCTGCCATTTGCATCACGTAAATGATGGACAGTAACTATGGATGATATGCTGGATCTGCTTCGCAATAGAGCATACGAAGAAACTAAAAAGAGAAATGAAGATAAAAATGAAACACGATTGTCTGATGTGGCAGAGCGTATTGCTATTACATGTTTCCGCTTTTTCTTGACGAAGACTGATATATCAAAAGATATTACTTTTGATATTGATGAGGTGCTGGATATGGAAGGAGAGACAGGTGCTTATGTGTTGTATACGAATGCTAGAATAAAAGCTGTGCTAATGAAAAATGAGGAATCGATGAAATGAGATGTTAATCCAGGGTTATTAACACATCCACTAGAAATGCAATTAATCAAGAAGATAGATGAGTTAGATAGTGTGATTGTTGATGTGATATCTGGATTCGCTCCGCATCTACTCAATAGATATTTGATAAGCGCATGTCAGCTTTTCAATACATATTACAACGATGTAAACATCAGTAAATCTGAAGAAAAAGAAAAACAAGCGAGAGTTCGCTTGCTTCAGATTCTTGGTGCTGCTCTAGAAAGAGCTATGTGACTACTAGGTATGTTGCCAGTAGAGAGGATGTAGAACATAGATGTCTATAATCATTTCTTCATATATTATTTTCCTCAAAAAGCTCGTCACAAAATCCCTAGTTTTTCGTAAGCTATAATAGACATTTAACTTTTTACCTCTATCGCGATGAAAAAGGTATTTATAGGGCTATTCTTAGCGGTTTTCAGCTTGTTGATACTCAATGTTACCAAGGCAGCTGATACTAATCAGCTTCCAGCCAACTGTACAGCATATAATGATGGATGTAATACATGTTCAAGATCTGATACAGGTAGTCAATGGGTCTGTACTGAGAGAGCATGTACCGAAGGTCAAACGCATGCCCCAGTATGTACAGCATATGCTGGTGACAGCCAACCTAAGGCATGTACTATGGAATATGCACCAGTATGTGCGTCATATCAACCTCATGTAGAATGTACTACAGAGCCATGTTACCCAGTAGATGCGGTTGTGCAAACCTATGGTAATAAATGTATGATGGAAGCCGACGGGGCAACGTATTTATATGATGGTGAGTGTAAGAGCACACAGCCAACACCTACATCATGTACTGCTGACTATAATCCTGTGTGTGCATCAGTACAAGTAGATTGTATTAGAGCGCCGTGTCCACCAATTCCAGAAACATTTTCTAATATGTGTGAAATGAAAGCTCAACCTCGCGCGACATTCTTGTATATGGGAGAGTGTAAGTGAAATCTCGAAGCAGGTGAAGGATACGCATATAATAGTATATCTTCAATTCTGGACAGAAGTTACTTAGCTCGACAATTCACACCAATTCAAGCATCTAACTATACTCAGACAATCATAGATAAGATAGATCAAAAGCTTCAGGTATCTAGACTGCAAAAGCGAATGTATGATAGATATTTACAACTAAAGAAATTCCTACAACTCTATATCACATTAGGGACCAAGTAGTCTTCGTCATGGGAGACTAGTCCACATAGATAATAGGCCCCATAAGGCTATATGACCTATTATCAATAAGAAATAATAAAAAGACGGTCAAGGCGCCGTCTTTTTTAACTTGTAGAGTTTTTATAATAGCTTCCCTTCTTTATCTACTGGTTTACCATCTTTGGTATAGCTGATAATTGGTTTTTCTGCTAGTGTAACTCGTGGATACATTTGTTTTTCATCTACAATTTTTATAGATCACTTTGGGTAATTAGTTGGATCTTGGTATGCTGAAATTACATGTACTAATTGGCTATCTACTGTGTTAAGTGCAAGAAATCATTGTGTAGGTCGTTGTGGATCTCCATTTGCTGGCACTTTCTTTAACACAACTCAATTTTTATCTACTGGTCTATGCTCAGACCATTTCCCTCCAAGTGATATGAATAGTTGTCTAATTGCTAATGCACTGTTTACATTTTCTCATGCTTGAGCAGTAAGACTCTTTTTTTGATAATCTCATGCTGGCATTGCTTTAACAAGAGCATTGAATCTCGCTAATGTTAATCACTGTCAATCTGGTGTATATTTAGTTCTAGCTGCATTGTTTCCGAAGTATTCGCTGCCTTCATATCAGCTCTCTTCATATTTTTCTATTATGCCAGCTTTTAAGTCTTCATCTGGTATATTAAATCTTTGCTTATTAACTTTGTAAATAGCATGTTGTATACTACCATTATTTTGCTTTACATCAAAATAGAATTCAGTTTGCGTCGGCGTATGTTTCACAACTTCAGTATATTTCTTTTTATCTTCAGGAGAAAATGCATTGAACATAGTTTTGATCTCATCTGAAGCATATGTGAGATATTCAGAATAATCTTCTTTATCCTCTTGGATTTTGGGAGCCGAGCTAAGTACTGTAACTGAATCTTTTGGTATGTCTGTAACTTCTTTCCCTGAATCAAGTAAGGACAAAACCAGACCACTTTCTGTATCCTTAATAACTTTAGCTTTTCAATGCTCAGGGTGTGTTACTATTGCGTCTAGAAGAGATCAATCTACATTTTCAGGCATGTATATTGCGTTACTGATAATATATCTATTATATTGATAATCTTTGTATTGTCAAACAGCATCAATCATTTAAGATTAATAAAAAAACTCCCGCAGAGCAGGAGAATTTCGCAACAATATGAGTATGTGATTAAGATATATGATCGCGATTGAGTCATCTGCATAGTGATCATGCAACGAATCATCCTAGAAGAGTAGCTATAAGATACATCCAAATGTACATACCACTAGCTCCACCATGCATTCGATCTACTAAGATAGAACCTGTAGAGAGGGCCGGGTTGAAAGCTCATCATGTCATTCTTCCAACACTTACTGCACCAACGAAGACAGTAAGACCGATTGCTGCACCTCGATATTGATTACCTTCAACTCTTTTGTAGGCAGCTGTGAGATATACAACGGCTACAAGTAAGAATGTAAAGATAAATTCTCCTAGTCCAGCTCTTCGCAGACTGACACCATCTGCAGGCATAACTGTCATTGTAGTTCCTCTCATTCCTCGATAAATGAGCGCGCCGATAATTGCACCAAGAAGTTGTGCTACTCGATAGTTGATAGCTTCACCTCATCTTATTTTGCGACTTGTGAGAAGTCATAGGGTGATGGCAGGATTGAGGTGACCACCAGAAATTGGACCAGTAGCATATACCAAAATCATAAGTCATACACCAATTGCTAGTGGGTCGCCACTAAAACCAGCAATCATAACGAGAAACATAGTTCCAAGCAACTCTGCAACATATTTCTTCATGTGGGGGGTGAAAAGAATAAAAGAATGCCCATTCTATAGCTAGATACTGCCAGAATGCAAGCGCAAAAATTCTAATCCTTGTTTTCTTAATAGGAATAAATATATATTGCAGTATCATTTAATTGCTTTCTCATCTTGAATGAAAGACGCTATAAGAAGAATCATATCAATTATATTGCCGCTTGCTGGTATGGCAACACTTGGTCGATATATGTATCAAGGACAAGCAGTGGTAAAAGATTATATGCAATCAAATCAATATATTATATTGGCCGCATTTGCATTAGTTTTCCTTATATTCTTATTTCACTTTGGAATCTTATCAATCGCTGCAAAACGACTTAAGCTCAAGGCTGCAGTAATGGGATTGCTTGTGATCTTGGGTGCTACATACTTTATTACAAATGATGCAAGCAAAGGAATCTATGCATGAGATATGCTTATCGTAATAGGTGTATTGATGCTGTATCTTACACTTGCTGGATTGATTGTGACTAAGAAGGTGCAAAATAAAATAACTGAATCTAAACAACAAATCATAGAAGTATAGGTATCATCTGCCTTATGCAGATGTAGCATAATTGGCTAATGCACCTCCTTGCCAAGGAGGATACTGCGGGTTCGAGTCCCGTCATCTGCTCCAAAAAATGTCGCTCATATGGGTGACTTTTTTTGTATAGAAAATATTATTGTTTGATTCCTCCTGCTTTTACGATTGCATTATATGATGCAGTATCAATTTGTTTGATGAAATTCATTGGATCATCTAGGAACTGTGTGATTCTATTTTGTGTGAATGGAATCAGTGTAAGCGAGAAATCTTTGATAGTAATAATCTGATTACCTACTTGGACAACAAGAGGAGAGAGCTTATAGTTCTTTGGGATATCTACTACTGTTGCAAAATCATAGCCATTGAGAGTGAAGGCTGCTATCCATTTCCCATTCTTTTGGATAATATCGGTTGGTTCTGTATTAAGGAACTTCTTGAATTTTGAAACAATAGCAAGCTTTTGACCATCAATGCTGTCTAATTCGTCTGCAGGGTCAGGTGCTTTTGGTGTAGAGAGCGCTACTATATCAGTAATAACTTTCCCAATTGAATCTCTGCTTATGATGCTAGAAGATAAGGTATTATCTAGATATGCCTGCACACCTGTATTTGTAGAGCTAGCTTTGGTCACACGATCATTTACTATGGTAAATGTTGCAGTAACATCATTGAAGATAATTGAAGCATCTTTAGTTGTACATTGATTTACTTTTATCTTTGGCTGAGCATTCAGACTATCACAAATCGTAAGAACAGTCTTAATATAATCATTATTTGATTTGATGATTTCAAGAATAGTTCCCAGAGTGGTGTAGGGATTTTGTGCTAGATATGAGACAATTATATTGTCCATAACTGGATTCTGTGGTGTGCGTATTGACGCTAATTCAAAGGCGTTATCCTTGTAATCAAAGTTTACTATAATTTGTACATTCTTTTCTTTTTTGTCTTCATCTAAGAATTGTAAATTTCATATAACACGAGCTTTTTTGGTTGTTTCATCAACTTGTGTATCTGCACTGTGGATCTCAGGATATAGTTGCAATGTATCGTTGAATACTTGTTGGAAGTTGGTAATAGAGGTAAAATAACTTGCAGGTAAACCATTGATATCTTCTGATACGCCTGTATTTACTAACATTTTTTCTAGTCCCTTTATACCTATAGAAGCATTCCCTTTATTTAAACTGCCTACTGAATCTAAGATAGTAGCAATTTCATTTTTTGCGCTTGGATTGATAGATGATGTAGCAAGATTCTTTAGAATATTCTTGAGGTATACATTGTTGAAGTAATAAGTTCCATCTATATAGAACTGAGGTATAACCATGCTATTTTGATGTATGAGTGCATCTACAAATCTAAGATATGCAACTACATTTGTTGTGTCTAGTGATTTTTTTCTATTTTGCGAAACAATCTTTTGTCGAAGAGACACAAGCTTGAAGAGGTTAGCATCTAAGTTGTTTCATACTATGTCTTCGGAAGTAATTACATCTAATTCATTTTGTACTTTCAGGAAATCCTTGATAGTGCTGTAGCGAATATTATATGCACTACATACTCATCCCATGAGCTTATCTAGCTCTGGACTTGGATAAGGACTCTTGAGAACATTGAACATTAGATTTGAACAGAAAGTCTCTACATAATCAGGTCTGGTTATTTTGGACGCAATAGTAAGTATATCAGACCATCAACCATCAAGTTGAAGATCAGGCAGTTTCTCTATAAATCTACTAATATTGATATCACAGAAGCCATCATATGCTTTTCGTTCATTGATACATCTAAGATTATATTCACCGATGAAGTCTTTCTTAGTGCTAGATCATCACTCTATAATGGTAGGATCATTGTATTGTGTAGGAGGATTGAAGTAGGCTCTACTCTTTAAGATCTCTAGCACTTCTTGCATGTTAGTTGGCGCTGCCTGCGTCTGATTTTGCTGCCTGAAAAACATGCTATCTATAGTAACCCCAGTAGCGCTGTTTTCTGGAGCTACTGAAAGTATCCAGTTATCAAGCACCCATTTAAGTTTACTTACATCATAATCTTTTTTTTCAAAATAATGTATATCTCAAGTGAATGAAAGATCGATGATATACGGTCTATTTGGTAAAATAATTCACCCTAGAGTAATTAAATTATTTCTTCATATAAGCACGCCTCATGTAGCTTGTAATTCTCATCCAAGAATCTTTATATACCCAAAATCATGGAAGATAGATCACACTTGATCGGATACTCTAGCAGCTTTATAAATTCAACCAGTGTTTACATAGCTTTGAAATTTTACTGCTGGTTTTGGGTAGTAGCGAGCAGTTGCTTGCGTAGATTGTAGTGACCATGCTCGGATAGCTCATAGCAGGAGAGGAACAAAGAAAAGGCTATACTGAAAAATAAGTTTATATAAAACCATATATCTTTTGATAATACTTTGTGTTTGCTGATCTAAGAGAGCTTCGTTAGTCATACTATATCTAGGATTAATACTGCGTTTGAAGAGTAATATCGCATTGGTACTATTATATAGATTTTTGCGAAAATACGCCATTTTTGACCATTTATAGATTAATAATTTGGCTCTCTTTACTAGACAGTATCGATAATTTGTATATAATAATTGAATACACCAATATATGGCTTATATAAGCGATTTCCCAAGACCTATAATTGAGCAATTTTGTCTTATTTTTGTCCTAGTTTTGTCAGTTTTTTTCTTAATCACTTTTCCTATGATTCCCAGCGTTGTGAAGCGTTCTTTCGATTAGTAAACACTAAAAATATATAATTATGAAACAAGTTACAATTTGGACAACATGTATAATGCTGCTTATTTCCTGCATGAAACAGCCCTTGCAGGATAAGGAATGTGTCAGGGACGAGATCGCCACTGGAACTATAGATAAGGCCGAAGATGAGGGTTTTGAAGATACTACAGGAGGATCTATTTTAGCTACTAATTACTCATGTGACCCTAACCCTACGCCTGGCACATGGTTTATTAGCCAGAATTATTTGAATGCATACCAGCATTTCTATCAAATGGATGCAAAACCTGAGTACCCAGGCAATGTTTTGTGCGGACCAGTCAGTTATATGCTTGGTGCACATATGATAATTGCCGCAAAAGGAGGGAATTATCCCAGCAATAAAACAAAAGCAGGGGCGATCTATACTAAACTTAAGGATGCAGGCAAGTTTGACGATGCTATAGGTATGTATATTGGCGATCTAACATGGTTTAGTGATCACTATGATTACCCAGCTGTGAAAACAAGCTATAGACGAACAAGTGATCGGTCGTTAATGAAGGAGTTTATTGAGTACAATATCGAAACAGGCTATCCAGTTGTAGTGACAATTCAGATTTATGGTACACATAATACTACCTGGTCTGCAAACGATGCTGATATGTACGATCAAGCGAATACATCTTACTATGTATCTAAAAACGGACCGGTAGGACACTTTATTCTATTGATTGGTATCAAAATCAATGCAGATGGATCAGGTATAGTATGGTACAAAGACCCATTATCAAAAACTGGCGCTACCCAATCAGCAAGCTACACGCGGATATTAGACGCAATGAAATACAATGGAAACAACGACTACTACGACGCAGTAGCACTCTATGAATGAAGATTTGTAATGAAAAACGCTTCACAACATCTTTTCCCTCTCCTAGTGTCTAGGGGAGTTTTTACAGATATTTTTTAATTACATCAATTATTTCTGGAAATTCTTCTGTTCACATATCTCCAAGAGTATAATGTCATCTTCCTGTAAGTTCTATAAATTCTCCTCAAAGTGCATTGTAAAATATTTGTGCGCTTTCTTTTCCTTCATCTTCTTCGTCATCCGCACTAAATATTGTTACATGTTTAATTCTATCTTTGATGCTCTCATCAATAGGATATTCATAAAATAACTTTTTTGTTGCATCATCTCAATCTGGAATTTTCCATGGAGCAACCAATATTAACTGAGATATCTTCTTTTTGCTTTCTCACAATCGACGCACGAGAAATGCAGCTCAGCAGCTATGTCATATAAGGATTGTATTTTCATCTACATGGTGCTTTTCAAAGACTTCTTTATATGCATGATAGTCGGGAGATCGACTATTGGGCATAGATGGTCTCTGTGTTTTAATTCAGAGGTTTATAAGTTGTTTTTCAAGTCGTGGCATTCGTTGTTTATCAAAAGCTCTTTCTTCAACTGAAAGATACTGTTCTTCCCAATCTGCACACCCGTGTACGATAATACAATTAGTCATCTATTTTATAATGTATAAAGTTTCCAAAAGTTTTTTTCGATCTGTTTATCCATCTCCTTTCTGTCTCGTTGTAGAAGATCAGACACATACTCATATATTATTTTTATATTTTTTGGCTCGTTTGTTGTGCCTCTTAATGGAATAGGCGCAAGAAATGGTGCATCTGTTTCTAGGAGAATATTTGTTTTCTCGCAGCTTGCAATTCCATCTCTGAGATTCTGTGCTTTGGGATATGTAATATTCCCATCGAAGCCAAATCGAATATGAGGATAGATATCTTGTAACTCTTTCAACTCTTCTGGTCAGTACCCGAAACAATGAAAATATATTTTTAGATCGGCAAACTTTTTCAACACATCTATAGTTTCTTGATATCCATCTCTAGAGTGGATTACAACTGATAGCTTATATTGTCTAGCTATTTCGCACTGACGTGCGAACAGCTCCTGTTGGAGCTGAATTTGTGGATCGCCTGGATAATGTAAGTCAATACCACATTCTCAGATAGCTACGATATGTTCAGGATATTTGTCCAAAAATGTTTTGAGCTTGTTTATATGATCATCAATATTTTCTTGTGTAATTGTTCCGAAACAAACTTCGCTAGGATGAAAACCAAGAGTAGATTTTACATACATGTCTGGGAATTGAGTTTTTGCAGCGACGGCTATATCTACTCATCTTTGTGCTCGTTGTAGATCAGTAGCTACATTTATGAGTCATGTCCCTCAGATTTCCTGAAATGCCTGCATGTGTTCCTGCCAGCGCTGGAAGAGTTCATCGTCGTTTAGGTGAGTGTGGGCGTCAAACATGAATAGAGTTAAGAAAAAAAGATTGCCACGTCGCTTTCAGCTCCTCGCAATGACGTAGTATGGTCTTTGATACTGATAAATGACAAATAGGCAAATGGAAAGATGGTTTTTTGATTGAAACGATAGGCTGAAAGCTTATACTTAGCTGACTCGATAAGAGTAATTTTAAGCATACTGAAAAATATGGCTGTAGCAATAATTGCATTTATTATAGTACTGTTATTCCTGGTAACGATACATGAATTTGGTCACTTTATTCTAGCGAGGCAGGCAGGTGTAACTGTCCATGAATTTGCGATAGGAATGGGGCCAAAAATATGGTCGTTTGGTAAAGATAAAAAAGGAACAGAGTTTACTATTCGTCTTTTCCCAATCGGTGGATATGTTAGAATAAAATGAGAATCGCCAAATGAAAAATGAGCAATGGATGCAAAAGATAGTTTCATCAATGCATCATTTTTGCAAAAAGTAGCAATTCTGCTTGGTGGTATAACTATGAATATCATAGGTGCTTGGATAATCTTCACTATTGGGTTTTGGCATGGTATCAAGCCTATTCAGGTGCTGCCTGATAATGCTTTGAAATATCAATCACAGAGTTATCTCATGCCTTCAGAAAGTTTTCTTCAAGAGCAGTGATTAATTTCTGGATCAAGATCTAACGAACCAGCATCTGTAGTAGATGTGATACCAGATATGCTTGGAGCAAAAATATGAATTCACATTGGTGATCAAATTGTATCTGTTTGAAATACAAAAGTTGGACCACGTTCACTTACAGACATTTTACAAACCTATATTGGTAAAACTGTTCCATTGCTTGTACAGCGTGGTAGTGGAACTCAGGAGTTACAACTAACTTGTCCTGAGGATTCATGTGTTCTAGGTGTCCAAATAGAAAGCAAAGGAGATTATGCAATCTTGCCAATTAAATTCCCACTGTGACAAGCGATGGGAGTAGCCTTGGCTGAAATGAGAGCACAATCTGAACTAACCTTTAATGGCTTGGCTAGTATCTTCAAGCAACTTGGGTCTGCAGATAGAGGCAAGACTGTTTCTAAGCTCTCTGGACCTATATGAGCTGCCAAAGTGTGACAGTTTGTGCTGGAAGATGGAGGATGGATCTTGTTCTTGATGTTTGGAGGAATGCTGTCTATGGCATTAGCGATATTTAACCTTCTTCCTATTCCAGCATTGGATGGCGGAAGACTATTGTGAGTTATTATACAATCTGGTTTGCGTCTTAGACCAAAAAAATATTTCGAAATTGAATGATGGATTAATACTGTTTTCTTCTTCCTCTTGCTAGCATTGTGAGTATATATTATGGCACATGATTTGGTAAAAGCGTGGGGATTAAAGATACCATGAATTGGGTAAGATAAATTACGAATTACAAATTTCAAATTACGAGGCGCATAGGTTAGGCATATAGCAATATAATGAAGAAGTAGATGTTTATTAATATTTGTGGCATATGAGTTTTTTATTATGGTTACTAGGGATTATAGGACTTGCTCCAGCTGCTCAAGCACAACCTGAGCAGCAGATTTCTGCACCAGAAATATATTCATGTGTAGATACTGGAAGGACTACAAGAGCTAGTACACAAAGTACATGGGCAACTGTAAAAGATACACCATATGATGTGATGTCAGATGATTCGTTATGGAAGTATGTTAGTCCAGATATATGATTAGATAATGTAGAATATGTGCCAGCAGATTTGGTTAGAATAGATAACCTAGAGTATATAGATGTGCGTAATAACGAATGAAAACTTAGAAGGGATGCTGCATCGGCTATAGCCGATTTAGCGCAGGCTTTTCACAAAGAATTTGGTAAATCGCTAGTAATAGTAAGCAGCTATAGAGGATACACATATCAAAAAGATTTGCTTGCATGATATTCTGCGAAAATGGGGACATGAAGGGCACAAGGGCTATCAGCTAAACCATGACATAGTGAACATCAATTGTGATTAGCAGTAGATGTTTTTAATACGTCAACTGATGGAGAAGATGGGTACAAAAATTATTTTTCATGGATGCGTGCTAATGCACATGCATTTGGTTGGACGCAGTCATATCAAAAATGACAATCAACTGATGGTTATGTAAGAGAGCCTTGGCATTGGAGATATGTAGGTATCCCACTAGCAACATATTTGTGGAAACACAAAATCACATTCAGTGAGTATGTGAATACTATTGGAAACTAGAACGTATATTTTCTTTAGAGTTAGCCAAAATCCAGATATTGACATATGTCCTACTAACGATATTATACTTGCGTATTTATCATGTATTTCTGGTATGGATTTCTCTGATCTTCGAAGCACAAAATTACCAGCAGATAAATGAGCCCTACCTGATTGATTTGCTATAGGTAAAATAAATGAAACAATTTCTGCAGAGTCGGTATGTATTTTGGCGAATGATGGATTATTAACTATGAATAGTGCTACTACATATTTTGACAAACTTAATAATGCAATAGGTAATTATACAAATATTAATGGTATATATAAACCAGCTAGAGCACATACGCGTAAAGCTTTGTCTGCTATATTTAATATTGATCCTTATGATTTGCAGTCTAAGATTGATGCTATATCTAATATTAAAGAAGAACTAATTGTAGATGAGCAAATATTAAGTACTTACCCTATGGAATCAAAAAATTCTGCAGCATAATTTTCTATGCCTTACCTTGTTCGATTGGCAACATACAAACCGAGCAATTTAATTTCAGGTAGACTGTGTGTTGTGCCTCGACCACATTGCACAGTTCCTTGTTTACCCGTAGGAACATATTGGATTTTTCTAATATAGGCTTGTTGAGGATCTAAGGATACATTATTATACAACTCTTGTATAAGGTTGTGTCCAAAGCTATCTACAGCATATGACACTCATTTGATTGTAACTGTGTAATCACACCCATCAGATGGCAACATATTTGGTTGAATGCTAGCAGTGGCATATAGTGTCTTTGGTACAAAGCTTACTATATGAATTTGAGGAAGGAGCTTGCTGAATCCATGTCCACATATTACTGCTCAATTGTGATCCGTTTCATAATATGTAATTACCTGTCTAATAGCGGCTACTGGCGTTGATGATTTACTAAAAGCATTATTCACGAGTGAGTATGACTCTGCATCAAGAGAATACTCTTTTTCACCAATAATAACGCTTTGTTGGCATCAATCAGAAGCTAGTCTATCTGAAAGAATCTGAGCAGATCATTTTTGTACTGCTCCAACTGCAAAAACTTGGGAGGCTAGTGCACTTATCAATATTACTGCTCACAGTAATAGTTTACTCTTTTTCATGTGATATTAGTAAATGATAAAAGAGGCACCTAGCTTACGAATCCTTGATGGCCTTGTGACGGCTTTTTGTCCTAACTTTGTCCTAAAATCTCATAAAACGGCTTAACGTAGCTAGTATCCTTGAATGGAGTTTGCCCTAATTTTGTCTTTGCATTTCATATTTATTTTAATAATATGTGGTACGTCTTTACCATTTATTAAAAAAATACATGACAGCAGGAGCAAAACAAACGGCGCTTACCGAAGCGTTCAAAACAATTGAAAAGCAATTCGGAAAATGAGCAATTATGCGTATGGGAGACAATTCAAACGTTGGTCTTGTAAGTACATTTCATTCAGGATCATATGTCTTGGATATTATTTTGTGAGGATGATACCCAGAGTGACGTGTAGTGGAAATATACTGACCTGAATCTTCTGGTAAAACTACAATTGCACTTCACGCTATTGCTCAGATTCAAAAGAGATGAGAAGTAGCTGCATTTATTGATGCGGAACATGCATTAGATCCAAATTATGCAAGAACATTGGGAGTAGATATAGACAATCTTTTGCTCTCGCAACCAGACCATGGTGAACAAGCTTTGCAGATTGCTGAAGAACTTGCAAAGACATGAGCAGTTAAACTTATCGTAATCGACTCTGTAGCTGCGCTTGTTCCAAGAGCAGAAGTGGAGGGTGATATGGGTGATTCTCATATGGGTCTACAAGCACGTATGATGTCTCAAGGACTTAGAAAACTTACTGGTATATTAGCTAAATCAGGAACTACAGTAATCTTCATTAACCAAATTCGTATGAAGATAGGTGTGATGTTTGGTAACCCTGAAACAACAAGTGGTGGTAATGCATTGAAATTCTTTGCATCACAGAGATTGGAAATTAGACGTGGAGAAAAGATAGAAGACAACAAAGAACTTATTGGCTACAACACAAAAGTAAAAATTGTAAAAAATAAAATTTCAGCTCCATTTAAAGCGGCTGAAATACCTGTTAAGTTCAAGAGTGGTGTAGATGTGGCATTGGATGTAATTGAATCTGCTAGCTTACTTGGATTGATTACTAAATCAGGTGCATTCTATACATTGCCTGGCAAGAAAGATAAGATTCAAGGGAAAGAAAAATTAGCTGAATTGTTACATTCAGATGATAAGCTGATGAAGTCGCTTCATGCTGAAATTCAAAAAATGATTAAGGATATGAGATCAGGAAAAAAGGTACTTGCAGATGATGCACTCAAGGTGTCTCCTGAAGAAGAATAGGCGACTAGATGTTTCCCTTGTATTTTGGCTATATGCAAGTACATTGTAGGCATTTATCTGCTATTGTTTTCCTATGAAAAAAGGATGTAGGTATTGTCACAGTACTGGATTACTTCTTCTTCGTCTTTTGTTGGCGTCTGTCTTTATGTTCCATGTCTTGCCTAAATTTAGCGCAGGTCCAGAATTAATGGCATTTGTTGGCTGAGTTCCTACGGGTATGTGATTAACACTCCTCTCAGCTACAACATGGTTCTATGTGGCTATGATTGGCGAGTTATTTGTTATTATTACAGCTCTTTTGTGACGATGGACAAGAGTTGGAAGTGTAGTAATCTGGATTCTTATGTTCTTTGCTATGGCTGCGAAACATTGGATGCTACCATCTATTGAGTTGGAGATCATTTTGACTGGTATAGCTTTGGTACTTTTTGTAGCATGACCGGGAAAATACTCTATGACTAGATCAGCTCAACAAGACTAGAAAAATACTTAATAGATATTTTGAAAAAATATAGAGACCATCTCGCGAGAGGTGGTTTTTAGATTATGAAAAATAAAGATTTCTCGACTTCGCTCGAAATGACAAAACTAAAGATATTGCTTTTCTAAAAATTGCCTTATCTGAAAATCTAGATTCCCCGCTGTGAAAATACATATTACTTCATCTTGATGAGATTTCTCTATACGGCTAGTAATCTGGCTAAAATCGCTTGTATATTGACCACTGCAGTCTTTTGCGAATAGGTTTCCTAGTTCATCTATATTGGATACAATAGTTTTATTTGGAGTAGGATACTCATGCAGAAGTTCACTAAGGTTTTCTCTGGCTGCATAGATGTCATATATAATTGCTTCATCAAATTGTTTCATAGTGGCAGTGAATTCTCATCGGAACTGTAATACACGACGTGCTTGATGAGGTTGGAAAATAGCTACTAGTTTCTTATCAGAGTATTTTGCTTTCATCGCATGATAGACTGCATTGATTTCACTTGGATGATGTCAGTAGTCTGTGTACAAAGCCGCGCCGGATGGAAGGATTTTCAGTAGTTCCATGCGACGTCGCAGCCCAGTAAACTCTTTCATTGCTTGAAGAGCTTTTTTGTGTTGCTCTGGAGTTAAAATATCTTGTAGGAGAGTATCTAAAAGAGACGCATTCTTTTGATTATGATCACCAAAGAGAGAGAGATCAATGTTTCTTTTCTCAATTACTTTGATTTGTGGACAATTAGAAACTAGCTTTTCTATCCCTTTTTCTCATCTAAGAGCATATGTTTTCTTCCTTACTTTATTGATAAACTGATTGAATGCTTCCAGATATACTTCTTCATTTTCATATATGTCGCTATGGTCTAACTCTGCATTTAGTACTATTGCATACTCTGTATCTAGATAGAGAAAGTGTCTATTAAATTCATCTGCCTCTATCACAAAGCGATATTTTTTGCGTAAAGATTCATCTCGTCAGGCGTGTGAACCAGTAAGTATATAGGCAAAAATCTTTTTCAAATCAGGAAGGAGCTTTGGATTAGCTCGATAATTCTTCTGATCAAGTTGTGGAACAAGAGCTCAGAGTATTCATAGTGCAAACTGGTCGTCAGACTGAGCCAAAGTATAGGTAGAAAGAGCTGTTGTGGTAGATTTCCCATGTGTTCCTGCTATCGCTATAGTTTCGAAATGCTTGCTTATTTCACCAAGGAATTGGAAATAACTATATGGAGCCTGAGCTCATTTGATATCTTGTTCATATATGTCTCTGGCAGCAAGAACTTCTGGAGCTTGAGTAATAGCGTCAGAGTAGATAACCACATCTCCAACCTGTACCTTATACTCACCAAGATTTCGATACATCTGTACTCCTTGTTTTTCTAGCGCAAGCGCGATCTGTCATTGTGCAGAATCAATACCAATTATGTTGGTATATCCTATATCGGTGAGGAGAAATCAGAGCGATGAAATACCTGTTCATCCAGCTCAAACCAAGACTATATTCGGCATGAATTATGATTTAAGGATAGACAAGAAGTGTAAAATTTGTGATCTATATCTTTCAAAGAAATAATGAAGATCATTTGTAAAAATTTCTGGGCGTTGTTTCATTTCTGCTTCAAGTTCGTCGAAAGAGTATAGTAATACTCATTTAGCTTCTTTATCGTTATTTTTTAACTTCCCGTTATATAGCCCGAAGTATAGGTGATATCTATTAGAAATAGGTAGAGCTTGGCCTTTATATAGTTTAATGAAAGTATCTGTCTGGCAATCTATAAATTTTACAAGCGCTATAGTAGTTAGGTAGTTTTTTAGAAGAAAATAATATCTTTCAAAATTATCTCACTCATGAACTACAAGAGATGGAACGTCTAATTCTTGTACTGTTTCTACCATAACTGTACGATCCGGATTATCTCACACAGAGATGTGTCAGCCAATAGATTTATCTATAAGTCCTGGATTATGTGATTTTTCTTGAGACCTTTTTTGAAGAATTATTTCTCCATCGAGAGTAAACAATAACACCTGTATTATATCTACTGATTTTGTAGGTTGCTGACCATTCATTCCCAGAGCAAATTGCTCATCGTAAAAAGCTTTCCTTTCCATAGGAATAAGTCTTTTTTCTGGATCATTGAGCATATAGGTATTGATGTATTCCATCCCCAAATAATAGTAAAAATGGCTCTAGATGCTAGAGAAGATTGAGCTTTCAGAAGAGCATGCCAGACCTATTTATTTCCTCCCTTTTGAATCTTTTGGTTAAATTGATCTGACGTTGCTTGCACGTTTGTAAGAGAATCGTTGAGGTAGGTAAGGAAACGTATATTTTGATCTAGAAACTTTTTGACGATATCTGCAACTTCAGCGTTCTGTGATTGGGCAGTAGCAAATGTATTATCATCATTTAGTAATCTTTGATTATATACCTTTACTTGAGCGTTTGCTGCATTAATATTATCTTGTACAGTTGCTAGATCTGTTCCTCATCTTTTTCTAGCTTCTTCTACATATGGATTGTAGAGCGTCAGATATTTATTTTTCTCTAGACGAACATCTATGCTTGCATAATTACCCTTGAGGAGAGTATCAGTTGCGTCTTGAGATTCTTGAGTACTTTGAAGATCTGGCTTGCTGTCTAGAATCGGCTTGAAACCTATATTAATGTCAAATGCTAATATTTTATTTATCTTTATCTTGGAAAGTGCAGTATCAAACATCTCAGTTGTCTTAGTATGCTTTATCATCTCTCCAGAATTTTTAAGTGCGAGAAATATATTATTTATTTCACTGATGATGTCTTCTATACTTTGGACAGTCTTGGTTCATGCTACATCAGTTTGTGTGGTGGGAATGGTACAAACGCTGAGGCCAAAGAGTCCATCTTTGGTATATGAAGTTCAGCATGTACACTTAGCAATACACATTGCTTTGTCAGCTGATTTCAGTCAGTTACAATTATTCATGCATGACTTGATGGCTGCTGACTGTGCAGTGTAATCATCTGGCGATTCCCAGTTTGCATTATCTACAATTGGGTTATCTTGGGCAGAAACTATAGGAGAATAGAATGGAGTATTGCTATTGTATACTCACTGTGCAGGATTGCTTCCTGATCACTGATTTATATCTCAATTTGTATCATCATTAGGATTATTATCTTCATTCCCACTATTCCCATTTCCGCCATTTGAATCAGTATTTCATCCACCGTTATTATCTATTGTTCAATCTGATCCACCTTGTGGTGGTGGTAGGCAAGCATAGTTTTCAATACTTGTTGTCGTAGTACCAATACTTGCATCAGCTCTAGGAAGGCCATTGTTTAGGATAGTAGTGCTAGTGTTTGGATCCGGTCTAACAGGTATAGTGCTATTATATCATCCTCATGGGTTTGTAGGCATTGAGGGCAAATTATTATTTTGGTTTGAACTACCTTGTTGAGAGTTAGATTGGCTATTGTTTGCATTATTGCTTGCGCTTCCGTCTATAGGATTGTTTACAGTACTATTGGATGTGTCTCCATCAAAATATAAGCTTTGGAATCCTGCGATACTATTGCTAGGGAACGTGAAGAAAAGAGTCTTATCAGTTTGCTGATTATCTGAGAACAATATATCACCAATATGCTGCATATCTACGAGGAGATCATACGGAGCATCGCTTGCTACACCATTATAGAAGAGATCATTACCCTGAATAGTAGACGTGAGGTCAGTGGTAGGACCCAATATACGAGCTTTAGCATTGTATACCTCTGCCGCATAAGTTTTACACGTTTGGAATCACTGATCTTGTAAAATTCACTTTGTATCTGTAGTTATGCTTGAAGGATTAGTAGTTATTTTTTTGGTTCCTCACATACACTGAAGTAACTTTACACACGAACTAGCAAATGATGCATCATCCTGTGGCGCTGTATTTTCATTTACTACTGCTAGCGCTGCCTCAAGGTCATTATTAATATCAACAAGCGGAGTAAGTATATTTCACATATCATTTAATGTCATATTACAATTATACCTTCCATTTATCTCACCAGCCATAGCCCTTATTGTTCCAAGAACTGTTGTAGAAAACTCTTGCTGTGCTAATTTGTATGCGCTGCTATATATATTTCAAACATCTATACTTTTATTTAACTGCGTAAATGTGTCCTTTGGTCTAATATCTTGTCCAGCACGCTGTATAAGAGTATCTAATGAAGCAATATTACTATACGCAAAAACTCCATTCCCTAGTGAGAGAATTGTTAAGATGATGACTAATAGAGCTTTTCTTTGCATATTTTTTATCTAGTATTTTAAAGATTCTTCACTTCGACTCCGTCTCGTTCTGAATGACAGCTTCTATTATTGCTATCATTTACTTTGCTTGAACATTTCTCAGTTTATAATAGAGTTGATGGATTGGAGTATACATCTTAGCCATAGATTTTCTCAGAGCTACTACATCCTCATAATAGGCTAGTAATCATATATGTAGTGGGAATGTAGCACGGAAGTTGTATATATTCTGTTTCATTATTGTCATAGCTTTCTCTGAGAGGCCAATTTCTCTTTGTAGATTTAATCTTTCATTATCTGATCACGGAGTGAGACTTTCATCAGTGTTACTAGCTTTTATTTGAATCGGCCCAAAGTTTGGATCATTCAACTTAGTTGTTAGCCAAGCTACAAGCGTCTTATAGAAGAGTAGTTCATTATATCGCAGATTGGTTTGATTTGGCCCTGCATCGCCTGGTATACTATTATTATAGCTACATAGAAGTAGTGAAGCTTGTACGCCTGTCACTCATCATGCAGTTACGCATGTTTTTGGATCTACTTGTCACTGGAGAGCAGAAACTTCTAATGTTTGAATTTTGCTTTGTTGTTGCTTTAACTTATTGATATATGAATCTAGGTAGTTAGCTGTATTAGGGTGTGCACAGAGCGCAGTTTTACTATTGGATGAACTTTTGGTTCCTAAGTAAGCGTCAGTTTTTTCATCACCACATATCTTTCCGACATTCCCAAAGTATCCATTAGAAAAGATATTGCGGATATCTTCATTGCTCGTTTTATCTTTTTGTAATCCAAATGTCCATCATGCAATACTTAGTATACTGTGATCATTCATTATTCTACTAAATATCTTTGGGAGTAGTTGTGAAAAGTCACAGTCTTGCATATTTGAACTAGGATCACATCAGTTTGGAATAGATCCCAAGAACGAATTCCAACTAAATCTTTTTTTGAGCAGATCATCTTTGCCACCATTAAATGGTTGGCCACTATCTTTTGCAAATGGAGCACATAGAGCTGCTGCAAAGAGAGAATACTTAGGTGTGAAGTACATATTTCCATCTACAAGTCAGTCCTGAATATTTGTATTTGTAAGTGCCTTACAATAAGCTTGCAATAATTCCTTTTTAGTTCATTGCTTAATATCTAATGCTGCAACTAAGTTGCTGATATATGTTTTTCTATCTCCTGAAGGAATAGCTTTTGTAGTTTTTGGCCATGCAAAAAGTATAGCTCCTATACATAGGATACAAAGCAAACTAATGACTAATACTTTTGTGTGTTTTTGCATATGTTTGAAGAGAATTATTAATTACTATTATTGAGTGGCTCGACATTTTCAACCTACATTGCTACATTGTGCATCGCATGCTTTTCAAAGATTTTGAATTATAGAATTCGCATTTGAATCTATCTTATACCTAGCAGATACGATTTCTTGTGTAACAAGAGGGAAGTCTCTGCTTACTGGATCAACCGAAGCAAATAGAGAGTCTTTCCAATTAGTTTGAGCTGTATTAAGAGTATCATTTAGTGTCTGCGCTACGATATCTTCGTTTACTTTCATAGACACCTTCGTTCCTATATCTCATACTGTGAAGGCGTCATTTGTATCAGCGTTAGCATTTTTACTAAGCCCAGCAAAAGGCGAAATATTGCTTATTTCATTTCTTACAGATTTCCATGCATCTCGGAACCCTGCTACAAGAGGCTCACCATCATTACTACGAACTCATTGCACTCAATATATTGATCTAAGATAGTCATCTAATCTTGGCTTACTAGAAGCTCTTGTAGCCCCATTCTTAGATCGGAAGTCTTGTAACCTTTTTACTGCATCAGTAACTATCTTTTTAGCGTTCTTTGTTTCTTTCTTAGTATCATCTCGAATTGCTTTTGCACTTTCTTTAGCCTCATTTCATAGCTCTGAACATGCGTTGATTCACTGAAGTCGTTGAGCACATGAATAATATCACTTACTTGATGCAGTTCAGGCTAGTGCATCTTGCATTCATTGTGAAAATCTAATTTGATCATTGAGATAAGTATTATTTAAGCTATCTTTTATTCACACACCAATAACAGACTTTAGTCATTGATTCATAGTCCACATTGCGCTCAATATATCAGTAGGCGCATAACTGAAGCTTGTTCAATTGTTAATTGGAGTAAATAGAGCATCAGATCATGTACTATATGAAAGAATAATACTATTTATACGTTCCTGGAATCATTCTTTAAATCCAAGCCTGATAAACACTCACGCATTTCACAAATCAAGAACAGCGTTCATTATTTTCTGTCAAAGAGTGTCTAGCTTTGTCCAGTCTCTCATGATTGCTTGATTTTGTGTCATTGGACCTATGCTTTTCCATGAATCAAGGAATCCAGCTTCTATAGTTACAAGGCTTGCAACATATCCTGCACTAACCACAGTTTGTGCTTTTTTATTGAGATTATCTGCAATTGATTGTAACTGTCTTTCAAAATCGCTATTTGTTTCAGTCTGAGTATTTCATTGGGTATTTATATTTGGATTAGAGGGAGTGGCAAATACAGATGTTTCTTTGTTTGCATAGGTAAGCATGGTTTTTATTATTTCATCTCCAAACTCTAGATACTTATCTATGTAAGGAGAAGTGTTGAGGCATGCTTCACACGAGTTAGTGCTAGCACTAACAGCAAATACAGAAGCTGTACTTGTTGTAAGTACTCAGAGTATAAGAAGTAAACTGATTATTTTTTTGTATGGCATTATATAATAATTAATAAACATTATTTAGAACAACTTGGCGTTCACTCTTGAACTTTATGATTGACGAAGGTCATATATTGATCAAAGAGTGACATCTTATCAAAGAGTTGTTGTCGTCTATTTCATATAAAATAACTTTCTGTATATGAACTAAGATTAGTAGTAACAGCTCTTATTCCGACCCTGGCAAGTAACTGTTTTGCATATGCAGCTTCATTTATAAAGCGTTTCGATACAATATCATTACATGGATTATCTACTAATCTTGTGATACTATTATCTGCTGCTGCAGCACCAGCGGTTACTGCTAGTGGTTGCTGAGTACTTATGCAGCGAGCAATTTCACATGTAGCAACATCTTTCCAGCACATTGGGATCCTAAGCTTAGAATTCCACGTGGACAAGTTGTCGCG